>Ga0102924_1001629_pt1 | contig 25559 bp, 25 predicted proteins | sample PaiPotPPM11metaG_FD_80116 | JGI IMG/M metagenome (GOLD analysis project Ga0102924, IMG submission 80116) | Iron sulfur acid spring bacterial and archeal communities from Banff, Canada, to study Microbial Dark Matter (Phase II) - Paint Pots PPM... ... | reverse complement strand
TAGGAGTTGAGCAGGAACCGTACCAGGAACAGGCCCCGGAACCGTCCTGGGAACTGTTCTGGGAGCCGCCCCGGAACTGCTCCAGGGGAACTGTCCCGGGAGCTGGCTCTGGGAGCCGTTCTGGGAGCCGTTCTGATGCTTGCGGCTGTTGGCCGGAAGAACCGCCGCCAACTCCAAGTCCCAGAAAGACCGGTCGTTTGCTGGCAACTAGCGTGCATCTGTCCCGAAGGACGCAGATCATCCGCTAGGACCCTGAACTCGCACCCAAGCTCAGGTCGCTAGGCGACCCTGCTAGCAGGGTGTCGCCTCACTAGCTATACTCCAAGTCCAAGCAAGGCTAGGATTTGGATTAGGGATGCCATGAAGAGGCCCGTGCCGCCGCCAGCCATAGATGAGATCCTCAAACGTCTAGGGGAAGACGACAATCAACGTCTCCTTATGGTCCTGTCAAGTGTTAGGGACCTACAGGATGAGGAGTACCTGCCGTGGGATAAACTCCGATTCAAGACGCCTCCAGAAGGACTCTCACACGAAGAGTGGTGGGCAACAGTTAAGCTAGCCCGGACCTCTTCTAGCCGTCGGCTCCCGCTGTTTGCTGCGGACGGGACCCCTTTCTCTTACTCGCTTCCAGATGATATTTTGCGTATGACAGAGGAGATTAGCCGACGCGCGAGCGGTATCATCGCCGTGCCGGAACCAGTTACGAATCCGGCAACTCGCGATCGCTATGTCGTCAACTCCTTGATCGAAGAAGCCATCCGGTCGAGCCAGCTAGAAGGCGCGTCGACTAGCCGGAAAGTCGCCAAGGAAATGATTCGGTCTGGACGACGCCCTAAAGACCGTAGTGAACAAATGATTCTTAATAATTATAACGCCTTGCAGCGCGTAATTGAACTCAAGGATGTGGACCTTACGCCTGAGCTAGTATGCGAACTTCATCGCATAGTTACTGACGGAACGCTCGACGACCCCGGAGCCGCTGGGCGTATACAAAGTGATGTAAATCCGGCCGACCGTGTGGCTGTGTGGGGATGGGGTTTTGATGGAGAGGAACAAATCCACATACCTCCACCCGGTGAACAACTGGAAGAGCGTTTGGCCAATCTTTGCCGCTTCGCGAACTCGCGGGACAAAAAACCGTGGATGCAACCAGTCCTCCGGTCTCTAAGCCTGCACTTCATGATGGGCTATGATCATTATTTCGAGGACGGAAACGGAAGAAGCGCACGAATAATTTTCTACTGGAGCATGCTAAGGCATGGCTATTGGTTGACGGAATTTCTGTCGATCTCAAATATTCTTGCTGGAGCACCTACGAAATACGCACGGTCTTACCTTAATACCGAGCAGGACGGCGGAGACCTTACCTACTTTTTTATCTACCACCTCGGGGTCGTGATCAGATCCATCAATGAACTCGACAAGTATCTCGCGCGCAAGGTTGAGGAGCTTAGGGAGACGCGAGTTCTCCTGTCGGCAGTTCCGGGCGAGTACAACCACCGACAGTTGGCACTTCTTGAATTGGCTATTAAAGATCCAAGCGCAATTTTTACAATTGAGTCGCACTCGCGGAGCCATAGAGTCTCGTACGAAACAGCGCGTAACGATTTGCGAGATCTAGAATCTCGGTCGCTGTTGCGACAGTCTAAATCTGGCAAGAAGTTTATATGGCGACCAGCAGAAAACTTGGCATCTATAATTCGCCAAGCCCAGTTGGCCGAGAAAGCTACGTAATGGAATTAACGCATTTCCTCTATCCGCAGAAAATATTCGCTTCGATGGCTGTCGCGCGTGTCCCCACCGATGACCAGGACCAGCGTTCGCGCCAGTCGACCGGCCAGGCCGGGACATAATCGATTTAACGCGAGCCCATCCGGGCTTCTGTGCCAAATGCACGCCGAAACAGGGCGGTCCGGTGGCGGCGATGCAGGTCAGTACATGTTCGCGGGCGGTCCGTAAAGCCGCCCTCTTGGCGGTTCCAGTGCTAATGCCCCAGAACGGCCTGTTCTGTGCGCACCAACTGAAGAACGGCGAGTATTCTCGGGGCGCGCCGATCGGCGGGTCCGCGCGCGGGTCACCGCGTGGCCGGCCTGCGCGCTCTGTGGCCGTCGACGTCGCCCGCTGGGCCGGGCAAGCCTGGTGACCTCGCCCGCAGCGGGGATCTGCGGCGGCCGGCTTGGCAGTGGTTTCTTCGTCCCGTTGTTGCGGTGGTCGAGGTGACGTTGCGTGGAGTGCCCGGATGTACCAGCGTTGGCTGCGTGCGGTCAGGCGGGCGGGTAAAGCAGTTTGCCATCCGGGTTGTCTCGGATGAGTACCTTGATCTATATATCCTGGCTGTGGCTGCCCTGCCGTTCACTGTGTTGGGTTTCGTCGGAATCGCCGACATCAAGGTGCTGGCATCAGCCATCTTGGCACTCCTGGTGATCCTCGCATTTTCCCAGATCAGGTCACGGCGGCATGTCGCTGACATCGCAGCGGCTCAGCACTCTGACCCGCTGTCGATCTTCCAGACAGAGTTCCCAGGTGATCTTGAGACCAGGCGTGGCTCCGCGTCCAGTTTGCTGCTTATCGGCATGACGATGACCAGGACGGTACAAGGCGGCTCGCTCACGGTGTTGCGCCAGGTGCTGCGGTCAGGCGGGAAGATCCGTGTTCTGCTGACCGACCCGACAGATGACGCGCTCATGCGCGCGGCAAGCGAGCACAGCCAGCGCGGCATCACGGCTGACCGGTTCAAGAGGCGAGTCGAGAGCACACTCGAGGAACTCGCGATGCTGCAAGACGCCACCAGCGGTGATCTTGAGATTCGCGTAGCGCCGTTCATCCCGCATATGGGCATCAACGCGATCGACGTCGGGAACCCTGACGGCCTGATCGTGCTGCAGCATTATGAGCACAGGTCAGCCAGCGAGTCCGCTCCGGTCTTCAGCCTCAGGCCCGCGGACGGCTTCTGGTATGAGCACTTCGCCGCCGAGGCAGAGCGCCTGTGGCAGGACGGAGCTCCGTGGCCGCTCGCCCCTGCCGTGGCGGTGCGGAGGTCGTCTCGTCCGTCATTCAAAGAGGAGTTCGGGTCCGAACTGGAACTGAGCATGGATAAGGCCCAGGAACTGCTAATTACCGGCGTCACCCGGAACACGCTGATCACTAGCAGCTATCACAAGTTTGAGAACCGGCTCAGGAACGGCTGCCGCATCCGCATGCTCCTCATGGACCCTGCGTCCGACGCTATCGTCGTGGCCGCCGAGCGCTACTACGCGGACAGGACGCCAGACAGCATCCGCGAGCGCGTACGCCACACGCTACGGCTCCTAGCCGAACTGGAGCGCTCTGCCGGCGGTGAGCTGTCCGTACGCCTGACATCCCACCCCCTGGCCATGGGCACGATCGCTGTGGACGGCAGCCCAGGTGTCCGCTCTGAGGCTTCAGCCCTGTTCGTCGAGTACTACACATACGAGGCGCAAGGCGAGCCGAAGTTCGTTCTCCAGCCTGCCGATAGCCAGTGGTTTGAAAACCTATATCAAGAAGCCGAAGCTCTCTGGGGCAACGCGAACGCACACAACCTGGCCCCGTGATACGCAACCCGGCCGCTAACTGACAGCGCAAGTCAACCGGATCTGAGCCGTCTAGCCCAGCAATCTCGCACAACTGCAGTTACCGGGATCTCACGTGACGACCGCGGACCGGATGCAGTCGCTGAGCGTGACCGGAAAGCCGAACCACCGAGTTCCTGATCGCCGAGTATTTGAGCCTCGTCGGGAGTCAGCATCTGAGGCAAGCGCAGATTAGCCAGTTCGGACCGCTCAGAACCCGGCAGACGCGCAGAGGAATCGGAGGCAGTCCTCGGGTTGACGCGGGCCAAAGGGTAACTGGATGGTTCCTAATCGAGTTCACGCGTGATCTCATGGTCCTTGCTGCTGCGGAGGGTCATGACTTTGCCAGCGACCTCTTTGAGCAGGAACAGCTCTCGAGCCTGGCAGGTGGGACATAGTTCGACTGACGCGATGGGTGACAGGGAGATGGGGGCAGCGGACGAGGGGCCTTCTACGTAGATACGGCCCGGCGTTAGCGGTTCGATGCTGAGGCGTTCGAATGGTTCCCATTCTGGGTGGCTGCCTCGAAGTCGCTGACCGATCAGTCTGAAACCTGAGCCTGTGTATTCGCATCGCTCGACCAAGTTCCAATACAGGCCGGAAAGCCAACTAACCGACACTAGGGCGGAGACGACCGTCGGCTCTAGCTGTGCGACTTCTCCCTCTAGTTCATGGAGTGCGTGCACGCCGTACTCGTGGCGAGCCTCGTTTCTGATGGTCAGGATTGGGGTTAGCAAATCCGGACCGAGCGTGCCCTCAAGTTCCCTCAGCTCAGGTACCTCTCCATTCGTGAGTAGATCTTGGATGATCCGATTCCATGTACCGAACGTTCCGCCGCCGTTACGGAAGCGGTCGCGCATGGTTCTAGTGAACCGGCCTTCCCTGCGGATTAGGATGGCGAGCGCGAGGACACCCAGGGATCGCGCCACGCTTTCGCCGAGCTTTAGGAGCGCGTCCTTGCGTTCGGCGGGGGAGGCTGCGATGCGGTATTGCCGGGCCAAGCCAGCAATGTGGTGTGGATAGCTCCACTCGGCCCGCCATACCGGATCCTCGAGAGGACGGACGAGTTCGCCGATCAGGCGAGCTTCAGAGGCTCCGGCCTGCGCTGCGCGGCGGGCGTCTTCGATGTCGGTCGTGGACTCGCGGAAGACATTAGGCAGGATCTTCGACATTGTGCTTGAGAGTCCGATCCGTCCGGCATACAGGTCAGCGAGCAGTTCGTCGAACTCCGGATCCAGGACGGCATCGACGGGGACAGGTATGTCCATAGAGATCCGCTGGTTGAGGCCATACTCGCTGCTCTTGCGCGTATTGAGCCATTCGCAAAGCGTTAGTCCACGGTGACGCAGTGGGCGGAGCACCGTCAGAGTTGTCAGCGCTTCACCGAATCCGGAGGGGAGCACCCGCCAGTTCGCCAAGTAACCGACGATATCGCCGTCCATGCAGGGGGCCACGAACCTTCCGGCACGATCGAAGGACTCCAGTTCGGGGAGGTCCGCTGCGGTTTCCACGGTTCCCAGGTTGGCTGCGGTCAGCAGCGGAATACCGCGGTCGGTTCGCTCGGAGACCGGCCGAGGGCGTACCTGCCTAGCCACCCTGGCCAGCGGGCCGAACCCAACGGCCCACTGGTCGGCGGAGAACAGGGCTGGCCGGATCTCATAACCGATCTGGGCGGATTCGGTGTCAGTCCAGGCGTCGGGGAACTCGGGTGCGATCTCGCGCCGCATGAAGTCAACGATGCTCTCACCCAACGGAGCCTTTGCGTGGGAGCGCAGGTCAGGGTCGGGTATCAGCGCACCGTTTGGGTCTCGCTGGAGTTCGCCCGTGCTGTCGACAATGCCAATGGCGCGGAGGACGGCCCTGCGAAGCGCAGGCGTCAGCGTGTCGTCTGCTGTGCCCGCTTGCGTGAGAGCCGATGACAGGCGGGCTTCGAAGGCGACCCGAGTCGGCCAAGTCTCCCCCGAGAGTGAGCGCAGGACGGGCAAAAGAGCGCTTCCTGCCGGGGAGCGTCCCAGAGTCCTGGTCTCTTCCAGTTGAGCGATGGTTGCGTCGGTTACAGCGAACCGCAACCTGAGCGGTCGATCGATGACGACGTGCTGGTAGCCGAAGTAATCGACAGGAAGCAGCCGCGGCGCGGCAGATCCGGTGTTGGTGGACCCGTCTGCCGCTTGGGCATACAGCCGGGTAATCTCCACAATCTGGTCGTCGCTGATGTACTGCCGCTTGTTCCCGAAGGGCTTGCGCAACGTTGAGCAGTACGCGCGAGCGTTGAGCACGATCACCTTGTCCTTGTTGATCGCACCTTTTCGGTTTGACAAGAGCCACAGGTATGTTGGTATTCCGGTATGAGGGAAGAGCTGGTCAGGCAGCGCGATGACGCCTTCCAGGAGGTCGCTCTGCAAGATCCAGCGGCGGATTTCCGACTCTCCCGAGCCCGCCGCACCGCTGTACAGCGGAGAGGCGCTGAAGATGATGGCGATCCTAGATCCGACCTCGTCGACAGGATTCATGTGCGCGATCATGTGCTGCAGGAACAGGAATGAGGAGTCATTGACCCGCGGGAGGCCAGCGCCGAAACGGCCGGTGAGGCCTAGTGTGTCGGCTTCATGTGTTACTTCCGCTTGGACACTCTTCCACCCTGCCCCGAACGGCGGGACGGCTGCGAGGTAGTCGAAGGTCGCTCCTGCATACTGGTCTTGGATTAGCGAGTCTCCGAGGGCGACAGCACCTGGGTCGGCGCCCCTCAGCAAGAGAAGCGAGCGGGCGATCGAGCAGACTTGCGAATTTATTTCCTGTCCAAAAAAATGCGCGGGAGCAGGGTTCTGGGAGGTGCGGAGGTATGACTCGAAGGCGGAGAACAGCCCGCCCGTCCCGCAGGCCGGATCATAAATCCGCACCTCTGTGGCTGCGCGGGACGTTACCTCCCGGTCGGGATTGAGTAGCAGGCTAGCCATCAGGCTGGTGATATCCGGCGGGCTATAGTGCTCACCCGCTGACTCCCCTCCGAAGTCCTCCATGACAAGCCGCACGAGTTGCTCGAAAAGCTGGCCCATCTGCTCGGCAGTCACCGCAGAAGGTCCTAGATCGAGGGCCGCAAAATCGTCCATCACATGCTGCAGCACCCCTGCATGCTCAAGCCGCAGGATAGTGCCGTCCAGATCAAGGAGTTCCAGCACCCGCGCCGAATCGGACGGCGAGCCGTGGATGACTGTCAGCAGGTGATCGCTGAGACGCGCCGCAGGGTCCGAGGTCCTGTGCGCGAGGCCGAATATGCTGCTGCTGGCGTCAGCATGCTCCAGGCAGTCCAATCGGCGCAACACCGTAAACGGCAGTAGGACGCTGCCGTATTCGCTTGCTTTGAACGAGCCTCGAAGGGCATCAGCAATGGACCAGATGAGTCCAGCCAGTTCCTGAGGTTCACTCACGATAGTCCCCGGTTACGCCTCGCTGCTCGGGCAAGATCATCAACCACCTCTCCGGATCAATAGCTGACTCGGCATCTCACCCATGTGAAGATCTCCGCCACCGAATGATCTCATCAGTCATCGAGCCGATCATCCCGCACCGCCGTACCTACTGTCACAGCCGCGAGCCATCGCAGCGCGCATCGACCAGTTATGGGCGAAATCATCGGCTGTGAATCGGTCAGCCGCAGTCGTCCAGAACGGCGGATATTTCGCGCGGCGGGGTGCCTGGAGCGACAGCCTACCCGCACCACCGGGCATAAGGTTGTCGACTCCATGAGTGACTGGCTATACATGAATCATGTCGGCCAATACTGATTCAGGGAGGGGGGCTCGATGACCTCAGAGGCTGGAGTGCGGGTTGATCATGCCCGTGCTGCGGCGGGACTTGGCCAGCGCTGGCGGACTTGACCGGCATTTCCCAGCCGACCCTGTCCCGGATCATTTTCGGGGGACCGGACGGTGAAGACGCCCGAACTAGCAGCCATCGCGTGGTCGACCGGGGCAGTGGTCACGGAACTGGCCGGTTCGGGGAAGGTCGCCGACCGCGCTCAGTGCGCGCCGCGCGCCAGCGCCGACTCGGACATGCAAGCCATGCGCAAGGCACTGCTGCACTTCCTCGAACTGGACGAATACTTGTCCGGGCAGGCGGTCCGGGAAGCAACCTGACCCACGAGAGCCGGGATCAGTGTCAGCAGAAGCAGAGGGCATCGAACTGGCTGCGAGGTTCCGCCGTGTGCACCATCTCGGGGAGCACTCGCCCGGCGACCTGGTGGCTATCGTCGAGCAGGCGACCGGCATCAACGTCGCCGTGCTCGACGCGGGTCCCGACGAGCACGGCACGGCAGTACGCGACCCGGCCCGCGGGACCGTCTTCATCGGGGTCCCGCGCACGCGGAACCCTATGCGGCGCAGCGCGCTGGCCCATGAACTCGGCCACGTGCTGTCCGGGGACTGGGCTGACAGTGACGCAACCACCTGGAGTGGCCGCAGCCCGGTGGAGATCCGAGCCGACTCGTTCGCACGGCACCTACTGGCCCCTGTTGACGGCCTGCGCGGTTTCCTCGGGACGCGCCGCCCCGCCGGTGCTCTCAACGGTCGTGCAGCGGTTCCTTGTGTCACCGCAGATTGCCGCGATCGCGCTGGAGCAGGCCGACTACATCGACGAGGTCACCAAGCGCGACTGGATGGCGCTCACCGCGCCATACCTGGCAGCCAGATTCGGGTGGAGCGACCAGCACCAGGCACTGCAGGCAGACTCAGACCGGCGCAGGGCACCGCAGCGACTGCTCGCCCACGCGATCGCCGACTATACAGAAGGCTTCCTGCCCAGGCAGGCAATCGGCACGCTGTGCGGCATGCCCCTTGACACCGTCTTGGCAGAACTCGAAGAGGCGGGCGTGACCCCGATAGAACATCCCGTCGCGCAGCACCGTTCCGGTGGTCGCGTCGCGGTCGGCGGACGGGGTCGGTGCCCAGAGCAGACGACCAGCGTGTAACGCTTACTCCTACACGCGCGAACTTCTTTCGGAAGTACCGCATACCGGCAAGGCATGACTCCTGAGCTCGGATCTCACGGGAATTCCTGATATCGGACTATCGTTTGTCATTCCTTCGCTTCTCGAGAGGAACGAAGTCGTGGACTCCCTGGTCGCGTGCGACGGACTGCCTTCCCAGGAGGTCACAGGCGCGCCGGCGCTCGTGTGCTCGTAGGCCGACTTGGACGCGACGGGCCAGGCTGCTGCGCATGCGGTTCGCTGGGGCCGGTCAAGGCTGCCGCTATCGCGGGTGGGTCGGCCCCAGGGGGTCTAATCGACGGAGACCGGCCGTTTCGAGGCGCTGATCCGGACTCCGGCCGAAGTGCCACGTGCCCACTTCTCTGAAGAGCCGCGCATGCTCGCGCATGGCGGTAGAGAGCCGTTCGGGCCCTGCCGCGGCCAGATCTGCCAGGACTGATACGCGACGGGCATTCTCTGGGGAAAGGTCGGCGGGGTGCTCCGGCGGGGTGAACATCGCGACGGCGAGTCCGAGCGCGGCAAAGGGGGCCTGGTCGAGGTAGCGGCTGCCGCCCGTGCCGCACAGGTACGTGGCGGCCCCAACGTCACGCGTGAGGTCGACCAGCCGTTCGGAGCGGCCGACGCGGGCCGGGATGCCGTTGCGAAGCCGAGGATCAGGTCCAGGACCTCGGATCGGTACGGCGCGCGGGCGATGCCTGGTCACTCCTTCATGAGGCGGCTGTCGTACCCGGCGGCGATCAGCCGCTGGTAGGCGTCCGTTACGTCGGCAGGGACGTCCTGGGCGATGGCGAACCCCCGTACGGAGTATTCGATGACGCGCTGGAGGTCGCCGACGAGCATGTCGATGACGAGCTTGTCGTCGCCGATGGACTTCAGGTACTCGCCGAAGGAGATGTCCTCCGACGCGCACACCGGCTCGGCTTCGGGCCATGCCTTGCGGATGGTGGCGTAGGCGCGGCGCTGCATGTAGGGCTTGGAGATCAGCATCACCGAGGTGACTCCCGGCGGCGTCGAGCGCGTGGTGGGAGTAGCTGATGTTCTGCCCAGTGTTGGCGGCGCGCGGTTCGATGATGATGGCGCCGGCGGGGACGCCGAGGGCGGTGGCGTGCTCGGCGTAGTGGACGGCCTCGCCGCGCGGGAACCGAGCCACCGTGGTGGGGCTGTTGCCGCCGGAGAACACCAGCACCGGGAACAGCCCTGCCAGGTAAAGGTCGGCGGCGAGCGTCGCGACTCCCAGGTCGTGGCTGCCCAGCCCGATCCCAGCTAAGCAAGGCCGTAGCTGGTGGCTGAGCTGGTGGTAGTCCCAGATCAGCTTCGCGTCGGCGTGGTCCTGCCTGCTCTCGGCGTTTGCGGTGCTCAATGGGTTCCTCTCTGCCAGGGCATCACCCACCGGGCTTCGGCGAGTGCATCCGCGCGGACGGACTCGATGGATCGGAGCTGGTGGGACAGCCCAGTGCGAGCCGAGCGGTCTCCCGGAGGGCCAGTCCCTGGGCGCGAGTGCTGGTGTCGGAGAGCAGGGTATGGGCCTGAACGGTGGACAGGCGGACCGGAGGCTGAGCCAGCGCCCGGGCGTTCCGCCTGAGACTTGGCGTGTATGTGCTCGGGGCGGGAGTTACCACGAATCGTTCGGGATGATGGTTTGATCTCCGCCTTTCTCCTACTTTCTGAAACCGGATGACTACTGCGGGCGCATACTTTTGCTGTGGGCGGGTTCGATCGCGGGGTTGACCGTGACAACGGGTCTGAGCGTGACAGGCCGGCGGAGGCAGAGGCTCTCGGCGACGGCACCGTGCGGGGCGGCGAGCCCCGCATAGCCGTCGAGACGGGGACGCGGGGCGAGGCATACGCCGACTTGCGGCAGATCGATGAGTCAGGATGGGACCGGGCCCGTAGGTACGAGGCACCGCACGGCGAGCTGGCGAAGTTCCGGACCGAGCGCGCCGGGCTGCCGGTAGTCAGTTCCGGGGAGGCGGGCCGCTACGTCGAGCGGCACCGTGCCGGGCGGCCCTGGCTGGTGGTAGCGGAGCGCGCCTCGCCGGAGGCGGCGCGGATCATTGTGGCAGCCGACCAAAGCGGCGGGCACGGGCACATCAGGCACGAGGGCTGGGTAACGGAAGAGGCGAACATGCGCCGCGTCGCCTACCTGGAAGACCCTGCTCAGCTCGACCCCGACAAGCGCCGCCGCGGCATCGACGGGCTTAAGGCTGGCGGACATGTTCATCGCTGTGGGACCATCTCGACGCGGTTCACCAACCCGGATGCCTTCGCCACCGCCCTTGCCCAAGGGGCCGGGCATGCGCGCGTCCGTGAGGCGCTGGAGCAGCCCTTTGACCCTGACCGCAAACCTAGGGAGGTGCAGGTCCCCATCGCGGACCTGCTCGGCCCGGACGGTTACCGGCACTGCACGGGCTGGCGGCTGGAGACGGTGGGGGGCAGCATGAGAAGGGCGCGCGCGGATCGCGATGCCTGGCGAGCCGCCTGGGCGGATGGCGTGCCTCCTGGCGTCCCCGAACCGCAGGCCAGGCCTGTAGCGACGTTCGAGGGCGGGTCGGTCATTTTTGCCTTCGGGCACGATCACGTCCGGGGACGGTACGAAATCGCGACGATGTTCCTTCGTCCGCGCGAAAGCGACCTCGGCTAAGGAGGAGCGCCATGGCGTCTTTTTACTGGGAAGCAAATCCCGATGGGCCGTTCGCGACGCTGATCGCCGTCGCGGCGACCTACCTCGAACCTGAGAACTACGACATGGAATCCCTGCGGCGTCTGGCGATGAGGCCCGGCGACCGAGAGATGAGTGTCTTTAAAGAAGAACTCCGCGAAGCGATCCGCGATCCAGGCCAACTGCCGGGCGACGAACTCTTCCGCCATGTCGAATACGACGACGGAAGCGACGAGGCCTTCCTGCGACGGCTCTGGCGAGACCTCTACGGCGACGAACCCGTCATCGCGCCCGGACCGCCCTCAACAACGTGCTGAAGGGCGAGAACTCGGTGCCGTCGCCGAGCCGAAGTAGGAGGAGGTCTCGCAGACGGATTCCATGCGACAGTCGAGCTCGGGCGTCTGGGTGCACGGGCCGCTACCAAGCATGCGGGCATGGGCGTAGTTGCGGAGGTGGGCTGTACCATACCTGTGGTCTCATAGCCGACGAAGGGATGCTGGCCCGGCCACAGCAGGGCTTCCCATCGACATCACCAGCGGCGCCACCGTCGCCGGGGCCCCGGAGTCACTCACAGCGGACGCAGATTGCTGCGCAGGTTGGCTCATACGCGATAGGAGTCATTCGGGTGGCAGCGGACTCCGGCGCGTTCAGCAGCCGGGACGCTAGTCGCCAGTTGGCTCCAAGACTGCTCTAGGCGCGGAGTTACATTTGGCGTACCTGGGTGCGCCAAAGACCGCCACGGAAAGTGCTTGCCAGAGCGCGCTGGGCAAACCGCAGTCTCGGTAGGCTACCTTCAATCACGCGATACGGAGGTGACAGTTGACAGGGCGCCTGAGCTTGTCGTGGGTGAACAAAGACCTGGCTCTCATGATGGCCGACGATGGCGGCTATCGGTGGGTTGAGCGTGAAGACCCGGATGTGACCGCGGTCCGTCTCCTGGAGGGTGGCGACCGGGTCGGAGAGGTCACGGGCACGCCGGCGGACAATCTCCTCATCCAAGGCGACAACTATCACGCCCTGCACGCGCTGGCTCGCATACCGGAGTACGCCGAGCAGTACCTCGGCAAGGTCAAGCTCGTTTACATCGATCCGCCGTTCAACACCGGCCAGGCGTTCGAGCATTACGACGACTCGCTGGAGCACTCGGTCTGGCTCGGCATGATGCGCGAGCGCTTGCTCCTTATCCGCGAGCTTATGGCTGCCGACGGGTCGTTGTGGGTTCACCTGGATGACGCGGAAATGGCATACTGCCGGGCGCTCTTGGACGAGGTCTTCGGGCGGAGAAACTTCATCGGCACGGTGATCTGGCAGAAGATTCACGCGCGAAACAATTCAGCGCAGCATATCTCGGCGGATCATGACTACATCCTCTTGTACGCACGGGATAAGACGGCCTTGACGCTGGGCCGTGTCGACCGTACAGAACTCAGCGACTCTGATTTCTGGAATCCCGACAACGACCCCCGGGGCCGGTGGCGCCGTTCCGACCTGACGGCATCCCACGAGTACTCCGAGAAGTACGAAGTCACCGGCCCGTACGGCGATCCCTTCGTCCCCAGGGAGAACCGCTGGTGGTCGGTGTCCCGGGAGACGTTCGAGGCACTGCGGGCCGACAACCGCATATGGTGGGGGGTGAGCGGCCGGACCTTTCCGTTCAGGAAGCGGTTCGAATCCGAGCTCGGCGGCCTCGTCCCTACCACGATCTGGCTTCACGACTTCGTCGGTGACAACCGCGAGGCGAAGGGCGAGCTTACACGGCTATCCAACCGGTCGGAAATCTTCTCCACACCGAAGCCGGAACGGCTGATGAAGCGCATAATCGAGCTCGCAACCGAGCCCGGGGACATCGTGCTGGACTGCTTCGCAGGTTCCGGGACAACAGGAGCGGTCGCTCATAAGCTTGGGCGCCGCTGGGTGATGATGGAAAGCTCTCCGGCCACTGTCCGCACCTTCACGAAGCCGCGCCTTGAGAAAGTCGTCAATGACCAGGACGACGGCGGCATAACCCAGGAGACCGTCGAGGAGTTCGAGGGGGAACTGCCGGACGAGGTGGCCCCCAGCGACGTCCGGCGCACCGCGGCCGTCCTTGGCAAGTTGCTGGAGACCGGGGCGTTCACGGACATCGACGGCCTCGACGGCGCCGGAACCAAGGCCGTTCTCGGCCTACTCCGTTCACTCGGCCGGACCAAGAAACGGGTCGTGAGGCACTGGTCCGGCGGCGGAGGCTTCCGGGTGCTGGAGGTCGGCCCTGCTCCGTACCTCTACGCCGCCGGCCGGGTGCTGCTCACGGACTGGGTCAAGGAAGAGATGTTCGCGAAGACAGCTGCCGCGCAGCTCGGCTTTTCCTTCCAGCCTGACGGGCCGTTCGTCGGCCGCAGGGGCTTTGCCCGGCTGGCGGTCGTGGACGGCGTGGCCGACGACGTGGGCGTGAAGTCGATCGTGTCGAACCTGGACGACGGCGAGCTTGTCACGATCGTGGCGAAGGGCGTGGCACCGGGGGCCGAGGAAGCCCTCCGCCAGCTGAGCACCGGGTCGCGGCTCGTGAAGGCGCCAGACGATCTGGCCCGGCGGGGGAAGGTAGTGCGATGACGTGGCTGCCTTACGACGAGGCGCTGGTGCACGAGATCGCTACCCGGATGGCACTGCGCCGGCCTAACCGGCTGGCCCTGGACGCGGTCACGCGGGCGATCGAGCCCAACGACGGCACAGAGGTCGTCTGCGACCTGGCTACCGGCGTCGGCAAGACTTACCTTGCAGCCGCGCTGGTGGAGTACCTCGCCCGGAAAGGCGTGCGGAACGTCCTGATCGTGACTCCCGGGACGACTATCCAGAACAAGACGATCGGCAATTTCACGCCCGGGCACCCGAAATTCGTGCCCGGTGCCGAGTACCGGCCCGTGGTGATCACGTCGGATAACTTCTCGCGCGGCCAGGTCGGCGACGCGCTGCACGACCAGGGCGTGCTCAAGCTGTTCATCTTCAACGTGCAGCAGCTCATCAAGCCGGGCGCCAAGGTATCGCGCCGGGTCCGGGAGGTCGACGAGTTCATCGGCACGGCCCTATACGAGCACCTCAAGGACACTGAGGACCTGGTGGTGATCGCCGACGAGCACCACGTTTACCGCACGAGCGCGAAAGCCTTCGCCTCCGCCGTCCGCGAGCTGAACGCCCGCGCGCTCGTCGGCCTGACCGCCACACCGGACCAGGCTGACCTCGACAAGGTGATCTACCAGTACACCCTGGCGCAGGCGATATTCGAGGGCCTGGTGAAGATCCCGGTCATCGTTTACAGGGAGGACGGCATCAAGGACCCGGCAACGCAGCTCGCCGACGCCTGCCTGCTGCGCGCCCGCAAGGAAGCCGTGTGGCGTTCGTATGCCGCACAGCAAGGCCACCCGCCCGTCGCGCCGGTGCTGTTCGTGGTCTGCCAAACGATCGGCGAAGCGGAGCGGGTCGCCGCGACGCTGACGGGCGACGCGTACCTTCCGGGTCCGGGCCAGGTTCTGCTTATCACCTCTCAGTCCAGTGACCAGGCGCTGGCTGCCTTGGCCGGCGTCGAGGAGCCCGACTCCCCGGTACGGGCCGTGGTGTCGGTCGACAAGCTCAAGGAGGGCTGGGATGTCAGGAACATCGGCGTCATCGTCGGGTTCCGTGCGCTTGCCTCCCAGACTCTGACGGAGCAGATCCTCGGTCGTGGCCTGCGGCTGCCCTTTGGCGCCCGGGTCGGTATCCCGGCGATCGACCAGGTCGACGTGGTGGCGCACGATTCCTACCGCAGGCTCCTGGCGCAGAAGGACGCCCTGCTGCAGCAGGTGGTCCCTCAATTCCCAGCAGCCCCGAAGGGTGACCGGCGCGGCCTGTCGGCCGCGCCGCTCCCGTTCGAGCGGCTGGAACCAGACATAACCGGCGTCCAGGAAATCGAGCGCAAGGGCCGCCTGGCCCTGGTCAGCCCGCCGCAGATCGTTGACGGGGAGGCTGTCGACGGCAGCGAACTGCTCCAGTTCGCTTCCGTGGAAGCTGAGACCAGGCAGCATGAGCGAGACGCCCGAACAACCTACCAGGTCCTCCACAAGGTTCCCGGGGCGCCGACGATCGAGTTTCCGCGGCGTGAACGCGAGGCGCAGCCGGTCAGTTTCTCGCTGAGCACGATCAAGAACGCTGACGCGACGGCGCTGGGAGCGGGCTTTTCACAGGACTTCCCAGTCCACCTGACGCGCCTTGCGCTGCTTCCCGAGGAGGACCTCTACGGGAAGCTCGTCGTGCGGGAGCGCCGCGTCGAGGAAGAGGACGCCACACAGCGCTACTACCCCGTGTCCGAGGTGCGCAGGGATCTTGAAGAAAGAATCTGGAACCTGGGCCTGGTCGAGCATACGCTGCAAGAGCTGAATGCAGCCAGCCGGATCGCCAACCAGTTCCTGGCCAGCGCCGGCGTTTCAGGAGAGGATAACGCGGCGGAATGGAGTGAGCGGCGGGCGCATCAGGCCGCCAACGCGATCGCCGACCTGGTGCGGGGCAATTACAACATGCGGCGCCTGCACCCGCAGTGGAAGTTCCGGCCGGTCCGGATCCCGCAGCCTCGGCCGATGCCCGACATCTACGGCACCAGGTGGGACGAATTCGTCAAGCACAAATGGTTCAACGGCTGGGAACGCAGCATCCAGCAAGCGGCGAGCTTTGACGCTAAGACAACCGAATGGGCACTGGCAGCCCGGCTGGACTCATCCCCCGAAGTCCGCTGGTGGCTCAGGATCTACGACCCCGGGGAAGTCTGGATCGAACGAGACAGCGGCGGGAAGTACTACCCGGACTTCATAGTGCTGGACACGGAAGACGTCTTCTGGGTAGTCGAAGGCAAGGCAGACCGCGATGCCGAGCGAACTGACGTGCTAGAGAAAAAGAGAGCTGCCGAAGAGTGGGCAAGGTACGTACGCGACGACGGCCGCTTCGGGACCTGGCGGTACATCTTCGCCACCGAAAAGCAGATCAAGGAAGCCCAAAGCTGGACGGAACTTCTCGCGCGAACGATGCCTGAAAGATAGGCAGTGGCCATCCACACAATGCGGTTAACATTGCGATCCTGCTACTCTCCAACTCCCGACATCAGCCCAAGTGCATGGTGACGTACTGTGGCTCACCGCATCGCTCAGCCGCATCTTCCGGCACCCGGGCAACTCCTGCCGACCGTCGAGTACCTGCTCGCCCGTAACGCCTCTGTCCTGACCGCGAACTACCTGCTGTGCCCTCGTGAAGTCTGGGTCCGCCATGATGGACTAGATCCATACCCCTATGCTGCTCATGACTGGATTGGGCAGGTCCTGGGCGGCGTCTCCCGGATATCCCACCGGCGCGGGCACTCGCTGCTCCCAGCGTTGTGCGTTCACTCCGACGGAACGGTCGGGATGGCTATGGCCAGGCCATCCTGGACAACTACGGCGGGCCACTGCCGGGCGACCTCGACATGCATGCCGCCGAGGAACGGCTCCGCTGCTACCAGGGCTTCGGCGCGGACCTGCCGCCCGGCGGGGGAGGCCTGCTCTGACACCGCAGGTCGCCGCGCACCGGGCCTGGCTAGCCCGGCAGTCAAGAGCGGATGCTCCAGTCAGCCTGTGCCCATCGTGCAACTTGGCGCTCCCGGTTTCAGGGGTCTGCGATAACTGCGGCTAGTCATGGCCAATCACCGGGCACCACGTCGGCTAGCGGCCAGTCAGTTAGCACTGATCACGAAGCGTCATCGCCGACCGTCCGGTTGACGCGCGAGAACCGCCTGATTGGTCGGCAACCGGGTCTTCAAGACGCCTGCCCATTGCCGCTCCGGGTAGGCAGATCTGGGTGTGCACTCGGATGCTCGTGAACGGCCGCTGATGCCCTGCCCTACGCGTTAGTAAGCTACGGCTTCTAGCACGGCCGAGTCTGCGCAAAAATCCCGCAACTGCTGGGCCTTCGGATTCACCTCGTCGATGTTGAAGCTGGCTGGACAGGATTCCACGCATCGCTCACGATTCACTTGATCATGGCGTCCCCAGAGGCGCCGGACCTCCCTCAGGTTGGCTGCCCCCTGCCGGTGCAGATTCAGTCGGGTGTTTCCTGGTAATAACCCTCATGGCGCGACGAGCGGCTTTCTTGATACCACTGGTAACGGCGCGACCAGCCGCGGCTACCGCGCCGGGGAGTCGCTTCGCGAGGCTGACGATGCCCTCGATGTTGTCCTTGATCTCTTTATAGACACCGCCCGCTACCGGAATCGCATGTGCCGCACTGCCAACGATCGCGTTACCGAGGTTCATGGCTGGCGCCGCTGAATTGATCTCATCGAGCAGCCGATCGTCTGCCCAGATCCCTTGCCCACCCCTCTCGAACGTGTCCAAGGCATAGAAATGCGCCGCGTTGAACGCGGCGTATTTGACGGGCCAGTCATCGGAATTATTCAGCAACTGATGGCTGTCGAGCAGCCCCAGCTCTCGTTGATCGGTGTTTACGATCGCTGCGACAAAATCATTCCGCCTCACCGGAATTGCTTCCTCAAGATATTCGAGTCGCTGTATCAGCCCCGGCGCTGCAGCCGGTCCGATACGTCGTTGTGCCCGACGCTCCAGCCTTCGGAGCCTCCTGAGCTTACGAAGCCGCTTTACTATCATTAGCTGGAGATCCGATAGCTTGTCGATAACATCGATGAGCTCTGATCGATCTGTTTCGCCGGAAGTCACGCTCATGTGGCTATCATAGTCAAGGGCTCAGATCTCTAGGTATGCGACGAATTTGGACACCTATTCTGCCGCGATTAGGGCATGAGGTCCGACGAGACCGAGGCGCGTGCAGAACTGATCGTTCTGGAAGCAGTTGCCCATGCGGGCCGAGTCGGTGTTGGCCTGCGCAAAATCGGCGCCTGGCACGCCTTCTCGGTCGGTGACGATTCTTCAGAACCCGCGGTACACCGGCCGTCAGGCAGGCCGTCAGGCCTGGAACCGGCAGCGCGCGGATATGAACCTCGCCGACCCGGCTGACGTCAGCTTTGGGACACGAGCAGGTTCAGGGTAGAACCTGCTCGACGGGGTTGGTCATCTCCCTCAACCCAGCCTACCCAGCCCCGTTAGGAAGTCGCCTTCAGCTCCTTGCAGTCACGGGACTGGTTTTGAAGGCAGCACGGGAAGCTGATCCGGATCAAGATCCTCGGAGGAAGGGCTCTGGGTAGGGCCGCCCGAAGGCGAGATCGAGATGACGGCCTCGAGGACCTTCCCTACTGTCCCGGACAGCGAGCTTGTGCCGCCGACGTCGGCTGCAGGGTCAGTGCCGCTGGTCCCGGCCGTGGGGCCCGCGCCGCTGGTGTCGGCCGGAATGCCTGACCGCGCGCCGGAGCCCAGCACTGAGCAGCTCAGCGGCTGGGACGGCACCCCCGTGGGAGACATCTGGACCACTAGGGGATGGCCCGGCCCGGTCTCAACCTTGACGCTAACGGGTGTCTTCAGCCCGGCCAGCAACTGCCAGATATCGGGATGACCGTTGCCGAATGGCCGCAGGCGGCACACCGCGGCGGCGGGGTCGATGGTAACTCCGAGACTGGCCCGGAGCCCGATCCCGCCGCTGCCTTGACCCGTCAGCGTGACGTTGAGGCTGATCAGCGACCCGCTGGGGCCGCCAACGGTGATTTCAATCGACGTCGGCTTCCCGGCCGCTGAGTTGTTAGCCGGAAGCCGCGGTGCTGACTGCGTTCCGTCAGTGCGATTCACGGTCCCCCGAGCTGGCGCTGGCTGTCTATAGGAGCGCACAGGGAATGGCGAAAGGGAAGGCGTCGATATCGCAGCCGCCTGCTGCGCGCTTGTTTTTTTGTGCGCCGGGTCCTTAAAGTAATGAATAACCAGAGGCCTGCTGACAACGAAAATCACTATCGCCACTATTGTGCCAATGAGGAAAATAAGCGGAATGGCATACGGTCTCCTAATCGGCGCTCGCCAATCCCAGGGGACCTGCTGTCGGGCGCGAGAGATCGAAACTCGCACTTGCTGAAATCGTGTCTGAGGCGGCGGGGCCGCCGCGGGAACTCGCCGCAGGATGTCCGCGCGGAGCGCTTCAATATCAACGTGGAGGTCGTGACGGTAGTGCAGTTCGGTGAACTTCCGGGCCAGCCGGATAATTTCATCGTCTTTGCCTTCGTCCGGGCTTTCGGTCCCTCCGGATGCGTGCTGGGGCATCTAAATCATGATTCCTTCCTTTCGCGCTGCCTCCCGGATGATGGCCAGCAGTTCAAGATCTACCTTTACCTGCTTCATGGCGAGCCTGCTGAGAATGTTCATAGACTTGCGGCTTTTAGCTCTTACTGTTTTGCATTTCAGAGTTGTGATCGCTGCGATCTCGTCCTCCGAGAACTCGGCGAAAACCCTGTACAGGAAGATGAGGCACTCCCTGTCTGTCAGCCGGCGAATCACCTGACCTATTATGTCGCACATGACATTATTGGCGTGCCCGGAAAAATCGCCGCGAGGGTGCGGGGTGGCAATCTTCTTGGTGCTCTTGGCGACAAGGTGCTGCGCCAAGAGCACCGCCGTCCTGTGGCTGCACCGGCGGCGCCGGAGGGCGTCGGCGAAGAGCAGCTTGAAGAATTCTGCCCTGCGACCGGATTCGCTTAGGTCGTGGTACTCGGCCAGCCAGATGTGATGCACCTTGGCGTAGACCCCAAGAACAAAGTGTGTCGCTTGCATCGACTCCTTGTGACCGTCGGTTCCCGCCCGCTTTCTGCCGGCATCGGCTCCCAACATGCCCTGGGAAACCTGGACAGCTACTTGAATGGTCGACGTGACGAACTTATCCCATTCGCCGGACGTACAACATAGAAACCCGCATTCTCCCGTCAGGGCCGAGAGAATTGCTCGGTTTGACGATGACATAGGCCGGGTGGAGGCTATCTTGCCCTCAAGTGACGGTCTGTTCTTTCTGCGGAACTCGGGGGCGTCTGCCCGCTCGCGTATCCGGTTATGCCATTTGATCGCCAAATCGATGATTTGGTCGAGTTGTCTCACGAAGACAGCGAGAGTCGCGGTTGCGCTGACGAGACCCCCGGCGACCGCCAACGGCCAATGCGTCCAGTGAAAGGTCAGCCATGGCCAATGCTCCCAGAGCAGGTACACTCGATACCCTCCAGAACCCGGCAACCGCAGGCTTTGACCTGCGGCGATATAGCTATCGGAGCACAGTGTAGCGCGTGAATAACGAGGGGTAGCCGGAGGAATGTCACGTTCCCTTGCCAAGTAAGCATCGTCCAGATAACCTTCGGCTATTCCCGTTGAAAAGCCTCATTAGGTAACTTAGGTATCAGGTTGCCTACAGCAAGTACCGATGATTGAGGCACGGTGTCGGGCTGCCGCTAGTACTACGTTCCTTAAAGCATGTATATAAAGCGTCGGCGGTAGGAACGCGGTTTGGGCAGGGGCCGTCCCCAGATCCAGGGCCGGGTGCGGGCGTTAAGGTGGGCGGTGCTGACTTAGGAGGATCGTGTTGCCGACGGGGCGAGGGGTATTGAGGAGCCTGCGGGCGCTTCGTCATGACCCGCCGGGTACGCGAAGCAGGGCAGCGGCGCGCGTTGTTCTAGTCCTCGCTTGAGCAGTGCGAGCAGTTCCTGGCTGCGGCCCAGGACACGGGGTACGCCACCAGGCCAGTTCAGCTGTTCTATGCCCTGTCACAGGCCGGGCGGACAATCGCGGCTGCCTCGCCGCGCGTCGGCAACTAGGCGTAGAAGGTCAGCGGACACGGTTTGACTGCGGGCACGAACGCCGTGATCGCTGCTGATGTCACCGTCACCGCCGCCAGGAACGGCCTTTTCCCGCGATCGCCTCCGCCATAGGCAACATTTAGGAGGCCGGACAACGCCTTCACGACGGCGATGGCGTCCGTAACCGGTCTAGATTGTTTCCTCAGATGCGCTCATTTTAGGTCCTTGCGGACTGGCAGCCGTTCGCCGAGTTCGTCCAAATGGGTACTCGCAATGTCAACGAGAAGTGTACGGAGATCCATATTATCAGGATGGTCTGCCGCTTTCCGGGCTATGATTTCAAATAGTCTGGAGTAGCGTGACCTCATGCGCCAGCGGAGCACGAGTTCCAGCATTGTCCAGATTTGCATGGAACCGAAGACAAGCAAGGCGACAGGACTGTTTCCATGAACTGCGTAGATGGTCGCAGCGCTGCCGGCGCCAGCGCATGAGGTGATCGTGGCACCGATGGTTCTTGTGAGGTCGCGGCGTCTTTGCGGGGGCCTTGACCCAAAGGCGGTCATGAAGCGGCGCTCGGAAGTGGAGGCTGGCCGGATGTCTCCCTCGACAGATGGCCTCGAGCACGCGGGGGTCCTTGGTCGCACCGCCCAGGCAGGGTGGTTGGCAGGGCGTGTGCCAGGAAGGAGACCATCTCCACCTGCTCTCAGCACGAGCGCATGCGCCCGAGAGTCGATCATCTGTGGAACAGTTTGCTCTGTATCGGAGCAACAATCAAGAGTATGCTCTGGTTTTAGAGCAGCCAGGAGGGAGTATGCGTGAGCGACGTGTCAGTGACGCAACACGTCGCCGACCACATCCGTGACCTCCGGGCACAGCGGCGCTGGTCAGCCCGCCAGCTAGCGGAAGAATGCGTCCGGGCCGGGGTGAAATCTCTGACGAGAGGTACCATCGCCAAGATCGAGTCCGGTGTCAGGAAGCACGTGACAGCTGAAGAGCTTGCGGTTCTGGCCCAAGTGCTCGGCGTCAGTCCGTCTGTACTGCTGGGAATTGCCCCGATCCGCTCGGATCGCGCGGACGCGGTACTAGCGGAACAGGGCGAGGTTCCTGCGTCTGAAGCGACGCTCAGAAGCCCGTCAATAGCAACCAGTACGCTTCCTCGGGATATCGAGTCGTTCACTGGCCGGGAGGCGGAACTGGCCTTCGTCCGCGAGGCCACGAATGCCGAGCTCATCGATGACGCGGTGCGTGTCTATCTTGTAGTAGGCATGCCGGGAGTCGGGAAGACAGCATTCGCGGTGCACGCGGCGCACACGCTCGCGTCGATGTTCCCGGATGGCCAGATATTCATGTCGCTATTCGGTCATGCTCCCGGCCAACGGCCGGTCGATCCGGCAGATGCGCTTGCGAGCCTGCTACTGACGATGGGTATCCGCCCTGAGCAAATCCCGAGGGGCCTAGAGGAACGCGAGCGACTATGGCGTGATCGGCTCAGCGGGAAGCGCATCCTTCTTGTCCTCGACGACGCTGCAGCCACCCAGCAAGTCCTTCCGCTACTACCCGGGACCCCTGGCTGCTTGGTGTTCATCACGAGCCGACGACACCTAACCGCGCTGACGGATGCGCGTCTCATCAGCCTCGATACCCTCTCATCCGATGAATCGGCCCGATTGTTCACCCGTCTCGTTAACCGGCCTAACCTAGATCCAGCGGACGCAGCGGTTGCCGACGCCGCACGTTTGTGCGGGTATCTGCCACTCGCGATCGGGCTGGTCGCAGGACGTCTGCGACAGCACCCGGCCTGGACGCCCAACGATCTGACAGCCCGTCTGGCATCGGAACAGGATCGGCTCCCTCGCATGCAGGCCGAGCACCTGTCTCTAACCGCCGTGTTCGAAGCGTCGTACCGGAACCTCGATGCAGACGAGCAACGGCTCTTCCGTCTCCTCGGTTCGCACCCTGGCACCGAAATCGATGGGTGGGCCGGTGCGGCCTTGGGGGACTCCGACATCGCTACGGCGCTCCGCGTTATGGACGCGCTCTACGATCAGCATCTGCTCGATGAGCCGGCAGAAGGCCGGTTCCGCATGCATGACCTGATTCGCGAGTATGCCCGAACTCTCGCCGGCTCCGAGGACCTGTCTGCCGAGCGTGACGCGGCCCTCGAACGGCTTCTGGACTACTACCTGCACACTGCAGCGGCGGCTAGCCGGTACCTGGCGCGGCGCACTCCGCCGCGACCCCTTGATGCGCAGGGCCGTCGGCCCGCCCACTTTCCGGTGATCTCATCACGTCAGCACGCCGCTGCCTGGATGGCCGTCGAACGGCTCAACCTAGAGGCCGCTACTGGCTACGCGGCAGTCCACGGCTACCCCGCGCACGCCGTAGCGATCCCAGCCACGATGCACGGCTTCCTGCGCAGCACGGGTCACTGGGACCAGGCCCTCGCCCTGCACCAGGCAGCCTTGCAGGCTGCGGAAGGCGAGGGAGACCAGCTTGGGGCGGCCGCGGCGTTGACTGACTTGGCTGACGTGCAGTACCTGACAGGGAGCTACGCCGCAGCCCACGCCTCCCTTATCCATGCCCTAGATCTAAGCCGTGTCATCGGTAACCGGCTCGCCGAGGCGAACGCGCTCACGCAACTCGGCGTCCTCCAGCAGGCAACAGGCGATTTCCCGGGCGCCATCGCCAGCCTCGATCGCGCACTCGACCTCAGCCGGTCCTATGGCGACCGGCTCGGCGAAGCCAGTGCCCGCAATAATCTGGGTATCGCCCAGTTCCTGTCAGGAAACCAAAGGGCAGCCGCAGCCAGCCAGCAACAGGCACTCGATATCTTTAGATCGCTCGAAAACGAACTCGGGGAAGCCAGTGCTCTTAACAGCCTGGGCGGCGTACAGCAGGCAACAGGAGATTACCAGACTGCCACAGACAGCTTCGGCCAGGCGCTGGGACGCTACCGGAGTCTCGGAGACCGCATAGGCGAGGCATACGCCACTAGCAACCTAGGAGCCGTCCAGTGCATTACTGGAGACTATCCTGCCGCCGCCGCTAACCTCAGTAGGGCACTGGAGATATACCGTTCCCTCGGCAGCCGGTACGGGGAGGGGGACACCCTCAACAGTCTCGGCGCGCTGTACCGCGTGACCGGAAACTACCAGGCCGCGGGGGATAGCCTGACCCAGGCGCTGCATCTGTACCGAGGCCTAGGGGACCGGCTCGGAGAAGCCGGGGCCCTCAGCGAGCTAGGCGCCCTACAGCACGCCAGCGGCGACTATCCGGCAGCGGCAGCCAGCCTTACTCGCGCCATTGAACTGACCCGCGAAATCGGCGAACCCAGCGACGAGGCGGAAGCCCTCAACAATCTGGGAGACCTGCTCCTGGACACATCCGCAGGCGCTGACGCCCATGACAAGTATGTGACCGCCCTTGCCATAGCAACCAAAATCGGCTCGCCGCTAGAAGAGGCACGGGCACGAGAAGGAATCGGCCGGTGCCTCCTCGATGCAGGCAGGCACACCGCCGGGATTGAAATGCTCCAGCGCTCGCTCGCGATCTACGAGGGAATCGGATCCCCCAACTCAAAGCGTGCCCGAAAAATGCTGGAAACCCTTGGATTATAATCGACACTGGTAATGTCCGTCCAGTGCAGGCTGAAGGGTGTCCAGCGGCAGCTCAGCGGTCGGCGACCTTGGGTGCGCTCAAAATCGGTGCGGTTCAGCTCCCGGCAGGGCCAGTGGAGCCAGCATGCTCCGTTACAGCTGTGCTGCGCAAGGAGTGCTGCCGTGGATCCGGGTCCGGGGATCGATCCGGCGTCCGCTCACGCATCGTTCTGCGTCACAGCGTGCTCTGGGTTCGGCGACAGATCGTGGGAGGCTGCCCGTGATGTCACCGGACCACCTCCCGCCGCGGACTGTGCCGCGGAATTCCGGTCCGGAGCACGTACGCTTGGCGATCACCTCAACCGCCGCAGCCTGCGACCGCGGAAACGCCTTGATACGCACGGTCTGCGGCCCCCGCAGAATCCTCACAAGTCCCGATCCTCTGGGTGCCCCCACAACAAACCCACAGACGATACGGCACTATCCGGCACACGGCGGCCCGCTGCTAAGAATTGGCCTTGTTAGCTCTGACCAGCCATTATGTAGCAGGACGAGCTGGCGCAGCTTGCGATTCGGGATGGCTTAGGGGACAAGAGACCCTTTGAAAAGCGGAAGGTCGGCGGTTCGATCTCGTCCCTGATGTCAGTCAGCGACGGCGGCACTCAGGCTGCTCACCCGGTCGCGCCCGGAACAGTCGGGCAGGTGACTCGCTGCCGGGCCGTTCCGCGCTGCACCGCCCGAATGTCACCGGTCCCGGATAGAATGCAAGTGCGAAAGTGAAGGCGGGCCGAACCGGTGCAGCGAACACCGGAACGGCCCTCGACCACCGCTCCCCAAGGAGGATGCGATGACCGTACAACCAGTTTCCACCAGCCCCGCACTGCGCGTCTCTGCCGCTGGCGATCCCGGAGACGACCCGCAGGCCGCACGCCTGCGCGGCCTGTCCCGTCAGCAGCTAGAAGACCGCCTGACCTGGCTGTCGTGGTACAACCTCGCCGCCTATACGGCCGTGATGGACTACATGGACTTCTGC
>Ga0102924_1001628_pt1 | contig 25573 bp, 26 predicted proteins | sample PaiPotPPM11metaG_FD_80116 | JGI IMG/M metagenome (GOLD analysis project Ga0102924, IMG submission 80116) | Iron sulfur acid spring bacterial and archeal communities from Banff, Canada, to study Microbial Dark Matter (Phase II) - Paint Pots PPM... ... | reverse complement strand
GCTGTACGTCCTGTTCGGCCTGATCGCGATCGTCGCCGGCATTCTCGGAGTCATCCACGCGCCCAGCGGCGCGCCGAAGATCTTCAACGGCGTGCTAACCATCATCGGACTCGCAAGCCTCTATGCCGGCTGGTCCGCGTACCGCAGCACACAGCGAACCTGAGCAGAGGCGCCAGTTGCGGCTGCCTCACGGCTAATCACGGCCCGGGAGCGGGATCTCGGGCAAAGCCCTGGAAGAAGCGGCAGCCCAATCAGAGCTGCGAATGGGCGGGGGCGAGCGACCCGGCCGGGCGAGCCGCGCTCGGCCACCTCCGCTCCGGTGACGCAGACATCGCCATCGGCTGGTATCGGGCCAAGCCGTCGCATCCGCACTGAGCGGCGTGATCGCACCGCCGGGTGCCCGGCCCCTGTCAGGCGTGACATCGCCCCAGGTGCAGTCGCATCTCGTCGCCGGCTGTGGCTCGTCAAGGGTGCTGATCGAATTCCAAATTTCGAATCACCAGTCAGGCCTGGTGAGCACGACGAGAGGGCGTCGAACACTAGGCGCCTACCCACGATCGGAAGGATCGCGAGGTCTGACTCGAGGATGTCGGCGACTTCGTTGCCTGAATGCGGCTGTCGACCCCGGCAACGGCAGGGTTCAGGGTCAGTGTGCTGCCGACAGTTGAGCAACACTGCGGCTGAGAGCACGGTGGACCGGAAAGTGTCGGCGGTCAGCGCGTTCTACCAGCACGCCGCCGGCAACGGGGCCGAGCTGCGTGATCTCCTCACGACTGGCAGCCGGGCGACGAGGCGGAACGGCGTTGCGACCATTCCTGCATCCCATCAGCAAGAGCAAACCGCAGCCCCGCCGGGTGCTCAGGTTGCGGGCTGGGGGCACTAGAAGGCCATAGCCAAGCAGCCGAGCGACCTCGTAACGGTCGTGCTCCAGGAACGTCTGGAGCGGGGAGGCACCTGATGTCCGCCGCGGAGATCGACGAGTACCTGGACCACCTGGACGAGCCCAAGCGCTCGACGCTCATGCAGCTGCGCAGGGACATCCTGGTAGTGGTTCCTCACGCCGAGCAGTGCATCTCCTATGCCGTCCCGGGCTTCAAGGTCGCCGGCAAGACCATCGCCGCCTTCAAGAACCATCTGAGCTTCTTGCCCCACAGCGGCTCGGTGTTCGGTGTTCCCCGAGTTGGCTGAAGAGCTCGCCGGCTACGAGAGGTCATCCGGAGCATTGCGATTCCCCATCGACCGGCCGTTGCCAGCCCGGTTGGTCGAGCAATTGATCACCGTGCGCCCACGGAAAGCCTTCCCTCCCGCCGGCGTGCCGGGAAGTGACGCGGTGTAGCCCGATTCAGAGCCCCGGTGTCGTAGTGCACCTTACCGTTGCGCCCGCGCGCCGAGGGCTAGGGGGCTCAGCTTGGTCGAGGCTCACCCGGATCTCCTTCATGCGTCGGTAGAGGCGCAGCGGGTGCTCGGGGGCAGGGGTGAAGCCGTGCCGTCGGTAGAAGGCGGCGGCTGAGTCGTCGATGGCGTCGACGAGAACGAGCCGGGCGGCTGCGATCTCGCCGGCGTCGACCGCCTTGCGCAACGCCTCGCTCAGAAGACGTGCGCCGAGGCCAGCGCCTGGTTCGGCGCCATCCACAGCGAGCCGAGCCACGAGGACGATCCCCGCTGGGTAGGCGGGCAGTCCTCGGACGAGTGGCGTGGGTATGTCCTCGCGACGCACCGACACCATCGTCAGGCTGAAGTAGCCGACGACCGTGTCGTCCCGAAGCAGGACAAACGTGCGAGCCGAGCCCATGGCCTGCGCTGCTAGTGCGGGGCGGTGCAGCCAACTGTCGAGGTCGGCGTTGCCAGCCGCGAAACCTGAGACGTCGTGGTGCTCGCCGAGCCGCTCCAGACGGGGCCCTTCCCCGCGGCTCACACCTCGGGTAGAGGTGCGTTGCGCCGGAACAGCTCGACCAGCCCGGGCACGGGCTCGGCCGGCTTGTCGAGCGCGGCGATGAAACGGTCGAACGCATCGTTGGAGAGGATGAGGTCTTGGTTCTGCCTTATGACCTTGCGGGCCCGCGTCGTGACGGTGTCGAGCACGAACGCGGTGACCGTCGTGTCCTCCAGGTCGGCCGCCAGGCGGATAAGGGCATCCTGCTCCGGCGTTACGCGCACCTCCAACCGGTGGCGTCGTGCTTCGGTCCGGGCGGCGTCGGTCATGACCACCACCGGATCCGCTGTCCGGATGCCGTCCGGACAGCGTTGTCAACGCGATGTCCAACACTTCTTGGACCTACGGCCGCGGCGTCAACGGTCACTTTCAATCGCGCTGTGGTAACCGGCCGCGATCGAGTCCACCGGCGACGGCCAACGAGCGGTTAGTTCCGGAGTTGCGGCGTGAGGCCGTCAACGTCCATCTCGGAGTACTCATTGTCGACATACGGTCCGACCGCGCCTTCAACGATCTCCCGTACCGCCGCTACTGATTCACCTTCCCAGATGCAAACGCCGAGGCGATGATCGCGAGAGGCGGCGTGGACCGGCAGGCCGGCAGTGGCGGGAAGTCCGGCTTCGAGCGCTTTGGCCTCAGCTTCCTGGAACCCTTTCGGGTCATGGATCCGATGGATGACTGTCACGAACACGGGGACCTCCGTCCTTCGCCACGATGGTGATGTTCCCACCCTGGTCCGTGGCGCGCGTCACTCGCGCGTCACCTCGTCACGGCTGGGAGCGCCCAGAGCACGCGATCCATAAGCGAGGAGGTCGGCGAGGACACCGTCGACGACCTCGTGCCGGCGCTCTTCTCGAGCCTGCACCGGTCTGACAGCCCACGGTGGGTTGCCCGACTCAGACAGTCTTCGGTTCGGCAAGGTGCGACAATGCGGTGTGAGCGATCGGGGCGGCGGAATCGCCTGCGTGCGCGTGCTGGGCGGCGTGGATGCGGCGACGTCCGATGGATCGATCATCGACCTGCCGAGCGCGAGCCAGCGTCGCCTGCTCGGGCTCCTCGCGCTCCATGCGCCCAGGCGATTGCGCTGCGAGTGGCTCGCTGACGTCCTCGGGGTCTCTCCGGGCGCGCTCCGGACCACGGTGTCGCGGCTCCGTTCGGCCATCGGCCCCGATGCACTCCGCACCGCGAGCACGGGCTACTCACTGGCGTGTGAGGTCGACGCGACGCAGTTCTGCCAGGCCGTGGCGGCGGCCACCGACTCGCCGCACCGACTGCTCGCCCTGCGGCACGCCCTGACGCTCTGGACAGGGCCCGTGCTCGACGAGTTCCGCAGCGAGGAGTGGGCGTCCGGTGAGACCGCCCGGTTGACCGAGATCCATGCCGGCGCGGTCGATGACTACGGCGACGAGTTGATCGCGGCCCGCCGGGCGGCCGATGCCGTCGCTCTGCTCGAGGGCCAGATCGCGCGCTATCCCTACCGAGACCGTTCGCGAGGAGCCTTGATCAGGGCCCTGGCGCTCGCCGGCCGCCAGGCCGACGCACTCCGCGCCTTCCAGACGTACCGGTCGCTTCTCGTCGATGAGTTGGGGACCGAGCCGTCACCCGAGGTCATCCGGACCGAGAGGCGGGTCGCGACGGGGTGGAACGGCCTCGAGTCCGAACCTGAGACGCCTGGGGGGGTCGACGCGGTGGTGATCCCCCTGCCACCTGGGCTGGCGCACCGTGTCGCCTTCGTCGGTCGCGCTGCCGAGCAGGAAGCGTTGAGCTCCGAGCTGGAGCTCGCCGAGACGACGGGTCTTCGTTGCGTGCTCCTCGGGGGCGAGTCCGGGATCGGCAAGACAACGTTGCTAGCCGAGTTCGCCAGGTCGGTGACCTCCTCGGCGAGGGCGAACGTGCTCTACGGGCGCTGCGACGAGACGGGCGTGCCGCTCGAGCCGTTCCGGACCGTGCTTGCCTCGTGCGTCGAGCACGCGCCCCTCGACCTCGTGACCGACCATGTGGCGCGCTGCGGTGGTGAGCTGGCTCGGATCTGTCCGCGAGTGGCGACGCTGGTCGCCACCGCGCCCATGCCGACGGGGTCGGACGACACCACCGAACGGTTCCTTGCCTTTGATGCGGCTGCGGATCTGCTCCGCCGGATCGCGACTCGGCGACCGCTGGTCCTGGTGATCGACGATCTGCAATGGGCGGAGCCGACGGCGCTCCTCCTGCTGCGCCATCTCGCAGCGTCTCTGGCCGACGCTCCGATCCTGCTCGTGGTGAGCCGGCGCGATCCCGGTGAGCATGTCTCCGACCAATTGCGCGACGCGTTGGCGGACCTCGAGCGCGGCGAGGTCCGACATCTCCAGCTGACGGGGCTAGATGCGACTGAGTTGTCGGAGCTCGTCGTCGCGGCCACGCGGGTGGCGCCGGATCCAGAGCTGCGACGTGTCACCGCGAGGCTGCGGGAAGAGACGGCGGGCAATCCCCTCTATGCCTCGCAACTGGTCCGGCACTGGATGGAACTGGACGGGGCGGGGAGCGGCCCCGCCGGGGAGCACGGCCGGCCCATGATCGTCATGCCCGAAGGCGTGCCGCCGAGTCTCCGAGAGGTCGTCTGGAGCCGGGTGCACGCCCTCGGCGACGGCGTCTTCGCGGTGCTGTCGGCAGCATCCGTCCTCGGGGTGGAGTTTCCTCAGGACGTACTCGTCGAGATGCTCGATCTGCCGGAGCCGGCCGTGCTGCAGGCCCTCGACGTCGCGATGGCGGCGGGCGTCCTCATCGATATGCGATCGGTGCGGCGTGCGATGCGATTCGTGCACGGCCTCGTGGCCAACGCGTTGTACCTCGACGTCGGCCCGTCCAGTCGAGCCCATATGCACGAGCGAGCGGCCCGTGCGTTGGCGACGAGCGGCGAGGTGGTTGCGCCCGATGTCGTCGTGCAACTGGCCCGGCATTGTGCGTTGGCGGGGTTGGCCGCTGAGGCCCTGCATTGGTCCCTCTGCGCCGGTGATCACGCGTTCGAGCACCTCGCCCCGACCGAGGCGGCCCACCACTACCGGGTTGCCCTCGACGCAGCTGTAGCCCTGAATCGACCCGAGACGCAGCGAGCCGACCTGATGGTGCGCTTCGGTGATGCCCAGCACCGAGCAGGCGACCCGCAGGCTCTCGGCACGCTCGAAGAGGGGGCCGAGCTGGCGCGTCGGTGTGGCAACAACCAAGCCCTGATCCGCGCGGCCTTCGCGGCCGACCGCGGCTTCACACGCCTCGACAGTGGTGCCCCGGCCTACCTGGCCATCGTCGAGGCAGCCCTGGTCGCGGCCGACCCCACGGACACCGCCACGTACTCACGGTTGCTCGCCCTCCTGGCCCAGAGCCTCGTGTTCACCCCGCACGCCGAGCGGCGAGTCGTCTTGGCGCAGGAGGCGCTAGCCCTGGCCGAAGCCGCCGATGAACCCACCCTCCTCGCGCAGTTGGCCCCGGCGGTCGTGTCGGCCTTGTGGGCGCCTGGGAGCGCGCGAATGCGCGGCGAGGTCGCCACGAGAGCGCTGTCGGGGGCGGAGGCCTCAGGAGATCCCCGGCTGCAGTTCAGCGCGCACCTGGCGTCATACACCGTGGCCGTCGAGTCAGGCGATCCCGTCATGGCCGCCCATAGTCTGGCCAAGCTCCGCTCGATTGCCCGGACCGGCGGTGAACCGCGGCTGAGATGGATCGCCGGTCTCTACGACACGTTCGAGGCGACGATGACCGCCCGCCTCGACGACGCTCAGGCGCTCGCCGCCGCAACCCTCGATCTCGGCATGCAGATCGGCGCCCCGGATGCGTTCACCTTCTTCGCGGGTCAGTTCTTCGTGATCGGGACCTTCGCTGGTCGCCACGAAGAGTTGTTCCCCCTGGTCGAGCAGGCCACCCGCGACAACCCCACCGTGCGTGCGTTCAAGGTGGCACATGGGATCATCTGCGCCGCCGTCGGACGCGAGGACGTCGCGCGCCAGATCCTGCAGGAGGGCACCGCAACGGGCTTCGCCCAGCTTCCGGTCGACAACATGTGGATGACGACGGTGATCGGATACGCCGTGCTGGTGGTTGAGCTCGACGATGTCGAGGCGGCGGTAGAGCTGCTTCCGATCATCGAGCCCTTCGCCACCGAAGTCGCGTTCAACGGTGTGACGAGTCAGGGTCCGGTCGCCGCCTACGTGGGCAAGCTGGCGTCGCTGCTGGGACGCCACGATCAGGCCGAGGACCAGCTACAGGCCGCCCTGGCGATGGCCACCGCGTTCGGCTGGACCTATCACCGGGCCACAACGCTCCTCGCCCTGGCGCAGGCGAGGTACCGACGCCTCGGCGCCCTCGACGCAGAAGCCCGATCCTGGCTCACGGAGGCATCCGAGCTGTGCCGCGCCGGCGGCTTCCGGAGCTGGATCGCCCGGATCGACGAGATGGAAGCCCGCTCACCGCTCCAGCCGGCGCGCCCGTAAGGAGACGGTCAGGCATGCGGACGTAGGTGACGCGTAGGTGACGCGGGGGTCGCGACACCATCGAGCAGTCACCCAACGTCGCCCTCGCCGGTGGCAGAAAGGCACTACTCACATGACGACACTGCTGGTCTTCCACGAGGTCGACGACGTCGCGCACTGGCTGGCGTCCCCGAAGCGCGAGGAGTTCTTCGGCCCGATGGGAATCTCCGCTCGCACGTTCATCGATCCGGACAAGTCGAACCGCGTCGGGCTGATCGTCGAATGCCCCGACCTGGAGACTCTCCAGAAGGCTCTGCAGAGTGAGGACGCCGCTATGGCGATGAAGTTCGACGGCGTCCGTCCGGAGACCATGCAGATGTTCGTGGAGGGCTGAACCGTGGATGTCGTCTCAGCGCTCGAGGTGTCGTACGACCAGACCGCAAAGCTGGTGGCCAACCTCGACCCCGCCCAGCTCGATGCCCCGTCGCCGTGCGCAGGCTGGGACACCCGTGCCATGTTGAACCACCTGCTCGGGGCCACGTGGATGTTCACGTCGGTCAACCAGGGTCGACCGGCAGGCGAGGACGGTGGCGATGTGATCGGTGATGATCCCAGCCTGGCCGTCACCGCCGCGGCGAAGGAGAACCTCGCCAGCTGGCGTCAGCCGGGCGCTTTCGAGGGAGACCGCGCCTATCCGTTCGGGACGTTCCCCGCTGATGGTGCCGCCCTCCTCAATCTCGAGGAGGTCGTCGTCCACAACTGGGACCTGGCCAAGGCCACCGGCCAGGACCTGGCGATCGACCCGGACATCGCGCAGACGATCTACGACTGGGGGCTCACGATCGGTCTCGATGGTTTCCGTGCTCACGGCGCGTTCGGTCCCGAGGTGGTGGTGCCAGCGTCGGCTCCTATCACCGACCGCTTGATCGGCCTCCTCGGCCGCCAACCCTGACACGACCCCTTCCACCTACGACGACAAGGAGCATCATGGCGGTCGGCATCATCCACCACTTTCCCGCGGCGACGAAGGAGTAATACGACGCATCGTTGGCCGCCGTCCACGTCAGCGCAACACAATTGCCGGAGGGCCAGATCTTCCATGCCGCCGGACCCTCGGGCGACGGATGGACGGTCATTGCCGTCCACGACTCCAAGGAGAGCTGGGAGAAGTTCCGTGACGGCGTCCTCACGCCTCGGCTGCAAGCGGGCATCAAGGGCGGGTTCACGGCCCCGCCTCAGCAGACGGAGATCGAGCTGTACAAGGTCCTACCGTAGCCGGACGTGCTGCGTTGGCCTTCTGGCTGGTTTCGCTGGGCTGACCGCCGAAGTGGTACAATATCAAGTACCACTTCTGAAGGGATCACCCATAGCCATCACGGCGAGCGAAGCGCGCAAGAACCTGTTTCCCTTGATCGAGCAGGTCAACCAGGACCGAACCCCGGTCGAGATCACCTCGAAACGTGGCGACGCCATGCTCGTCGGCATCGATGATTACCGCGCCCTCGAGGAAACCGCCTATCTCCTGCGGTCACCGGCCAATGTGCGGCGGCTTCTGGGGAGCTTGGACCAGGCGCGCACCGGCATCGTGGAGCAACACGAACTCGATCGTTGAGGTTCGTCTTCACGCCCAATGGTTGGGAGGACTACATCTTTTGGCAGTCAACGGATCGGGGCACGCTGAAGCGCATCAACCGGTTGCTCGATGACATGGCCCGTGATCCCTTCGATGGGATCGGGAAACCCGAGCAACTGCGTCACGCCTTGGCCGGTGCCTGGTCGCGCCGAATCGATGAGGAGCATCGCCTCGTCTATCTGGTCCAGGCCGACGACATCGTCATTCTGCAGGCTCGCTACCACTACGGCTGAGCCGGTCGAGACCGGACAGGTGCCGAACGCGCCGATCAGCCCCGCCCGCGGCTCCGGGCACCTCGGAGCCAGACGATGAACGCCTGGTTGACGTCCTCTGCTGCGAAGTAGTCCGGGTCGAAGTCGCGGCCGACCCAGGTCTTCATGGCGCGGTGCTCTGGCTGCGTGGGATCCGCGATGGCCTCGCAGAAGCTGGCGTAGCCCCAGGTTCCTCCGACATCCTCGGGGGGCGCGCTCCGCCGACCAGCCAGGCAGCGTGGGTACGAAGCGCGCTGGTCGGCTGGTTCGATCGCCTCCACCTTGACCTTGTGCTCCCAGTCGTCGCCGAAGTCATAGGTGTAGGTGAACGCGCGGGTGGTGGCTCACCCTCCGGCTGCTGGCCTGGTTCTGGGCGGTCATGGTCGTCGCCGGACTCGTGGTCGAGGGCTTGTTCTCCGGTGCCGGGCTCATCCCGATGCACCGGTCGACGACCATCGCCCCCACCCATTTCTCGTGGAACCACACGACCGTCATGAACGTGGTCTTCCTCGCCTGGTTCGGCGCGCTGTATTGGCTCTACCGCAACCGAGCCCGCCTCGGCGGCGGCGCCGGGCTGGCCATGGACCCGGTGTGCGGCATGCAGGTCCGTACGGTCGACGCGCCCGCCCGGTCGTCATTCGCGGGGCAGACCGTCTGGTTCTGTTCGGACCATTGCCGGGAACGCTTCGACGCCGAGCCGCCTCGCTACGCCTCGCAACCCGCCACTTCAGATGACGCTCAGGCCATTGGCGAGCTGCACCCGGTATGCGGTATGACCGTTGACCCGGAAAAGCGAACCACCATCGTCGGCAGGCCGGCCGGAATTACTCGTTCCGCTTGGACGCGTACGCGCCGGCAGGTGACGAGGTCAGTGAGCTATCTATTGGAGCGGACCGAACACCAGGGGGTCTACTGACATGGGGATATCCGACCAGAGGGCACGGGCTCTGTCAGGGATCCACGCAATGGATATACCCGACCGGGTGCCCAAGCAGCGGTACTTCGATCCCGACTTTTACTGGATGGAAGCCGAGCTCCTGTGGCCCCGTGTCTGGCAGATGGCGTGCCGGCTCGAGGAGATCCCAAGCCCCGGTGACTTCGCCGAGTATCAGATACTCGATCAGTCGGTAATTGTTGTGCGCACCGACGATCTCGGCGTGTGCGCGTTTCAGAACGCCTGCCGCCACCGTGGGGTAAAGGTCGTGGAGGGGCGCGGGCATTCCGACAGTGGGTTCACGTGCCCGTTCCACGGCTGGTGCTATACCGCTTGCGGCCAGAACACGTTCGTGTCGCGTCCGGCCACGTTCAGCGACCACAACATGCGGCACGATGACATCAGCTTGACTCCGTTGCGCAGCGATGTATGGGGCGGCTGCGTGTGGGTCAACTTCGACGAGGAAGCGCCCCCGCTGCGCCACTGCATCGAGCCGTTCGCTACCATGCTCGATGCGTGGAGGGTGGAGTCACTGCACTCCGAGTGGTGGTACGCCTGCCGACTCCCGGTGAACTGGAAGCTGGCCCAAGAGGCGTTCGTGGAGCAGTACCACGTGTTGGAGACGCACCCTCAGCTGAGAATCCCTGGGCGTTATCCCCGGCGCGATGGCGCGTTCGACACCCGCGTGTTCGTGGATTCCGAGATCCACTACCTCCGCTTGATGAACGAGGGCATGGCCGGCATGGTGCACGCCGACGATGTGCATGTCGCCGAAGGGCTCCGCGACATCGAGCTACCGGCCGACCCGGCGCTGGCCAGGGTGACCTGGGATCGCATGCTTAACGAGGCGGTGGTGGGCTGGCACCGAGCGGCCGGCCATGACGTGCCGGACCTCAACGACCTCAACGCCCGGGGACTCAACCAGCCGATGGGTTACTGCTTTCCGCACTACTTCGTTCTGCCCATGTTCAGCAGCGCGTCCGCATACCGATTCCGACCACTGGGGCCGGAGGAGACGCTGATGGAGATCTGGTCGCTCACCCGCTTCCCCGAAGGGTGTGAGCCGGACGCACCGTCGCCGCCGGAGGTGTGGGAGTACGCCGATCCCCGGTGGCCGCCGATTCTGGCCCAGGACTTTTCCAACCTGCCACGGCAACAGAGAGGCCTGCACGCTCGCGGGTTCGAATACATGCGGTTGTCCGAGCGGGCCGAAGGGCACATCTCCAACTTCCACCGCACCATCGACGGCTTCCTCGCCGGACGTTCGCACGAGCAGCTGCAGCACGCGCTTCAGGTCATCAACGTGAATCCGCTCGAGATGTCTATCACAGACATCGGTTTCTGACGACCACCCCGAGCCGCCCGGCCCGGTCAGTCGGTAAACTCGGGCATGACGTCGCGCACGAAGGCTTCGATCTGAACGCGCCCGGCATTGGGCCATCCGCACACGAGGTAGCCGTAGCCGAAGTCTCGCCACTTAGCGGCATGCCGGCGGGCGGTCTCGAGGTCGTCGATAGACAATGAGCTGGCTCGGACGATCGCGGCAGGGTCGCGGCCCGCTGCGGTGGCGAGTTCGTTCACCCGGTCGCTCGCCTCCTGCAGCGACTTGGGCGTTCCCCACGCGTGCCAGACGTCGGCGTAGCGCGCGACGAGGGGCACGGTGCGGCGAGGTCCATTGCCACCGATCCAGATCGGCGGGTGCGGAAGTTGGACTGGCCGAGGACGGAGCTGGGCACCCTGCAACGAAACGATCCGGCCCTGGTAGGAGACGCTGTTACCGGTGAAGAGGCGGGTCATGATCTCCAGGGCGTCCTGGAGCAGGTCAAATCGCTCCGCTGTCGGCGGGAACGGTATGCCGAGTTCGGCGTGCTCCTTATCGAACCACGCCGCGCCCAGCGACAGCTCGAGGCGCCCGTGGGACGCATGGTCGATGGTGAGGGCCTCAGCGGCAAGCACCGATGGGTGGCGATAGGTGACGCCGGTGACGAGCAGCCCGAGACGGATCCGGGACGTGATGCCGGTGAGGGCGGCGATCGTCGTCATGCCTTCGAACGTCTCGCCCGGCCCCTCGCCGTACATCGGCTGCATGTGATCGAAGCCCCAGGCGCCGTCGAACCCCAGCTCCTCTGCGAGCTGGACTCGCCGGACCACCTCGTCCCATGGCATCCGCTGTTGGGCTACATCGAGGCCGAATCTCATTCGGGCAACCTAGACGCGGCGACGGCCGGCGGCTCAGCCCAGAGTCGGAAGGGAGAGGTCGAGCCCGACTATTGGTAGCGTGCGGTATGCGTCGGATGGATTGACCGGGATCGATCACCATGCGCCGACGAGGGAGTTCGGCGACGGTCGGCCGCATCGGCGTTGTCCGGGAGTGGGGGGTCGACGGCCGAAGCTCAATGGGCACGGAGACCCGATCCTCGCCGACCTCGGACACCATCGTCGCCCTCAGGTAGGCGTCGTTCCCTGAACCATCCGACAACCCGGAGGAGACACTTCATGACTCTGTTTGACCTGTACCGCTTCGACGGCAAGAGGGTCCTCGTTGTCGGCGGTGCCACCGGCATGGGGGCGGCGACCGCGGCCCTCGCGCAGGACGCCGGTGCTGAGGTGGTGGTTATGGACTACGCCGAGGTCACGCTCGCCGGGGCCAAGGCGATCCATGTCAACCTGGCCGAGCAGGCCTCCGTCGAGGCCGCCGTCGACGAATGCGGGGGGCCGGTGCACGCCCTGTTCTCGTGTGCCGGCGTGGCGGATGGGACGCCGGGCATCGAGCGGATCAACTTCATCGGCCATCGCCACCTGATCGACCGCATGATTAGGGCCGGCGCCATTAGCCGGGGTGGTGCCATCGGGTTCATCTCCTCCGCCGCCGGCCTGGGGTGGGAGACCAACCTGACCGAGCTCCAGGAGCTGCTGACCACCACCGACTTCGACGAGGCCGTTCGGTGGGTCGAGGCGCACGGCAAGGCCGACTACCTGTCGATGAAGCAGGCGGTGTGCGCTTATGTCGCGACTCAGGCGTTCCCTCTTCTCAAGCAAGGAATCCGCATCAATGCCATCTGCCCCGGTCCCACCGAGACGCCGCTGGCCCTCGCCAACAAGGAGACCTGGCTCGGCTTCGGAGCCGACTACCGGGAGGAGTTGGGCATCGAGCTGTCGACGCCCCTCGAACAGGCGTATCCGCTGCTCTTCTTGTGCAGCGACGCGGCGGGCGCGATCACCGGAATCACCATGATCACGGACGCGGGCTACATCAGCTCCGGCGTCACCGGTTCGTACCCGAACGCGACACCCATCGCGAACTTCCTGCTCGGCCGGAGCTGAGGGCCAAGCTGAGGGGATGAAACTGTCGGCCCTCGAGTTCCGACGGGTGGCACTACCGCTGGTATCGCCGTTCCGGGCCTCGTTCGGGACCCACACGACCAGGGATGCCCTGATCGTCCGGGCTCTCTCACCCGACGGCGACGGCTGGGGGGAGTACGTGGCGATGTCCGAGCCGTTGTACTCGGCCGAGTACGTGCGACGGGGCCCAGGCAGTCATCCGCTCCTACCTGGCGCCGCGACTGTTCGCCGCCGGACCCATCACCGCCAGGTGGCACCCGCCTTGGCCCCGGTCAAGGGGCATCCGATGGTGAAGGCGGCACTCGAGATGGCCGTGCTCGACGTCGAGTTGCGTGTGGCGGGTCAGTCGTTCGGCCAGTTCTTCGGGGCCGTTCGCGCCCGGGTGCCGGCGGAGGTCTCGGGTCGGCATCATGGAATCGATTCCCGGCCTGCTCGACACGGTCGATGGCTACATCGAAGCGGGGTACGTCCGGATCAAGCTGAAGATCGAGCCTGGGTGGGACATCGGGCCGGTGCGCGCCGTGCGGGAGCGCTTCGGCGACTCGATCTTGGTGCAGGTCGACGCCAACGCTGCCTACCACCTCGCTGACGCGGGTCACCTGTCCCGGCTCGACCCGTTCGATCTACTGCTGATCGAACAGCCACTGGCCGAGGACGACCTCGGCGGCCACGCTGAGCCGGCCCGGCGTCTGTTGACACCAGTGTGCCTCGACGAGTCGGTGACCTCGGCCCGGTCGGCGGCGCACGCGATCGCCGTCGGGGCATGCCGCGTCGTCAACATCAAGGCGGGTCGGGTCGGAGGCTACCTCGAGGCGCGCAAGATCGCGGTGGTCTGCGCGGCCAAGGGCGTGCCGGCGTGGTGTGGCGGGATGCTCGAGACCGGTCTCGGCCGGGCCGCGAATGTGGCGCTGGCGGCCGGGCCGGAGTTCACCCTCCCCGGAGACGTGTCGGCGTCCGAGCGGTTCTACGTCCGGGACGTGGTGCCGCCGTTCGTTCTCGACGACGGCCACCTACAGGTGCCCACCGGGCCGGGCCTCGGCGTGGAGCCGTTGATGGACGTGCTCGATGAAATGACGACGTCGGTCGAGGTGCTCCGTGAGTGACCCCGCCCCGGGTCGAGGCTCAAGCGGCGGTGAGGTTCGGCGCAGCTTGGGCCGCGACGGTGACGGCATGGAGCAAGGCGGTCACGGCCGGCCGGCGACGGCCGCCTGCCCGGCAGGCGATGAAGACCCGACGGCAGAACCCACCGCTCGACAGGCGGTGGACCTCGTAGCCGGCCGGTCCGTCGACGATGGCCAACGCGGGTAGGACTGAGACGGCCAGGCCGGCTCGGACCAGGTCGAGCAGGACCGGGAACTCCATGAAGTTGAACCGGACGTCAGGTTCGAAGCCGGCGGCGCGGCAGGCCTCGCGCACTGCCTGACCGCAGTCACTCCCAACCGGCGCGGCCGCGAAGCAGTCGGCGGCCAACTCGTGGAGGCCGACGGCGGCTCCGGGCCAGAACCGACCGGGCGGGGTCACCGCGAACATCGGCTCGGTGAACAGCAAGCTGCGCTCGATGCCCGGGTCGGACGGCTGGAGCATGTGGTCGTACTCGTGCGCCACCACCACGTCAACCTCGCCCAAGCGGAGATCGCGCAGGGCAGAGCTCGGATCGACGTCGCGGATGCTGACCACCAAGTCGGGATGCTCGAGGGCCAGGCTGGCCAGTGCAGGGGCGAGCACGCTGGCGGTCACCGATGCGAAGGCTCCGAGCCGCAACGTCCCGCCGACCTCGTTCAAGGTGGCCAGAAGTGCCGATTCGGCCTTGTCGAGCTCGAGGAGGACGGCGTCGGCGTGCTCGACGAGGACCCGGCCGGCGTCGGTCAGCCGGACCCCCCGACCTGAGCGCTCCAGCAATTCGGCGCCCGTCTCGCGTTCGAGCGCGCTCAACTGCTGTGAGACGGCCGACGGCGTGAACGACAACGCTTCGGCTGCGGCGGCAATCGTGCCTCGCAGCGCCACCTGCCGGAGGACCTGTAGTCGCCTGACGTCGATGCTCATAAGGTGAGCTTAGGCTATCCATCAGGACAATTCACTGGTGCTTAACAGTCAGAGGGGCGCAAGATGACCGCATGTCCCCCGCTTGCATCGATTCCCGCTCCGAGGCGCACTGGGCCACGGTCAGCTCGCTGACCGCGCTGGCCGGCCGCGGGCGCGCGGCTCCGGCTCGCTTCCGCCGCCTCCTGGAGGCGGTCGGCATGGGAGGCCCACCGCAGCAGCGCGAGCTCGTCTGGCCCCGCCGGTCAGCACGGTAACGCGGTGCACCCCGACCAGCTGGAGCCGGTGGCCGCTGCCCGTCTGATCGAGTTACACGACGTGGCGGCCCGACACCGAACGATGCGGAGTGCCCGGGCCGGCCGCCTGGAGGGGCGACCGGCATCGAGGGTCGCCTTCTGGGGGCGCCGGGGCGGTCGCCGCGTGGGCTTCGTCGGCGGCCGCTCAGTCGGCGTGGGCCAAGGCAGTTGCGTAGCCCTCCAAGCTCCAACCGTTCGGTGACCCGGTCACGGTCCGGGGAAGACTGCCCTCAACTTGTCGAGGACCGCGGGATCGCCGTCTACCCGAGGCCTGTGCGCCGGGTCGAGGCGGCCGTAGACGAGGCGGACGAAGGCCTCGGCGGGCAGCACGACACCGGTTGTCGCCGGCCCCGCCTCGGGTGCGAGAACAACGCCGTCAGAGGTGATGTGTATGACAAACGCACGGTCCGGATCGGTCGCGTGGACCGCGATGTCCCGGGTCGGTTCCGACGCCTTGCCGGTGTAGCGGGCGATGAGCTCGAGGCGGTCTATGAGCAGAGCCGTTGCATCCGGTGGGAGGGTGGCCGTCGGGTCGATCACGACGTGGATGTCCCACGTGTGGAGGGCGTGCTCATTGAGCCGCAGGCCGACGAGTGTGGCGGCGTCGAGGATCATCGGACCCATCTCGAGCCGGAGACGGCTCCGCTCTGCCGTGTCGAGGCCCTCGAGTCGCCCGAGGTAGGTCTTGTCCGCCGCCAGCCCGTCGTCTGCCTTTTGCCGATCGGACTTGGCGTTCCACTCGTCCCAGGTGGTGGGGGCGAAGTCGTCTGGGGTGGCATGGCCGGCAAGTGAATCGTCGACGCGGCGGTGAACGATCGTCGCACCGGATCCGATGTGGGAGACGACATCGGCGATGGTCCACGCCGCCGGGTAGGCACGGGACCCGAGCGCGCGGTCATCGAGCGGTTCGACGAGTGTGCGAAGGAGCTCGGAGGATCGGCGGAGGACGGTGAGTTGTTGGTCGATGGTCGGTTCGGTCATGGAGCTCAGTGGTCCTCCGGGAGTTGGCGGGGTTGGCCGCAGTGGATGATCGCTCAGCCCCCAGTGCGGCCGGCAGCCAGCGTCGCGGCCCACCACGACAGGTCGTCAGCGAGGCGGTCGAGTCTCGGGTCCAGCGGTTGGAACACTGAGATGTCGTCGCCGTCGGCAGTCTGGCGGGCGGCGATCATCACATCGGGCAGGATGTGGACGGCATGGCGCAGCGGTGCCATCTCGAACTCGACCGCGACTTCCCGGAGCTGCTCGATGGCCCTGGCCCCGCCCACGTTGCCCCAGCCCACGAATGCGATCGGCTTGCGGGTCCATTCGACGAACGTCCAGTCCATCGCGTTCTTCAGGACCGCCGGGTAGCCGTGGTTGTACTCGGCGGTCAACACCACGAACCCATCGGCGCCGTCGAGCAGCCGCCCCAGCCGGGCGACGTCGTCGCGTGGATACTCGCGGCCCGTGCGCGCCGGAGCAGCGCCGTCGAAGAACGGCAAGGGGTGCTCGCGCAGGTCCACGAGGTCGATTCGGAAGTCCTCACGTGCACCGAGACGGTGCCCCACCCATTTCGCGACGCGTTCGCTGAACCGGCCTTCCCTCGTGGTACCGGTGATCACGTTGATGAGCAATGTTCCCCTCCCCACAAGCGACCAACCTACGGGAGGCTGTCACCTCCGCATGACGCCGATGGCCGGACAACCCTGGACATCAGGGGCGATCGCGGCCGTCGATGCACGGGTGAAAATGAGGATTTGACGAAATGACTCAAGTCTTCTATATTGGTCCGATGGACCAGTCGAGCACCCCCGATCGCACCGTCCCCACCCGCCGCATCTCCTTCGAGGCCTCGCTCCAAGACCTCCCGAAGCACTTCGCGGCCGACGGTGATCTCATCCTGAGCCACCTCGCCGCCGGCCTGTCGGCCGTGTTCCCCGACGGCGAGGACTTCTTTGTCCGCTCGGTTCGGTACTTCCGCGACCAGATCAACGATCCGCGCTTGAAGCGGCAGGTCGCGGGCTTCATCGGTCAAGAGGCGATGCACGGGCGGGAGCACCGGGCCTTCAACGACCGCCTCGCCCAACTCGGGTACCCCACCAAAGCGGTGGAGCGGTTCACCCGCAAAGGGCTCCAACTGCGGGAGCGCCTCCTACCCCCCACGTCCAATCTGGCCGCCACCGCCGCGCTCGAGCACTTCACCGCCACACTGGCCGAGTTGATCCTCTCGAGTGACGATGCCCGGGCGCTGTTCGGTCACGACGAGGTGCGCAACCTGTTCTTGTGGCACGCCCTGGAGGAGTCCGAACACAAAGCTGTTGCGTTCGACGTGTACAAAGCGGTGGGCGGTACGGAGAGGATGCGGGTGTGGACGATGAAGCTGTTGCGCTACACCTTCGTCGTCGGCATGAGTGCGCAGGTCGCCGGCTCGGTCCTGGGTGACCGGGAGGCATACCGGAGGGGGACGCTTCGGCGCAGCTGGCGGCGGGTGCGCCGTTCACCGTTGTTGACCCGCGAGCTGTGGGAGAGGCTGAAGGACTATGACCGCCCCGACTTCCATCCCGATGACCGCGACACCACCGAGCTGGTCAGCCGCTGGCGAGAGGAGCTGTTCGGGGAGCGGGGGACGCTCAACGCCAAGCTGATCACGGCGGCGGCGTGATGGGTGCGGTGACCGAACACCTCGATGTCCTGATCGTCGGTGCCGGCTTGTCCGGGATCGGCGCCGGGCACTACATCCAGACCGAGTGCCCCTGGGCCTCGTACGCCATCTTCGAGGCCAGGGATGCCATCGGCGGGACCTGGGACCTCTTCCGCTATCCAGGAATCCGCTCCGATTCGGACATGTTCACCCTGGGCTATTCGTTCCGGCCGTGGGACGGTGAGAAGTCGATCGCTGACGGTGCCTCGATCCTCGAGTACATCAAGGAGACGGCGGCCGCCGAGGGCATCGACAGCAAGATCCGGTTCCATCACCGCATCGTCGCCGCCGATTGGTCGACCGCCGATGCCCGATGGAACATCGAAGCCGTTCGGACCGATACCGGAGAGACGGTTCACCTGAGCGCCGGGTTCGTGTTCTCCTGCACCGGCTACTACCGCTACGACCGGGGGTACACGCCCGATTTCCCCGGGACGGATCGGTACGCCGGCACGCTCGTGCATCCCCAGGCCTGGCCAGAAGACCTCGAAGTCGCGGGCAAACGGGTCGTCGTCATCGGCAGCGGCGCGACCGCGGTCACGCTGATCCCGTCGCTGGCGGAGTCCGCGGCGCATGTGACGATGCTTCAACGATCGCCCACCTACATCGCGTCACTGCCGGCCAAAGATCCCGTGGTCGACCTGATCCGAAGGTTTGTGCCCGCACGCTACGCCGGGCCACTCATCCGCTGGTTCAAGGCCCTCACCACCCAGGCCGCGTACCAGGTGAGCAGACGGCGACCGAAGCTGGTGAAGCGGCTCCTGCGCGCCGGGCTCAAGCGCCAGCTCCCCGACGGCTACGACATCGCCACCCACTTCACCCCGAGCTACAACCCGTGGGACCAGAGGATGTGTGTGGTCCCCAACGGGGATCTGTTCAAGGCCATCTCGTCGAGCCGGGCATCGGTCGTCACCGATCGCATCGACACGTTCACCGAGGATGGGCTGTTGCTCGAGTCAGGCCACCAGCTCGACGCCGACGTCATCGTGACGGCAACGGGGCTCGATCTGTTGTTCCTCGGTGGCATCGACATGACCGTCGATGGCGAGCCGGTGGACGTCTCCAAAAAGCTCACGTACAAGGGCATGATGCTCGAGGGTGTTCCCAACCTGGCCATCGCCATCGGCTACACGAACGCGTCCTGGACGCTGAAGTGCGACCTCACCTGCGACTACGTCTGTCGCTTGTTGAACCGGATGCGGGCGCGCGGCATGCGCCAGTGCGCGCCGGTCAACCGGGACCCGACAGTGTCGGCTGAACCGCTGCTCGGTCTCACCTCCGGCTACGTCCAGCGGTCGGCCGATCGTTTCCCCAAGCAGGGCTCGCGGGCCCCGTGGCAGGTGCACCAGAGCTACCTCCGCGACTACCGGGCGCTGAAGGCGAGCAGCCTCGAAGACGGTGCCATGGTGTTCTCCAACCCGGAGCCGTCTATCGCCGTGCCGGCGTGAGGTTGCGGTAGGTCCCGGCCACCTCCGTGGCCGTGCCGGCGTGCGGTCGCGGGTTTTGCCCGCCGGCCCGGTTCAGTCGCCTGATCGGCGCACGAGGCGGGCGAGTGCCCCGTCCGGCGCCAGCTCGAGCTGCTTGACGAGGTGGACCATCGTCCCGGACTCAGGCTCGGAGGTGAACTTCACGGCGTCGACGACGGCGCGCATGATCGCCATTCCGCGGCCCCGCGCGGACATCGGATCTGGCATGCCGCCGAGCGTGGTGAAATCCAGCCCGCCACCGGCGTCGATGACGCGCATCTCACACTTCGTGTCCTCGACGACGAGCCGGACCTCGTATTCGTCATCGACACCGGAGTGATCGATCACGTTCGTGCACGCCTCGCTGAGGGCGAGCCGGATGTCCTCGACGCAATCTTCCCGCACCCCGAGCTTCGACAGTGCGCCAATCGCCACGTCACGCACGACTGCGACCGTCTCCGCGTCGCGCGGGAGGCAGAGCGCCATCTCGATCTTCATTGATGCGCGCTCACACTGCAGTTCTACACGGTGAGCGACGTGCCGAGCAGTTCCTCCGAGGTGGCACGCTCGACCAACTCAGGATCGCGGCTGCGACGGATGAGGCGGTCTCCGTCCGGGGTTTCGAGGATGGCAATGAGCTCGAGGGGCCGAACGCCGTCGTAGGCGACGGTGCAGGCGGCAATGGTGGCGGGGCCGTGGTAGTCGGTGCGGACCCCGCAGCTCGGCGTGGCGGCCTTCGCCTCGCGGGCCAGGTCGGCCACGAGTGCGGGGCTCCCGTCGGGGGCGGAGGCCCACACCGCGAGGCCGGGCTTGGTCAGCAGCCCACTGACCGTCGTCACCAGTGCCGTCCCGCCCTCTCGCCTCAGCCGCCGGGCCATGGCCGCAGTGGCCTCGAGAACAAAGCTGTTGAACGGTCCTCCGGCGAACGTCATCCCGCCGGTGATGGTGGGAGTCCGGTCCGGCGCGAGCCCGAGCTCTCGGTGCTGCACGCGCACCGCCGCCGGGAAGCATGAGTACACCTCCAGGTGGTCGCATTCGCTGACGGGTCGCGCCAGTCGCTCCGATGCCGCTTGTCCGAGCACCCGCATGGCCGGCCAGCGATGCATCGCCAGCCGGGCCACCAAAGGGAGCTCGAAGCTCGACTCGATCCCGACCAACGGGAACAGCCAGCGATCGCGGGGCACTCCCAGCCGGTCGGCCGCGCCGGCGCTGCAGAGCAGGAGCGCAGCGCCCTGATCCACCGTCCACTGGCTGGCGTGCCATTTGCCGTACGGGAACGCCAGCGGCCGGTTGTCCCGCCCCAACCGGAAGATGTCCTCCGCCTCCATCGCGGCGGGGAAGGCGGCGTCCGGATTGCTCCTCGCCACCAGGTTGAACCGGGCCCACAACTCGGCGATCTGCCACCGATGATCCTCGATGGACGCTCCCTCCGCCCGCCGGAGCGCAGAGTCGATCATGGCGTACTGCTCGACGGGGACCACCAGACCGGCCTCGATCTCGGCGTCGGCCACGATTCTCCCGGCGGGACTCTGGACCTCGTCCGGTCCGGAGCCGTGCGGGTCGGTCTCACCCGCCGTGGGCGTGTCGCGGGTGCCCGGGTTCCGTGCGTCCCTCTCCTGGGCTGCGGTCGCGCCGGCGCCGCTGGTCGCGCGGGCAGCGCGGGTCGCCCGCGCCCGGGCCTCCGCTCCGACGATCAGCGCGACGTCGAGTTGCCCGGCCGCGATGTGGCGCAGCGCGTCATTGATCAGCGTTTGCTGGGGGATCCCGAGGTTCACGAGCACGCGGCGGGCTCCGGGCGCGCCGATGGCATCGGCGACCAGTCGGGCCGGATCGGCGTAGCCCCAGGTCCCGCGCGGCACGCTGATGCGCTCGACGGCGGCCAAGAGGGCGGGCGTCCCCGCGTCATCGGCGGCGTGTCGGGCGGCCAGCACCATGAGGTCCGCCGCGTCAGCGTCGGCGCGCGCCGTCCCAACCCCCACCAGCACTGGCGTGCGCTCGTCCACGCTTCAGCCTGGCCGATCCGGACCGAGATCTCGGAGCCGGTGCTCGAGGAAGCGCCGCTCGGCCGACGTTCCGGCCAGCTCGAGGGCCATCTGGTATGACGTCGTCGCCTCGTCGACGCGTCCCTCCAGGGCCAGGAGGGCGCCCCTGGTGGAGTGATAGAGGTGGTTGGTCGCGAGCGTCTCCCGGTCCCGGATCCGGTCGAGGGCGGCAAGCCCGCAACGGGGGCTGTCGGCCATCGCGATCGCCACGGCCCGATTGAGCTCGACAACCGGTCCTGGAGCCAGGTCGAGGAGTCGCTCGTAGAGGTTCGTGATCGTCGTCCAGTCCGTCGCAGCCGCGCTCGGCGCGCGGTCGTGGACGGCTGCGATCGCGGCCTGGAGCTGGTAGGGGCCGAGGCGCCTCGCGCCCTGGACCGAAGCTTCCACCAGGGCGCTCCCCTCCAGGATCTGCGCTCTGTTCCATTGCGACCGATCCTGATCCGCCAACAGCACGAGGTCGCCTCCGGCTCCCACGCGGGCGGGCCAGCGGGCGTCGTGGAGGAGCATCAAGGCCAGTAGCCCGTGGACCTCGGGCTGATCGGGCATCACCTCGGCCAGGATCCGGCCCAGTCGGATCGCTTCTCGGCACAACTCATGGCGGATGAGCTCGTTGCCCTCCGTCGCCCGGTAGCCCTCGTTGAACACGAGGTACACCACGGCCAGCACTGCGGGCAGGCGAGCGGCGAGCACCTCGTCGGGAGGGACCGTGTAGGGGATGCCGGCACGGCGAATCTTCGCTTTCGCCCGGGCCAGCCGCTGGGCCATCGTCGCTTCCGAGACGAGGAATGACCGCGAGATCTCCCGCGTCGTCAACCCCCCCATCAGCCGCAGGGTGAGGGCCACCTGGGCGTCGGTCGAGAGCGCCGGATGGCAGCACAGGAAGATCAAGCGCAGGCGGTCGTCGCGGATCGTGCTCGGTTCCATGGGTTCCTGCGGGTGGTCGGCGTCAACCCCCGGCGGGCGGAGCGTTGTGGCCTGTTGGTGCTTGGCGTCACGGACGGCCTCTCGCCGCAGCCGGTCGATGCCGCCGTTCCGGGCGGTCGTGAGGAGCCAGGCCGCCGGCCGGCGGGGGATCCCCTCGCGGGGCCAGCGCTCCAGGGCCTTCACCGTTGCTTCCTGGAGGGCGTCCTCGGCGGCTTCAATGTCGCCGAGGACGCGTATCAGCGTGGCGAGAACCTGCGCCCACTCGCGTCGGAAGACCTCTGAGATCGCGGCGGGAGCGTCCCGATCGACGGTGGAGCTCACATCTCCCAGATCGGGCGCACCTCAACCGTTCCGCTGCGGGCGGCGGGGATCTGCGCAGCCAGTTCGAGAGCGCGGTCCAGGTTGGCCACGTCCACCACGTAGTAGCCGCCGATTTGCTCGGCCGTCTCGGCGAAGGGTCCATCCACGAAGGATGACGATCCGTTCCGCACCCGGACCGATGTCGCGGTCTCGGTGCCGTGGAGTCGCTCTCCGCTGGCGAGCTCACCTGAGGCCATGATCGCCTCGGTGAACTTGGCGTACTCCTTCATCATCACCTCGCCCTCGGCCGGGTCAGCGGGGCGAGCGGTCGGGTCATCACAGATCAGGAGCATGTACTTCATGGTTTGCACCCTCCTCGGGTATCGGTGGTCAACCTACCGACGATCGGGATCGTCGTCCTCGACACAATTTCGGGAGAGGAGCGGATCCGTTCCGACCTGTGGATGGCGCCGGCCCCCGAGCGGGTCGCCACCGCGGCTCCTATCGCCACAGTGCAGCCAACTCGGCGTCGATCGGGTCCTCGTCGATGGCGTCGGCTCCGACCGACAACAGGTCGAACAACTCGGTGACTCCGGAGAGAAAGCGGCTGGGCTGGCCGTAGGTGTGTCCGTCGTCGAGATGCGTGCGGCGGAAGTAGTACCGGAGCGGGTATGACACCGTGAGCGAGTCCCGGGCCCGGGTGATCGCGACGTACAGGAGCCGTCGCTCCTCTTCGAGCTCAGCCCGTGACCCCAGCGCCATGTCCGACGGGATGTTGCCATCGGAGACGTGGATGACGTGGACCGCCCGCCATTCGCCGCCCTTGGCCGAGTGGATGGTGGACAGGTTGAGGTAGTCGTCATCGAGGTGGGGAGGGCCGGCGTGATCACCTGTGCTGGCCGGAGGATCGAGCGTCAGCTCGGCCAGGAACCGCTCCCGGGTGCGATAGCCACCGGCCACGAGGCGCAGCTGCTCGAGATCTCCGAGTCGAGCGGCAACGGTGGTCGGATAGCGCCGGCCGAAGATGGCCCGACAAGGGGCCACCAGCCGCTCGATCTGTGACGCCGGAGGCATGTCCGGGGCACAGTCTCGCCACGCGGCGCGCAGCGCCTCGACCTCGACTCTGGCCCCCGGAGGCAACTCGCACTCGCCAGCGAGGAAGCGGCGCAGGGCCGTCCCCTCCGCGACGCCGAGGTCCGCCGCGCACCGGCGGATCGTGGCGGGACCAACGCCGTCGATCATCCCCAACACCCGGTGCCAGGCCAGCTCATCACACGGGTTCTCGAGGACGCGGAGCAGCGCGACGAGGTCCTTCACATGGGCGGCTTCCAAGAACTTGAGGCCGCCGAACTTCACGAACGGGACGTCGCGCCGGGCCAGCTCCACTTCGAGGGCGTCACTGTGGTGGCCGGTTCGGAACAGCACCGCCTGCTCGCGCAAGGCGACGCCACGCTCGCGATGCTCGAGCACACTGTCGCAGACCATCCCCGCCTGGGCTGCCTCGTCGGCGCACATCGTGAGGGTCGGTCGAACTCCACCGGGTCGCGACGAGCGGAGCTCCTTGGCGAATCCCTCCGTCGCGCCCGCCATCACCGCATTGGCGACGGCGAGGATGGGAGTGGTCGACCGGTAGTTGCGATCGAGGGTGACGACGCTGGCTCCGGGGTGGCGATCGGGGAAGTCGAGCATGTGCTTGGGCGACCCGGCTCTGAACCCGTAGATCGCCTGGGCGTCGTCGCCGACTGCGGTGACCCGGACGTGGGGCCCGGTCATGGCTGCCACGATGTCGGCCTGGAGGCTGTTGGTGTCCTGGAACTCGTCGACCAGGATGTGGTCGAACGCGGACCGAAGCTGGGCCCCGGTACGTTCCGTGCGCGTCGCCGCCCTCCAGTAGAGGAGGAGGTCGTCGTAGTCCACCACGTTGGACGCTCGCTTGCGCTCCGCGTAGCCGGCGAAGACCTGCTTGATCCCCTCGATGTCGGCGCGGCACCACGGGTAAGCCGCCTCGACGACCTCGGACAGCACCGCCTGGCTGTTGACGACACGGGAGTAGATCGCGGCCAGCGTGTCCTTCTTCGGGAACCGGCGCCCCTTCTCCCCGAGTCCAAGACCATGGCGCACGAGTCCGAGGAGCTCTGCGCAGTCGCCTTGGTCGAGGACGGTGAAGCCGGGCCGGAGCCCCACTGCCGCGCCGTGATGGCGGAGAAGCCGGTTGGCGACGGAGTGGAACGTGCCGCCCCACACCCGGCGGGCCTCGTCCGTCTCGGCCATCCGGGCCGCTCGGCTCACCATCTCCCGAGCGGCGCGGCGGGAGAACGTGAGCAGGAGGATCCGCTCGGGTTGCACGCCATCGCTCAGCAGGCGTGCGACCCGACAGGCCAGCGTCTTCGTCTTGCCGGTCCCGGCTCCGGCGACCACCAAGAGGTGCCCGTCGTCGTGGAGCACCGCCGCCCTCTGCTCAGCGTTCAGCTCCTCCATCCATTCGAACATACATTCGAGTGTAGGAGCTGGGGGAACCCTCGCTTTCCGCACTTCTCGTGACTGATATCGGTCGGTCGGCGTGATGGCTTGGTGTTCAGCGGGCGTGGTAGGCGCTGGCGGGGATCCCGAGGAGCTTGAGCACGTGCCGTTGGAGTGCGTCGAGGTGGGGTTCGAAGAGTTGGATGGTGGCGCCGTCGCTGGTGATCTGTTGCCGGTTGAGGCTGTCGAAGATCTGCAGGATGCGTGTTCCGCTGGGGGCGGGGCAGTCGCGCTCTTCGGGGTAGAGGGGAATGGTTTTGAGGTTCGCGGCGGCCATGGCGGTGCGGGCTTGGCGTTCGATGAGGGCGTGGGTGAGGAGCGCGAAGAAGTGGCAGCACAGGAGCGCTTCGATGCGGGCTGGGCTGTGCAGGTTGACGGGGGCGACGGCTTGATGGCCTTTGAGGCAGTGGTTCCGTCGTTCCAGGTTCGGTTGGTACTTGTAGGCGGCCAGGATCGCCGCGGGGGTCATGGTGGTGTCGTTGGTGATGAGCGGGAAGCACCCGTCGGACGCGGCGTCGTGGCGCACGGTGTGGTGGCGTAGCCGCCATGTGAGCGTGAACCGGATCTTGGTGTTCTGACGGAACCGGGTGCCAGGTCCGGGGTTCCCGCGATGCTCGGCGGTGTAGTCCTTGGCCCGGGTGGGGTTGATGGTGATGTCGAAGTAGCGGGTGGCGTCGAGATCGTCGAGCGGGGCCCGGGCGGTGCCTTCGGCGACGACGCGGGTGGTGATCCGGGACTTGGGTCCGGCGAGGCGGGCGGCGAGGTTTTCGAGGGCG
>Ga0102924_1001626_pt1 | contig 25593 bp, 27 predicted proteins | sample PaiPotPPM11metaG_FD_80116 | JGI IMG/M metagenome (GOLD analysis project Ga0102924, IMG submission 80116) | Iron sulfur acid spring bacterial and archeal communities from Banff, Canada, to study Microbial Dark Matter (Phase II) - Paint Pots PPM... ... | reverse complement strand
CCCGCGACCATGCTGGCGGCGCTCGCCTTCAAAGAGGAGCGGACCAGGGCCATGTTCGCCGGGCTCGGCGGTCACTCGATGGTTCCGCTCAACCGGCCGGGTACCGGCGCTTTCTGCCTGGTACTGGGGACCGCCGCTCACGCCGTCGGATGGCCACTGGTTCGAGGCGGGTCGCAGAAACTGGTTGATGCGATGGCCGGGCAATTGAAGGCGCTCGGAGGCGAGATCCAGACCGATCGAGAGGTTCAATCGGTCGATGAGCTGACGGATCAGCGCGCTTCGCTCTTCGACGTCACGCCGCGACAGCTGGTTCGGATCGCGGGAAAGCGGTTATCGCCCGGCTACCGCAAGACGCTCGAACGCTACAGGTACGGCCCGGGCGTCTTCAAGGTTGACTGGGCGCTTGACGCACCGATCCCGTGGAAGGCCAAGGACTGCGCGCGCGCCGGCACCGTGCACCTGTCCGGATCGTTGAAGGAGCTGGCTGCGGCGGAGGCGGCCGTCGGGCGCGGGCAGATCCCAGATCCGCCCTTCGTCATCCTGGCGCAGCAGAGCCTCTTCGATCCAACCAGGGCGCCGGCAGGTAAGCACACCGCCTGGGCCTACTGCCACGTGCCCAACGGGTCGCGGGAAGACATGACGGCCCGGATCGAGGCCCAGGTGGAGCGCTTCGCGCCAGGCTTCCGCGACCGTATCCTGGGCCGCCACGTGATGTCGCCTGCAGACTATGAGCGCTACAACCCGAACGATGTCGGCGGCGACATCAATGGAGGTCTGGCCGACCTGCGGCAACTCTTCATCCGACCCAGCCCGCGCCTCTACCGGACGACCGACCGGCAGGTGTACATATGCTCGTCGTCCACTCCGCCGGCCGGAGGGGTCCACGGCATGTGCGGCTACCATGCCGCCCGCGCGGCGCTCAAGCACGCCCCCTGGAAATGAGTGCCAGGAAGGTACTGATTCTCGGCGGCGGACATGCCGGCGTGCGTTGTGCCCGCGAGCTGCTCCAACTCCGGCGTGGCGCGGACGAGGTCGATATCACGCTTGTCAGTCGCGAGAACGTCGAGGTCTGGCATGGACTGATGCCGCAGATCGTCTCCGGGGTGCTGCAGGCGCAGCACGTGCTGATTCCACTGAGGGAAGTCCTTCCCGGCGTCACCATCTACAGCCGCGAGATCGAATCGGTCGACCTCAAAACGCGCCGCATCAGGCTGAGCCAGGCCGGCGAAGGTGACCAGGTGGAGCTCGAGGCCGACTACATGGTGATCGCGCTCGGCTCCGTCACCGACCTTTCTCGGTTCCCGGGTCTGACGGAGCACGCGCTGCAGACGAAGACGATCGGCGACTTCATCCACCTGCGCAATCACCTGATCGAGATGCTGGAAGCGGCCAGCGTCACGGCCGACCCGGATGAGCGCCAGCGGCTGCTGACCTTCGTGGTGGCGGGCGCAGGCTACGCCGGCGTCGAGATCGCCTCGGAGGCCAACGAGTTTTTGCGCGCCTCGCTCAAGTCCTATCCGATGCTCGATGCGGGCGAGTTGCACGTCATCAACGTGGACATCCTCATGCGCATCCTGCCCACCTTCAATGACCGTCTCGCCCAGCGGGTCGTGCAGCGGATGAAGGCGCGCGGCATCGAGCTGCGCCTGGGCGTTGGCCTAAAGGACGCGACCGGCAGTGCCGTCACCCTGACCGATGGATCCCGGATCGAGACGCGCAGCATCATCGCGACTGTCGGGATCGGGACCAACCCCCTGCTTCGCGACCTGCCGCTGACGCTCTCACGCGGCCGCCTCGTTTGCGACCGCTTCTGCCGGGTTGAAGGCTATCCGGACGTCTTTGCGGTCGGCGACAACGCCGCGGTACCGGACCCCACCAGCGGCCAGCCCTTCGGGGCGATGGTGATGGTCGCCTTTGGAGAAGGACGGCAGGCAGCCCGCAACATCGTCGCGGAGATCCGCTCGCAGCCGCTCGAGCCGGCCCGTCCGACCCGTTTCGGGGAGGTGGCGCTGCTCAGCCGCAACTACGGCGTCGCCCAGGTTCGCGGCCTCGAGATGCACGGGCGGCCCGCGGCGCTCGTCTCGCGCCTGCTGTTCTTATCGTTCATGCCGTCCTGGCGCCGGCGCCTCGCGCTGACGCTGCATTGGATGGGGAGCGCGGTTATGCCGGACAACCTGACTCCGCTGCCTCTCGGTCGAAGCAACCTGGTGATCCCAATGCGCTTCGGCGCGGGAGAGGTGATCGTCCGGGAAGGCGATATCGGCGGCCGCTTCTACGTGATCACAGCCGGCGAGGTCGAGGTAAGCCAGCAGGTCGACGGCAAGGAGCAATCCATCCGCCAGATGGGCCCCGGCGAGCACTTCGGCGAGCTTGCCCTTCTCCACGATCGGCACCGGACCGCCACCGTTCGCGCGCTCAAGGACACTTCAGTGCTGAGCATCGCCCGCCACGACTTTGCGGCGCTGGTCGAACACTCCCGGGCGCTCCAGGATGCGTTGACGCAGCCACGGCTGGACCAGTCGTCTCCTCACACCGAGCCACGGGACAGCGAGAACGGTGTCAGGTAGAGGAGCGCTTACTTCTGCTTCGCGTACTCTGGCGATCCCTTGAAGTCGAGCAGGATCACCGTCTCATTGCCGACTGTCCAGGCGTCGTGTCCCGGCGGGATGACAAAGCCGTCTCCGGCCTTGATCTCATCCTCAGAACCGTCGCGACCGACGATTTTCATCCGCCCTTGAACGACGTAGCCGACGTGGTTGACTTCGCAGCGGTCGGTCTTCGCGATCGGCTTGACGTGCTCGGACCACTTCCAACCCGGCTCATGATGCGAGCGACCGACCGTTACGCCGCCAACATTGACGACCTCAATCTTGCCCTTGCCATAGGGACGAGTTTCGTCCGGGGAATGTAGGCTCTTTTTGTGAACCGCAGCCTTCTTCGCGGTCGTAGGTGCTTCTGCCATCGCGACCTCCTTACTAAGCGACTCGTCGGCGATTGTCCCGTGGCGAGGTGAGTATGCGCCTATTGCACACAGGCATGTCAGAACCCTCAACTCGCAGCCGCGTCTGCAATGTCCTCGTGATCGGCGCCGGTGCCGCCGGGCTGCGGGCGGCGATCGCCGCGACCGAGGCCGGGAGCCAGGTCCTTGTGGTGGGGAAGCGTCACCGTCTGGATTCGCATACGGTCCTGGCGGCCGGCGGGATAAACGCGGTGCTGGGCACGCGCGATCCGCAGGACACCTGGGAGCAGCACTTCGCCGACACGCTCCGGGAGGGATATTTCCTGGGCCATCCACGGGTGGTCGAGATCATGGCGCGCGAGGCACCGGACGCAGTCCGGGAGCTGGCCGCCTGGGGATGCGCCTTCGCGACCCTGGAGGACGGCCGGTTGGACCAGCGCTTCTTTGGCGCTCACAAGTACCGGCGCACCTGCTATGCGGGCGACTTCACCGGCCGGTCGATCCTTTACACGCTGGCCAGCCGAGCGCAGCAACTGGCAATTCCGATCATCGAGGACCAGTACATCTCGCGCCTTCGCGTCCCTTACAGCGAGCCCTGCGCGATCTGATGTGGGAACACTGCGGGGTTGTCCGCGACGAGGGCCGAATGCGCGTGGGTTTGCGCAAACTCGGCGAGCTCGCCGGGGCCGCGCAGACGGTCGACATCCGGCCAGGCCAGGAGGGCTGGTTCGAACTGGCGCACGTACTCGACCTGCGGGCGGGGCTGCGAACCGCGGAGGCAACGCTACGCTGCGCGCTGGAACGCCGGGAAAGCCGCGGGGCGCACAATCGATCCGACTTCCCCGCCCTCGATCCGGCCCTGCAGCGCAACATCTACACCCGTGCGGATCAAAGCGACGCGCCGCTAACGGTCTGGAGCGAAGCGGTCCCTGGCATTCCGGTACCGCTGCAGCGGCTGCTCACCGATGAGGATGTACCGGTCGCTGGCGGGCTACTCGAGTAGCGTGGCAGAATTTAGGCGTCGGTCTTTGTTAGCCGCAAGGGGAATCGCACTAGGAGGGAGTCATGCTGCGACGCCTACTTTCCGTGTTTGGCGCGGTCTTCGTCGTCCTGCTGAGCTCGACAGCCGCTCTCACCAATAACAACAACGACAACAGGGCTAGCGAGGCGACGGTGGCATCGCACGGCGATCCGTTCGCCACCTGTATGGTCATCGGCGCCAACACCGTGACCAGCATCGCCGTCAACTACCCGGATACGGAGCCCGAACCCTGGCTGGCCAGCCATCCGGGGAACTCGCGGATCCTGGTCGGCTCCTACCAGCAGGACCGGTGGAACGACGGCGGAGCCAAGGGGCTGGTGGCCGCCTACTCGAGCAATGGCGGCAACACGTGGAAGTCGGTACCTTTGCCCTTCAGCCAGTGCGCCGCCCCGTACTACGGTGGCAATGTCCTCCACTACGAACGGGCCTCGGATGCCTGGAACTCGATTGGCGTGGACGGCATCGCGTATGCAGTGTCAATTTCCTTTAGCAACGACGGCACCAACGCCGTAGGCGCCGCGCGCTCGACTGACGGGGGCCGCTCCTGGACCAACCAGCAGGCGGTCATCGCCGACGGCGCGGCGGCGTTCAACGACAAGGAGTCGGTAACTGCCGATCCGAAGCTTCCAGGGACGGCCTATATCGTCTGGGATCGGTCCTTCGTGGGCCCGTGCCCGCCCGGACAACGCGCGAAGTCTGGCATCCCCGCCTCGCAGCAGCGGCGCCTCAGCAAGGAGCGGCCGGCCGGGTCCGCCAGGTCGAGCGGTATCAAGACCCCGGCACAGACATGTTTCTTCCAGCCGACCTTCTTCAGCCGCACGACGGATGGAGGCATTACCTGGGAAGCGCCACGGCCGATCGCAGCCACCGCACCAGATGAGGCGACACTCGGAAATGTGATCGTCGTCAACCATCAAACCGGAGCCCTGTACGACTTCTACACTCATTTCGACGCGACCGGCGTGGCCGTCGAGCTGGTGATCTCCACCGACAAGGGGACGACCTGGAGCAACCCGCAGGTCGTGAGCGACGAGCAGGTCACGGGTGTTTTCGACCCGCGGAACCGAAGCGAGATCACCGTGCGATCTGGCGACATCGTCTCCCCGGCGATCGACCCGAACAGCGGTCAGCTGTACGTCGCCTGGGAAGATTCGCGCTTCAACGGCGGTCAGAATGACCAGGCAGTGATATCCACGTCATCCACCGGACTCACCGGCACCTGGACACCGCCCAGCTTGATCAGTCCGCCCGGTGACCCGGCCGCCTTCACCCCGACCATAGACGTCAATCGACTCGGTGAGGTCGGCGCCCTCTTCTACGACCTACGAAACCTGAAGCCGAGCACGCCACCCAGCATCCTGCCGACAGATACGTGGTTTCGGCGCACGGACGGACCCGGCCTGACATTCACCCATGAGGTCCATCTGGGCTCCTACAACATGCTTATGTCACCGGTGGCGATCGGCGGCTTCTTCGTCGGCGACTACGAGGGGATCGCCGCGCGGCCCGACAGCAGCTTCGCCGCGTTCTTCACGCAAGCTGTCTGTGGAGATGTCAGCTGTCCATCCGGTGGCAACGGGATCGGCGCGCCGAGCCAGGCGCCGGATTCGCAGAACGTTTACGCGTCAACCATCGGAAAGGCAGACAACCAGGACTGAGGACGAGTCGGGGAGAGCGGGATGGATTTCTCGCTCTCCCAGGCTCGATCAAACTGGGTGCCCCGCTCCAAGGGGTGCTCCAGGGCGCTGGCCTCCCCGAAAAGACGGGTGCCAACCGGGTGTTGCCGGCCGAGCCGCAGCAATAGGCTTGAGGCACAGGTTCAGGAGGTGAGAACGATGATTCACCCGCAGGCGCGAGCGGCCCCCGCGTATGGGCCCGGTGTTGGCGGAGCGGGCAGCACTCCGAATGCGTGTTCGACCCTGATCGTCTGGGCAGGTGCCAGCGTGGCTATCTTGCAGGCCATTGTCGGGATCGCGCATCTCGACCGTGAGGCGATTGCCTTCGCAGTCTTCTTCGCGGTCGGCGTCGTCATCCTGAGCAGGACCAGCCAGGGCGGACGGGCATCTACGGTAGCCGTCGTCATCCTTGGCCTGCTCTTCGCCGACGTCGCCTTCTGGATGATCACCGCGACCTGGAGCAATGTTTCGAATCACGAACAGCTTCTCTATATCCTCGAACCGCTGGCGCTCGCCTGCGCCTCGACGGCGGGCCTGATCGGCGTAGCCGCACGGCTTGTCGACCGTCGCGGTGGTGCGGCGCGAACCGGCGCCGCCGCTGTCACGATCGCGGCGCTGGCGACCTTTGTCCTCGGTATGGGCGTCGCGGCGGCTGCGGGCTGGGGCAAGGAACAAACCCGGGGCCGAGGCGATCTGGAGCTTCGGATCCGCAATACCGCCTATTCGACGACCGCTTTCACCGCCACATCGCACCAGGTCAACCTCTACGTGACGAACGACGATCTCTTCTGGCACACGGTCACCATCGACCGGCTCGGTATCGACCTCAAATTGCCGGTTGGTAGCCACCGCCGAATCACGATCAGCGCCCCAGCCGGTACGTACACCTTCTATTGCCGTATTCCCGGCCACGCCCAGGCGGGGATGAGAGGAGCGATCACAATCTCGTAGCGCGGCGCATAGTCTGGTCGCCGCCAGCCATGCCCGTCCGCCGGTGGGTTAATCCAGAATTAAGGCGGCGGCGTGATCGAACCGTAGAGCATGGCCCAGACGCTCTTACGGTTCTTGAAGATCCAGTACCTGATCTTCTCCTCGTCGGTGTGTTTCCAGAACCAGAATCCTGTGGTGGGCACCTCGTCGCCCGTGCCCTCGTCCAATTCTGAGGAGAGAGTGATAGCGGGAACGTAGCGTTCCTGTGGACGACGGCGTATGCTCCACAGATGAAAATACCGACACGCGTCTTTTTGTCACTCACCACGCTCGGACTCATTTTCGCTGTTAATACCACCGCCGCGCTGGCTTCTACAGCGCCAGGACTGGGTACCGCCAGCAGTTACGCGATCCTGGCGGGGACCCCCAATATCACGAACACGGGCGCCACAGTTATCAGTGGAAGCGTGGGCATCTCCCCGGCCGCGTCAGTCACAGGCTTTCCCCCGGGTACCGTTACCAATGGGACGATCCAGGCCGGCACCGCTCCGGCGACGACGGCTAAGACTGACCTGACGGCAGCCTACGGAGTAGCCGCTTCCTCGCCCTGCAACTTCGACAGGACGGGTCAGAACCTCGGAGGCCTGACGTTAACACCCGGAACTTACTGTCAGACCACGGCGCCGACGCTCACCGGAATCCTGACACTGAGCGGCAACGGCGTCTTCATCTTTCAGGTTGGGAGCACCCTCGTCACAGCGCCGGCGGCTAGCGTCGTCCTTACCAATGGTGCACAGGCCTGCAACGTCTTCTGGCAGGTGAGCAGTTCGGCCACGCTCGACACGACCACCGCCTTCGTCGGCACCATCATGGCGCTGACCAGTATCCAGCTCAACAACGGCGCGAGCATCCAGGGGCGCGCGCTGGCACGGAACGGGGCGGTAACGCTGATCAACAATCAGATCACGGTGCCGACCACATGTAATGCTGCAACCGTTGTCGGACCGACGCCGTCACCAGCGCCCACAGTTGCGGCAACACCGACGCCGGCAGTGGCAGGTGCACCCAATGGCGGCGGAGGTCCCGCGCAGGGCCAGGGATTCCCGTGGGTCCTCGCGGTCGTCGGGGCGATGCTGGGCGGTGCAGGTGTTGTCAGCATCGGGCTGAGTCGCCGCCGCGATCGTCGCGCCCACTAGCGGCCGGCCGACTCTAGCCGTCATGGTGGCGCTCACCATGGCGGCTTGCGGGAGTTCCCAGGTGAACGGGCCCCGGAACACACCGGCAGCCGCGACCCCTCGCGTGATCGTAGCTCCGCCCCCGGCCCCAGTGGTCGACCCCAACCTGGACTTACGGGCAGGCCCGGTGCCGGTGCCGCTCGAGCTCCGGATTCCTTCGCTTCGAATGAGCGCGCCGGTCCTGGGAGTGGGGATCACGCCCAGGAATGTGATGGACACTCCGACCGGCTCGGCCAGCGATTCGGTCTGGCAGAAGGTCTTCTGGTACCGGGGCGGCGGAACTCCAGGCGAGGCGGGCACCGCGACGATTGCCGGTCACGTCGACGACGTTCTTGGCCGTCCGGCGATCTTCGCTCACCTCAAGGATCTCCACCCCGGGGACCCTATCGCCGTCCGCGATACGCGTACTGGACTGGAAACCGACTTTGTGGTCACCGCGACCGCGATCTACACCCTCGGGCAGACGCTGAGGCCCGCAATCCTGGCGCAGATCTACGGCCCCGGCCCGGTTGCCGGTCAGGGCGCGCTACCGTCGGCTGACGGGCTGTCGCATCTGACCCTGATCACCTGCATCGGTCACTGGGTCACGGGAGCCAGCACCTACGACCATCGACTGGCGGTATACGCCGTGAGCATCCCGCTTCCTCACGAGGACAGCCGCCCCGGTTAATTACGCTTCGGAACTTCCTGTACTGCCCATTTGTTGCCGTCCGGATCGCTGAAGTAGACGAACCTGCCCCATGACAGATCGGCTATCGGACTGACATCAACGCCGCGGCCAGCCAGCTCTTCGTGCGCCTTTTCGATGTCCGCAACCACCATCTGAAGCCCCTCGACCGATCCCGGCTTCATCTGCGTCAACCCGGTGCCGATATAGATGGAACAGGCCGAACCGGGCGGCGTCAGCTGCACGAATCGCAACTTTTCATTCACCTGCCGATCATGGTCCGCGTGAAGGCCAACCTTCTCCGTATAAAAGGCCTTGGCCCGGTCAACGTTCGACACGGGCACCGCTACAAGCTCAAGTTTCCAATCCATAGCTCCCTCCTTCTCCGCCGCGTGTCCAACTAGTATCGGCCAGTCGTTCGGTTGCTGCCACCCCGGCACCGAATCACGACGCAAGGGCGTCCTGCGTGCACCGTTTTGGGACACTGAATGACATGATCTTCGCGAAGATTGCGTCAGTCATGTATTTTGTTGACGAGCCGTATGCCGCCGGTTCCTGGTACGCGAAGCACCTTTTCGGCGGCATTTGGCTTCAAGAGGAGGCTGGGTTCTTTTGGCTCGAGGTGGGAGGGGTGGAGGTGGGCTTCCATCCCACGGATGACGCAAAGAATCCACCTGGCGGAGGTGCGGTCGTGTACTGGCGGGTCGAGAATTTGACGGGCACACGTGAGGCCTTGCTTGCAGCCGGATCCGAGCCGTGGCGCGGCCCCCTGCGGCTCTCGCCCACAAGAATCATTTGTCAGCTGCGCGATCCGTTCCGAAACATCATAGGTCTCGAAGGCTCGTAGATCTGCTCACCACTGTCGCCGGGGAGTTAGGCTGGAGTTGCAGACGGCACGGCCAAGACCCGTAGAGGAGGGATGGAGATATGCCCAAGGCAAAGCAAATGACCGTTTGGGTCGAAAATCGGCCCGGAGCGCTGGGGGAACTGGGCTCCGCGCTTGCGCTCAAGAAGGTCAACATCGTTGCGTTCATGGCCACGGTCACTGACAATCGCGGCACTGTCCGCTTGGTCGTAGACAAGCCCGCGGCGGCAAAAAGGGTCTGTGCCGAGCATCGCTGGGAAACGACCGACGAGGAGGTCCTGGTTGTTGCGCTTCCAGACAAGCCTGGCAGTCTTGGAAAGATCGCCCACAAGCTGCGCGAAGCCAGCGTCGATATCGAATATGCCTATGCTGGGTTGGGGCCGACTCCTCGGCGGGTCAACGTATATTTTGGCGTCTCAGATCTGAAGGTCGCTTTGCTAGCCGTCCGCTAGGCCCGGTGCGACCAGGCATGGGTCCTTACGACCGGCGAGGATTTCCCGAGCTTCGGCAGGTGGTGCTGGATTGCACCGACGCACGTGCGCTCGCGGAGTTCTACCGACAGCTGCTCGGGTTCCGGTACCGACCCGGGGATGAGCCTCCAGCCGCCGGCGACTCGGACGCGACCGGGCGAGACTGGCTCGTCCTGCGCGATTCCAACGAAACAAACCGTTTGGCATTTCAGCAGGTGGCGCACCTCTCGAAGGTGACATGGCCGGAAGGTCCCATCCCTCAGCAGCTGCACCTGGACCTTACGGTGCCAACAGTGCAGGACCTGGATACCCAGCACGAGCGGGCCCTGGGACTCGGAGCCAAATTGCTCCATGACCGTTCCGATGATCCGCAGGAGCCGCTACGCGTCTACGCTGACCCCGCTGGACACCCTTTCTGCATTTTCGTAGTGCACCCGATCCCGATCTGACGCTGAGGCAACGAGTCTATCCGGCTAGGCCCGGAGTTCGCGGAATCCAACCGCGGTGACTCACCGTCAGGTTCGGCGACCCGTATCCGCAGCAGCCCTTGACGACCGAACCGCGCTCCCCGATGCTTCCCATGTGGGCGGAAATTCTGGGCGGATAACGGTTCGGGAGCGGATCGATCCTCAGATCACGGCGTCGCTATTCTCCAACTACCGCTCTTCTGCGGATGCGCTGATGGAGCTGATTGACAACGCCCTGGATTCACGCTTGCCCGGGCAGCCAATGAAGGTGGACGTCACCGTTCACGGCGTTGCGATCACCGTGATGAGCGAAGGTGGCGAGGGCATGGGCCCGAAAGACCTCGAGCGCCGCTACCTTCGTTGGGGCAAGTCGGCCAAGCGCGGCAAGGAGTTACTCGGACAGTACGGCCAGGGTGGCAAGGCGGCAATTGGTCATCTCGGACACAGTTTCTCGGTGGAGTCGAGTCGTCCCCGTGACGCCGTGGCCTGGCGTTTCACGGACCCGGACTACCGGGACCGGAGCCGACTCAAGACCTACGAATTGCACGAAGTTTCCAAGCGTGTCCCACGCGATCTTGGTTACGTTCGGATTCGGATCGACGAAGTCGATAAGAGGGTCGACCTCAAGCGACTCGGCCAGCGGCTCGGCGATGTATTTCGCGTGCTTCTCGAGCGCGGCGAACTGGAGATCCTGTTGAACGCGTCGCCGCTGAAGCCAAAGTCGCTCGGGGAAATCGGACGCAAAGACTTCCGTGTGCGAGCCGCCGCCGCCATCATGAGCGGCTGGGTTGGTACCGTCGACCCGGCAAAAAGGACTGCCGACTTCGTTCCGGGCATGCGGTGTTATCGGTTAGGGCGCCTGGTCAAGGACGGTGAATTTTTCGGGCACCCAACACCGGCGCAGGAGCCAGGAATGGCTCAGTTGATCGGCGAAGTTGAAATTCCTCGCGTCCCCTTAACGATCAACAAGAGCGACTTCGATCGGGACAGCACGCCCTGGGTGGAGATCGAGAGCCGCCTTCATCGACTGCTCAAGCCGCTCGTCAAGCAACTCACCAGCCAGACCGAGACCCCGCCCCCTCCATCCGCGGTTAAAGTCGCCGAACAGGTCCGGCGATTGCTGGGACAGGCGCTGCGTTGGGCAGATCGGCCCGAGCTCTTCCTCGGCACGGCACCAACCCGCGCCGCGGCCCAACAGCCGGCCGATCCCGACACCAAAGGAGAGGACGCCACTAGCGACAGGGAGCCTCCAGTACCGAAACCGGCTACCGACGTACCGGCCCGACGCCATGGCTTCGGAGACATCGTCGTCAGGTCACTTGGGCCGGCCATCCGAAGCCAGACTGTGATCGAAGACGGAGTCAAAGTCGTGGTTATCAATTCCCAACATCCATTGTTTCGCGAGCGCAAAGGTGATATCTGGTACCAGCTCGAAACGGCGGCAAGCGAAATCTGCAAATCTATCGATGGCGTGACGGTGACGGAATATGAACGCCGGGTCAACGAGATCGTGCTGCTAGCATTCCGACTCCGCAGCCGGCGCAAGAAGGCAAGGATCCCAGCCGCTCAGATGAAGATGCTCCGATAGCCCGCCAGTTAGAGTCGTGCCCGTCGGACGTTAAGGCTTCCGTTCCGCTTCGGTGAGGCCTGGCTGCTGAAAGATGCCGAGAATGTTTCCTGCCGGGTCGCGGAAAGTTGCGACCACCTCGCGGGCGTTGGGGTCGACCGGGTGTACGATTTCGCCGCCTGCCGATTTGATCGCCTTGATTACAGTTTGGGCGTCGGCGACCATGATGTACACCATCAGCCCGGGTGCGCTCGCTGGCGTGCGACCGAGAACCCAGGTGCCGCTCACCTCGTTGACGGTGTCATCAAAGGCGATCTCGCCATCGCCGCGCGTACGAGTCTGCCAGCCGAAGGCTCGACTGTAGAAGGCGGCTGACTGTTTCACGTCAGTCGCCGGGATCTCGATGTAGCAGATCTTGCCGGTCCGGTAGGTGGGCGGCTCGGGCTGGCTACTCATGATTCCCAGATGGTAGTCGTCCTGGCGGAGAGGCCACCACCCAGGCCCAGGTACTCATCCGCTAAGTGGCATGATCTCACTGTGCGGCAGGGATTGAGCTGAGACCGCTCAAGGTCGGGTTTCAGCTACCCGAGGTCGAGCGCGAAGTCCCCTGGCCCGAGATGATCGCGATGGCACGGCTTGGCGAGCAGATCGGGCTCGACTCGGTATGGGTCGGTGACCACCTCCTCTATCGCGACGCCGAGCACGGCGCGCGCGGTCCACGAGAGGCATGGACTATGCTCGCCGCGATCGCGGCGTCCACGAGCCGGATCGCGCTAGGCCCGCTGGTTGCCTGCACCAGTTTCCACAACCCGGCGATGCTCGCCAAGATGGCTGCGACCGTTGACGAGATCAGCGGCGGCCGTCTCATCCTGGGTCTCGGCGCCGGCTGGAACGAGACCGAGTACCGCGCCTTCGGTTTTCCCTTTGAGCAGCGGGTATCTCGGTTCGAGGAGGCCTTCACTATCATTCGGTCGCTGCTGCGCGTGGGCAAGGTCGACTTCGACGGCAAGTTCTACTCGGCGCGAGACTGCGAGCTGTTGCCCCGTCCGCGTCCAGGCGGCCCGCCGCTGATGGTCGGTTCAACAGGTGAGCGGATGCTGTCCATCACCCTCCCCCACGTCGATTCCTGGAACGGCTGGTACGACTGGACCGGCAACCGCACTGAAACCTACCGCCCGCTCCGCGAAAGGATCGATGCCGCCTGCCACGCCGCCGGGCGCGATCCGGCAAGTGTCGAGCGAACCGTCGCTGTACTGGTCCAGCTGCCCGGTGGCTCCGGCCGCTCGCAGGGCGACCCGGCCGCGGTAGCGCCCCCGCTCAGGGGCTCACCCGCGGAGATGGCAGAGAGTTTGCATGGCTTTGCGCGGGAAGGTGTCGCTCATGTCCAGCTGGTGCTGGACCCGATCACTGAGTCCTCAATCGAGGCGCTGGGACCCGTGCTGCAAGAGTTGGACGGGCGGTAAGGCCCCCTCCCCAGCCCTCCCCACAACGAGGGAGGGGGTAGTCAGGGGTAGGCGGCCGGAGACGGTCGTACCTTTGCCCGGGTGCGATTCTAGGGACAGGACACCGCCGAGGGAACTGATCCGGTCCTTCATGTTCTGGACCCCTTTTCCAGTTGAGACCTTCGAGGGTTCGAAGCCGGCGCCGTCGTCGATCACAGCAAACACAAGCTGGTTGTCCTTTTCGCGAAGCTCGACCCGCACCTGGGAGGCCTTTGCATATTTCGTTGCGTTCTGGATTGCCTCCAGGCAGCAGAAGTAGACACCTGCCTCGACCTCGGGGTCGAAACGGCCGACGCCCTCGCCAATCACCCGAGCCTGGGGCGCAAGAGCCTCTACCAGGCCGTGTTCGCGAAGCTTTGGCGGGTAGATGCCCTGGGCCAGGTCGCGGAGCGTTTGCAACGCATCCGCCGTTTGATTCTTGAGCTCTTGCAACGACCGCCGTGCTTTGGCCGGGTCGCGCTTTGCCAGTGCGGATGCCAGCCGGAGTTTCACCGCAAGGGCGACGAGGTGTTGCTGGGCGCCATCATGAATGTTTCTTTCCAGCCGCTGACGCTCCGCGTCCTGGGCCGCGACGATCCGCTGGCGGGATGCACGTAGCTCGGCTGCCTGGGCGGAAATCTGCTCCAGCCGCGCCTGTAACTCCGAGGTCAGCTGAACGTTCCTGAGTAACTGTCCCGCCTGCGCCGCCAGGTGATTGAGGAGCTTGTCCTCCACCGGGGTGAACGGCTCGCCCGCCCGCTTCGCCAGGGTCAGCGCGCCCAACGCCTCGCCCTGGTGACGGACCTCGACCACCCGTTGGGCACGTTCCGCAGGCAGCGGGTCGCTGCTGGGCGGCCAGCTCGCCGCCGCGTAGCTCCCCTCGCCGCCGCGGATCCAGACGCTGGTCGCTGTGGCGCCGGTTCCTTCCGCGAGCACGCGTGCAAGGCGCGAGAGGACCTCCTCATTGCCGTAGGCACCGGCGACCCGCTCCGAAAACTGCGTCAGCGCTTGGTACGGTGTCGCCCGGTATCCGTAGACCAGGCGGTTTGCCAGCGCCTGGACGCGGGTGCGGACCGGCTGAAAAGCGACCGCTACCACCGCCGTAGCCACAATCGAGAGCAGCAAGCTGGGCCGGTTTCCGGAGCCGATCAAGGCGCCAACTCCAACAACGATCGCGACGTAAACGGCTGTGATAAAGGCCGCGAGCACGGCGTAGACGAGTGCCCGGTTGATCACGACGTCGATGTCATAGAGCCGGTAGCGCAAGACAGCGATCGCAATGCTGATTGGCAGCAGGGGAACGAACACGATCAGCAGGATGTTTGCCAGGAAGCTCTGGTTGTTCAGCAGGAATGGCGTGGCAGCCAGTAACAGGGCAAAGAGAAACCAGCGCAGTTGATGGCGCTGCAGGCTATCGCCGCGACGGTACCTCAGGAACACAGACGATATCGAGCCGACAAGCGCGAACAAGCCGAAGGGAACCGAGAGGTCTACGAGCGGCCGGAAGACCCGCGCCAGGGCCGGGTTAGCCACGGGATTGCTAACCCGTGGATAGTCGGCCGATACTTTAGCGCCAAGGAACATATTGCCGAGTAGAGCAAAGGCGGCAAAGATCAAGCCGCAGATGATCGGTATCAACCAGCGGCGGGACAGGAGCCGCCCGTCAGGAAACAGCATCGGAAGGAAGAGCAAGAGCATCAAGACGAAGGGAACCCAGATGGTCTGAGCGAGAAAGGCAAAGAGCTCGCCGGCAGGAGCCGGCCCGTGCTGCTGAACGTTGGCAAAGTTGGCGTAGGCCGCGCTGTTGAAGATGAGATAAATATTCAGACCTATTCCCAGCAGCAGCCAGCCGACTGCGTTTGAGGGCCGGTTACGAACCAGGAGAAGACCCATCGCGGGAAAGGCAAGGAAGCTGAAGATGCCGATCAAGCTGGCTACGCTCGCAATCACGCCGAAGAAGTCTGACCCGATACCGCCACCCTGGTGGAGGAGAAGGCCGGTGACCGAACAAACGAGGGTAAGGGCGGCGAGGATCTGCGCTGGGACAGGAATGGCACGCGGCGCCGTCAGACGCGAACTCATGCGATGGCCACCGGGGCGCGCTGGGGAACCTGACCCTGGATGACGTCTCCACGGACGTGCAGCGAACCGCCGACCGCCTCCATGCGATCTTCCATGTCCTCGGTGCGGCCATTCAAGGAGCCGCGCGATCCGCGCACCGCGAACTCGACGGTTTCGTCCACCTGTCGAAGGCTGAGCACTGCCTGACCGCCCGTAGCCCGCAGGGCTTCCAGGCAACAGAAATACATTGCTGCCTCGACCTCGGAGGGAAACCGGCCGAGGCTTTCACATTCGACGGTCACGCCGCTGAATTCCCGAGCGGCCTGCGACTGTAGCGCAGCCGCAAGCCCCTTGTCGCGAAGCAGGGGTGGGTAGAGACCATGTGCCAGGCGCCGAAGTCCGTCAAGCGTATGCTGCACGTCCCCGGTCAATGGCTCCAGGCGGGCAGCGACCTGTTCGGGGTTTTGATCGATCAGATTCTCGACGAGGGCGATCTGCTCGGCGAGGCGCTCCAGCTCAAACCCGGTTCCCTCCCGGATCGACTGCTCCAGCCGCTCGCGCTCTGTGGTTGCCGCATTGACAAGGCGCTGGCGTGACGCCTGGATTGCAGCGGCTTGCCCGGTGAGAACCTCGAAGCGCGCCCGCAGCTCGGCCGCGAGGCGAACGTTATGAAGCACGAGGCCGGCCTGCGCGGCGAGGTCGGAAACCAGTTTCCCCTCGGAAGCTGTGACCGGCGAGCCGGAGGCTCTTGCCACACCGATCTCACCAACCAGCTCGTCGCGATATGTCACCGGGATACGGTGACCCAGCGAGGCGCCGGGGCTCTCCTCTGGCCACCAGACTGCGCGTTGATTGCCGTTTGGAAAGTTGACGCTGACGCGCGCTGCCTCCGCTCCGACTCCGCGAGCAGCGGCCTCGGCCATGCGCGGCAGGACCTCCTCTGGAGCCAGCGTTTCCGACATACGCTCGGCGAAGTCGGCCATTACTTCATAAGGTGTGGCCCTCTTGCCGTAAACGAGACGGTTCGCGAACCGCTGTACTCGCGCACGCATTGGTTGAAAGGCGACCGCGACCACCGCGGTAGCAAGGATGGAGAGGGCAAGATTTGGTTGCCCCTGCGATCCAACCAAACTGCCGGCACCAACGACTATGCCGACATAGACCGCGGTGATGAAGACGGCCAGCGCTCCGAATACCACGGTCCGGTTGATGACGACGTCGATGTCATAAAGGCGGTACTTGAGGATGGCGACACCGATCGCGGCCGGGAGCGCGACCCCGAAGCCGAGGACGACGAGGACATTCGAAACCACGTTGCCGACGACGCGCCCTTCAGGGCTTGCGGGAATGACCAGGCTCGACAGGCTCAGCAGGATATTGAGGACCGTGGCCACGCCCAGGGCATAAACCACCCAGCGCACTTGCTGGCGCTCCTCACCCCGCGCCCGCCGCAACCGCACGACCAGAGACACGACTGCCGATAGCACGATCGCTATTGCGCCGAAGAAAGGCACCCAGCCCAGCGGACCGGACTGAAGCCCGCGGAAGAGTGCCAGGCCGGTGGGATTGTGCACGGGGGGAAGGCCGGCGGATTGAATGGGCGTCGGGTCGGCGATCCCCGCCAGCGCGGTGAATGCGGTGAGCGCGACGACGGCCCAGACTGCGTAGCGCCAGCGGGCCGACGGAAGCCGTCCGTCGGGAAAGAACAGCATCATCAGGACCACGATCCCGGGGTAGGTGAGTCCACTCATAACGGAGTTGGTCCACGCCACCCATTCGATGCCGGGTAAAGAGCCTCGGGCGACCAACAGCGTGTGAACCAAGTACTGAGAGAAGGCGGCGGTCGTGCCGGTAATCAGGGCGGCGGAGAGCAGGATCCACCCCATCCGATTGTCCGGGAGGCGGTAGGCGATCAGCCCGCCAATCAGCCCGATCGCCAGGGCGGGAACCACCGCCTGGGCAAAGCTGCCGACCAGCTGGGGGTCGCGGAACGCCGGCAGATTGGTCAGGGCCAGGACGGAGGCGATCGCGACCAGCAGGACGCTGGCGGCGGCGCCCGCGAGGGCCAGGCGCGAATTGAACCGAATCCGCATGAGCCGATGGTGCCCCATTGTTCGGCCGGCGTCGAGGGGGCTGCCATGGCCGTGACCGGACGGTTTTCCGCACCTCCCGGGGCCTGAAGCACGATCGCGACAACTGGGCCATTGACCTTATGTTGTATTTATGCAACAGTCTGTTGTGTGGCCGCAAGAGAAGATCGTAGTCGTACTTCAGCTGAGAGCCCCAAGCTGTACAACCGGATCGCCGTCCTTCGGGCGGAACGCAACCTTTCGCGGCAGGAACTGGCGGAGGCCGTCGGCGTGAACTTCCAGACGATCGGCTACATCGAGCGCGGCGAATACAACCCGAGCCTCGACCTGGCGTTCCGTTTTGCCGAGCTGTTTGACCTGCCGATCGAGGCCATCTTTTCCCGCCAGCCGTTCCGTCCACTCAGCGAGGAAATCTACCGCCGGCCGCGGGCTGCGGGCGAAGGGCCCAACAAATGACAAACCGGCTCGACAGGGTGTCGACTTTGACGATCCAGCGAGTTACGGCCGCCCTCGTAATTCTGATCGTCGCATTCTGGTTCCTGGCGGGAATCTGGTTCTTCGAATTTTCCAGCCTCTACCTGGTCTTCATCATCGTCACCATCCTCGTGGTCCGCAGCGTGCCGGTCCAGCCCGGCGTATGGCTTGGTCGGCGTCCTGTTCGCCGTGGACTTGTGGGCGTCATCACGTTAGCGCTCGTCCTCGGTAGCCTCAGCCCGTACGGTCCGAATGGGGTCGGCGCCGTTCCGTTTCTATCACTGATCCTTGCGCTCTGCTTTATCCTGCTCGGCCGCGCCACGAAACGTGTTGCCTCCGCGCCGGACGCGATGGTCGACGAACGTGAGGAATCGCTGCGTAACCGAGCTCACCGGATTGCATACATGATCTTCGCCGCCCTGGCAGCGGGGACCATTCTCGTGGCTTACGTCGCCACCGCGGACAGCCGCGCGTGGCTCGACAACTCCCTGAAATTCGGGACTCCATTTATCACGTTCTTCCTGCTGCTCTTCTTTCTGCCCGCCATGGTGCTGGCATGGTTGGAGCCTGATCGGCCGTCGAGCGAGCTAGCCCCCAGACTGCCCGCCACCCGTGGGGCCCGGCTCGCGATGTCGATGGTTGCGGTCGCGCTGCTGCTTCCGATTGCGCTTACGCTCGCGCTGCCCTTCGCCCCACTCCGAACAACAATGAAGATCGTCGCCGAGCCCGAGCAAACCACCGCCGCGATGAGCTGCAAATACTTCGAGGCACGCACCCGAGCCGGATTCGGTTACGGGGCGGTGATACCGATCAGTGCCGAAGCATGCTGGGATGGTCACAAGGCGTTCGAGAACTGGGGTCTCAACCAGTCCGATTGTCACAGCTTTGGAAGCGAAGGCACGATCGGCTCCACCATCACGTGCTCGCGCACGACAGACGCCGACGGCACGCTCCATTTCCTGTACAGGGTGAGGCTGCGGTCCGCCATCCTCCCATTCGTCTTCAAGGACGTAGCGATGACCCTGATACTCGCCCGGGACGGGCGGGTGGTGGCGTTCCCATGAGAAACGCCCTGTCGTTTGGACAGCTCGTACGTCGCGCGGTAGTAGTGGTGACCGCTTTGACGTGGCTCCTCATGATCGCCACCTTTCCCCGTTCGCTGAATGGACTCGGCATGCCGTTGACGCTCTGCCTTGTTGCCCTCGATGTTGTGCTGGGTGCGCTGACGGGTTGGCTGGCATTCGCCCGCAGCGCCTCTCTTGACGAGCGTCAGGCGGCGCTGCGCGACCGAACCTACCGGGCCGCCTTCCGGCTGGTACTCCTCAGCGTTCTGGTGATGATTCTTGCCCTGTTCATCGGATCGATCGTCGACTCCTACACCGGGATCCATTCGCAACCGCAGCCACAACCGGTGCTTGGCGCGCGCTGGATCGTCGCCTTACTGGAGCTTCTGATCGCGCTACCAACCGCCGTCATTGCCTGGTTGCAACCCGAGCCGGTTGACGGGAATCCGATGACAGCTCGCGGCGGTAGGAGAGCGCTTCCGTGGGTCCCGATGCTGGCTGTCCCCGCCCTGGCAGCCTTGTGGCTATTGGCGGTCGGAACTCTTCCCGTGCGTGCCAGCACCACGCGCGACGACTCGCTCCACGACTTCAGCATGTCTAACGCGACCTGCGGGCATTTCAGCGGGAGCCAGGAGGCGGGGTACGGTTTCGGCGCCCAGGTACGCCTCGATGTCGAGGCCTGCTGGGATGGCAAGCATGCCTTTGCCTTCCGTGAAGACCCTATGACCGACTTGACCCGCTGCGAGGTACCCGCGGGCACTGCGGACTTCGCCCGGGTCAGCGGCTTAACCTGCACCGAACGCACCGACGCGAACGGAACGATGTTCTACACGGTTCGGGCGAAGATCGAATCCGGGCTGACTTCGACCGTAACTCGGGACGTGGTTATGGAACTGGTCGTCACAAGAGACGGCAGAGTTCTCGCTTTCGGCTAACGGTCGCCTACTCTGGCGGTGCGGGCGACTCTGTCAGCCAGGTGGTTTCGCCAAAGTTAACGACCACGTGAGCCATCGGGCCGAGGCGGCCGGCGCCATGCCAGTGGACCTCATTAGGCTCGGTCGCCACGAAGTCCCCGGTGACGACCCGTCGAGCTTCCTGGCCCTTCGCCTGGACCCAGCCCTCGCCCTCGATTACATGGATCAGCTGGCCACCGGCGTGCGAGTGCCAGAAGTTGCGGACGCCGGGCTCGAAGCGAACCACGGCGACAGAGGCTGAGGTCGGCTTTTTCGTGGCGTCCATCAGCGGCCGGGAACGGGCGAGGCCGGTGAAGTGCCCGACATTCATGGGTTGAAGGTCGCCGAGGAGATCGGAGCGCGGCGTGATCTTCATCCCGTGATCATGCCACCCGGGCCTGTTCTGGGACTCGCGATCTAGGCAGCTTTCGGAAGTGCACTGCTGTCGTTGAGAGCCGCGATTACCTCGGCCGCGAGATGCGATCCTGCCGACTTCCGCATCAAGGCCAATGCCGCCTCCCGCGCCATCGGCGCACGGTAAGGCCGGTCGGCAGTCATCGCCTCGAAGACATCGGCGACGGAAACGATCCGCGCGCTCATCCCCAGACTTTCGGCGTCCAGGCCACGAAAGTAGCCGGTGCCGTCAAGTTTCTCGTGATGGCTGGCCGCGATCTGGGCAACCCTGGTGAAGGCGGCAATCGGCTCCAGGATGCGGAGGCTGAGCTCTGGATGCCGTTTGATGATTGCGAATTCGGCCGCGTCGAGGGGACCGGGCTTGTCCAGGATGGTGTTGGGCACGCCCAGCTTGCCGATATCGTGAAGGAGAGCAGCGCGGCGAACATCGAGCCTGTCTCGGTCAGGGAGTCCGAGCCGTGAGGCCAGGCCATCCGCAATCCGGGCAACATTTTGGGAATGCCGGCCCGTAAACGGGCTCTTGGCGTCAATGATGTCGGCGAAGGCGGTCGCGATCACGTCGATGTCGGTGTCGGTTGACATCTGTACCAACCCTCGTGGCTCCATACCAAAGACCTGCGCCTTCAGATCCGATGCCTTGAGGTCTTCAAGGACGCCATCGGCGCAGAGGGTCAGCAGGTGATCGGTTAGCAAAGGGTCGTACCAGCTGCCGCGGCGCCTTCGGATGACTCCCACGGCGAGTGCCGGGCCCCGATCGGTGGAGAAGACATCAAGCCCGGCGCAGACCGCGATGATCCGGCTGGCCAGTGGAATCTGGTCCCGACGCAGACCCTGTGGAAGGCCATGCCCATCCCAGTGCTCGTGGAGGGTCATGATCGCCTCCGAGACCTCGTCACTGAAGCCGATCTTGCGGGCGATCCCGGCTCCGCGAGAACAGCGCAGTTGCTCGACATCGCGGCGCTCGCGTTCGCCGGAGAGGGCCAGGTTGATCAGGCGGCGTGCCCGCCGCGGAAGTGGTTCGGCGGGAAGGTTGGAGACGCTGAACCACGCCATCGCAAGCAGGGATCGTCCGGCGGTTGCCTGCCGCCCCTTCAGCTGCTGGTCCGCCGTGCCGAATAGCTCACTCACGGCGGCGGCATTGCTGGAGCAGCCGGAGTCCTTCAGCAGCGCAGCGTAGTAGAGCGAGCTTCGAGCCGCCGGCTTCAAGTCCAGCCGGTCGGCGAGGCGCATCGCCAGGTAGCAGGTCCGCACGGCATGCCCGGCCCGCTGTCCTTCGGTCAGGTCCAGCGCCACCGATAGGGCCGCCAGCAGTTCGGAGGTACGAAGCGGCGCCACAGGGCTATAACGTGCCGGGCACCTAGACTTTGTTGGTGCCGCTCAGCCAGGGGATGCCGTCAGTCACGATCAATCACGATCACCAGTTCCTGGTCTGCAACGTGGACGCCACGATGGAGCCGACGGGCGACGTTGGTTTCTTTGCCCGGGACACGCGCTTCGTCTCCTCCTACCAGCTCACCATCAACGGGCAGGTCCCGCTTTTGCTGGATGGTCGGGCCATCGATCACTTCGCCGCAAGGCACGAGTACATCACTCCAGAACTGCCCCTGACCGGGCCGGACGAAGGCAACGATGCCGTGCTGGCGGAGCGTTCGATCGGATTCCGGCTCGACCGCACGATTCTCGAGGGCGTTCACGAGGACTACGACTTCTACAGTTACGCCCCGGGGCCGGTGAGGCTGGTGGTCGAGATCGCGATCGAATCGGACTTCGCTGACATCTTCGACGTCAGGCGCAAGCGGATCGTGCGACGCGGGGACATCCAGAGCTCGTGGCACGAGAAAGCGGCGGAGCTGCGCACGGCTTATTCAAACTCCACCTTCAAACGCGACCTGGTTCTGCGGGTGACGAAGTGTGGATCCGTGCCCGAGTACGCCAACGGCCGCCTGGTTTTCGTCATCAATTTGGCGCCCAAGTCGACCTGGCACAGCTGTATTGAATGGATGCCCGTGATCGACAGTCATCGGGCGCGTGTCCTCCCCTGTCACGCGATCCATAACCGGCAGCCCGACATGGCGACCGGCCACCTGCCGCCGGTGATGCTGGAAACGAGTCACCCGATCCTGCCGAAGATCTGGGCGCAGGCGGTCAACGATATGGAAGCCCTGCGCATGTCGGACTTCGCGGTTAAAAAGAGCGTGTACGTGCCGGCAGCCGGCATTCCCTGGTACGTCACGCTCTTCGGGCGCGATTCACTGGTGGTGGCGATGGAGAGCATCAGCGCCTTCCCCGAGTTCGCGCTGGGGGCGCTCGATCGGCTGGCGAAGGTGCAGGCCGCCGATGACAACGCCGAACAGGACAAGGAGCCGGGCAAGATTCCGCACGAGCTGCGCTTTGGCGAGATCGCCAGCCTGGGACTTTTGCCCTTCGCCCCCTACTTCGGAACCCACGATGCTACCTCGCTCTACCTGATCGTGCTGTCGTACGCCTACCAGTGGTCGGCTGATGAGGAACTGTTGAGCCGTTACCGGCCCAACGCAGAGCAGGCGCTGGCGTGGCTGATCAACTACGGCGACCGCGACGGTGACGGTTTCCAGGAGTACAAGACGCGCTCCAGTCGCGGGTTTTACAACCAGGGCTGGAAGGATTCCCACGACTCGGTGCAGCACGAGGACGGGACCATCGCCTCGCTGCCGATCGCCCTCTGCGAGCTGCAGGGGTACGCCTTCGATGCCTACCTGCGGATGTCCGACATCTTCAAGGTTCTCGGTGCTGAGGCGCGGGCGAGCGAGCTTCGAGACCGCGCCCAGAAGCTCTACCAGCGGTTCAATGAAACCTTCTGGTGGGAGAGCGAGGGAACTTACTACATCGCCCTCGACGGTGAGAAGAAGCCGGTCAAGAGCGTGGCGTCTAACGCCGGCCACCTGCTGGCGAGCGGCATCGTGCCGCCCGAGCGCGCCAATCGAGTCGTCGATCGTTTGATGCGCCCGGACATGTGGAGTGGTTGGGGAATCAGGACGCTCTCGACCGAGCACAAGAGTTACAACCCGCACTCCTACCACCTGGGCTCGGTGTGGCCGCACGACAACGCGACGATCGCGGGCGGATTCCGGCGCGCCGGGCGCGCAAAGGAAGCGCAGATGATCGCCGAGGGGATCTTTGCCGCAGCCGAGCGCTTCGAGGCCTATCGCCTGCCCGAGCTGTTCGCCGGGATCGCGCGCGAGGAAGGAACCTATCCGGTCCCCTACCTTGGCACCAACGTGCCGCAGGCGTGGGCGGCGGCCGCCATCTTCCGCCTGGTCGCGATCCTCTGCGGGATCCACACCGACGGACCGGGCAACACCATCCATGTCAACCCGGCGATGCCCTGGTGGCTGCCGAGCCTCACCCTTCGCAACCTGCGCGCCGGCAAGGGCGCCCTTGACCTGCGCATCCAGGACGATCACGTCGAGGCGCTGAGCAACACCACCGGCTTCGAGGTGGTCCAGGGGAAGCAGCCACGATCCGCGCTGCCGGAAGCACCCCTCTCGCGCGCATGACCGATTTGCCAGATTACCTCCAGCGCAACCGCGCCTACTGGGACGTCCAGGCCGCCGACTACGAGGCGCCGGGCCGTCGCAACTGGGCCAAAGAGGAACCGACCTGGGGAATCTGGGGCGTCCCGGAATCGCAAATCAAGTTCTTCCCGGATGACGTCAGCGGCCTGGATGCCATCGAGCTTGGCTGCGGGACCGGCTACGTGTCGTCATGGCTGGCACGGCGAGGGGCGAAGCCGGTCGGGATCGACAACTCGCAATCGCAGCTGGAGAACGCGCGCAAATTCCAGCGAGAGTTCGGACTCGAGTTTCCATTGATATTCGGAAGCGCGGAGGCGGTGGCGCTGCCCGATGCTAGCTTCGACCTGGCAGTCTCGGAATATGGCGCGAGCATCTGGTGTGACCCCTATCGCTGGATCCCGGAGGCAGCGCGGTTGCTCCGTCCGGGAGGCCGACTGGTCTTCCTCGTCAACTCGGTACTGCTGATGCTCTGCGCCCCGGAGGAAGACGACGTGCCCGCGACCGAGCGGCTGCTCCGGCCGCAGTTTGGATTGCATCGGATGGAATGGCCATCGGACGACTCGGTCGAATTCCACCTGCCCCATGGTGAGATGATCCGGCTGTTACGGCGCTCGGGTTTCGAGGTCGAGGACCTGATCGAGGTTCAGCCGCCGCCGGGCGCGACCACCCGGTATCCGTATGTGACTCATGAGTGGGCCAGGAAATGGCCCAGCGAGGAGGTCTGGAAGGCGCGCAAGTTTGCCTAACCGGTCTCTCGCCTACGATGGAACAGACCATGGACTTCTCACTTGAGCTCGGCGAGGAAGTGCTTCGTCGAACTCCGGGTGTGCTGCGGGCCATGCTCTCGGACCTATCCGACGATTGGACCGCCGGTGACGAAGGACCCGACACCTGGTCCCCTTATCAAGTCGTTGGACATCTCACCTACGTAGAGGAGTGCGACTGGATCGATCGAACGCGGCTGATCCTCGAACACGGTACCGAGCGCGTCTTCGAACCGGTGGACCGGGAGGCCGGTTTCACACGCTTCAGGGGCTGGAGGCTGAGTGACCTTCTGGATCGATTCGACTCGGTGCGGACCTCGAATCTAAAGACCCTGGAGGCCTTGGTCGAAGTCGGGGATCTGCGACGACGAGGTGTCCATCCCAAATTTGGAGAGGTGACCGTTAGCCAGCTCCTCGCCACATGGGTTGTGCATGATCTGAATCACCTGGGTCAGACCGTGAAGACTATGGCCAAGCAATACAGGGAGGCCGTCGGCCCCTGGCGCGAGTTCCTGCCGATCATCGACGCGAGCTAATCGTGGCGGGCCGAAACGGCGATGAGGATGCCACCCACGACGAGGATGGCGCTCGGCACAGCACGACCGCCCGAAAGCTGCGCCAGCCGGCCGTCCGGTGTCATTCCGGTGAAGAAGATCCCGGTCACGGCACCGAAGATCCCGAGCGCAATGAGGAGGAGACCGACCGCGACGCGGACTCTAAATGATGCCACTGGGATCACAGGAACCACTGCGGGCGCATCAGCCGGACGCCCGCATAGGTCACCGTCGTGGCCGCCAGGACGACGAGCGCAGCCCGATCGGTGGGCCGCAGTGCGATCGCGCGCTGCCAGGTGCGTTCCT
>Ga0102924_1001625_pt1 | contig 25617 bp, 28 predicted proteins | sample PaiPotPPM11metaG_FD_80116 | JGI IMG/M metagenome (GOLD analysis project Ga0102924, IMG submission 80116) | Iron sulfur acid spring bacterial and archeal communities from Banff, Canada, to study Microbial Dark Matter (Phase II) - Paint Pots PPM... ... | reverse complement strand
CTGCGCTGGCAGCAGCCGGAGATGGGCCTGGTCCCGCCGGCGAAACTCATCCCGATTGCCGAGAACAGCGGGCTGATCCTGCCCATCGGCGAATGGGTGCTGCGGACGGCCTGCATGCAGGCCCGCCGGTGGCTGGACGACGGGCTGTTCGCGGTGCCGGTGGCGGTGAATGTCTCCGCGCTGCAATTTCGCCAGGAGAGCTTTGTGCCTCTCATCCGGCGCGTCCTGGCGGAGACTCCGCTGCCAGCGCACCTGCTCGAACTGGAACTGACGGAAGGACTGCTGTTCTCCAACACCGAAGTGATCCCCGCCATGATGCGCGAGCTGGAGGAGATTGGCGTGAAGCTGGCGATCGACGACTTCGGCACCGGCTATTCCAGCTTCAGCTACCTTCGGCAATTTCGCGTCACCAAGCTCAAGATCGACCGCTCCTTTGTCCGCGACCTGGCACTGGACTCCGACGCGGCCATCAGCATGGCCCGCAGTCTGCGGCTCGAGGTCGTCGCCGAAGGAGTGGAGGAGGAAACGCAGATGCTGTTCCTGCGCGAACACGGCTGCGATCAGATGCAGGGCTACTACTTCAGCCGGCCCTTGCCGCCCGACGTGATAGCGGCCAGGTTCGGCGGCCCGACGGCGGGTCCGGAACACGCTTGCATCGCATCAGCAAAAATTGCCTAGACGCATGCGTATTTCGCCATGCCTGGCGCGACTGGCGTAGGTCCGGCCGGAACCGGCGCAACGATCACTCCCGCAACCAGCTTGTAGTGCCAGCCGTAGAACGCCTCGCTGAGGCTGATGGTGAGCCACGTGTCCTCGGGCTTGGCGGCGAAGCTCGCGTGCGGATAGATCCCGGCGGGCAGGAGGTCGAGTCGCTCCAGCCAATGAGGATCCGTGACGGCGAAATCGTATGTAACGTGATTGCGTTGGAACAGCGCGCGGTATTTGCGCTTGCCGCGCTCTTCGCGAATCCACCAGTGAATCTCCGACGGGCAGACCAGGACCAGCGAGGCCTTGAGCGGCTTCTCCTCGATCTCGGCCAACGCCATGCGATCGCGATAGCCGCGCAGAATGGTGTTGGCCTTCTCCGCAGCCTTCATCGCGGTTTCCCAGCGCTTCGCTTTCGCAGGTCGCTCAAGCAGGGCCAGCGGACCGGAGCGATCTGCCAATCTTCCGGGTGCCAGTCCGTAGGCAGCGCAAAATGTAACTCAACCTGGATCACATCCAGCAGCCGTGGCTCGGTCCCGTCGTCGAGAACATACTCGGAAGGTTCGAGCCCGCCGTCCGCGGCGTTCCCGCATGGCCGAATCCATTGGCCATCGTCGATGCCGATCCCTGCAATGCAACGCCGGCCATGTTTATAGCTGTTGGCCAGACAGACGATCGTTTTTCGCAACTCCGTGCTCCTCTGCTGGAGGTTGCCCTTCGGTTAGAGATGATGAATGGTGACGTCGCTCCAATGCTGCGCCAGGTATTCGAGCACCAGGCGACGGTGGCAGTGCTCGGCGGTCGGCTCGCTGCACAGCAGGACCGTAGGCACGGCGAAGCTCGCGCGGTCGAGGGTGTTGGCAATGTCGCGCTTGCGAATCAGGGTCACGAATTCTTCCTCATACGCAGACCAGTCTCCTTTCTTCTTCTTGTATTCGTCCAGAATTTCCTGCGTGGGCGCGAGCAACGGCTCATGCACATATTCGGCGTCGCAGAGTTCGCGCAAAAAGTACGGAAGATCGGAAGCCTTGGCGAAGGCCGCAAGTTGCGAGGTGTTGTTGAGGCGGATGTCCATCAGGCGGCGGATGCCGGCCTGCTTCAGCGCACCGAAGAATTGGGCTGCCGATTTTTGGGTAAAACCGATGCTGTAGATCTCCATTTGTCCTCATCCAAAGCTGTGAAGAGCGCGGGTTGAATTGGGGCAATTGCTTTCCCCGACGCCGCCTCGACCGCTGCATCCTCCTGCAGCTGCCCGTCTCCTCGAATGTGCAGCAGTTCTGTGCCCCGTTCCATCAGCACTCGTCCGACCAGCAGGCGGCGGTGGCAATGCGCGGGGTCTTCCTCGCTGCAGAGGAGGGCCACGCGGAACTCGGCCGCTCCTCGTTCCAGGCGCGCGATGGTCTCCAGAAATTCCTTGCCTTTGCCCATGGCGGCGTAGCGGGCGCGGCCGTATTCATCGTAGTGGCTCGGGTCTTTCGGCCGGCCTCCGATGACGTCGCCGAGATAGAGATACTTCACCTTTGCGGCTGCGACCAGGCTGTGCAACGACTCGCGGTCAAACTGCGGAGAGTAGCTGGAGACGGGAGTCGATCGCGTGTCGACGAGCACCTCAATCCGATGCTGCTGGAGCAGGCCCAGGAAGTGTTCCGCGCTATGCGAAGAGTGGCCGATGGTGTAAATGCGCGGCATCGTCAGCTCCTTTCCAGCATTCCCAATCTAGTGCCTCGGCAATTTCCCAAGTGTGATGGCTGGCACTGCGGTGATCTTCAGCGCGCCTATTTATGCAGCAGCCAGAGCGTTGCGGCGTGCGGCTCCAGCGACAGGTTGTCGATCGACTTCAGCTTGCCCAGATTGCGGCCTGACCATGCGTCCTTCACGTGATAGGTCGTGTCGTCGAGTCCGTACGCCTCGAAGCTGGTCGTAATCGTCACCAGGCTCTCGCCCACATTGAACAGCGCCAGCGCCTGCGTTCCATCCGGCAGGTCGGCGGTCCAGGCGATGATGCCGCCGGAGTGCAACGTCTCGCCGCTGCGCGTGGCCGTCTGGTCGATGGTCAGCACATCGCGGTTGGTGATCAGCCGCAGGGTCGCATCGTCGAGCAGGGTGAGGTTCGCGCCCAGGATCAGCGGCGATCGCGCCATCGACCACAGCGTCATCAGCGTCTGCTGCTCGGTCGGCGTCAGGCGCGTTGTGCGCGGATTGCCTTCGCCGGGCACGGGGCGAAGCTCGCCCAGCGGAAGCATGTCGGCGTCAGGCCAGTTGCCCGGCTTCGCATACTGCGCCCACGCGGCGGTCTTCTCAAACTGGCCGGAAAGGCTCTGCGGAAACGCCCTGCCCGGATTCGCCCAGTAGTCCCAGAAGTCGTCGGAGATGCGCCACATGTTCGCGAGATCGCCGACCTCCGCCGCATTGTCCAGCGACGTCGGCCCCGGCGAGAGCGACAGCACCATCGGCCGGCCCGTCTTGTCGATCGCGCGCCGGATCATGCGAATCTCATCCGCCTTGTACGGATGCGACGAGATGCAATCCACCTTCAGCAGGTCGACGCCCCACCCCGCGTACTGCGCCAGCAGCGAGTCGTACCACGCCTGCCCCGCCTCGTTGTTCTTCACGCCCCAGTTGGTTGGGTCCCACGGACACGCGTCCGCGGTATCCGCCGCATCGGCGGCGTGGAACGCGCTCCCAGCGATGGGCAGATTGCGCTCCACCGAAGCCCGCGGAATCCCCCGCACAATATGGATTCCGAACTTCAGCCCCTGCGCATGTACCCAGTCCGCCAGCGGCTTGAACGAGGTCGCCTCAATCGTCGCGCTCAGCTTAGGAGCGGGCGATGTTGGCGGCGCCGGCAGTTGTGCCGATCCGGCCGAGGGAAAGCGCGCGGGCACGGGCACGTAGCGGCCGTTCGCGTCGAGGGCGTAAATCAGCGTGTCGGGATGCGGCCTGTCCTGCGGGTTGAAAAAGAACCAGCCCTCATCGATCACCGCGTAGTTGTACCCGAATGGCTTCAGGTGGTCGTTCAGAAATTTCGTGTTCGCGCGGAACTGGTCCTCAGTAATCGTCAGCCCGTACGAGTCCCAGCTATTCCACCCCATCGGCGGAGTGGCCGCGACTTTCGCCGGGACCGGGGTCGGGGTCGCTGCGGTTTGGGCCATGGCGAATTGACCAGCAAGAACGGGGACAAGCAGAACCCCTGCCCAATGGTACTTTCTCTGAACGGCAGTCATCACCAAACCTCGGGCCCGTTGCGATCGCGAAAGCAAGCCGCATCCACAATACCGCGACCCGCACGCCGGCGCGAACTTTCCGTCGCCGGACTCAAAGCGTGCGTTGCATCAGTGTCAAATCCAGCCAGCGCTCGAACTTGAACCCCACCTCGCGCAGCACGCCCGCCGGCACAAAGCCATGCGCCGCGTGGAACCCAATCGACGCCGGATTCTCTCCCACCATCAGCGCGACCATGCGCTTCGCGCCGGCCTGGCGGCAGCCTTCAATCAGCGCGGTCAGCAGTTCCCGCCCGATCCCGCGCCCCGTCCACGCCGGGTCCACGTAGATCGTGTCCTCCACCGTGAAGCGGTACGCCGGCCGCGGGCGGAACTGCTTGGCCGAGGCGAAGCCCACCACGCGCCCCTCCGCCTCCGCAACCAGGTACGGAAATCCCTGCCGCTGCACATCCTCCATGCGATGCAGCATCTCGGCCGCATCGGGCGCGTCGAACTCGAAAGTAAACGTGGTGGCGTGGACGAAGTGGCTGTAAATCTCCGCCACCGCGGCGGCGTCGGCCGCGACCGCGGCGCGAATCTTGCAAACATCCATACCCAACTGTAATGCTCGCCGCTTCCGTCTACTTGTCGGAATCCGCGAACTGGTGGCAGCGTTCCACCCGGCTACCGATTCTTAGTACTGCCTTAAATAGAAAAAGGCTCATGGAAGCGGCGTCTGCGTATTCGCCGTTCCACAAACCCCTGTCTAAACTACGCTACGGCGTTGGTAAGCGAGTTGCCTACGCCAGCGAACGTGTTGCCGATGGAGGTCGCGAGACCCTTCATTGCGCCGACGGCGCCGAGGCCAACCAGAGCTGCAACCAGGGCATATTCAATCAAATCCTGACCAGACTCCTCGACGACCAGGGCATTCAGAAGCTGCTTGATGTTCTTCATTTGTGTTTGTTCTCCTCTTGCGGGATGTACCAGGCGACTCCGGGGGAAGTAGCAAGGATGTGCCGAGACTATGGCTAAGGAACCGGATTCGATATCACACAAAGGAGCTATTACGGGAGTTCCTGAAACGCCAGAATATGTTGCGTTTTCAGATACATAGCCAGCCGGCCCCTATGGACGACAAAAAACGACGCCAACTAGCCGTCGAATCAGCAACTTTCCGCTCCTGGCAGCGTACCAATCTATCAAGGTCTATCAAAGGAGGCCGTCCAATGCTGCATCGCCTGTTCCGGCCCATCGCCTGCCTCGCTGTCGTCCTGTCGCTTGTGCTCGTCGTTTGCACGTCCCATCCCCGGCCTGCGCAAGCTGCGGATGGGGACCACGAGATGGGCGGTCACATGACGATGACCGCACTTCGCCCCATCCAGCCCGGCGACCAGGCTCGCGCCGACGCCATCGTGGCCGCGGCCCGCAAATTCGCCGACCAGTACAAGGACTATCGCGATGCGCTGGCCGACGGCTACACCATCTTCCATCCCGAGATCCCGCAGAACGTCTACCACTTCACCAACGACGTTCTCGCGGCCAGGGCGCGGAATCACTTCGATTCCAACCAGCCGACCTCCCTGCTCTACGAGCGCATTCCGCCCGCCCAGGCGGGCCAGCGGCCGGGCTACAAGCTGGTGGGCGTGATGTACACCGCGCCCTATAAAGCGACCGAGGAGGAATTGAACGAGCGCGTCCCGCTCTCCATCGCGCGCTGGCATCTGCACACCAACCTCTGCCTTCCGCTGTCAGGCGAGCGAAACGAGATTGGTGCGCCGGGCGGCAAGTTCGGCCTCGAAGGCTCCATCACCACTGCTGACGCCTGCAAAGCCGCGGGCGGAGCCTTCCTCCCGCACGTCTTCGGCTGGATGGTCCACGTCTATCCCTACGAGACCGATCCCGCCAAAATCTGGGCTGCCGGCATGGACGATCCCCACGGCATGCAGCACGACAGCATGCCGATGAACATGCCGATGTAATCGGCCGTGACCTCTGCGCGATCCTTTAAGGACGCTTCACGCTGTTCTGCGCGGCGGCGCCACCATCGCCGATGGCATCGACCGCGGACTCCGGAGTGGCTGCACCGGAGGCTGTGCCCCGCGCGGGCCGTTCCCGTTCACCACCAACTGCTGCTGCAGCGTCACGATGATCGCGGTCGCCGGCGTCGCGCCGTTGCACTCGTAGCTGTGCGTGGTGGACGCGTCGAAGTAAATCGCGTCACCCTGCCCAACGTGGTGCACGGCCGCACCGTGGCGAATCGTCAACTCGCCCGACAGCACGTACAGGAACTCGCAGCCGAAGTGCTGATGCCCGCGCGGCTCCGCGTCGGCCTTGGGCACGAACTCCGCCAGGTAGGGATCGAGTTGCCGGTCCGGCACCATATAGCCGAGGCTCTCGAAGAAGTACCCGGGATCGTCGACGCCCGTTTGCGGCAGGCGCACGCGCTCCTTGCCGCGATGGATGCGGAACAGCGTCTGCGGCTCCGGATCGAAAAAGTAGCTCAGGTCCTTGGAGAAAACCATGGCGATGCGGGCAAGATTACGCAGCGTCGGCACCACGCGCCCCGTTTCGAGCTGCGAGAGGAAGCTTGCCGAGAGGCCGGTGTGGCGGCCCAGTTCGACCAGGCCCATCGACTTCTTCAGGCGAAGATGTTTGATCCGCTCGCCGATACGCTTCTCGGCGATGAACGCTTCAGCCGCTTCGCCGTCGACCTGTACGGCTCCGTTAGCGGGAACTGCGTGGAGAGCGGCGGCACTCTTGGCAGGCCGCGAGGGAGTCTCAGGAAGTAAGTTTGGGGTGGCCATTTGTTTTGTCCTGTAAATGGATGATTCAATATGGTCAAACGATGTACGCTTTTCAAGAAATTCTGGATTAGCCAGGATCTGTCCCGCGTGGCCGAGGAATGCGATAGCCTCTGTTTGGATGCATATTTTGCAAAAGAGACGCTTTGGAGCCGCCCGAAAGCGTACTTCTGTCGCATGGGCGACACTCGCGGCGTTGACCGCAACGATGGCAATGGGATGCGCCAGCCCCGGGCCGCCGCTGCCCCCCTCGCTGAAACTGCCCCAGGTGGTCACGAACCTCACTGCTACCAGGCTCGGCGACGCAGTCGTGCTGCGCTGGACCACACCCACTCGCACCACCGACAAGCTGCTGATCGCCGGACCGGTCACGGCGCAAATCTGCCGCAGCTCAGCCCCGGCCCAGCCCGCTGCAAAGGCCGCTCCGTGCGCGGAAGCCGTGCGGGTGAAGGTGACTCCGGGCGAATTGGCGGAAGCCGAGGACAAGCTGCCGGAGGCGCTCGCATCCGGCGCGCCGCGCGCCCTTGCTTACCAGGTGCAACTGCTCAACGCCGCCGGCCGCACTGCTGGACCGTCTGCGACCATCTACGCGGCTGCGGGCCAGGCGCCGCAGCCGGTCGAGGACCTGCACGCCAATCCCGCCAAGCAGGGGGTTGTGTTGGAGTGGAAACGCGCGGGCGTCGCGCCGGCTGAAAATCTCAGCGACAATCCAGCCGCCCTGGCGAACGAACTCTCAACCACCGTCGAGCTCAATCGCACCACCGTCTCTGCGCCCGCTCCGGCTTCTGCGTCTGCGCCAAAGTCCAACTTGCTTGGTACGCCGAAGGACCCCGCGCAGGCGCGCTTCGTCGCCGGCAATGTCGACTCCGGCGGCACCACCGACCGCACTGCGCAATTTGGCCGCACTTACCGCTACACGGCGCAGCGGGTGCGCAGCATCCCCTTCAATCAGCAAACGCTCGAGTTGCGCAGCACGCCATCCGCCGAGCTCACAGTGGAGGTGCGCGACGTCTTCCCGCCGGATGTGCCGACGGGGCTGGTCGCTGTCCCCGAACTCGCGTCCGACGGCGCGAGAGCTCCCATCGCATCCATTGATATCGCCTGGGATCCCAACCCGGAACCGCGGATCGCCGGCTACCGTGTCTACCGCCAGGACCTCGACGGCGGCTCGCCCGACGCGTGGCACTCGCTCAGCACCGATCTTGTCCGGGTCACGTCCTATCGCGATTCGACCGTCGCCGCCGGCAAACGCTACGCCTACCGAGTGACCGCCGTCGGCGAGTCCGGCAGCGAATCCGCCCCCAGCGCTGCCGCCAGCGAAACCGCGCCAGAATCCAACCCCACACCGTAACCCAGCCGACCGGATCTTTCTTGCCCTGGTTTGGTCAGCACCAACAGCACGCCGGCGAGCGTCAACAGCATGGCTCCGAGAACGAGAACTAGTCCGCGCATGAGTTCCTCCTGTTTGCAGTTTTACTGCTGCAACTTGGCAATAGCGGTGGTGGCGAGCGTTCCGCCCAGCCCCATGGAGTCGATCGCCGAGGACGGCACGATGACCATCGAGCCCTTGTCGCGCATCGCTTCGTAGAGCATGTTCATGCCGCGCAGATGCAGCGCGCCCGGATTGTTCTCGTAGACGCGCGAGGCCTCGGCGAACTTCTCCGACACCTGCACCTCCGCGTCGCCGAGGATGATGCGAGCCTGGCGTTCGCGCTCTGCCTGGGCCTGCTGCGACATCGCGTTTTCGAGCGACTGCGGAATGCGCACATCGCGAATCTCGACCGACTGCACGGTGATGCCCCACGGCGTGGTCTTCTCGTCGAGAATCTTCTGCAGTTCGTGGCCCATCATCTCGCGCTCGGTGATCATCTGCGCGAGCAGGTGGCGGCCGATGGACTCGCGCAACGCAGTCTGCGCGCTCAAGGTGATGGCGTCCGTGAAGTTCTCCACCTCGAGGATCGATTTCTCAGCGCTCCACACAAGCCAGAAGAAGATAAGGTCCACACTGACCGGGACGGTGTCGCGGGTAAGGGTGGACTCGGCAGATACCGAGCTGACGCGGACGCGCTGGTCGATGTACTTGCTGACCGACTCGACGATGGGGATGATGAGGACTAGACCGGGACCGCGCAGTGCGCGATAACGTCCAAAGCGGAGGACGGCGACCTTTTCCCACTGATCGACGACCTTGATCGCAAAGAGGAAGTAGGTTCCGAGGACTGCGCCGCCAAGGAGTGGCGCGGGCGTATGGATCAACTGGGTGATCGCGAATCCGCCGAGCAGGCAGACGACAAAGATGGTGAGAGCGACCTGGTTGAACTGGCGGAACTGGCTGACGACAGACATGGTTAGCTCCTGTTATTTCGTGCTGGGACTGGAGGCTCCGGGCGAAAGGCGGTGGAGCGCCTGCTGGAGGTCATGGACCGTGAAGCCGGCCGAACCAGCGCGCGCGACGAGTTCCGTAACAAGTTGATTCAATTGGCGTTGACGCTCTGCGTCGTCGCTTCCGGCCGCGATCTCCAACGTCCGGTCCGCAACAAAAGTCCCAGTCCCCTGCTGCGTGTCGAGAATGCCGCGAATCTCCATCTCGCGATACGCCCGGGACACCGTATTCGGATTGATCGCGAGATCGACGGCGACGCCCCGAACCGTCGGCAACTGGTCGCCGGCCCGCAGGGTGCCGGTGGCCACGGCGGCGAGAACCTGGTCGATGAGTTGCCGATATACCGGGACGCCGCTATGGGTGTCGAGGCGGAAGGCGAACGCGGCGAGATGGGAGTCGAGTGCCACGTGGAACAATGTACTAGTTTACTAGTACATTGTCAAGAGGAAAAATTGAGTATCTGAAGCGGGCTGATTCGTCTAGCCTGGCGGCGGCCTACAATTGCCGGATTCCATTGAACAAAGGTGAGAACGATGGCAAGCGTGATCGACAAGTGCATGGCAGCGCAGATGGAGGGCGAGTTCGTCGTCTTCCTGATTGGAATGCGGATCAACAAGCTGTGGAAGGTGCACAAATGGCTGCCGATCTTCCTGGCCATGCCGAAGATGATCAAGGAACTGGAGGCGCGGCCGGAGTCCGGCTTCCTCGGCTACAACGGGATGGGCAAGATCATCGTGCAGTACTGGCGGTCGTTCGAGCACCTGGAGGCATACGCGCGCTGCCACGACGCGGGCCATTGGCCGGTGTGGGTCGCCTTCAACAAGAAGTTCGGGAACAGCCGCGGCGATGTCGGGATCTGGCACGAAACGTACCTGATCAAGCCGGGGCAGTATGAGGCGATTTACAGCGGGATGCCTCCGTACGGGCTGGGCAAGGTGGGGAAACTGGTTCCCGCCAGCGGAGCGCACGAAGCGGCGAAGGATCGGGTGCAAGCGTCGGCGGGCTGATGCGTCTCGGTTGATGGGTGGGGCACCCGAAATAACCGGGAGACCGAGGCAGTCTCATCGTTTGGTGGAGCATAACCCCACGATAAACGCTTCGCGTCGGTCCCTTCGGCAAGCAGGGCAGGCTACGCGCACCCGGTTCTGTGATGCCGTATGATTTGGGCGGCAGTGGCTTGCTCCAAGCTGGCTGTGGGCGGGCCTTCGGGCCTGGTTGTGGCCTCTCCGGGGTTACCCCGGGGTATCGTGTATAGCTGGAGATTCGTCGCGGGATCGGCGATCCGCGTTGCGGATGCGGGATCTCGCAGAGTGAGCCTCGTTGGAGCGCGCCACTGCCGTCACGCCTCGCCAATTCGCCGCTGGTGCAGATGCTCGCGAGGGCCTTGCTCGCGGGTGAGCCATCCGTGGATGCGATCCGGGAACGATGCGCGCGGACGCTGGGTCGTGAGTGGCGGTGGGTGGAGCCGATGGCGCGGCGCTATCTGAAGGAATTTGCAGGGCAGACGCGGCCACGGCTACGGGATGTGGTGGCGTTTCTGACGCACGATGCGGGGTTCGCACGGGTCCGGCGGTTGCTGCGCGTTGCGGAGTGGGTGAGCGAACCGCAACGGATGCTCCCGGTTGCGGCTGCGGCGGCTTGGGGTGTGCCGGAGATTGCGTCGGTGGGGGCGCTGACGGAGTGGCTTGGAGTGCGGCCGGAAGAGTTGGAGTGGTTCGCGGACCTGAAGGACTTCAATCGGCGAAGTGGGGTCGGGAAGCTCGGTCACTATACATACCGGGTGCTCGAGAAGACGTCCGGGGGTGTGCGGCTGATTGAGGCTCCGAAGGGACGGCTGAAGGAGATGCAGCGCCGGATTCTGGCGGGGATCCTGGAGCAGGTGCCGGCGCATGAGGCGGTGCATGGGTTTGTGAAGGGGCGATCGATCCGGACGTTTGCGGCGCCGCATGTGGGGCGGCGGGTTGTGCTGCGGATGGATCTGCGGGACTTCTTTCCGACCTTTCGCGCGGCGCGGGTTGCGGCGTTCTTTCGGACGATGGGGTATCCGGAGACGGTGGCGGCACGGCTGGCCGGGCTTTGCACGAATGCGGTTCCGGCACGGGTGTGGGCTGGGCGGGAGGTCGCGTGGGAGACGCGGCAGATGTATCGGCGGGCCCACCTTCCGCAGGGCGCGCCGACGTCGCCGGCGCTGGCGAATGCGATGGCGTTCCGGCTGGACTGCCGGTTGAGCGGGTGGGCTCGCGCGGCGGGCGCGGCGTACACGCGGTATGCGGACGACCTCGCGTTCTCAGGCGATGCGGAGTTTGCGCGCGGGGTGGAACGGTTTGCAGTGCATGCGATGGCGGTGGCGATGGAAGAAGGGTTCGACGTGCATGCGCGAAAGACGCGGGTGATGCGGCAAGGTGTTCGGCAGCGGCTCGCGGGGCTGGTGGTGAACGAGCGGGTGAATGTCGCGCGGGAGGAGTTCGACCGGCTGAAAGCGGTGCTGACGAACTGCGTGCGGCATGGCGCTGCGAGTCAGAACCGCAACGGGCATGCCGCGTTTCGCGAGCATTTGCTGGGGCGGGTGGGATTTGTTGAGTCGGTTAATGCGGGGCGGGGGAAGAAGCTGCGGGGGATTTTCGAGAGGATTGTGTGGGAGTGAGGCTTGGGATTTGTACATCCCATCCATGACGGTGAAGCCCATCATGGATGGGGCACCCCGAATACAAATGCGGGGGTTCTTCGCTGCGCTCAGAATGACAAGCAAAAACAACGGAATGACAACGAAGAACCGCTGGGTTACTTGGATTTGGCGTGGGCGAAGCGCTTGTTGATCTCGTCCCAGTTGACGACGTTCCACCAGGCAGCGAGGTAGTCGGGGCGCTTGTTCTGGTACTTGAGGTAGTAGGCGTGCTCCCAGACGTCGTTGCCGAGGATGGGATAGAGGCCGGTGGAGATGGGGTTGTCCTGGTTGGGGGTGGTAACGATCTTGAGTTTGCCGCCCTCGAAGACGAGCCAGCCCCAGCCGGAGCCGAACTGCTTGGCGGTGGTCTCATTGAACTGCTTTTTGAAGCTCTCAAAGTCGCCGAAGTCAGCTTTGATCTGCTGGGCGATAGCGCCGGAAGGCTCGCCGCCGCCGCCGGGCTTCATGATCTGCCAGAACATGGTGTGGTTCACGTGGCCGCCGCCGTTGTTCTGCACAACTTTGCGGATGTCCTCGGGAATGCCGCCGAGGTTCTTGATGAGGTCTTCGGGGGTCGAGGAGCCGAGGTCGGGGTGCTTCTCGATGGCGCCGTTGAGATTGGTGACGTAGGTCTGGTGATGCTTGTCGTGATGGAGCTTCATCGTCGCCTCGTCGATGGTGGGCTCGAGGGCGGCGTAGTCGTAAGGAAGAGGGGGAAGTTCGTAAGCCATGAGAGATTCTCCTGTTGAACGATGAGATGCAAAGGATAGGGAACAGGGATCAGGGAACAGAAACGCGACAAAGGCGATGATAGCGCAAGGGGATGGTTCATGGTTGCTTAACGGCCGGCGGTGTCCCAGGTTTGATTGGGGAATAAACTCCGGGGTGCGTCCGTTTCCCGGAATGACAATCCAATGAATCAACGGCGAGCCGGAACGGCGGTCGGGATTTTGCGGTTTAATGAGGGGCTATGGGCGAGATGGGCAAGTATTACTGGCTAGAGGACGATGGGCCTGCGTTTGGCGGGCCGGGGCTGGAGCCGCGCTGGACTTCGAGCCAGAAGGACCAGGTGTCGACGGCGTATTCGGCGTCGAGCCGGGTGTGGTTCACGCTGTCGCATGGGACGCTGAACGAGATCTACTTCCCAACCATTGACCGTCCGCAGATGCGCGACATGGAGTTGCTGTTCACAGACGGCGAGACGTTCTTCCACGAAGAGAAGCGGGACATTGTGTACGACATTCACCACGTCCACCAGGACGCTCCGGCGATCCGGGTGACGGGCAACGATCCGGAGGGCCGCTACTCGGTGAAGAAGGAGATCGTTGCCGATCCGCACCACTCGGTGGTGCTGATGAATGTGACGTTGACCGGCGATGAGGAAGTTCTGAGCCGAATGAAGTGTTATGCGCTGCTGGCGCCGCATTTGAATGGCGGGGGCGCGAACAACTCGGCGCGGAGCGTGAAGGTGGCGGGCAAGCGGGTGCTGCTGGCGTGGTCTGGGCCGTACTCGCTGGCATTCGGGGCGGACTGCGGATTTACGCGCTCGTCGTGCGGGTTTGTGGGCGAGAGCGACGGCTACCAGGACCTGATGTCGGACATGACGATGAGCTGGCAGTTCGGCGAGGCGATGAATGGGAACATTGCGGTAATGGGCGAGATTGACGTCGCGACGCACCGGGAGTTCACGCTGGCGATTGGGCTGGGCGAGGGCAATCACGCGGCGCTGAGCGACATGATGCAGTCGCTGTCCACGGAGTTCCTGACGCACTGCGAACGGTTCATCGAGCAGTGGCTACGGGCGCCGACACCGCGGGAGTTTGAGAAGGCATCGGGCGACGCCGGGCGGCTATCGCGAGTGAGCCATCACGTGATCCTGACGCACGAGGACAAGACGTATTCAGGCGCCTTTATTGCGTCGGCTTCGATTCCGTGGGGGATGGCGAAGGGCGACGACGATCTGGGCGGCTATCACCTGGTGTGGACGCGGGACATGGTGCAGTCGGCGACCGCACTGCTGGCGGTGGGGCGGTCCGAGACGGCATTGCGGGCGCTGGTATACCTGGCCTGCACGCAGCATGTGGACGGGAGCTTCGCGCAGAACTTCTGGATCGACGGGACGCCGTACTGGACAGGGATTCAGCTGGACGAGGTGGCGTTTCCGATCATGCTGGCGTGGCGGCTGTGGAAGCATGGCGACCTGGAGAAGTTCGACGTGTTTCCGTTTGTGGAGCGCGCGGCGGGCTTCCTGGTGCGCTATGCGCCGATCACGCAGCAGGAGCGCTGGGAGGAGATTGCGGGCTACTCGCCGTCAACGCTGGCGGCGGTGATTGCGGCGCTGGTGTGCGCAGCGGACCTGGCGCGGGCGCACCAGGCGCCGGAGCTGGCGGGCTTTCTGGAGGAGTACGCCGACTGGATCGAGGCGCATCTGGATGAGTGGACGACGACGGATGCAGGCGTGCTGCTGCCGGGAGTGACGCGGCACTACATGCGGATCCGGCCGCCGGCGGAGGGTGAGCCGTTCCACAATCCGAAAGTGCCGCCGGGATCCGTGGTGCTGGCCAACCGCGAGCCTGGCGAGAAGTTTGTGTTCGAGGCGCGGGAGATTATCGACGCGGGATTTCTGGAGTTGGTGCGCTACGGGATTCGGCGGGCGGACGATCCGCTGATTGTCGACTCGCTGAAGGTGGTGGATCATGTGCTGAAGATCAAGACGCCGAACGGGGACTGCTGGCGGCGCTACAACCACGATGGCTACGGTCAACGGAAGGACGGCGGTCCGTACATGGGCTGGGGGCAGGGGCGGGCGTGGCCGTTGCTGGGCGGCGAACGCGGACACTACGAGTTGGCTGCTGGAGGCGATCCGAAGCCGTTCATCGAGGCGATGGAGCAGTTTGCGTCGATGGGCGGAATGCTGCCGGAACAGATATGGGACTACGCCGACTATCCGCAGGAGGACATGTACTTCGGCAAGTCGGCGGGGTCGGCGCAGCCGCTGGTGTGGGCGCACTCGGAGTACTTGAAGCTGCTGAAGTCGACGGTGGATGGCAAGGTGTTCGACTGCATTTCGGTGGTGCGGGACCGCTACGCGGCGGAGCCGGGGAAGCGAACGTTCCAGTCGAACGTGGAGATCTTCCAGACCAGCCGGCCGGTTAAGACTCTGAAGGCGGGGATGACGCTGCGGGTGGTGGATACAGTGCACTTCAGCGTGCTCTATACCTGCGATAACTGGGCGACGAAGACGATGAAGGAGTCGTGGCCGCTGGGGTACGTGGGGAACTACGCGGATATTACGACCAAGCCCGGACAGACGGGGAAGATTGTGTTTACGATTCAATGGCCGGGCCAGGATAAGTGGCTGGGGCGGAATATCGAGGTGGAGATTGTTTGAGGGCAGTTGTTAGTTGCTGGTTGTTAGTTGTTAGATAGGGACTGGGTTGTAACCAGAGCGGGACGACTGGAAATTCGCTAGCCTTGTACACTTGTAAGGGCAAGGAACCCGGCTTCTAGACGATAGAGGCACAACATGAGCAGCGCGCCGAGGCGCGACTGGGTAGGGGCATGCGCCCCCAGAGATCAGGAAAAGGAACAGAGAATGAGCGACACGCTAACTGTGGACAAGCAGCACGAACTGGATCAGCTCTCGATCAACACATTGCGCTTTCTCGCGGTGGACGGGGTGCAGAAGGCCAACTCGGGTCATCCGGGCGCGCCGCTGGGCTGCGCTCCGATTGCGTACCTGCTGTACCACAAGATCATGAACCACGATCCGGCGGACCCGAATTGGATCAATCGGGACCGCTTTGTGCTGTCGAACGGACATGCGTCGATGCTGCTGTATGGATCGCTGTACCTGTCGGGCTACGATTTGCCGTTGGCGCAGCTGGAGCAATTCCGGCAGTGGGGTTCGCACACGCCGGGACATCCGGAGCGCGGCGAGGCGCCGGGGGTCGAAGTGACGACGGGGCCGCTGGGCCAGGGCTTCGGCATGGCCGTGGGTATTGCGGTGGCGGAGAAACATCTTTCGGCGATCTACAACCGCGATATGTACAACGTCGTCGATCACCACACCTATGTGCTATGCGGCGACGGCGATTTGATGGAAGGAATTTCACACGAGACGGCTTCGCTGGCGGGGACGCTGGGCCTGGGCAAGTTGATTGTGCTGTATGACGACAACCTGATCTCGCTGGACGGGCCGACGTCGCTGAGCTACACCGAAGATGTGACGCGGCGGTTCGAAGCCTACCACTGGCAGGTGTTGAGCGTGCCGGACGGCAACGACCTGGTGGCGATTGAAGACGCGATCAACACGGCGAAGGCGGATACGACGCGGCCGACGCTGATCCGGGTACGGACGGTGATCGGGTACGGCAGCCCCAAGGCGGGGACGAAGGCTGTGCACGGCGAGGCTCTGGGTGTGGAGGCGGTGAAGGCCACGAAGAGAAACCTTGGCTGGCCCGAGGATAAGACGTTCTACGTGCCGGAGGAAGCGCGCAAGAATTGGGACACCGTGAAGCCGCGCGGCAAGAAGGCGCACGCGGAATGGGACGCGCACTTCGCCGAGTACAAACTGGCGTATCCGGAGCCGTCGGCCGAGTTTGAGCGGGTGATTACGCAGAAGCTGCAGGACGGGTGGGAGAAGAAGATTCCGGTCTTCCCGGCCGATAAGCCGGTGGCGACGCGCAACGCCGGGCAGAGTGTGATGAACGCGATCGAGGGCGTGGTGCCAGAGTTGTTTGGCGGCGCGGCCGATTTGACGTCGTCGACGAAGACGATCTTCAAGGACTCACCCAGCTTCCACGTCGATCCGAAAGGGCGCAACGTGTTCTTCGGCGTGCGCGAATTCGGGATGATGGCGATGGTGAACGGAATGGCGGCGCACGGCGGGATCGTTCCGTTCGGGTCGACGTTCTTCGTCTTCTCGGACTACTGCAAGCCGGCATTGCGGCTGGGCGCTCTGATGTCGGTGCACTCGTTGTATATCTTCACGCACGATTCGGTGGGCCTGGGCGAAGATGGCCCGACGCACCAGCCGATTGAGCATCTGATGGCATTGCGCGCGGTGCCGCAGTTGACGGACTTCCGGCCCGCGGACGCGAACGAGACGGCGGCGTGCTGGAAGCTGGCACTGGAACGGAAGTCGCCGAGCTTTATGGCGCTGAGCCGGCAAGATCTGCCGGTGCTGGACGCGGCGAAGTACAAGACGATGGAAGGCTGCGCGAAGGGCGCGTACATGCTCGAGGCGTATGGCAAGGATGTGGTGATCGTCGCGACGGGCTCGGAGGTGACGACGGCGCTGAAGGCGGCGGAAGAACTGAAGGGCGCCGGGATTCTGGCGACCGTGGTGTCGATGCCGAGCTTTCACATCTTCGAAGAGCAGAGCGATGACTACAAGCTGTCGATCTTCCCGCATGGCGTCCCGAAGATTGCGATTGAAGCGGGCGCGACGATGGGTTGGTGGAAGTACGTTGGACGGGAAGGCGCGGTGATCGGGCTGGATCGGTTTGGCGCCTCGGCGCCGGGTCCGATTGCGCTGGATAAGCTGGGCATCAACGTCGCAAATGTGGTCGAGCACGCGAAGAAGCTGGTGAAGAAATAACTCCAGGTTCGAGGTACCAGGTACGAGGGAAAGACAGAAGCAGATTCCCTTCGGGAATGACAAACCAAATTGCCGAGGTGCCGTGATGGTGGATACGGAACGCGAGATTTTGCGCGAGAAGGATGAAGAGACGCTGCTGGGCGAGCGGAAGCCGTTTGAGTCGAATCGGCAGGCGACGTATGAGGATAGCGTAGTGCCGAAGCTTCGCGATGAGACTGCGTGGGACTTCGAGGATTTGGATTAAGGAGCGGACCTCGGGTTTCGCGGCGCTCGGTGCGAAATGCGGGGGTTCTTCGCTTCGCTCAGAATGACAGCTTCATTTGGTGTTGCGAGGGATGCGGCATGACGCAGGACGAGGCGAAGCGGCTGGTTGCGCGGCGGGCGGTTGAGTTCGTCGAGAACGGCATGGTGGTCGGGCTGGGGACGGGGACGACGGCGACGTTGTTTATCCGCGAGCTGGCGGCGCGGAAGCTGGACATTCGCTGTGTGGCGTCGTCGGACGCGAGCCACGAGCTGGCGAAGTCGCTGGGCATGCGGGTGGAGACGCTGGTCGAGTTGCCGGAACTGGATGTGTACATTGACGGCGCGGATGAAGTGGCTCGGGCGAACTGGGGTGGACCTGGCGCGCGGCTGGATTTGATCAAGGGTGGCGGCGGCGCGCTGCTGCGGGAGAAGATTGTAGCGAGCGCGGCACGGGAATTCATCTGCGTGGTGGACTCGACCAAAGTGGTGGAGCACCTGGGGAAATTTCCGCTGCCGGTTGAGGTGATCAAGATGGCGTTGCCGCTGGTTGAGCCGCGGCTGGCGGCGCTGGGGTTGAATCCGAAGCTGCGGCGGGCGAAAGGTCCGCTGCATGGGCAGGCGCCCGCGAAAACGGCGGGAGCAGGAAGCGCCAAGGCTGGAGCCGTGGCTTATCCGGAAGCGAAGGCCGTCGTGTACTCGGAAGCGGAAGCGAAGGTTCTGGGCGCGGAAGCCAGAGCGCTGGCCTTCCCCGAAGCGAAGGGCGTGGCCTATCCCGAAGCTACGGCCATGGCCGTCGCAGCCAAGGGTGACGAGAGGCCTTACCTGACGGATGAGGGGAACTATATCCTCGATTGCGCGTGCGGGCGGATTGAGGATCCGGAAGTGCTGGCCGCGGAGATTCGCAGTATCGTGGGCGTGGTGGAACACGGATTGTTCCTGGGTATGGCGACGCTGGCGTTGGTGGCGGGAGATAACGGCGTGACGGAGTTGCGGCCGTAAGGTTGCAGAGGAGATTGAAGATGTTCGAACGGTATACCGATAAGGCGAAACGCGTGATTTTCTATGCGCGGCTTGAGGCAAGCAAACTTGGTGCGGCAGCGATCGGACCAAACCATCTGTTGCTCGGGCTGGAGCGGGAGGATAAGAAGGCCGTGAAGCGCTTCCTGGCGAATAATCCTGAGGTGGAGAAGCTGCGGCAGCAGATCAATCCGTCCGGAATCCCATGGCCGAAGCTTTCGACTTCGGTGGAGATTCCTCTCACCGAACTGAGCAAGCAGGCGCTCAGGGCCGCGAGCGACGCGGCTGAGGTCGCCCATCACGGGGAGGTAGAGCACGCGGACCTGTTGTGTGGGCTGCTGAGTGTAGCCAAAGGGTGAGAGGCCGGTTGTGGCCAGATCCTTTGTAAAAAGTGCCGTTTGCATCGCGCGGCGGGTTAGAGGCGTCAGATAAACATGGCAGATTCAGGGAATGGGAAGAGCAGTACCAAGGGCGGCAGGGTTTGGTTTATTACCGGGGCGTCGACCGGGTTTGGCAAGCTGCTGGCCGAGGAAGTGTTGAAGGCGGGCGATCGCGTGATTGCGACGGCGCGCAAGGCGGACCAGATCACGGTGTTCGAGCGGCAATATCCGGACCGGGCGCGGGCATTTCTGCTGGACGTAACAAAGCCGACGCAGATTGAGGCGGTTGCGACCAAGGCGATAGCGGCGTTCGGGCGCATCGATGTGCTGGTGAACAACGCTGGGTACGGGATCGCGGGCGGTATCGAAGAGGCCAGCGAGGCGGAGTTTCTGCCGGTGTTCGAGACGAATGTGTTCGGCCTGATCCGGGTTACGCGGGCGTTTCTGCCGCAGTTTCGCAAGCAGCGGTCGGGGCACATCCTGATGCTGTCGTCGATTGCGGGGCTGGTGGGTCAGGCGGGCTGGGGATATTACAACACCAGCAAGTTTGCGGTGGAGGGCTTCTCAGAGGCGCTGGCGGCGGAGGTGGCTCCGCTGGGCGTGAAGGTCACGATCCTTGAGCCGGGACCGTTTCGCACGGATTTTCTGGGGCGGTCGGCGGTGCTGGCGACGCGGCATATGCGGGAGTACGACGAGAGTGTCGGCAAGACGCGCGAGTACTACGCGGATCAGCCAGGCAAGCAGCGGGGCGATCCGAAGAAGGCGATTCACGCGATGATGGACGTGGTGGAATCGGAGAACCCGCCGCTGCATCTACTGCTGGGTGCGCTGGCGTACAACCGGTTCAAGGGCAAGCTCGATCGGTGGCGCGAGGAACTTACAGCGTACGAAGATGTGACGCTGGGCGCGGATTTTCCCGAGGGGCAGTGAAGACAGTTGCTGGTTGTTAGTTGCTAGTTGATTCCCGCTGCGATTTGATTTCCAGCTATCAGCTATCAGCTATCAGCTATCAGCTATCGGGCGTAAGAGCGAAGCAGTGCGAATGCGCGGTTCACAAGGAGAACGTATCATCGGGGTACGCGTTGAGATTCTGGCCGGAATGTTGGGCGCGCATCGAACTGCAACCACACAACTGAAAGACAGTTCCTGTATACGAGTCTGAACCGCAGGACCGGATCACACGATAAGGAGCAATGGCAATGGCGACGACTCAGGTTTCGATCTCTGACGAAGTATTGAAGGCGAGCCAGCACTCCGAACGCAGCCCCGACCCGTGTATCGTCGTGATCTTCGGCGCGTCGGGCGACTTGACTAAGCGCAAACTGCTGCCGGCGCTCTACCATCTGGAGCAGGCCGGCAATCTGCCGGAGAGCTTTGCCGTGGTGGGCGTGGCGCGGCGTCCGCTGGAGGCTACCTTTGCCGAGGACATGAAGGACGGCATCCTGAGTGGCGGCGGCGTGGAGGCAGACGATCCGAAGCTGGACCCGTTCGTCCAGCGGATCAGCTATTTTGCCATGAACTTCGACGACTCGTCGGGCTACGAAGGACTGAAGCGGGACCTGGAGGAACTGGACGGGAAACTCGGCACGCAGGGCAACCGGCTGTTCTACTTCGCGACGGCGCCGGAATACTTCTCCGACATCATTCGTTTTCTCGGCAAGCATGGGATGAACCGCCCCGAGGAAGGTCCGGACGGCCATAAGCCGTGGGTTCGCGTGATCATCGAAAAGCCCTTCGGGCATGACCTCGAGTCGGCGCGCGCGCTGAATGACGAGGTGAACAGAGTCTTCGAGGAAGAGCAGGTCTTCCGCATCGACCACTACCTGGGCAAGGAGACGGTGCAGAACATCCTGGTGTTTCGCTTTGCCAACGGGATCTTCGAGAACGTGTGGAACCGCAACTATGTGGACCACATCGAGATTACGGCGGCGGAGTCGATCGGCATCGAAGGGCGCGGGCCGTTCTACGAGAAGGCAGGGGCGTTGCGCGACGTCGTGCAGAACCACGTGATGCAGTTGCTGAGCTTTGTGGCGATGGAGCCGCCGATCTCGTTTGAGGCGCCCGCGGTGCGCGCGGAAAAGCTGAAGGTCTTCCGCGCGATCAAGCAGATTCACTTTGCGGACACGGTGCGCGGGCAGTATGGGCCGGGCGTCGTGGACGGCAAGCCGGTGGTGGGGTATCGCCAGGAAGACCGCGTGCATCCGCGCTCGCAGACGGAGACGTATGCGGCGCTGCGGCTTGAGATTGAGAACTGGCGCTGGGCCGGCGTGCCGATCTACATTCGCGCGGGCAAACGCATGGCGAAGCGCGTCACCGAGATCACGATTCAGTTCAAGCAGCCGCCGATGACCTTGTTCAAGGACACCGAAGGCAAGTACATGGAAGGCATGAAGTCGAACATCATCTCGATGCGCATCCAGCCGGACGAGGGGATCACACTGCGCTTCGAGGCCAAGGTGCCGGGTCCGTCGATGCATCTGAGCCCGGTGGACATGGACTTCTGCTACTCACGCGCGTTCGGCGTGTCGTCGGCGAACGGATATGAGCGGCTGCTGCTGGATGCGATGCTCGGCGACGGCACGCTGTTCGCGCATCGCGACGACGTGGAGGCGACCTGGGCGCTGATGACGCCGATTCTCGAGTACTGGGCGAAGAACCCGATCAAGGACTTCCCGAACTACGCGGCAGGAACGTGGGGACCTTCGACCGGCGATGCGCTGATGGAGCTGGATGGGCGCAGGTGGCGGAAGCTATGACAGCAGGTGCTAGGTACTAGGTACCAGGTGCTAGGGGAAAGACAATGTCGCGAGCGGTTTCGGTTACATATTTGGTGAGGTCTACGGCGGAAGCTCTGGCTGCGGCTGCGGCGGGGTTCGTTGTAGAGGCTGCCGCGGCGGCGGTGGCGTCGCGAGGCGTGGCGCGGATCGCGATCTCGGGCGGCAATACGCCGAAGGGGATGTTTTCTCTGCTGGCGGATCGCGGACAGCCGTTCTTTGCCAAGATGCCGTGGGACAAGCTGCACCTGTTCTGGGTGGATGAGCGCTGCGTTCCGCCGACGGACAAGGATTCGAACTACCGCATGACCAACGAGGCGATGCTGGCGCACGTGCCGCTGCCGGCGGCGCAGGTGCATCGCATGGAAGGCGAGCTGGAGCCTGAGGTTGCGGCGACGCGGTACGAGGCCACGCTCGAGGCGGAGTTCGGGCCGGGCATGCCGGTGTTCGACCTGGTGCTGCTGGGCATGGGCGACGATGGGCACACGGCGTCGCTGTTTCCGCATACCGCGGCACTGCATGAGGTGAAGCGTCATGTCGTTGCGAACCACGTGCTGCAGAAAGAGACGTGGCGGATTACGCTGACGGCGCCTGTGATCAACAGCGGTCGCGCGGTCGCGTTTGAGATCCAGGGCGAGGACAAGGCGCCGGTGATTCACGACGTGTTCCTGGGACCGTACGATCCCGAATCGAAGCCTTCGCAACTGATCCGGCCGGAGAGCGGCGCGCTGACGCTGTTGCTCGATCAGGCGGCGGCGGCTAAGCTTCCAGCACCGGCGAGTTCCTCTGCTGCCGGTGTACTGGAGCTGATCTGAATGATTCTTGCGGGCGATGTTGGCGGGACGAAGGTTCATCTTGCGCTGTACAGCTTTGTCGGCGGCAAACTGAAGCCGGTGCGCGACCAGAAGTTTCCGGCGACGGAGTTTCTCACGCTGGATGCGGTGGTGGAGCAGTTCCTGACTGGCGATTCGAAGGGCACGGCAGACCAGGATAAAGCGGAACGCGAGCAGATTGTGGCGGCGTGCTTCGGATGTCCCGGGCCGGTGCGCAATGGCACCATCAAACTGACGAACCTGCCCTGGACGCTGGTCGAGAGCGATCTCGAGAAGTCGCTCGGGATCGAACACATTTTCCTGATCAACGACCTGGAGGCGAACGGCTACGGCATTCCGGAATTGGCGGCGGAGTCGGTGGTCACCCTTCACGAGGGCGACGCGACGGCGGTGGGGCATCGCGGGCTGATCGCGGCTGGCACCGGGCTGGGCGAGGCGCTGCTGATCTGGGACGGCAAGAAGCATCGGCCGATCCCGTCCGAGGGTGGGCATTGTGACTTCGCGGCGCGCACGGACCGCGAGGTGGCGCTGCTCGCGTATCTGCGCAAGACCCTGGGCGGGCGCGTGAGCTGGGAGCGCGTGGTGTCGGGGATCGGAATCAAGAATGTGTATGCGTACCTGCGCGACGTGGAGAAGATGGACGAGCCGCAGTGGCTGCGCGATGAGATCGCGGCTTCCGATCCGAATGCGGTGATCGGCCGTTGCGCGGAGGATGGGTCGAGCGCGCTGTGCTTCGACACGATGGCGATGTTTGCGGCGGCGTATGGCGCGGAGACAGGGAACATTGCGCTGAAGGTGCTCGCGGCGGGTGGCATGTACCTGGGGGGCGGGATTGCTCCGAAGGCGATGAAGACGCTGCGGGACGGCGGATTCGTGCAGGCGTTTCTCGACAAGGGGCGGCTGTCGTCGGTGCTGGAGGCGATCCCGGTGCGGGTGATTCTCGACGACACGTGTGCGCTGCTGGGGGCGGCGGCGTATGCGGAGGCTCGGGCAGCGGAGATGTCGGGACGGTCGGAGCGGGCGGCTTCGGTGACGGCAAAGGCTTAATACCGATGACACCGATTGAACCGATCAAGCGCGAGGGATAACCCCAGGCCGACGGTGGGACTGTCGAACCTGGGGTACCGGTTCAGAGGCGTTTACTGCTGTTCGCTGACGACGGTGGCGAGCTTGTCGAGGGCGCCGGCCCACCCGTTCTTGTGACCGTCACGCGACTGCTCGTTGGCGAAGCGCTCGTGACGGAGGTTGATTTGGGTGCCGCCGCGGACGTCTTCAAATGTAATGGTGACCAGGGAAAGTTCGCCGGGGGACCAGGTTGGCTCCCAGGTGAACTGGAGCAGTTCGTTTGGAATGACCTTGGTGTAGGCGCCGCTGACGGTGGCGAGCGAGTGAGGCACGGTCGCGGCGAACTCAGGCTTGACGTGCATGTCGATGCGATAAGAGCCGTCCTCGCGCACGTCCAGATCGACGCCGGTGGTGTCCCGGTTCGGAGGGCCGAACCAGGTTTTGAGGATCTCGGGGTTGGTCCAGGCTTCGTAGACGCGGGCGCGGGGCGCGCGGATGATGCGGTGCTGTTCGAGGAAGATGTTGGCGGCAGGCGTGGCAGGAACAGAGGCGAGAGTCGACATCTATTTCTCCTTGTGGCTGCGCGTCCGGTTGGACGGCAGAGGGGTTGTAAGTTCGGCTTCGAGGTGCTGTTGGAGGCGGTCGAGAGTATCGCTCCAGAAGCGTTCGTAGTACGCGAGCCAGTCCTGTGCGGCCCGCAGGCGAGTGGCGTTGAGGCGGACCATGCGGCAACTTCCTTTGCGTTCGCGACGGATGAGGTCGGCGCGCTCGAGGACGTCGAGGTGTTTGGAGACGGCGGCGAGCGACATCTGGTACGGTTCCGCGATCTCGCCAACCGTTTTTTCCCGGCTGGTGATGTCGCGGAGGATGGCCCGGCGAGTGGCGTCGGCCAGGGCGTGGAAGACCTGGTCGAGTGCGGCGGCGGGGTGGGAACGTTCAACCATGTGGTTGAATGTAGTCCGGCGAGGAGAGGTTGTCAACCGTTTGGTTGAATATATTTTTGGGTTCGAGGTTTGAGGTGGGCGTGAGATCGGTGTAGTACGATCTGTGGCATGCGGACCGGTCTACGGTTGCTGGGCGGAATCGCGCTGACAGTGCTGGGCTTTCTGCTGTTTGCAGTGTCGTTTCGGACCCTGCGGCGGAGGCTACGTAACGATCGCGCTCGCCGTGGTGTGCTGGTTCTTTGGCGGGCGGAAAGTGCTACGGACGCTGCTGCGGATGACTTCCGGCAGGTCCCGGGCTGTTCCTCCACCCACAACGCAACGGCCCTAAAAAATAGACAGCGGCAACGCGACGCCTCAGATGCGGGGTTTGAAGGCGCGGGAGAGGAGGTCGAGGACTTCGGCGGCGGGGTCGGGCTGGGCCTCGAAGTTGCCACGGTCCATGGTGGGGTCGTAGAAGGAGTTGGGGTCGTTGTCGACGGATTGGGGGGGAGTGTGCGGGGCCTGGGCGATGCGGGCCAGCTCGTCGTGGTCGAGCCAGTGCAGGCAGCAGGCTTCGCAGGTGTCCATCGCGACGTTGCCGCCGTCGGCGTAGAAGTGGGCTTCCATGGGATTGTGGCAGTGGGGGCAGTGGATGAGGCGATCCAACTCGGTGACGTCGGCGGACAGCGCGGGGATGGGCGCGCTGGCGGTGCGGGCCGCGTCGATGAGGCTCTGGAACTCCATCATCGCGATCAGCATGCCGTGGCACTTGGTGCAGTAGAGCAGCGGCGAACGGCCGAGCGTGGCCTGCATGAGCGGGAGGTTGCAGATGGGGCAGGCGATGTGGTCGGGCGATTCGGTGAGGACCACGACACCGCTCGAGTCGCGTTCGGGGACGACGACGCTGCCGCAGTAGTCGCATTTCAGGCTGCCGCCCTGCACGTGCATGGGCGCGCCGCAGGAAGGACAGTTCATTGGGGCTTCCCGCAGTCTGGGCAGAAGGCGGCGTGCCCGGGGATGGAG
>Ga0102924_1001624_pt1 | contig 25633 bp, 27 predicted proteins | sample PaiPotPPM11metaG_FD_80116 | JGI IMG/M metagenome (GOLD analysis project Ga0102924, IMG submission 80116) | Iron sulfur acid spring bacterial and archeal communities from Banff, Canada, to study Microbial Dark Matter (Phase II) - Paint Pots PPM... ... | reverse complement strand
GGGTGCTGCAGGTCGGTCGAGTGATCGTGTTCGTGTCTAGGCTGACTTGACCGTTTCGGGCCAATACGCGTCCGGCGACGGTGGTGCCGGTCTGCACCGTCACCGAGGTCAACGCCAAGATGCTTCCAACGAAGGTCGTGTTGGTGCCCAACGTCGCGGAGCTACCCACCTGCCAGAAGACGTTGCACGCTTGGGCCCCGCCGATCAGCTTGACCGTGCTGTTCGACGCGGTGATCAGGGTGGATCCTGCTTGGAAGATGAAAACCGCGTTGGGATCACCCTGCGCGTCCAGGGTGACCGTGCCGGTCAGACCCAGCGCGGAGGCCGCCTTGTACACCCCCGGGGCCAGGGTTTGTCCGCCGAGGTCGCTGGACACCGCGGTGGCCGGAGTCCTCCCCGCCGCATCGTTATACCCGGTAGTCAGATCGGATTGTGCCTGCAGCGCGACGGCATCACCCACGTGCTGGGTTCCGTTAATCACTTGTCCGGGTGGGAAGCCCGTGACCGCGGAGCCCGGGCTGACACCCAGGTCGCCAGAGATGATCGAGGGCCCGGTGTTGGTGACCGTTGTGCCCGCCAACACCGCGAATGACGTAGCCGTTCCCAAGCCCACCGGCGACTGGGCCGCCGACGCCCCCACCGTCCCAACGACCACACCCAGGATCAAACCCATCGTGGCGGTGGCCACCACCGCCGGCACCGCCGCAAACCCACGGCGCACACGCCCCCCGTGAGCGAAACTGATCACCGAGGTAAGGCACCTCCGCGCCCAACGAACATGCCGTCATGATACCCACCTGGGCTGGTCGCAGCCGGGGTGGCGTCGGGCTCTGGCTCTCGCTCCCTCGCGGCTTGCAGACAGCGTCAGTGGCGTCGACATCGCTTCTGCCCGTGAGGAACAGCCGAAGTCAGGCCGCTCGTCGCGACGAGACTGCCGCTCGGCGAGACGATGCATCAGCGCTGACCAGGGCAACCATCGCTTCCCTGATGGACGAGGAGGAGCGCTCTCGCGTGACCGCCCCGACCCGCAACGACCACAGCCAGCGCGACCTGAAGCGCGAGCGCCCACGTTACGTCGCGGACCCGGCGTGCATCGGCGCGGCCTGGGCCACTCCGCAGCACTTCTTGTACTTGCGACTAGAGCCGCACCAGCATGACTCGTTGCGTCCGGGAGGCCAATCAATCCCCCCGCCCAGCCGATAACGGTCGGCTGCGTACCGAGCGCGTGCGTCCTCCGGGTCTTCACCGCGCTCCGCGCACCACCCGACGAACTCGTCGACGACGATCGGCGCGACCGCCCGGACGTGAACGCCATGCGCGCGCATCCACTTGATGTGTCCGTCCATCCGCCGGCAGTAATCCTTATGAGCGACGCGGGCCCAGTCCTCCGCCAGGCTGTCCCACCGCTCGATCGCCTTCTCGTACTCGACGGCGGGAAACCAGGCCATCGCGACCGCAGCCCCTTCATGGCCGCTCGGCTTCTCCCCCACTTCTGGCGCGGCCAGCCACTGATCGGCGCCGTCTGACACGTCGGCCCAGGAGTACCGGTCCCGGCGAGTGTCGCGCCACTGAGCGACGAACTCGTCGGCTTGCCGCTCCAGATCGTCGAGGTCGCGCTCAAGGGCGGCGAGGTTCGTGCGCCGTACTGCCGAGAGCTGCGGGACGATGCCCTCGGGATCCTCGGTCCGGATCGCAAGCTCGATCCCTTCCCCGAGCCAGGCGACCGCCAGCTCGGGGTCGCCGACCTCGCTGTACGAGAGCCCGGCGGCGTTGTAGAGCCAGACGTCCTCGGGATCCTTCGCCGTCAGCTCCGCCCAGATCCGCGCCGCCTCGCCGCGGCGGCCCGCACGCAGGTGAAACTCGGCGATGTCCGAGCGCGGGTCCGGCCGGCCGCTCCACCCATGCTCGATCGCGCACTCCAGCGAGGTGATCGCATCATCGTGCTGTCCGCGGCGGTCGAACGCCTGCGCGAGGTCCGCGTAGCACTCCGGCAGCCACAGCCCGCCAGTGTCCGGATCGCCCGCGAGATCGCCGAGGATCGAACGCGCCTCCTCCAGCCTGTCCTCCTTCAGCGCGGCCTCAAAAGACATGCCGGTACGAATACCGCATCGATCGGTCGCGGTGCGGCCAGGCGTGCCGTGACAACATCCACTGCGTCCAGCCGGTCCAATCCGTCTGGGGAACCTCGCAATTTGGACGATTCAGACGCCCGTAGATACATCTACACGCCGCGATCCAGGTTGAGGGCCTTGTGGACTGAATGGTCCGTGGAGGTTCGAGTCCTCTCGGGCGCACTGGTGCGGTGTCTGAGGTGATCCCGGACACACGTCCGGGCCTGAGCGCCGCCCGTGTCCGCCTCGCGGTACACTGTTTAGTGGGTCGGGCGCCCGCTCGACTTACTCGTGTTTCGCGTCACCGCAGTCGTTGCCCGCGCAACGTCCTCCGTGTTTCGCTTTTCACATGTCCCCCCGGAGGAAGCAACATGGCAACAGGTACCGTCAAGTGGTTCAGCGACGACAAGGGCTACGGGTTCATCACGCCCGACGACGAGAGCAAAGACGTGTTCGTTCACCACAGCGCGATTCAGGGCAGCGGCTTCAAGTCTCTGGCCGAGGGTGCGAAGGTGAGCTACGACACCGAGCAGGGATCGAAGGGTCCCTCCGCGGCGAACGTTCAGGCGCTCTAGCAGCCATCAGCCGACGTAGCGCTTGCGCCTGCGTCGCTCGAGGCCGTCTGTGAGGTCAGCCTGACGAGGCTGACCCATCGGCCCGCGTCCGCACGAGCGCCGGCGAAACTCGACACGCAAGGAGGACAGGCATGGCATCTCGCAACAAGAAGACGACCATGGCGAAGCTCGCCCGCGAACACAAGCTTCGCGAGCGGCGAATCGACAAGCAGGCCAAGAAGGACGCCCGCAAGCAGGCAGCATCGAACGACTCGGCACGCGTCGGCGAGACGCCGGAGCCGAAGGAGGCGTAGCAACCAGCCGTCTGCTCGGATGGAGTTGAGCCCTTAAAGCTCGACAACACCTGTGGATCGGCGCTCACAAGAACGACCGATGCTCGTGCTACGGTAGGCCGCGGGTGACGAGCGTCACCCGCGAGGTTCAACGAGCCGACGCAGCAAATCTCCCAGAAACGAATGTGGCCGCGCCGGCGAAGGAGAAGCGCAATGCCGAACCGACCGTGTGGGCCCGTCTGATGAAGTCGGCCCGAGAACGCGCCGAGGAGAAACGCCAGGACAAGCTGGAGTTCGTCCGTGAGCAGGTCGAGAACGGCGAGCTCGTCATCCGGCAGATGACGGCTGAGGAGCGCCGGCGCTATCCGCCGCGCCCGGCGCAGCCCAAACGTCCGGCGAAGAAGTGAGTCTGCACGAGCGCGAGGGGCTGATTGCGCGGATTCGTCAGATCCGCCGCACCGCCGAAGCGTCGGCTGCGCGGCGGCGAAAGATTGCGATCAAAGTTGACACGAACCCGGTGCTGGCTCTGCAAGCGCGGGTCGAGCATCTGGAGAAGCTGGTGGAGGCGCTTCAGGACTCCGTCCATCGCGAATCGGAGCGGCAAGGCAAGCGGATCACCGAGCTCGAGGGTCGCCTAGAGCCGGCCGCGCTGAGCGTCGCGCTGAGCGAGGACGCCCGCAAGCGCGGGTTGTGACTCCGGATGACCGCGTTTTTCATTCCGGGCAGCGTCAGCAACGACGACGGCCGCGCCCAGGAGGCTGCTTACCGAGAGATACGTGAGTGCGTGGAGCTCGAGATGGGCCGGCGTCCCAGCATGCGCCGGATCGAGAAGTTGTGGACGCGCCGGGGGAGCACCGACTGTGTCACGGAGGTGGGCAGGCCCGATCCGCTGCGTGGCGGCACCGTCATGGCGATTTTCGACATGGGCCCGCACCAGCCCTTTGTCGTATGGCGCGAAGCGGACCTTTCGACGGGGCTTGGATGCGGCGAGATTCTCGGCTCGAGTGCATACACCGTGCTGGAGTTTGACCCGTGAGCTCGGCGAGCGACATCGAGCTACTTAAGGCCGACGCGAGTTACTACCGGGACCGCGTCGCGCTTCTGCGGGCCAGGCTCTACAGGCGGGGCCAGGGATCAACCCCGCAACTGCGCGAGCTCGAGCGGCGCCTGGCGGGCGCCGAGCAACGACTGCGCGAGCAGCGTTCACGCGCGTCGCGCTGATCTGGCGTCGCACGCACGTGCTACGTTGTGGGCAGCGGTCGACGCCGTCGGCCGCGAGGCAGCTCGCTTGGGTCCCGCAATAAGCGGTTCGGGTCAGCACCAGCCTCCCGAATCGTTCGCGGCCCCAGTGCCGCCAAGGAGTCCTACATGTCTACGCAGTCATTTGCCGATCTCGGCGTTTCGCACGCAGTCCTCGGTTCGCTCTCTAAACAGGGCGTCACACAGCCGTTCGCGATCCAGCGCGACGTGATCGGCGACGTTCTCGATGGTCGCGACGTACTCGCGAAATCGCCCACCGGCTCGGGCAAGACGCTCGCCTTCGGAATCCCGCTCGTCGAGCGGATCGAGGCCGACGATCCACGACCGGCCGCCCTGGTGCTCGCACCGACGCGCGAGCTCGCCAGCCAGATCGTGGACGACATTCGCGCGATCGCACACGCCCGCGCGCTCAGGGTGACGGCGGTATACGGCGGTGTCGGCCTCGTCAAGCAGGCGCGGGACGCTGCCAGCTCGCACGTGCTGGTTGCGACCCCGGGTCGCCTCGAAGATCTCCTGGCGCGCGGCGCCTTCAAGCTGGGGAACGTCCGAATGCTCGTGCTGGACGAGGCCGACCGGATGCTCGACATGGGCTTCCGGCCGGCGGTCGACCGCATCGTGGAGCTTTGCCCGGCGACGCGCCAGACGCTGTTCTTCTCGGCGACGCTCGATGGCGAGGCCGGCCGGCTAGCGAGGCGATACACCCGCGAACCGGCCGTCCACGAACACGGGCCGTCCGCGAGGCGCGCCGCAACCGATATCGAGCATCACTTTGTCCAGGTCGCACATGAGCACCGCGTCGACGCGCTCGTCGGTGAGCTGCGGCGCGACCGAGAGCTGACGCTGGTGTTCGTGCGGACCAAGCACGGCGCCGACCGTCTCGTCAAACGCCTACGTGCCCACGGAGTGGAGGCCGTCGCGATGCACGGCAACAAATCGCAGCGCCAGCGCGAACGGGCGCTCGCACAGTTCGAATCCGGCACGGTCGACACGCTTGTCGCTACAGACGTCGCGGCCCGCGGGATCGACGTCAGCGGAATCTCCCACGTCATTAACTTCGATCCCCCCGCCGACCGCGACACCTACGTTCACCGGATCGGCCGGACCGGCCGCGCCGGTGCGAAGGGAATCGGCATCACCCTCGTCGCGCCGACCGAGCATCACGACGTGAGCCGGCTAGCCACCGGGCTTGGTCTCGAGCACGGCCTGCCCGCGACAGCGGGCACGCGCCGGACGGGTCCGTCGCATGCGGGCCGCACGGGCGGACGGCCAGGTCGGCGGGCCGGGCGCGGCCGCGCCGCTACACGCGCCCGTCACTAAAAACCTGTAGGGTCGGTGCGATGACGCCAGCGGGACTCTCCGAGGCGCCCCCGCCGTCGTTCTGGCGTGAGCTCCTGACTCCATACGCCAGGCCCTCGCTGCGGCGCGGCCTACTTGACCTCGCAACCTCCGTACTTCCGTACATCGTCCTGACCGTGGGCATGTACGCGCTGCTCCAGGTCTCCGACTGGCTTGCGCTGGCGCTCGCGATCCCGGCCGGCGGCTTCCTGGTGCGTACGTTCATCGTGTTTCATGACTGCTCACACGGCTCGTTCTTGCCCAGCCGCACCGCCAACAAGTACGTTGGCATGGCTTGCGCGTTCCTGGTCTTCTCGCCGTTCGGCAGCTGGCGCCACGAACACGCGGTCCACCACGCCACCGCCGGCGATCTGGACGAACGTGGCAGGGGCGACGTGGAAACACTCACGGTGAGTGAGTACCGCGCCCTCTCGAGGCGCGGCCGGCTCGGATACCGATTCGTGCGAAATCCCATCGTGATGCTCGGGCTCGGACCGCTGTGGGCGCTAGTGATCCAGCCGCGGCTGATCCCCGCGTGGGCCCGTCGGCGTTACTGGCGCGAGATCGTTGCCACCGACATAGGGCTCGCCGCGGTTCTGGGCGGGTTGTGCGTCCTGGTGGGCTGGAGCGCGGTGCTGATCGTGCAGCTCCCCGCCGCGATGGTGGCCGGCGCAGCCGGGATCTGGCTGTTCTACGTCCAGCACCAGTTCGATGGCGTGTACTGGGAGCGCCACGACGGCTGGAGCCTCGCCGACTCAGCGTTGCGCGGCAGCTCATACCTGAAGCTGCCGCGGATCCTGCAGTTCTTCACCGGCAACATCGGGCTTCACCACGTGCACCACATGAATCCCCGGATCCCTAACTACAACTTGCAGCGCGCACACGATGAGAACCCCATCTTCCACGATGCGCCGACGCTGTCCCTGTGGGATGGGATTCACGCCCTGCGGCTCAAGCTCTACGATGAGGAGCGCGCCCGCCTGGTGGGCTTCTCCGCCGCCAAGGGCTGAGCCCGCCCTACGCGTCCAGCGCGCGCAGCATCATGACGTACTCGGGATTGATGCCGATGCGCTCGCCCGTCTCGGCCTCGACCAGCCAGGCGAGCTCCATGATCGATCCGCGAGCCGCGTCGAGCACCGCTCGCTCGACCTCCTTGGGGTCTCCCCTGACGCGGAAACGCTCGCCCCCGGTGACCGTCACCTCCGTCGTGTTCACGGTCCACCCTCCCTTTCGGCGCGCCTGAACGGCTGACCCCGCGAGTCTCGATCGTTGGCCTCAGGTCCCACGCCTTAGCTGAAGGACTAGGCCGCGGGGTCAGCTCAAAGGGAGTCTACTCGGACGGCCCTCAGCTTGCCGACTACGAGCGCTTCTGGAGCGGAGCCAGGTCGGCGACGAGCTTGCGCTCGGACCCGTCGCCGGCAAACCGAATCACGACGATGCCGCCAGGCTCAAGGCCGGTGACGACGCCCTCTCCAAAGGCGGCGTGGGCGACGTCTTCGCCCAGCCGGTAGGCGACCGGCGGCGGCTGCGAGGCCGCAGTTCCAGACCACGACGTCGCTCGCGATCTGACGCCGACCGGCTCGCTCTCGTCACCGTCGGTCAACTCGCGCGGAATCTCCGCAATGAAGCGGCTCGGCATTCCGTACGCGCGGGCGCCAAAGACGTTGCGTGTCTGAGCCCAGGTGATGTACAGGTCGCGCTGTGCGCGAGTGATCCCGACATAGCAGAGACGACGCTCCTCCTCGAGCCCACCTTCGTCGAGCGCCCGCGAATGCGGGAAGACGCCCTCCTCGCAGCCGATGATGAACACCGTCGCGTACTCGAGGCCCTTGGCGTTGTGGAGAGTCATGAGCGTCACCAGGCTCTCCTCGTCGCTGCGCTCGTCCGCGTCCGAGAGCAGCTGAATCTGCTGGAGGAACTCGGCCAGCCCTCCCCCACTCTCGGCCGCCACCTCGTCGTATTCGGCTGCGACGTTGACCAGCTCCTCGAGGTTCTCGATCCGCCCCTGCGCCTCGATCGTGCGCTCGACCTCGAGCGCCTCCAGGTATCCGGTCTCTCGCAATAGATCCTTAATCAGCTCCGCGACTGTCGTGCCACCGTCCGCGCGCTCGCGCAGCACGTGCATCGTCGACATGAAGTGGCGTAGCGCTCTGATCGCCGCGGCACCGAGACCGGGAACCCGCTCGGGCTCCGATGCCGCGTCCCAGATCGAGCTGCCGATCGTGTTGGCGAAGGCGAGCACGCGTCCGAGCGACGTCGAGCCGATGCCGCGCCTCGGTGAGTTGACGATCCGCGTGAACGCGCCGGTGTCTTGAGGGTTCACGAGCACGCGCAGGTATGCGATCGCGTCCTTGATCTCGGCTCGCTCGTAGAACTTGGTGCCGCCGATGACCTGGTAGGGAATCTCGGTGCGAACCAGGATGTCTTCGAGAACGCGTGACTGGGCGTTCGTGCGATAGAAGACGGCAATCTCCGAGCGCGAAGCGCCCTCATCGACGAGGCGCTCGATCTCGCCGGCGACGAAGCGAGCCTCTGCATGTTCGTCGGGGAAGTCGCGGACCTTGATGGGGTCGCCGGGACCCAGATCGGACCACAGTGACTTGTGCTTCTGGCCGCGGTTGTTGGCAATCACCGCGTTTGCCGCGTCGAGGACCATCTGCGTCGAGCGGTAGTTCTGCTCGAGCTTGACGACATGCGCGTCGGGAAAGTCGTCCTCGAACTCGAGGATGTTCCGGATGTCAGCGCCACGGAAAGCGTAGATCGAATTGTGGGTCACGATCCCGTTCGCGATGAAGTTGTGGGTGTGCTCAACGTCCAGGTCGTAAACGGGGCGATCGAGCTCGACAGAGTCGACGGACTCGACGACGTCATAGCCGCCATCGGCGTCGAACATCACCATGCCGGGGCGGACGGACGAGGCACGGGTGAACGGCAGCGAGTTCGCTGCTAGACCGTCCGCGCTGGAGCCCAATCGAGCTACGGGGCGGATCGCGACGTCTCCGAGTTCGGCCGAGATCCGCCGTGCGAGCGACTCGATCACAGCCATGTCGGTGGATGCAGTTTCGACCCGCCAGCCGCTCGATCCTCGCCGCGCGGGTCTTACGCTGAGACCGAGCGCGGAGAGCCTACGTCTGCCCTCGTCGTCGTATCCAAACAGCGCCATGCGGTGCGTCGGCGTCCGGCCACGACGATCCCCACACATCGAGATTGCCAACCGTCTCCTTCGCACCTCGGTCTTCGTGAACGTGTTCGGGTGAAAGTGCGGGGCCTCGAATAAGAGTCCGTGATCCGCAAGCAGCCGCTGACCTGCCGGACGGGTGTCCTGTTCTGCAAACAACTGATCGAGCAGCCGCTGATCAGCTACGAGTGAGCGGCCTTCCCAGCCGTTATGTCGCCGGGCCATGGACGGGAGCGTCGGTAGGCCATATCGCATCGCCAGAAGGGCCTCGGCATAGCGAGCCTCCGTTTCGGAGCCGTGGGTGGATACAACCCAGGCCGCATCGGCACGCTCGTTACGACATCGCAGAGCAACGCCGACGACCGGCTTGACCTGGCCGTTTGTGTACGTCCGCGAGGTGCCTACTCGAAATCCTCGGTCGCGTCGCCACATCAGATAGGTCATGTGCATCTGTGGCGTTCGCCCGAGAAGAAACCCCGCGAAGTGCATATGGTCTTGCGTTGAGACGATCCGTCGTCCAGAGCACGTCGTGATCGCAACACCAGCGACGGCCTCCGACCGATGCACTCCCACCACGCAAGCTGGTCGGAAATTTCCACTGCCGTAGCCGGAACGAACCGAATCGCCCACGCGCACGTCCTCAATCGGCAGCGCGGTCCCATCCCCCATCGTCACTAGCGTGCCCTCGACTAGACACTGTGCGTCATCGCCGACCACCATCAGGTTCCGGTGTTCTTTGGTCAGCAGCTGGAGCCAGCGGTACTGGGCGCGGTTGGTGTCCTGATACTCGTCGACGAGCACATGGCGAAAGCCTCCGGCGTAGCGGTCCTGGACCTCCTGGAATAGCTCGAGGACATTCACCGCACGGACGAGGAGATCGTCGAAGTCCATCGCGTTCATGCGGTGGAGCTGGCGCTCGTACTCGCGGTAGACGTCGGCGACCGTCTGCTCGAAGAACGAGCCGACCAACTGGCCGTACTCCTCAGCGTCTCGCAGCTTGTTCTTGGCATCCGAGATCTGGGCCTGGATCGCGCCTGGGGTGAAGCGCTTGGGGTCGAAGCCGAGCTCATCGATGCAGCGCTTGACCAATCGCCGCGAATCGGCCTGGTCGTAGATCGAGAACGAGCGCGTGTAGCCCAGCCGGTCGGCGTACGCTCGCAGCATCCGAGCGCAGGCGGAGTGGAACGTCATGACCCACATGGCGCGGATCTGCCGGCCGACCAGAAACGCAGCGCGGTCACGCATCTCCGAGGCAGCCTTATTTGTGAACGTGATCGCGAGGATCTCGTTGGCCCGCGCGCCTCCCGATGCGAGCAGATAGGCGATGCGATGGGTCAGCACGCGCGTCTTGCCCGAGCCTGCGCCGGCGAGGATCAGCATCGGGCCCTCGCCCCAGGTCACGGCGTCGCGCTGAGGGTCGTTGAGCCCTTCGAGCAGGTTGTCGAGAACAGCTTCGGCCATCGGGATCCCAACGGTAGCGACGGCGCGGGTCGGTAATGCTTCGGGAATGGACCAGCTGCGCTTCGCCTGCGCGCTCGTCGGTGAGCGAGCCCGATACGTTCGCATCCAAACGGAGCGGATCGGTCCGTACGCAGCCTCGCTGACACTTGAATCGCCCACCGCCGAGCCTGAGGTGGCAGGCTCCTGCGAGCAACTCGCAGCGTTCTGGCTGACGCTCGACGCGATCAACTTCGGCTCCGGCTGGTTCCCGACGCTCCGCAAGCGCCCCGGCCGCTCCGGCTACTTCACGATCGCCGCCGGAGTGCGAGAGCACGGGCCGTGGTCGGCCTCCGAGCTCCAAGCGCTCACTGCTGCCGAGATCGCCGCCGCGCTCGGCGAGGATCCGGACCACGAGCTGATGTCGCTGTTTGCGGCCTCGTTGAATGACCTCGGAGAACACGTCGCCGAAGACGCCGGCGGACGGTTCGAGGCGGTAGTCGATTCGGCTGGCGACTCCGCGATCGCGCTAGTCGAGCACCTAGCGACCTGGGACTGCTTCCGCGACACATCGTCCTACGACGAACTCGAGCTCCCGTTCCTCAAGCGAGCTCAGATCGCGGCCTCGGACCTGGCTGAAGCCGACGTACTCCATGCGAGCGACGTCGACCGCCTCACGATGTTCGCGGACAACCTCGTCCCGCACGTGCTGCGACTCGACGGAATCCTAAGCTTCGACGACGGCCTCGTCGAGCGCATCGAGCGCGGCGAGCTGATCGAGCATGGCTCAATCGAGGAGGTCGAGATCCGCGCCTGTGCAGTGCACGCGGTCGAACTGATAGCGGCGGCGCGCCCAGGCACACGCGCAGCGGGGATCGACAAGCTGCTGTGGAACCGCGGCCAATCCGAGCGATACAAGTCGCAGCCGCGCCACCGCAGCCGCTGTACCGCCTACTGAGCCGCGCGCGCCGTGGCGATCACGGAGGCCCCGTCCTCACCGACGAGAAGCTCCGGCTTGAGCGTGCCGCTCGCCGACAGCTCGATCGACGGGAACTCGCCCCGCGCGGTCCGGGCTGGGTCGAGCGCGATCACGGTCGTCTCGCCCCCAAGCGGCTTTGCTGCGGTCGCTATCACGGTCAATGACGCCCCGTCGCGAAGGTTCCTTGCCGCCGCCAGCGCCCTTCGCGCTGCGTGCGGATCGAGGCCCGTCAGCGTGTCGATCAGCACGACGGCGTCCGCTCCACGCACCGCGACGCGCCGGCCCCGATCGATCCCGCTCGTGATCGCCTGCTCTTGAACCTCGGGCGAGGCCGCGAGGCTTACCGCTTGTGAAGCGTCCATCGGCCAATCCGAGATCTCCTCGGGTCTCACACCGGCCAGGACCACGAGCACCTCGAGGCCCTCCTGGCCGTGGAGCCGGGTTGCGAGTCGCTTGAGCGTCTCTGACTTGCCCGCGCGTGCCGGCCCTACGATCGTCACCCGAGAGCCTTTGCCGATTGGGGTCAGGCGCCCGATCGCCTCGAGCGTCGGATCGTCGGAGCCGAGCTCCAGGCGCTCATCCGGAAAGGCCGCCGGCACGTCATCGAAACGCGGGCGATCGGCGACCTCCTCCGCCGGACGGCCGTTGATCGCGTCCACGCGATACAGCGACGCGAACCGCTCCGAGCGGCGGGGAGCCCGACGCGGGCCCGAAATCCTATCGCCCGTGATCAGCTCGCATCGCCTCACCTGTGCCGCCGAGATGTAGACGTCGTCCGCGGACTCCTCGCCTTCTGTCACGCGAAGGAACCCAGACCCGTTCGCGAGCACGTCGACGAGACCTTCGACGACATTCCCGTCGTCGCTCACGGGCTCGGCCTGCTCTGCCTGCTCGGCCTGCTCGGCCGGCTCTGCCGGCTCGGCCGGCTCTGCCTGCTCGCCCTCATCGCGTCCCCGGCCTCGCCCGCCACGGCGACCGCGGCGGCGTGGCGCCGGGGGCGACTCGTCCTCGGCCTCCGCGTCCTCTGGCTCGCTCCCCCCCTGTCGCGCGAGGATCGCGTCGATCAGCTGCTCTTTGCGCAAACGCCGGTAGCCGTCTATCGACAGCTCCGAAGCGATCGTGTGCAGGTCGGCAAGTGGGCTGTCGCCGAGCGCGTCTCGATCGAGTATTGACACGGCCGCGCGAGCCTACCGAGCCGCCGCGCCGGCCGGCTCCCCGACGCCGCCGGACACAAGACCTCCGAGCCACTCGGCGAGCTCGGGTCGCGAGCGCCAGTCGGCGTCAAAGCGCTCGATCCCGCTGGCGGTCAAGGGATGATCGAGCATCAGGCGAAGCACCTTGCCGGGGATCGTGGCTACCTCGCAGCCCAGCTTGGCGGCGGTCACTATGTGCTCGGGGTGACGGATGGATGCGGCCAAGACCTCCGCGTTTATGTTCCCGGGCCGAAGAGCGGCCACGATCCCCGCCAACACGTCTGCGGAGTCGATCGAGACGTCGTCGAGCCTGCCCATGAAGCACGATACGAACCTGGCCCCGGCCTCGGCGGCCAGCAGCGCCTGGCTGGGTGAGAACACGAGCGTCACGTTCACGCCAATGCCCTCGTCGGCGAGCGCCCGCGTGGCCTGCAGCCCAGCGGCGCCGAACGGAACCTTGACGACCACGTGCTCGTGAAGCGCGACCAGTGCGCGGCCCTGCGTGACCATCTCTGCGGGATCATCGCTCACGACCTCTGCCGACACTGGACCGTTCACCAGCTCGCAGATCCGCTTGATTGCTTCGCCCGGGTCGCCCTCCTGCCGCGCCAGCAGACTGGGGTTGGTCGTGGCGCCGGAGAGAACGCCCCAGGCGGCGATCTCCTCAACCTCGGCCACGGAACCTGTGTCGATGAATAGCCTCATGCGCGGATCATGGCACGCACCCCGGCGTCAGCCCTGCTCCCAGCGCACCTCGTCGGCGATCCGCAGCGAGCTTGAGACCTCGACGGCTCCCGACAGGGCGGAACCGACCGCCAGGAAGTCGGCGACCGCTTCCACATCGTGGACGCGGAGCACATGGACGCCCGCGGCGACCCCGTGCGCAACCGCCGCGAGCGTACCCGGCAAGCGCTCGCACGGCGGGCGGCGCGTGAGCGCCCCAATGAAGTCCTTGCGCGACGCAGCGAGCAGGAGCGGCCGGTCGAGCTCGTGAAGCTGAGACAGCGCTCGCAGCACCTCGACGGTCTGGGCGGGCGTCTTTGAGAAGTCGGGACCCGGATCGAGCATCAGCTGCTCAAACGCGACGCCCCGCTCGACTGCTGCCTCGATCCGCTCGCGCAGGAACTCCGCGACGTCGGCGACCACCCGGCCGTCGAGTGCCGGATCGAAGAGCTTCCGCTTGGGCGCGGCGCGCGTATGCATCAGGACCAATCCGGCACCCGTCTGCGCGCACACATCGGCGAGCGCAGCATCACGCAATCCGCTCACATCGTTGACGATCGCGGCGCCCGCCGCGATCGCGGCGCGAGCCACCTCCGGCTTGTAGGTGTCGACCGATACACGTGCGCCGAGCTCGCCGGCTACCCGCTCGATCAGCGGAACGACCCGGTCGATCTCCTCCTCGGGCTCGACCGCTGGACGGTTGGTGACGCCCGACTCCCCGCCGATGTCAATGATCTCGGCGCCCCTGTCCAGCAGCGAGCGCGCGAGCTCGACACGTTCCTGGAGCGTTCGCCGCACACCTCCGTCCGAGAACGAATCAGGCGTCGCGTTGACGATCCCCATCAGCATCGGCGAGCCCTCGAGCTTGAGCGCTTCTCCCCCGATCTTCCACAGGCGCGGAGGGGCGTCCATCAGGCCGCGCTGATCCCTTCCGCCTGCGCCTCGGCCTGGAAGGCCTCGACCTCGGTCCCGATCCGCCGCTCGTCCCAGCCAAGCTCGTCGGCCATTGCCTGCGCAACCCGATATGGCGCCTCGGAGTGCAGCTCGTGCGCCGCGAGCAGCGCGAGCCGCGTCCGCCTCAGGAGCACATCGGCGACCGTCCGTGCTTGCTCGCTGGCCGCCGCGTGCTGCGCCTCGGCCAACAGATCGGGCAGGCCACGGACAATCGGCTGGGCGAGCTCTCCGCGCTTAGCCGCGAGCGCGAGCACGTCTTGGGCGACGTGGCCATAGCGGCGCGCGAGCGCCGCGTAGGAATCCTCGGGCACCCCTTCCACCCGTGGCAGGTCGGTCGCTTCGACCGCCTGGCCGAGCGGGATCGCCTGGGTCCGGCACGGCGCTTCACGCCCGTCGCGCTCGACGAGACGGTCGACGGCGAGCTTGGCCATCCGGCGCCACGTGGTCAGCTTGCCGCCCGTGATCGTGATCATCCCGCTGGAGGTCTCATACAGCTCCGCCTTGCGCGAGATATCGACCGACTTGCGGCTGTCGCCACTCGATATGAGCGGCCTGACGCCCGCGTACGCGCCGGTCAGATGGCCGGGCGTCAGGCTCGTACCGAAAAACTCGTTGACCGCCGCGAGCAGGTAGTCAATGTCGTCCCCGGAAGGACGAACGTGGTCGATGTCCCCTTCGTAGTTGTTGTCGGTCGTCCCGATCAGGCTACGGCCAAGCCACGGCAGCGCGAAGATCGACCGGCCAGAACCCGCAGGCATGATTGCGCCGGCCGCGAGCGGCAAGTCCCCCGGCGAGATCGTTATGTGGGTGCCGCGGCTCGGGCGGATCGTCGGCGCCTCGGCCTCGGAATGGAGTTCCTCTGGACTGATCCGGTCGGCCCAAACGCCGGTCGCATTGACGACGTTCTCGGCACGCAACTCGAGCTCGTCGCCCGTCTCGGCGTCGCGCAGCTCGACACCGGCTGCACTCGAGTCCTCGAGAATCAGCCCGGTCACCTCGAGCCGGTTGGCGCAGATTGCACCGAATCGCTCGGCCTCGCCGAGCACCGTCAGCACGAGCCGTGCGTCGTCGGTCTGACAATCGTAGAACAGGTAGCCGCCGGTCGGCTCGCGCGAGACGAGCGCAGGGAGCAGCTCGCCCACCTCCTCGCCAGAGATCAGCCGATGCCGTGCCGGACTCCAGTCGGTCTCGCCGTTCTCCTCAACGGCGCGCCGCGAGGTGCGGCGGCCCCGTAACCGAGGCGTCGCCATGACGTCGTACATGTTCAGACCGATACCGACCAGACGGTCGGGTCGCGCGCCCTCAAACGCCGGCACCACCATCTGCAGGGGAGTGACCAGATGTGGAGCGAGCTTGACCATCAGCTGGCGCTCCAAGAGAGCTTCGCGTACCAGCCCGAGATCGAACTGCTGCAGGTAGCGAAGGCCGCCGTGAACCAGCTTTGAGGACCTGCTGCTGGTGCCCGAGGCGAAGTCGGCCTTCTCAACGAGCGCGACGCTGTAGCCGCGAGTGGCGGCATCGAGCGCAACGCCGGCACCCGTGATCCCGCCGCCGATCACAACGACGTCGAACTGCTCGGAGACGAGCGTCTTCAGCGCTTGCTCACGCGACAGCATGGGGGCTGTTCAGGGTAGCCACGGCCCGGGCGGGCCTTCACACGTCAGTGCGCGGGATCGGCGACGCCCTGCTTGCGCCGCTCCTCGATCACCTGCCTGATGCGGTCCACCGTCTCATCCGACATGCGCCGGATCTCCCAGTGGGTCAGCTTCATGAGCCGCATCGGCGATGTCGCAATTACGTCCGCGTTGCGCGGCTCTCGCTCGATCAGGCCCATCTCGCCGATCACGTCGCCTTGCTTGAGCGAGGCAACTTTGTCGCCGTCCTTGATCACGTCAGCGGTACCCTCCTCGATCGCGATCAGCTCGGTCGAGTAGTCGCCCTGCTTCATCAGGATTTGGCCCTCCGCGGCACTCGTCTCGGTCGCGAATGCGGCGAGGCGACGAGCCTCCTCTTCAGAGAGATCGGAGAACAGCGGAATGGCGGTTAGCCGGTTGGGATCCATCGACATTGGCGCGCTCCTCGTGTTTGCTGGCGCGACTCTATCTACAGCGCCTGCACCTCGGTGGTGACCCCTGCCACAGATTCCTTCGCGTCGCCGAACAGCATGGCGGTCTTGGGGTCGTAGAACAGGGGGTTGTCGATGCCCGCGAAGCCCGAAGCCATCGAGCGCTTGAGCACGATCACCGCGCCCGACTGGTCGACCTCGAGGATCGGCATGCCGTAAATCGGGGAGCCGGGCTCATTCTTGGCGGCCGGGTTGGTGACGTCGTTGGCGCCGATCACGAGCGTCACGTCCGTGCGCGGAAACTCGGGGTTGATCTCGTCCATCTCCCGGAGCAGGTCATACGGCACATCTGCCTCGGCCAGCAGCACGTTCATGTGACCAGGCATCCGACCCGCGACAGGATGGATCGCGAACTTGACGGTCACCCCCTTGGCCTCGAGCGCCTTCTCGAGCTCGCGCACGGCGTGCTGGGCCTGGGCGACAGCCATTCCGTAGCCCGGCGCAATCACGACCTGTCGCGCGTATGAGAGCTGGATCGCAACGTCGGCGGCACTGGTCGAGCGGACTGTCCCGCCGTGCTCAGTGCCTTCGGCCGGCGCCGCGACCTCGCCGCCGAACCCGCCGGCGATGATCGCCGGTACGGAGCGGTTCATCGCCTTCGCCATCAGATTGGTCAGGATCGTGCCCGAGGCGCCGACGATCATGCCGGCAACGATCATCGCCGTGTTCCCGAGCGCCAGGCCGGTAGCGGCCGCTGAGAGCCCGGTGAACGCGTTCAGCAGCGAGATCACGACCGGCATGTCGGCGCCACCGATCGGCAGCACGATCATGTTCCCGAGGATCGCCGCGGCAAGCAGGATGCCGACGATGAACAGCGCCTGTGAGTGTGTGCCTGCCGCCAGGATCACTGCGCTCGCGACGCAGATGAGGAACAGGCCGCCGTTGATCAGCGTCTGGCCAGGGGCCTTGATCGGGCGCCCCGGAATGATGCCCTGGAGCTTGCCGAACGCGATGTTCGATCCCCAGAACGAGACCGAGCCGACGACCGCTGCGAACAACGACGGGATCATCACCCTCAGCGCGTAGTCGCCGCCGAAGTGGTGGCGGTACTCGATCCACGCGATCAGCGCGACCGCGCCGCCGCCGACGCCGTTGAAGAGCGCGACCATCTGCGGCATCGCGGTCATGTGTACGTTCCTTGCGGCCGGGATCCCGATCGCTGTTCCGAGCACGATGCCGAGCGCGATCTCCCACGGCGTCGCCGAGCCGTGAAGGACACGATGCTTGAGAAGCGTGGCGACGAACGCGAGGAACATGCCGGCAGCGGCGATCTTGTTGCCGCGCACCGCAGTGCGTGGGCCGGTCAGCCCGCTCATGCCGTAGATGAACAGCCCAAACGCGACGATGTAGCACGCGTCGACGAAGTTGGTCGAGTCCAGGAAGACAGCCGGGAGGATCACTGCTGGTTCTCCTCGGCCTCGTCGGCCTTCGGCGGATCCTTGCGTTTGAACATCTCGAGCATCCGGTCGGTCACGAAGAACCCGCCGATGATGTTGATCGTCCCGAACGTGATCGCGATGACGAGAAGTATCTTCTCGAGGGCGCCGCTCGCCGCAGCGATCGTCAGGATCCCGCCCAGCAGCACGATCCCGTGGATCGCGTTCGTGCCCGACATCAACGGGGTGTGGAGCGTGTTGGGCACCTTCGAGATGACCTCGAAGCCCACGAAGGCGGCCAGCACGAGCACGGCGATATCGATGACAAGTCTGTCCATTTCCAAGCTCCCTAAGCGGCGGCGACAGCCGCCTTCGCGCGTTCGTTGACGATCTCTCCGTCTCTCGTGACGCAGGCTCCGGCGATGATCTCGTCCTCGAAGTCGAGCTCGAGCGCACCGCTTTCGGAAGTCATCAGTGCGAGAAGCGCCTCGATGTTGCGCGCGTAGAGCTGCGACGCGTGCTCGGCCATCGTCGAGACGATGTTCAGGGGCGCCATGATCTTTACGTCGTGGCGGATCACTGTCTGCCCGGGCTCCGAGCACTCGCAGTTCCCGCCGGCTTCACCGGCAAGGTCGACGACCACCGAACCCGGCTTCATCCCCTTCACGGCTTCTTCGGTGACCAGAATCGGCGCGCGCCGGCCCGGAACGAGCGCGGTCGTAATGGCCACGTCAACCTTGGCGATCGCCTCCTGCAGACCCTGCTGCTGCTGTGCGCGCTCCTCCTCGGTCAGCTCGCGCGCATAGCCGCCCTCGCCCGCAGCCTCGACGCCGACGTCCAGCCACGTCGCACCGAGCGAACGCACCTGGTCGGCGACCTCGGGGCGGACGTCAAAGCCCTGGACTATCGCGCCAAGGCGACGCGCGGTCGCGATCGCCTGAAGGCCGGCGACGCCGACGCCGAGCACGAGGACTGTGGCCGGGCGGATCGTGCCAGCGGCCGTCATCAGCATCGGGTAGAACCGCCCCATCTCCTGCGCGCCAAACAGCGCTGCGCGGTAACCAGCGACGTTCGACTGACTCGACAGCGCATCCATCGACTGGGCGCGGCTGATCCGGGGGACGACCTCGAGACCGAAGCTCGTCACCCCCGCGTCGGCCAGTGAACGAACGCCGTCGGCGTTGGTCAGCGGCGCGAGGAAGCCGATCAGGACCGAGCCGCGCGCGAGCTTCCGGATCTCCTCGGCGCTCGGAGGCGCAACTTTGACCACCACATCCCCGTCCCAGGCGGCGTCGACCAGCTTCGCCCCGGCCTCCTCGAACTGGGAATCGGGGATCAGCGCTTCGGCGCCCGCCCCGCGCTCGACCATGACCTCGTGGCCCTGGCCGGTGAGTTTGCCCACGATCTCGGGAACGAGCGCCACACGGCGCTCGCCCTCGGCGGTCTCCTTGGGGACACCGATCCGCATGCGGCGCGAGAGGCTATCGTGAACGCCGCGATGCCGCGCGTCAACCTCACTCGCATCTACACACGGCTCGGCGATGGCGGCGAGACCCATCTGGGGGACATGAGCCGTGTGGCGAAGACTCACCCTCGTATCGAGGCGTACGGGACGGTCGACGAGCTCAATGCCCAGATCGGCGCCGCGCTGACGATTGAGGAGCTGCCGAAGCCGTACGCCGAATGGCTTCAGCGGGTCCAGAACGATCTGTTCGACGTCGGCGCCGACATCTCCGCACCCGAGGACCCCGAGAAGGACCGGCTGCGGGTGGCGGCCGAGCAGGTCGCCTGGCTCGAGGAGCGCTGCGACGAGGTCAACGACACGCTTGAGCCCCTGCGCTCGTTCGTCCTGCCCGGCGGGACTGCTTGCGCCGCGCAGCTGCATGTCTGCCGGACCGTCTGCCGTCGGGCCGAACGGCGGGCGCTGTCATGCGGCGATGAGCTGAACCCGGAGGTCGTTCGCTACCTCAACCGGCTCTCCGACTTGCTGTTCATCCTCAGCCGCGGGGCCAACCGCGGCGAGGAGCCGCTGTGGGAGCCTGGGCGCTACCGCTGAGCGATCAGCCGCCCAGCTGGACGACGAACGTGTAGATCACCATCGCGCCGACGACCAGCACGAACACGCGCAGCGCCCAGAGGGCGGCCGTCGCGCCGCGGCTGACGTGGGCGCGCGCTAGCGGCCGCGCTTTGTCTGCGGTCAGCTGATCGCGCTCGAGGAAATGGACCAGCTCGTCGTCGTGCCGATCCGTCGTGGCGTTCATCAGATCAGGTGCGACGTTCGCAGGAACGAGTCGATCCCGTAGGCGGCGCCGCACACGGACACGAACGCGACGATCGCGATCGCGAGCCGGTTGGTGGCGACGTTGTTCGCCCATTTGCCCATCAGCTTACGGTCCGAGGCGAGCAGGATCATGAACACGAGCGTTACCGGCAGCAGGACGGTCGCCAGCACGTTCGCGTTCAGCGAAATCGACAACAGCGGCGCGCCCGGAATCAGGATGACCGCCGCGGCTATCAGGGCAACCGCCACGTTGGCTGCGTAGAAGAGCGTCGCACGTCGGGGCGAGTTGTTGAAGCTGGCCGTGACCCCAACGCACTCCCCAACTGCGTATCCCGTGCTGGCCGAGATCGTCAGCACAGCCACCGCCCCGGCCTCGATCAGGCCCAGTGCGAACACGGTCCCGACCGCCCCGCCTGACACCCGGGCCAGCGCGGCGGGGAAGCCGGCGCCGGCGAGGCCCCCGACGTTCGCCCCGCCGTGACCGTGGAGTGCCGCGCCGGCGATCAGCGCGCCGATCCCGAACACGGCTGCGAGCACACCGCCGAGAACGGTATCCAGGCGCCCGTGCCGCATATCCCGCGGGGTCAGGCCCTTGTCGGCCGACGCGCTCTGCTGGAAGAACACCATCCAGGGCGTGACCGTTGCGCCAATCGTGGAGGCCACGAGCAGCAAAAGCGTGTTGAAGCTGCCGCCCGGGAATGGCGAGAACGTGGCGAGCGAGTGCCCGACCGAGGACCAGTGGGGCTTGGTCAGGATTGCCGCGAGGAGGAACAGGCCGTTGAAGATCGCCAGGCCCAGCACGATCCGCTCCCAGCGCCAGTAGCGGCCGCCGCTGAGTGTGAACACAACGAGAACCATCCCGAGCGCGGCGGCGATGATTGGACCGAGGTGGAAATACGCGAGCCCGACGCGGATCGCGACGAACTCGGCCACCAGCGTGACAAGGTTCGTGATCAGCAGGTCGCCGGCGGCGAACCAGCCCCACACCCTGCCGAAGCGCTCCAGCACGAGCTGGCCGTAGCCGCGGTGCGTCACCGCCCCGACGCGCATGGACATCTCCTGGCAGACGACAGCCATCGCGAACGTGACGGCGATGAACGGCAGGAAGAAGCCGAACCCGTAGGTGGCGCCCGTGGTGGCGTAGGAGATCATGCTGGGGCCGTCGTTCTCGCCGAGCATCACGAGGATCCCCGGCCCAACCAGCAGCCACAGCAGATACCAGCGCCGCCCCCCACGGCGGGCGCGGTGAACGCGGCGGCGATCGTGGGACCGGGCGGTGTCCTCGGCGCTCAGCGGCGGCAGCGGAAGTACGACCGCGCCGGCCTGTGCGTCTGGCGGAGGCGTCATCGGCCCTCTTCCACCTCGATCCGCATCGCGCGCGCGAGCTGGCCGCCCAGCGGTAGCTCACGACCCCCACCGCGAACGAACACCGGTCCGCCGAACGGCTGCCGGCCGGTCACCTTGAGGCGCTCACCGAGCGCGATTCCCTGCTCTGAGAGGTAGCGCAGCATCTCCGGGTCGGAGTCCGACACGCGGACGAAGCGGCCACCCGAGCCAGGTTCGAGCTCATCCAGGCTGCGGGTGTCGCCCTCCTGGACCTCGAAGGCGGCTGAGGGAATCGGGTCGCCGTGCGGATCTACTGTGGGGTCGCCGAGCCGCGCAGCAATCAGCCGCTCGAGGTCCTCTGAGAGGACATGCTCGAGTACCTCGGCCTCATCGTGGACGCGATCCCACGGCATGCCGAGCTCCTCGGCCAGGAATAGCTCGATCAGTCTGTGGTGACGCAGAACCTCGAGCGCGACGTGCCGCCCCTGCGCGGTCAGGCGCACACCACGGTAGGGCTGGTGCTCGAGCAAGCCGACCTCGGACAGCTTTCGCACCATCGCGGAGACCGACCCCGGCGTCACACCAAGCCGCTCGGCCAGGTCGTTGGTCGATACGGCCGCGCCGCCGCGCGCTTCGAGCGCATAGACCGCCTTGGCGTAGTCCTGAATGGAGGCAGAAACTGAATCTAGCGTAGCCACAATACTCATTTTAGGCCAGCCAAAACTTTTGTCAAGGGGGAGGCGGCTCCGACCGTAAGACCCCCTCCCTCCCGGAGCGCGCGCTAGGATCACCCACGTTCAAGGTCGGTGGTGATGGGAAGCCGGTGTGAATCCGGCGTGGACCCGCCACTGTGATCGGGGACGCTGCCGCAGTCAATGCCACTGGATGACCGCGTGTCACCCGGGAAGGCGCGGCGGTAGGCCCGTCAGCCAGGAGACCAGCCTCCGGCCACAACGCCAACAAGCCCTCGTGGAAAGGGGTGGCCCCTCATGAAGCAGAATAAGTTCCTCGCCGCTGGCGTCGCTATCGCCATGGCAGCGGCGGCGCCCGTCGGTGCGCTGGCAGCCAAGTCCAATCCGACCGTCACGGTGCGGGTGAGGAGCCTCACCACGACGCTACTTGCCGGGACGTCAGTGCACGGCGAAAAGGGCTCGATCACCAAGGGCGGAACGCCCAAGGGCGCGTGCCCGGGTGCCAGCGCCGCCGGAGCCCTCGACGCCGCTACCAACGGCAAGTGGAGAGGCAAGTACTACTCGAGCGTCGGCACAACGTTCATCACATCCATCCTTGGCGTGAAGCCCCCCGGGAAAGACTTCTGGGGCATCTACGTCAATGGCACGTTCTCGAACGTTGGAGCGTGCTCTATCAAGCTGCACGCCGGGGAGAAGCTGCTCTTCAAGATCGTCAAGTGAGCAGGTGGGTCGCAGCAACGGCTGTCGCGATCGCGCTCGCGGTCGCGACAGCCGGCTGCGGCCTCGGTCCAGGGCCGGGAACGTCAAACGTGCGCCTCACCGTCACGCGCGACTTCGGCAACAGCCCGCTCGGATCGATCATCGCGTCGCACGTGCCCGGCTCCGAAACCGTAATGCGCATGCTCGAGCGCTCGTTCCACGTCGGGACTCGCTACGGCGGAGGATTCGTCGAGTCGATCGACGGCCGCTCCGGCAGCTCCTCTGAGCGCGACTGGTTCTATTACGTCAACGGCGTCCAGGCTTCCGTCGGCGCGGCCCAGACTTCCGTACACCGCGGAGACCGGATCTGGTGGGACCTTCACGACTGGTCGGCGACCGACACGATCCCGGCGGTCGTCGGATCGTTCCCGGAGCCGTTCATCCACGGCACCGGTGGTAAGCGCTTGCCGACCGTCCTCGAATGCGCCGCCGACGCCACCGCGGCGTGCACACGGGTCGGCGCCGCGCTGCGATCGGTCGGCGTGCCGGTCGCGAGCCAGCTCCTCGGAACAGGCTCCGGCACGGACAGTCTGGCGGTGCTCGTCGGGACGTGGAAAGACGTTCACGCGTCGTTCGCGGGCGCGCTGATTGAGCAGGGGCCCGCGTCGAGCGGTGTGTACGCGAAGTTCGCGAGCGCCGGTAGCTCGCTCGAGCTGCTCGACCCGCACGGCCGACTCGCGCGCACGCTCGGCACTGGCGCTGGCCTGATCGCCGCAACCTCGCAGGGCTCAGCACCGCCGACCTGGCTGATCACGGGCACGGACTCAGCCGGTGTGTCCGCCGCCGCCGCGTCGCTCAGCCCGGCCGGCCTGACCGACCATTTCGCCGTTGCCGTCCAGGGCGGCGCGCGGCTCCCCGTGCCGCTGAATGGAGCCACATGATCTATCGGCGCCGTTCGAGCCCCCTGCACGCGGCTCGCGCGGGTGCGGGCTGCGCCTACTGTCTGTCGCTCGTCGTCGCGGCGCTCGCGCTGTCTAACCCGATCGCGCTCGGCGCCGTAACCGCTGCGATCGTGCTGGCCGCAGTTGGTGCAGGTGTTGGGCGCGACCTGTCGCGCGCCGCGCGGCTCGCGTTGACGATCGCGGTGCTGCTTGTCGTGATCAACGCTCTCGTCACACGGGACGGGCTCACGGTGATCGCGCGACTCGGACATCTGCCGGTGCTCGGCCGTACCGACGTCACGCTGGAAGCGACTGTCTACGGAGGAATCTTGGGGTTGCGCGGTGTCGCGCTGATCCTCTGCGCCGCCCTCTACAGCCTCGCCATCGATCCCGATGAGGTGCTCAGGCTGTTCAGGCGCGTGTCGTTCCGCTCGGCGCTGACCGCGACGCTTGCCACCAGGATGGTGCCGCTGCTGGCGCGCGACGCCCGGCGCCTGGCCGATGCTCAGCGGTGCCGCCCCGGACGTCCGCCCAACCGCATCCAGCTGCTGCGCGTGGCCACCACCGGAATGCTCGACCGGGCTCTCGACGTCGCCGCCGCGCTCGAGGTGCGCGGCTACGGCGCGGCGCGCCGGCCGCCACCGTCGCGACGGCCTTATTCGCGCCACGACATCGCGTTCGCGGCCTCGGCTGGGGCGATCATCGCGCTGACCGTGACGGCGCGGGTCTTCGACCTGGCCCCGTTCCAGGCCTATCCATCCCTTGACGTGTCTGCCGGCCTGTCGACGTTTGCTCTGGCAGCCGCACTGCTCGTGGCAGCGCTGCTGCCGTTCGCCAACCGCAGGGGAATCGAGCGGTGAGCGCACTGGCCCTCGACCGCGTGACCTACACCTATCCGGGTGCCGCCAAGCCGGCGCTTAAGGAGGTCTCGCTCGATATCTCCTCCGGCGAGCTCGTAGTTCTGGCCGGCGCCTCGGGCTCAGGAAAGACAACGCTGTTGCGCGCAGCCAGCGGACTCGTCCCCCATTTCCACGGCGGAACGATGAGCGGACGCGTTCTCGCGGCTGAGCTCGACACGCGCGAGCATGCCCCAGGCGAGCTCGCGGTCGGAGTCGGGACGCTGTTTCAGGACCCTGAGACCCAGGTGGTGATGGGCAGCGTGCGGGCCGAGCTCGCCTTTGGGCTCGAGAATCGGGGCGACTCGCCGGCCGCCGTCGCGCGCGGAGTGGAAGAGGCGGCACTCGCGCTCGGGATCGCCCACCTGCTCGATCGCCCAACCGGCGAACTGTCCGGCGGGGAGCTTCAGCGCGTCGCGCTGGGAGCGGCGCTCGCGCCCCGCCCGTCGCTGCTGGTGTTGGACGAGCCGACCTCGCAACTGGACCCGGTTGCCGGCGATGAGCTGATGGCGCTCTTGCGCCGGCTCAACGAGGACTTTGACATCGCGATCGTGTTGTCCGAGCACCGTCTCGAGCGCTGCCTCCCGGCCGCCGACCGTGCGATCGCGCTCGACCGCGGCCGGCTTGCCTTCGACGGAACCCCGAGCGAGTTCCTGGGGTGGGCGCCGCGCGAGCTTCAAACCCCCGGCGCGCGGCTGCTGGTCGGCCTCGGCCTCGAGCCGGCGGCCGGGGTCAAGGCGGCACGCGCCCTCCTTCGCGCGAACGACGTGTCATTCCCGCCCGCTGAGAGCGTCGAGCGCCCCGCGAGACACGAACAGCCCGTGCTGCGCTTCCACCGCGTCTGGCACGAGCTTCGCAACGGACCCGCCATCCTGCGATCCGTCGACCTGGAGCTTCACCCCGGAGAGCGGGTCGCGTTGATGGGACGAAACGGCGCCGGCAAGTCCACGCTCCTGCGCCACGCCGCCGGTCTCATGGAGCCGAGCCGGGGAACGGTGCAACGAGCCGGCCAGGTCGCTCTCTTGCTTCAGAACCCAGGCGACTACCTCGTTCACGACACTGTCGCACACGAGGCGTCCGCACAGGCGCTTGAGCTGGTTGGGCTGAGTGGCCTTAAGCAGCGCCACCCGCGCGACCTCGCCGGCGGCGAGCGTCAGCGACTGGCGCTGGCTGTCGTGCTCGACTTTCCCGACGGGCCACCGGCCGTCGTGTGCCTCGACGAGCCCACGCGCGGCATGGACCGCCACCGCAAGGCAGACCTCGCGGACACGCTCAAGTCG
>Ga0102924_1001622_pt1 | contig 25645 bp, 26 predicted proteins | sample PaiPotPPM11metaG_FD_80116 | JGI IMG/M metagenome (GOLD analysis project Ga0102924, IMG submission 80116) | Iron sulfur acid spring bacterial and archeal communities from Banff, Canada, to study Microbial Dark Matter (Phase II) - Paint Pots PPM... ... | reverse complement strand
GCTGCTTCAAGATCCCGATGATCTGTTCTTCCGTGTACCGGCTCTTCTTCATCGTCAGCTCCCTCGCTTAGATTACGAGAGAACTCCAAGTCCGAATGGTAGAGATTTCCGGGGGCAGGTCAGTGTAGCCGCAATCGAGATGCCGGTTCTGATGATGGGGCCCAACACGTGCACGCCGCCTGAGCTTCCAAATCGCCGGTGTCTCCGGAGCGCACCCGCGCGGACATCGCAATGAGTCCGCGGTCGTTTCCGTGTCACTCTCGAAGCAACTCACCCTGTGCTTTGATCTTTGAGCGGGCGACGTACTGCCATAGGCGTTTTCTTGTCGGGAGCGATTCTATTTGCTTGGCAAAGCGTTCGGTTTTTCGGTCTGAACAAAATGACTTTGTATGGGCAGTACCGCAGTACCATCGAGGCTGGCAGGAAGTTGCAATCGATTGTCACTAAGGATTTGCCAGAATTTGCGATGGGCGAGAGAACCGCTTGCGACAAAACGATCTGCGGATGGCCAGTAGAAGGACGGCAATTTCACCTGACGGGAGTGGTGAAGGGAAGCGCGAGTTGTTCTGCTTGAGGGCGCGCTCAATCACAAGTTGCGCGTCGCGATGCATAGGCGCGCCGGGTAGCGATCTCGACGATTCGATCAATCATTGGCGGCACGCACCTTCCCGAGCAGATCGACTACTACTTTTCGAGGGTGAAGCAGTTTCAATGTGTTTGGTCTCTTCGACCAAGTGATACCCAACTTCCTTTGTTGCGCGTCGTCGTGTGCATCGTTCACTGGCACGAACCAGATTTGCGAATTGTCATAGAACATCTTCACGCGCAGTATGTGGATTCCCTTTTCGTCGGTATATTCGATTGTGTCGTCCTTCGTTACCGAAAAGAGAAACTCTGCTTCTGGGCGCTTCGGAAGTTCCCGTGACACTATCGGGCGGTTTTGCCGCCGGCGTTCGTAGGCTTCCGTAATCTGAACGACTGCACTATCCCACTTTTCTTTGCGATGTTCGTCTCGACTCACGAAGAGGGCGACATGGTGAATCTCTCCAGAGGCGACAAAGCGCTCGCGCATCCCGCGGCCGACTTTGAGAGGGTTCTTCACCTCGCGAATTCGGACCTTGCGAATAGGTATACTTCGGCCATCGGTAGCCAGCAGGCACGGAGTGTTCTCCGGTCTTTCAAAAAGCTTTGGGTTGCCTCCGAGTTCTTCGAGCTTGGAGCGGATCGCATTGCGGACGGCTGGATCGACGATAATGTCGTCGGCTTCTATATCCGCCACTTTTAGACTCGCAATGGAACAGCGGCTATGGACCGTAGTTTTCCCTCGGTATGTATATGGACGGCCATAATTGGAGCCCTTGTGAAGCTTCCCGCTGATCTTGTGTTCCGGGCGATGCGAAACGACCATCTGTTCGATGTGAGGGCGGATCGAGGGGACAAAGTCCTTCCATGGAGGCGGGACAGCACGCCACGAGCGGGAGTCTTGCTGCCATGGTTCCATCGAAGCTGCGCGCGTCATCGCCTGGATAACTGTCGAACGAGTCAGTGCAATGGTGATTGCATCTATCGCGTGATGGCGATGGTCAGCGCGAGGTTTGCCACCGGTCTGTCCGGTCTCAGGCGGTACGACCTCCCGCAGTATTCCCTCAAGGCCCCAGGAACGCCGAAGTGTGGCGGTGACCGCTCCGCTCGAAGCGAAGATGACCTGCCGTGTCTTGTCCGACTCGACGGTGTCCCTCCCGCCGTAGAGCGCCTCCAGAAGACGGCTGGCCAGAACACTCGTGTAACGCGTGTCAATCATCTGTCGCGCACTGAACTCCGCGAGGTCATGAGGGCTGCTCAACTTGAACCGCTTCAACTTATTCGGATTGGATACGGGCCACTTGCTGATACGTTCCAGTATCTCTGCCCAGCGTTGCTCGTTGGCCCCGTAGGCCTCAAACGGAGTGCGGTGTCGCTTGTTCTCACGGTTTTCCGGCAGATAACATAAAGTCTTGTTCTGGTAAGAATCATCCGGATAACGGCTACTCGGGATAATGTGTTCGACGTCGAATTCCGAGTCGTGAAAGAGATTGGAGAACGGAATCGAACGCCCGGTATATGGGCAGATGCCGCCGCATTCCATATGAAGGAGAGCCTTCTCTATGTCGCGTCGAGCCGGGTTTTCTAAGCCACACGTGGTTGCGATTCTTTTGGCAACCTCCTCCCGCGCTTTCTGGCGCTTGCGGTTGGATTCGGTTGCTTGGGCTCGCTCTTGCCGCGGCTTTTTTAGTTCGCGGGCGAGTTCAACGCGAATCTCATGAGGTTTGCCGTACTCCCGAACGATCGCGTTCACAACTTTCCGCATTTCGGTGAGCGCGCGCTCGACGGCAGGGTTGCGCAGCGACGGCAAATGCGCACGAACCGTCGGCAAAGTGTCATAGACCTTGAGTCCAGAGATGCGGCTCCCGAAAACTTCAGTCTCCGCTTCCTTGAATGATTTGCCGGTCAACATGAGTGGCATCAGCTTTCCGATAGCTATAAGGGATAAAGCGCAGTAGTCTGGTTGAGGATTTTCGGCAGATAGGCGTGCCGCTGCCTCCGGGCTGAGTCCGAGATGCTCGATGGCCTCCTGAATAAGATCCTCGTCCGACTCGCTGTTTCGCCAATTGTTGATAACCTGATTCTGTTTGCCTTCAGAGAATGTATCCCAGCGGTCGCCGAAGACCTTGAGCATCGACTTCTGCGTGCGATTGCCGCGAAGTTCCTTTTCGTCGCCCCGCTCAAGGTTGAATTGAATACCCTTAGGGATGCCCAGATGTTTTCTGATGGCCGCGAAGGTCTGGGTCCCCTCTCGGTCGAGAAATTCATAGAGCTTCGCGCGCCGTTCCTCGTCGAGTGGTCTGGAGAGTGGATTGCCGGGCTCAATGAGGCGAAGGTCGTTTACCTTTTGCAGAATGCGGAATCGTTGCGCTGCCATCATCGCCCACGGTGCGCGCTGTTTTCCAGGTTCTAACTCACATTTTCCGATGAGGTGTTCTTGCGCTGCGATCGGTCGCTGGTAGAAGAGTAGGTAGGCGACCTTAGCACATAATTCTGCCGTCAAGATCGAGGCGTGATGCACTAGTTGAGCTTCCCATATCTTCGCGAATTCTTCCTCGAACATCTTCCGCGCTGTCCAACGGCGGCGTACCCTCTGCGTGTGGGGATCGAGGCCAGCAAGGTACTCGCCGAGGGTACGCGCGCCAGCATCGTGCATCTCTTTCTCTAGCGTCTGAATGTCTGTCTTGACCTGCCCGGGATCCTCATTCTCTTTGGCGCTCTTCTTAGCCTCTCTGCGATTGGATTTAAAGCCGCGACGCTGGCTCAGATGGAAGAGAACACGTCCCAGCTCCGTTTGTTCGAGTGGTTGGTCGAGCGCGCGTTTGCGAAGGAGATAGAGCGGCATCTGTGCGAACGGCGCACCATCGAGATTTCCATCGAATCTCCGAGTGATTTCTCGGTCGAGTAGGTTTAGAAGATCATGACGCTGTTCTGAACTCGCCCCACCTCCGGATTCAGGAATTGGCAAGAGTCCAGACCGTTGCAAGAGTTGGAACAACTCACGCTGCCGAGCAGCCCGGCGCCTCAGTTGTCGACGCTGAAGTCGAGCCGTGCGCCGATCCACCGCCTTCGACTGGTCCTTACCCTCCTGAATCTCCAGCGATGTGCCATCGACACCGGGTTCGAAGATCCGCACTCCGGCGCGAATAATACTTGCCGGATCCTTGGCGGCGTCGAGGGCGATTATCGCCCATCCGAGAGATGCCGACCCTAGATCAAGGCCCAAAACGTACTTCTGTGATTCGATGGCAGCGGACACAGCCCACCTTGACCTAAGGTTATTGAGGAGGTAAAAGTATAGCAGTGTACTTGAGCGGCGATTGCCCGGCTATTCTTAGTAAGCTTTCGTCGTAAGGCTCCGCTCATCGAGCGACCTTTGAACGCCCCGGAGACGGGGCGTTCTTGTTCTATTGACCGTCGAACTCGACTGTCACCAGGTTCGCGATGCGGAATTCGATCGTCGTGCTTCTTCTGACTTGCTGGTCTAGATACCTCCCCGTTTCCCAATCGGCCAAGCGGAGTTCCATGCCAATGGTGCAGAGTACCCCTGACCCTGTGCGAGATTTGTTGCGAGATATGGTGCTGTTCACCGAATCCGTTCAGCGCAGTCATGGCAAGGACTGGAAATTCCCACTCGAAGGTCCCCCACTCCTGGTAGGAAACGAACGGCCGACTCTATATGTAGTCCCTGCGCCTGATATCCGGTCGCCATCAATTATGTAATTCGCACTAGCAGGTAGGTTCCCTCCCGGACGAGCAAGAGTTGCCGTAAATGCCACATGTCCGGCGCGGGTAGTTTCAACCCAAGACCGGAATCACTGGGGACGATAGCCGAAAAGTGATGGGTTCGCGGTCATGGATGAATGAGGAGGATTTCCAAGGCCGGATAGCGCCAGGCTATGCCAGCGCTCGAGCCGACGCTAAGATCAAGAAGCATCTGGTCTGGAGCTTTTCGAATATGGTCTGACGCAGCAAGCTATCTAGCTTGAGAAGTTGCGGCGGTGCCAATCGCGGCAGAAGGCCTGGAGTAGCTGCAAGAGTGCAATCATCCGACCATCACATGGTGACCGTTATAGGTTTAGTCTGGCGGATGCCAAGCAGACGTTTACTAGCGTCCTCGAGATCCGATGGGTCACAGGGCGGACTTACCCGCTCATCGTAGAGCGGGTCGTCCAAACTTCCACAGATCTCCCCAATCAGCAGAATCTTTGCATCAGGCCATCTCTGCCTGACGTATGCTGCAACGTGGGAAACCTCGCTCAATCCCGAAGTTAGGCTGATCGCCACCAGGCCATAGTCGGATTCAGGAGTCAGTCTGAAGACTTCCGAGGAACTGCCCACCGCTTCCACTGTTGAGTGAAGGCTTGTTAGCAAGATGCGCCTAGTGTCTCGCAAGTCCGGATCAGGGTCAACAAGCAGAATAGGGTGGACGTCACGGTTTTGCGTGTTGTCGGATAAGTAGTGGATTGAAGCGTGCGCTTTTAGCATGGTTCACCAGCCGCAGTGAACCCGTGATGGAGAAGAGGTATTATCCACCGCATGAGATGTTACTCCGAAGAACGCAATCAAATATGTACCAAGGTCATTCCGCCCCGATCCGGAGCGAACAAACGGGGAGGCACGAGTGCCCCTGGGAACTATGAGTGCGTCGGAGGTGGTAGATGCATTTGATCGGGTCCAAACGAATCATATCTGCAGGGGGTGCAGAGACTCAGCTCGGCCTCGCCAGAATGAGAGTAATGAAAGCGATTCCCCTGAAACAAGGGCGCCAATGAAAACCACAATTCTTCGGTGGCGGATATGTGCCGCTTGGGCTCCTTTTCTAGAGGAAGGAGGGATTGAACTGAGCGCTCCTCAATCGACAGCTTAGCGGCCTCGTTTGGGGAAGCGCCATTTGCCCTACCAAGAGTCAGCCTGGCGTTGATCCCCATACCTAACACCGCAAATACAAGGGATAGAAGAGCGCACTTCACAGCGACCGGAACTGATCGTTTTTTCTGGATCATTGCTTCTCTCCACCCAATAGACTTAGCTGGCGATGCAAAAGTTAGCAAATTTCGTAGCTCTAGTTTGGCTCCTGCAGGTCTTCCGGACTCCGCCATGTCAATTTAGAGAGAAGACCGAGCAAATAAAGCTACCGACCTGCCTACCTGACGCATTTAAACTCGTTTCGAAGGGGTCAGATCAGACGGCAAGTTAACCGCCGTGCGGTCGAAATTACCGGCATTTGCTTTGCGCACTCCCAAAGAAAGGGTTATCATCTGGCTGTTCAGAGTTCGCCAGACCCAAGGGTTCTGAAGGTGTAGAGGTTTATCTATGCCCCGCAGATCGGAAATGAGATCCGTCCGAACTCCCCTAAGACTTACGCTAGTCTTGCTGTCCGCAGCCATCTTCCTATGGGGCAGTCACGCGAAGCTATCTTTGTATGAGAAGCCTTCACCAGAACGTTCTGCTACCATCGCGAAAATAGTCGAAGGGAAGAAGACCATAAGCAAGATTGCTGTTTCGGCATCCTGCTTTCCGACGAACTTGCCTGAAGGGCTATTCGTTCTGTCCATTCCGCGGTCTCCCGTCACACCGCCCGTTATCAAGGGTCACAACCATCAGGTGGGACATTGCTTACGCTGCGCGATTTATCTGTTTTCGACACCACTATTTGTTCGACCTCCACCTCTGACACTTTAGCTTGATCGATCTCGTGGCGCATCTTGCCGATAGCGACATCGTGCTGCGTCTTTGTCGACGTGTGATATGGAGTGAGGTTTGTCCGTTCGGACACTACCTCTGGAGGTCCAAAATGAAATTAATATGGGTGTTAAGCGCAGTCTGCGCTTCATGCGGCGTCGTTAGTGTCCGGAACGTACCAAAGAATGTCCGGAATGGCAAGAATCTACAGGCAGCGCGAAAGAAGACAGCGGTCGCCGATAACCATCGACTGCTAGCGAAGTGCGATACTCTGGCCGGAGCTCTGATGATCGTGTTAGGAATCACGATCGTCATTCCACGAGATTTGTATGCTCAGCAGTCTCTGACCAGCCCTGTACAAACGACCCAGCGGCATGGTTCTTCTCGCGTCGGGACATCACTGCCGAGCCCTCTAATCCTTATCAGCCATTGGTTCTCCTCTTTCGACCCAGATTCGCCTACTGCCAATTCCGATGCTGCTTCGCGGGCACCCATTCCTGCGGGCGATGACACGCAGCCTCCGCCACGACGCACGTATAACCGACCCAGCTACTCCGACAATAGTCACAATTCAGATGGCTCAAATAAATACACCTTTCTGTTCGGCGGAGGCTTCACGCTGCCAACCGAAAATACGCGAAACGACCTGAAAACAAATTTCAATCTACAAGGTGGCGTAGGGCGCAACTTTAGCAGGAACGTCGGACTAGTTGCTCAATTCGACTTCGCCAAATTCGGTATCCAGAACAGCACGTTAAATACTCTCCTGGCGACCTACAACAGCATCGGGGCAGTAGATCAGAACGGCAACCCTTTCTCGCAACTAGGTGGAAGCAGCCACGTATGGTCGTTGACCATTAACCCCGTCTACTACGTTTTTCAATCCGATAGGTCAGGTGTCTACGTTGTAGGTGGATTCGGTTTTTACCATAAGACTGCCAACTTCACAATTCCCGCTGTGGGCACATACTGTGATCCGTACTATGGGTGCTATCAGTATCAGGCCAATCAGACCATAGATAAGTACACAAGCAATGCATTTGGTGTGAACGCCGGAATCGGTTTTACTCATAGACTATCGCTTTTTGCGTCGGAGAGGTTGTTTGTGGAGGTCCGCTATGTGTTTGTCGACAATCAACCGCGCCCGTACTCACTGGGTAGTACAACCAACTCCTACTTTAATGTCTTCCCTCAAAATAGTTCACGCACGACCTTCATTCCAGTCACCGTGGGAATACGCTTTTGAAACCTGGCTGGAGACGGACATAAGCCGCGCTACGCAACAATGAAGCTGGTACAAGCGATCGGGCAGACCAATGGACTCACATGATTGACGCTCTCTTGGAGACGAACTTGGTGTGAAACCTTAGAATGCCGCAGGTTGAACAACATGGGGAGCCTCGGGTTCTGAACCGCATTGATGAAGCTGAGGCTCGCCAAAGGTGCCGACCGGTCAAGACTGGGAACCTCCAATCTGTGCTCGGGAGATGATCTGTTGCATGGGCTACGGAGGACGATGATGCCAGCTAATCGAAAACAGTTGGTTTTCCGGTTAGATACTGTTATTTTTGCCACGGACCTCTCCTCAGCGTCGCATAACGCTGGGCTTTATGCATCGGCTATCTCGATGCGATTCAGCGCCAATCTTCTCATTGCGCATGCATTCACGCTGATCCAAGCCGCGCTTGAAGTGGAAATCCAAAAGAAGATTTCGAGTCAACAGAGACTCCATCTTAATCAAGATCTGAAGCTGGCGGCAGAGGTACTGGTGTCTGGCAGGGGGAAGACCGAATCCTTACTGCTTGAAGGTGATCCCTGCAATGTGATCCCGGAATTGGCGCAGCGAAGAAGCCCTTCGTTGGTGGTTTTGGGGACCCATGGCAAGGGCTCAATCGACCGATTCGTTCTCGGTTCCGCCGCCGAAAGAATACTTCGTCATTCGACCGGGCCCACGCTCACGGTTGGTCCCAACGTAAAGATACTCCATGCGGGAGTCTTGAATATCAGGAGGATTCTTTTCGCGACCGATTGCTCTCCGCGAGCTGCCAATGCAGCGCCCATCGCCATCGCGCTCGCAGAGGCATTTTCGGCCGATCTCGATGTCCTCAACGTGGTTCGGTCGAGCGACGTAGACCATCCTGAGCAGTCTCATCTCCTCCAGCGGACTCTGTATGGCGCTGTCGATGCCATCATGCCCCATGGCGCGGGCCAAGTCTGCCGGCCCCATACGTTCGTCACATTGGGAAAGCCGCACAATGACATTCTCAAACACACTGACGAGCGAGAGATCGACTTGCTGATTCTTGGTTTACATAGAAATACGCACCTCGGCATGCAAATTCGAACTTCGGGAGCGTTTCCTATCATCATTAAGGCAAGATGCCCGGTCATAACGGTCGCCTATGGTTCGGCCTCTAATCTCTAACCGCAGATCCAGCAATTGATGCGAAACCCAAGGAACAACACATGACGACTGACCAGAATGAGATAAAACCGGAAGGGCAAGATTCACCGTGGCTTGGATTTGCTAAGTTTCTACTTATAGCGGTGTTGACAGTCGCTATTTTTCTGCTTGTCAGGAGCATGGTAAGTCACCACTTTTTTAGTGGAGGCCAACTCAACCGTCAATGAGGCATCGGACTATAGCGGAGGCCCTTAGCATCCGACGCTGAATTCGGCTGGCCGGTAACCAAGCTGCGGATTCCGGCAGAATACACCGATGTTCGTCGTGACCACGTTGTCCACCGTAAGCGTGTGGTCTGTCTTTCAATTACCCACAACTTGAGTCCCGAGTATGAAGCCGAGTTGGATATCTGTTAGACGCGTAAGACCTCTCCACATGACGAGATTGCCTGGAGGCGGGTCTTTGGCGCGAGCCAGGTATCCTCCGAGCCGGGCGAGCTTGGTGAGATAGAGGGCGAGTGTGCTGTTGGGTGGCACCGGGCCGGGCCGATCGGGCACCAGTTGATCCAGCAGATAGAGCTCCGTTGAGGTCAGCGCAATCTCAGGGGAAGCGTCGGGCATGGAACGGTTCACCATCGTCATCCAGAAGACGCGCCAACTGAGGATGCACAGGATCGCGATGAGGTTGACGATGCGCTCAGCCGTTCTCAGCCGGACCTCTTCGGCTCTGATGCCCGACTTCAGGATTTTGTGGAAGGTCTCGATCTTCCAGCGCATGGAGTACCAGTTGAGCTTTTCGATTGCCTCTTCGCGGGACCGGATGGGTAGATTGGTGACCAGCTTCCAGTCGATCCAATCGCGTTCTTTCGGAGCACCGCGTTCGGTGGCATGAAGCGCCGTCAGCATCAGCGCGGGGTACTGCCTTTGTTTGGCGACAGGAGGCAGGACTCGAACGCGTCGGTAGCGGAGTTCGAGAATGGCTTCGCTTACATCCCCTTTCTGGTTGCGTATTTCGATCCGATGCAGTCCGCGGACTTTTACCTCGGGCATCTCGTCGGCCACAGTGTGGTCGCCCTCGCCCGCGAGCCGGTCGACACAGGTTCTCAACAGGAAATGGGCCCCGGCATCCTGCGCGATGGAGAACAGTTCATAGATGTCGCTCTCACGATCGCCGATATGGACAAGACGCTCCGGCGGGGCAAGCAGCGCCGTAGACTGCTTCACGTTTTCAAGCCAGCGATAGCTCTCCTTCTGCTCGATGGGAACGCGGGTAGGATTGATCTTGCGTTTCAGGGCATTGGCTCCGTGGAATTTTTCCCGGGTCCAGAACTTGATGGCGGCCAGCCCGACAGGGAGACCTTGCTGCGTGACGATCAGGCTGGAATGCATCAAAACTCCGCGCATCGTGTGGTAGCGCGGCCGGCTGTCATACCGAGTCTGCTGCTTGCTCACCATACCGATGGCTTCGTTCTCCTCGCGGCGGTAGATGAATTCCGTCGTGTCGTGAAGTACCAGCAACGGAGCGCCGACAGTGGCCTCGAACCGCTCTTGCGTGCAGGCAAAATGCCCAGCCAGAATCTTTTCTTCAGAGATGCGGTCATTCGACAGAAACCGATAGGCTGCCTTCGTCGCCGCCCAGTCCTGGCAAGCGAATGGGATGCTTCCACCGATCTGCTCCGAAAGCTGTCCAAGCAAAGTGCGGAACCTCTTGCCGTGCCGCGCGTCATCGAACCGGCAGCCTGCCGCCTCGCGCTCCAGCCAACTGCCGATCCCCTCATCGGGCGTCTCCACACACGCAGTCCAGCAGGATTGCACAGAAATTAAAAGTGACACACTTGAGGCCGAACCTCCAAAGTACAGGCACCGAGTTGTGGGTAATTGAAAGGTGGTCTGTACCGTTCTTATGGGTGGGTGTCAGAGTTATGTATCCACACAGCGTTATGTGGATACATAGTTATGAGACGACTGCCTGACTGGGGAGCGATAGGTTCCACGGCAGGAGTTCGTTGATCCTGTTGATTGGGTGGTCTGCGATGCGTTCGAGAACGTGTTGGAGATAGATCTCTGGATCGAGTCGGTTGAGCTTGGCAGAGCCGAGCAGCGAGTAGATGGCTGCTGCGCGTTCACCGCCGGCGTCCGAACCGGCGAAGAGGAAGTTTTTCCGTCCCAGAGCGACGACGCGCAACGCGCGTTCGGCGGCGTTGTTGTCGATCTCGAGCTGTCCATCCTCGACATAGCGTGTGAGGGCCCGCCAGCGCGAGAGGGCATAGCGGATCGCGGCCGCAGTGTCGGACTTGCGGGAGAGCTTTGCAAGCGTGGCTTCGAGCCAGGTGTGCATGCTGACGAGCAGGGGCTTTGCCCTGCCTTGGCGGATCGTCCTCCTGATCTCCGGCGTGCTGCCCCGGATCTCGGCTTCTATCGCATAGAGCGCGGCTACTCGCTCGATCGCTTCGGTTGTGGTCGGGGAAGGATGGGCGCGACGCCCCGAAAGGAAGGGACAGGATCGACTGGAAGCTGATCACCGATCTGCCCATCCGGTCCCGCGAGGACGGCGTGCCTGGATTGAGTTTTCGCGGCATTGCACCCGGCGAGACCTTTCGCTACCGGGTTTACAGCCATGGAATCGATCGTGAGATTGAAGTCCTTCCCCGTGAGAGTGGCTGGAGTATTCGGAGTTCAAGAACGGCCTCGCGGATATCACCTTTCTGGTTGCGCACTTCGATGCGGTGCAGTCCGCGGACTCTTACCTCGCGCACACCGACGCGACCGGGCACTATGAGGTGCGGTCCGTTCCCGTGGGGAACTACGAGGTAGAGGTGACGAAACAGGGCTTCCGCGGGGAGAAGCGCACCGGGATTCATCTACTGGTGGGCCAGGACGCCGTGCTGGGCTTTCAGCTCCAACTCGGGGCAGTGAACGGAGCCAGCAACTCGCTGCTTGCGCCCACCCACCCGGCTAGGGTCGAGCGATCCAGGTCGACGCCTTCACGAGCATAGATCTCTGACTGGCAGATGCTCGCCGAAGCCGGAGACAAACATACCCGCGAAGAACTTCGGGAAATCCTCGCTCTGCCCCAGATCATCGGGTTGGCGATGCAATAGCCCAACTGACCGCCTGCGCCTCCTCGATGGCGCTGGCGGCCTGCAGATCTTCCAACTGGAACTCAAGCTGTTCGATCTGGCGGAGGACCTTCTCGCTCTTGGTCCCGAAGAGCATACGCTGGAGCTTCTCAACCAGGAGTGCCTTAGCACCCGGCGCGGGTAGACAGTGACTGGGGACGCGCCGATCGTAGGCACCACAACCGCAGACATCTCGGGGCTGGTAGGTGCGGAGCAGACCAGGAGCCTGCCGTTGAATGGGCGAGGTTTCGACCTGTTGCTCACCCTGAATCCGGGAGTGGTGAACTTCACGTCGGCGAAGGTGGGCGGGGTTGGCGTTTCAAACTCGACTGCGGGGAACAATTTTGCGGTCTCGGGAAACCGACCACAGCAGAACCTCTTCCTGCTCAATGGTGTTGAGTTCACAGGTGCGGCAGAGAACAACATGCAGCCGGGGGGCACGAGCCAGCAACTGCTCGGAGTGGATGCGGTAAGGGAGTTCAACGTGCTGCGTAACACGTATGACGTGGCGTACGGGAAGCGACCGGGTGCCCAGGTCGTGATCGTCACCCAGAACGGGAGTAACGAAGTTCACGGCTCCGTCTACGAGTACCTTAGGAACAACGCGCTCGACGCGCCAAACTACTTCGATACCGGCTCCGCACCGGGCTTTCAGCGCAACCAGTTTGGCGGGGCGCTCGGCGGCCCCATTCAGAAGGACAAGACTTTTGGCTTCGCTAACTTCGAAGGCCTGATCCAGCACCTCCACCAGACCGGCGTCGACCTCGTACCGGACAATAACGCGCGGAACGGGTCTCTGCCTTGCGCGATTGTGACCCCAACTCCCAACCCGTGCCCCGCGTCCGGAGTTGCCTTCGTCGGGGTTTCTCCACTGGTCTCGGCCTGGCCGGTAGCCAGCCCTAACGCTTCGGACTTCGGTGGCATCTCCGAGGCCTTTAATACCCCGCTGCAGACCATCCGCGACGATTTTGGGACGGCGAGAGTCGACCGCCTCTTCTCGACGAAGGACTCGGGGAACGTGATCTACACCATCGACGATAGCGCCGACAACACGCCCACAAGCACGAACCTCTATTCCACCGACGTGGAAAGTCTGCGGGAGCAGGTAGCCAGCTTGGAGGAAACCCACGTGTTCTCGCCCGCGCTGCTGAACCAGGCGACCTTCGGCTATTCGCGTGCTTCGTACTTCTTCACAGGAAAACCGACCCCCGGCACACCGGCGGCTTCGCTGCCTGGATTCCTGGCAGGCAAGGCGATCGGCGCGATCGTCGTGGGCGGCAGTGCCGCTTCGAATCCGACGGCACAGTTGTCGCTGGCGGGCAGCCAATAACGGCAGTAACCTGCACGTGGCACGTAACCTGTTCACCTACGAGGACAAGGTATTGCTGACCAGAGGCCGCAACCTGTTTAGTGCCGGCGCCTGGGCGCAAAAGTTCCAGTCCAACGAGACGCTCGCGCTGAGCCAGTATGGGCAGGCGACATTTACCAGCCTGCAGACGCTGCTGCAGGGAGTTGCGAGCTCTTTGCTGTATGACCCGGCACCCACGCCGCTGAACTGGCGTGCGCTCTTCGGTGCCTGGTACGTGCAGGACACTGTCCGCTTTGGCCCACGGTTGACCGCCACGCTCGGATTCCGGGGAGAGTCCAGCACGGGGTGGAACGAGGCGCATGGGCGGGCGGCAACCTACACCTACACCAACGGCATCATCTCAAGCCAACCCAACGTGTCCAGTTCCGCATTCACGGTGAATCACGCGGCGGTTCTGCCGGAGCCGCGTGTCGGCGTTGCCTGGAGTTCCTTCAGTGGCAACAGTAGAAGCACCGTTGTGAACGCTGGATTCGGAATGTATAACGATCTGCAGGATGCGCTGGGATACCGTACCGACCAAAATGCTCCATTCAATCCAACCTACAGCCTGCCCAATGCGCTCACCTCCTCGCTGCCTATCGTCAGCAGCGCTGTCGTGCCGGCTACGGCGAAGCTGGTTCCTGGCGGTGTGCAACCGGACCTGCAAACGCCGACACTGATTTCCTGGTCCCTGCGAGTACAGCATGAAATCACCCCGAATACAGCTCTGACCATCGGCTATGTGGGCTCGCAGGGCTACCACGAACTCATCGGCATCGATGCAAACGAGCCCTTTCCTGTGATTTGCCCCAATTCAGTTTGCCCAGCGAATTACCCTTCCAACTTTCCAGCAGGTCTCGCCGGGTCTCCCGTTCCTGCGGGCACATACTACGTGCCGACGGCGGTCCGCGCAAACCCTGCGCTGGCCAATACCTGGACCTATTTCTCGCGTGGGGATAGCTCGTACCAGGCGCTCGAAGTGGACCTGAACCGCCGTTTCAGCAATGGGTTCGCCTTGCGTGGTGTGTATACCTGGTCGAAGGCGGTCGACGATGGGGACTCGCTGAACTCGACGACGTCAGGCGGGGAGCCCGCGACGGTCTCAAATCCTTTCAACTTGCAAGCGGATCGTGGGCTCGCGAACTTTGACGTCAGAAACGTTGCCGTCATCAGCGAAGTGTATGCCCTGCCATTTGGCCGGGGGACCAGCATTGGCCGTAACCTCTCCGGAACTGGCGACATTCTGGCGAGCGGCTGGAATGTCAACTCGGTTGTCACGATTCAGGGTGGATTTCCATTCACGCCGCAGCTCAGCTACAACCCCTCGAACGATGGAGATACGCACAACCCAGTGCGTCCGTTCGTCAATCCGAACTTTCACGGCCCTGTGATCCTTGGAGAGCCCTCCCAATGGTTCAATCCTGCAGCATTTCTCGCGCCGCCGAACAACAGCAGCTTCTACGGAAATCTGGGACGAGATACCCTGATCGGCCCGGGTTTGGGGGCGTGGGACCTTTCGTTTCTGAAGAACACGCAGCTGCGGGAACGGCTCAACCTGCAGTTCCGGGCGGAGTTGTTCAACCTGCTGAATCGAGCCAATTTCAGCGTCCCGACTGCAGTGACGTTTACCCCGTCAGGGGTTTCGCCCACCGCAGGCGTGATCACCAGCACCTCAACATCGTCACGTCAGACTCAGTTCGCGTTGAAGTTACTCTGGTAAGGAATCACGACTCGCGTGCAAACTTCACGATGGGTCGTCGAGGCGCTCGATCATCACGTCGGTGGACTTGATGAGCGCCGCTGCGGTGTCCCCCTTCTTCAGTTGCAGTTCGCGAACAGCGTTTGCGGTAATGATTGCCGTCACATTAGTATCGCCGACAGCCAGGATCACTTCGGCGAGCAGGCCCTCCACGCGGACGCTGACGACTTTGCCTGCAAGCTGATTTCGACCGCTGACGCGGCGGAAGCGCTCGCGCGAAGTGCTCAAGGGTTTGGCTCTGTCCTTTTCGAGGAATGGCTTGAGTGTGGATTGGGCAATCCGGTGATGACCGCCGGGAGTCTGAACTGTCTTTAGCTTGCCGCTGAGGATCGATCCATTGCTTAATGGAGGGATAGCTCACGCCGATGAAGCGTGCGGCTTCGCGCGGGGTCAGCATCTGGTTGGTAGTGGCGATGGGTTATAATTCTAGCACGCTTCCGTCATTCTCGGCATCCGCCAAATCGCTATACGACCCCATGGTCGCTGGATTAGGCTTGGCGTATGAAGCTCGCGACCATTACCGCCTTTATCCTCGTTCTCGTGCCGCTGTCCGTCGCTGCCCAAGCTCCAATGAAGCCAGGTAGCGACATGGCGATGGAGAGCGCCAAGCCCCCGGTCTCTCCTTCGAAGTCCGTCGCCGTAACCTTTGAAGGAAAGGCAATCAGCCTCACCGTCGATGACCTACTCAACTTGCCGCAGACCACGGTCCATGTGCATAACGCGCATCGGAACACAGAAGAGACTTACTCCGGCCCGCTGCTCGCAGATGTTCTCGCTCGCGTCGGCCTCAAAGCCTCACGCGAAACCGAGCCACTCATTTTGCATTCGAGCCTGATCGCCACTGGAACTGACCACTACTTCGTCGTCTACTCGGTCGCTGAAGTCGAACCGAGTTTCAGCACCGGCCAAGTCGTCGTCGCAGTTATGAAGTCCGGCTTGCCCGATACCGAAGGTGGCATCATTGAACTCGTCAACACGGTCGATGCCAAGCCCGCTGGGTTCACGGCCTTGCTGCACTCAACGTCATGAGCATAGCCCCAAGCAAGTAGCGAGGGGAAATGGAAGGCGGGACCCCCGCGACCGTGTTGAGCGAGGCAGAACTGTCAAAGAAGTGTTACATGTTGTACGTAAATTATTGATTCTATGGTATTCCCTGAAGTGGAGGGATTCGAATCCAGGCCCCCACTAATTGGCTGGTCAACAAGGACAGCACTATTCGTGCCCGCAAAGTGTTCATTTTCAATACCCATTGCGAGCGAGGGTTGCTAGTCAGTCAGATAGCTGCAGGTTCTGGGCCACGCTAATCGATCCAATGCTCACTTGCCTCAAGCAGACAGACGGCGTCGCATCACGGAGCTTCGAATTGCAACCCAAGCAGAGTGGAAAGCGTCGACTGTGCGCTATCGAGAGAGGCACGTAGTCGAATGGCTTCCGCATGCTTCGAGAGCATATTGGATTCGAGACTCACGTACAGACCCCCATCCAGATTCCCTTGCCGATAACTTTGCTCAGCCGCTGAGGCCGTTTTCTCCAACAAGGGTAACTGCACATCCAGGTCCTTCAATTGCGCATCCAGGATTTGCGTTGCTCTCCAGACCTGGTCCGCCTGGCTCACTGCTGCGTCTAGCTGTGCCTGGTAGGTTTGCCGCAGAACTTCCCGGGTGGCCTGCTGAATTGCCATCTGGCCTCGGTTGCGATTGAAGAGGGGCAGGGTGAGACTGACGTTGATTCCAAGGGAATTCACTCCCTCGACTGGATCTCGCGCTTGCTCGACACCAGCACTCATGGAGGGGAATTGCGCAAGCACCGCCCGGCGTACATTCTCTTCCTGACTCTGATAACCGGCCTGGAGAGCCAATAGGTCGACGCGTCGATGAGGGAGAGCAGCCAGAGCTGCCTCGAATAGGCTCTGTGAAATGGGAGCTACCCTGATCGGCCCGATAAGGTGAAGCTGGACATCGGGTTGAAGTCCCAACAGTTGATTGAGTTCATGGCGAGTGAGATTGGCTTCTGTCTGAAGTTGTCGAAGATTCCCATCCGAATCTGACAATACGGTGAGATCGGCGGAGACAGTGCTTGATGTCTCATCGCCTCGTTGCATGGCTGCTTGATCGCGATCGTATCGGCTGGCGAGGAGGTCATGGGTTGCGCTCAGAACACCCTGAAGTTGATCGTCGGTGCGGGCCTGGATAAAGAGCTCTCTGGCTCTCTCTGCGACCTGCCACTCCTGCCAGAGGATGTTCAGGTTGACTTGCTTCTGAGCGGCGGCGGCGGCGCACTGCGCTGCACCTCGCGTGATCAAGGTTTGAATATCCTCGCTCAGGCTGAGCGCCCCTCCGTAGTTCAGCGCGGAAGTCGCGAAGCCAGCGCCAACCTGGGGATCCGGAAGCAGTCCTGCCTCCAGCAGCTGGGCAGACGCCACACCAGCCTGCACCCGCGCGACCTTCAGATCGGGATTGTTGAACACCGAAACGGTGATGACGGTAATCTCATCCAGGCCATCGGGTGAGACAGGGTGCGGTGGCAGTCCTGGCAACCAGAACTGCCGCGCAGGCACGGTCAGTTCCGGTACCTTCGCGAGATCGGGCGCTGTCGGCAAAGGATTCGGGTGGTAGCTCGTACAACCAGACAAAATGAGAGTAAGAAGGAATACCGCATGCATCTGCCAACTGTGACGAGACCCTTTCTTCATGCCTGACTCTCTTTCGCGACTTGTTTGCGCCGCAGGTGCAAATACAATGCCGGAAGAAGGTTCGTGCTAAGCAACGCGCTCCAAAGGATACCGCCCAGCACAACGGCGGCCAAGCCCTGCTCCGGTGCCGCTCCCTGTCCCCAACCCAACGCTGTAGGCAGCATGCCCAGCACTGCAGTCAGAGTTGTCAGAGCGATCGGGCGGAAGCGTACGTGAACGGCTTCCTTGACAGCTTCCTCCGGTGCCATTCCTTCCGCTTCATTCCGGCGAGTACGGTAGAGCAGCACAATGCCGTGATTGAGGCAGATACCTACCAGCGTCAAAAATGCCACGAGACTGATCGCATTCAATCCAACGCGGCTCAACACCAAGGCAATAGCACCGCCTGTGAACGCAAGAGGAATTTGCAACAGCAGCAATCCCGGCACGAGCAGACCGTCAAATTGGAGGATCATGATGGCAACCATTAGTAGAAAAGCTGCGATGGCCGCCGCCAACAAGCCCAGCGCGGCGCTCTCCAACTGCGGATAGAGGCCGCCGAAGTCGGTCCGGTAACCCGGGGGCATATGCAGTCCTGCCAGCGCACGGCGAGCGGAGGAGATGGTGGATCCCAATGGACCCGTCGGCGTTGCCATGATCTCCAGTGCCCGTGCTCCAGCGATGTGACGGATCTGATTCGGCGTTGGGACCATTTGGATGTTGGCAAGTTGTCCAAGCGGGGTCCATCCCTGGGTACGAATTGGCAGTCGACCGAGCTCGTCGATGGATTGCTGAGGAGCATCCGCCAGCCGAACGTAAAGAGCGAGCGGGACATTCCCCTCTGGCACCTGCGCAACCACCTCTCCGTTCAGCAAAGGGGCAATCTGTGCATAAAGCTGTGCGGGCGTCATCTGGTGGGTGGCAAGCACATCTGGTCTTGGCGTTATCTGTAATTCGGTAATTAGATACCCGTCGTTGTTGAAGATACCCGTCAGAGCCGGAATAGGGCGCAGGCGATCAACGGTTTGGTCGGCGAGTTCACGCAACTCGTCGACACTGCTACCAAAGATGTCGATGACAAACGGCTGAGGCAGACCGGAGAGGCTCTCACCGACACGCTCAATCGTAGGCGTATCGATCGATAGCTGAACGCCTTTGGTCTGGCTTTCATTCAGTAGCCTGTTCCCGATGGTGTCCAGGCTATTCACATTCACGTCGGGCTTGAGAGTGATCTGAATCTCGCCTGCATACGCGGGCTCGGTATATATTCCATTCGAGGCGGACCCAATTCGAGCGAAGGTATGGTCGACTGCCGGGTCTGCCTGCATACGCTTCGTTATGCTCATGACCGCCTCTTCCGCTTCGAGCATCGAACTCCCGGGCGGCAGCGTGAAGCTTTCGAGTAAGACCCCTTCATTTGGTAGAGGCAAGAAGTTGACGGGGACAACAATCAAACCAGCGAGACTCACCAGCAACAGCACGACACAGGCGACCAGGCTAAGGCGCGGATACTTCGCAACGATCTGGAAGAGCCGCTCATTTTGCTTTCGCGCGTAGTCGAGCGCTCTTCCGGCGCTGGTTGGGACGGCGCGGGATTTAGCCTTGAGGAAACCCAGGCTGAGCGGAATCAGGCTTACCGAAATGAGCAGCGATGCAAGGAGAGAGATTGCCATTGCGAGGGCGAAGGGGATGAAGAAGAGTCCTGCAAGGCCGCCTACAAAAAGCAGCGGAATGAAGACAGACACCGTAGTGAGGGTGCCGGTAACGTCTGGGCCGACGATATCTTTCAGGCCCCGAGTGATTCCTGCCCAACGTTCATCGCCTTGCTCCCAACGGTGGTAGATGCTTTCCAGAACAATAATGCCGTCATCACTCAACAACCCGACCGCGACCGTCAAAGCTCCCAGCGTCATTAGGTTGAGGCTCTGGCCGCACGCATACAGTCCGGCGATGCCGAGCAACAGCGACAACGGAATACTGAGCGCGAGTATCCAGATTCCTCGCCCGGCCCCGAGTACCCAAAGTAGGACTGCAACGGCGAGCACACCTCCGATCAGCAGATTCCGTCCAAGGTCCGCTCCCACACTGTGGACTAGATGCCCCTGGTCGTAGATGCTTACCCACTTCACACCAGGTGGAAGTTCCTTCAAGCTCTCCGTGAGGGTGTTTTGCACACTCTGGTTCACCGGCACGGTGGAGGCATCAGGCTGCTTGAACACAGTCAGCGCAACACTCGGTCGGCGGTCCAGTAAAGCAGCATTGAGAGTGGGCACAGGTGCGCGTACTATCCGAGCTAGATTGTGCAAAGGAATGGGTCCGTTTGCACCGGCCACGGGAACTTGCTCCAGATCGCGAATATGTCCTGGCAGGCTGCGTACTTCGATGAAAACGTCCTGATGGCCTTGCGTCAGATATCCGCCCGGACTTAACAGCACCTGTTGCTGTAGCGCATCGACAATAGCCGTTACGGGGACCCCGTAACGGTACATCGCTGCAAGATTGGGCTGGACCCATAGGGCCTCGTCGCCGGTTCCATAAACTTCTACTCGGTACACACCAGGCAATGCACGCAGCGCGGGGACGACATTTGCGAGAATAGCTCGCTGGACGTCTGCCGGTGCGTCCTCGGCGGGAATTTGTAGACTGTAATCCGCGACTTCGTTGATAGCCTGACCCATAATCTCGGCTATTGGTTGAGCCGATGGTGGGATCTCTGCGCGTGCGCGATTGATGGCTCCGTTGACCGCCATCAGATCTTGCTGAGGATCCGTGCCCTCCTGGAAACGAATATCGGTCTCCACCGTGCCGTTGCCCATGCTCGAACGCACGTCCACCAGATTGGGCAATGCCATGACCTCGCCCTCCAGCGGCCATGCGATCTGTGTCTCAAGTTCGGATGCAGTGGCACCCGCCTGATGCGTGATGATGCTGATCTCGGGAAAATTGAATCGAGGCAGCACTTCAACCGGGATCTTCCAGTACGCGTATGCTCCGTAGAGAATCAGCGAACCATAGAGGAGCACCCAGACCAAAGGCTGCATGAGCAAACGTCGAAAGGTGTTTTTCTCAGTCATGGGGATCAGTCCGGAATCTGGTAGTGCTCAGAGATGCCTGAATGGAACAGAAGGTATGCGTTATTGACAACTACCTTCGTGCCGGGCGTGAGGCCGCGCTCGATAAAGGTGTTCCAACCTTCGGCGGGTCCAGGCACGACCGCTTGAGGGTGATCCCCTTGAGCGGTATGGACCATCACCCACCATTCCCCATGATCCAGAATGAGTGCGCGAGTTGGAACGGCAACCAGGTTGCGCTGCGGCGAGTCCAGCGACACGGTGCCGGACTCTCCGTTAATCCATTGACTCTTCGCCTTCAGCGGAACCATGGCAATGGATTCGCCTCCGCTGGTCCCGAGCGCGCCGAAAACAGCACAGACCTTGATCGGAATGGAGGGGCTGCCATCCGACGGCGAGAAACGACCTGTCATCCCGATGTGGATAGCCCGGAAGTCGTTACCGTAGTAAGCCGCTTTGAGCCAGAGACTGTTACCTGGCTGCAAGGTGAGGATCAGCTGCCCAGCGCTGACCAGTTCGCCCTCTGCACTATTGAGTGCAAGCACAATGGCATCGGCTGGTGCGGACACCGTCGTCATCTGGCGCACGGATTCGAGTCGCGCTTGAGCGTTGTCGAATGCTGTCTGCGCCTGGACCGCTGTACTCTCGGCCTGATGCACGGCCTCACGTGTGCTTAGGTGAGAAGTCAACTGTTCTGTCTGGATTGCCAGAGATTTCTGCGCGGTGCTCAATTGCGCCTGGGCGCTTCGAACATCGGCTTCGCTCTGTAAAAGCGCGGCTTTTGTACTGGGTCCTTCCAATCGCGCCAGTTCCTGTCCCGCCCGCACATGTGCACCAGGCAGAACCCTCAGGCCGGTTATGATTCCCGATTGCGCGGCATTTATTGGTGAGACGCTCGTTGGTTCCACCAGGGCGTAAGCATCGAGGTGAGGAGTGACAGTCTGAAGCTGTACGGTCACCAAATCTGCATCGAGCGTCTGGCCTGCAGCCATTTGCCTAGCTGCTGCCATGCCCAGCACAGTGGCTAAGAACCCTTGGAGCAAGAAGCAGCACGAGGCCGGTCGGGTACGAATATTGAGTGAAATTGTCGTGATCATCCTTCAGCACCTGTCGCAATGCGATAAACGTGTCGCTCGAAGATCCGGGCATGCCAAAGACAGGCACGCGCAACGGATAGGGACAGAAATGAGGCGCAGTTGTGCTGAGGATGTCTAGATTCGGAGCGGAAGGGGTGGCCCGGGTAGTGAAGCAAAAACGGACCGGCAAAACACGTGACGAGGAATAGCAAGAGATTGCGGGCTTCGCAAGATGGAGCACAACGCATTAAGCGACAGAATACGCAGTAACTTCACGAGTGAAATACCGGCGCACACAACCAGCAGCAGGGTCACCAGAATGCCATGAGAACCCAGATGCCGAACATTATCCATGTGATCGTGGCATTCACAGATTGGGTTGACTACCATGAATACGACGAAGAGAAGCAATAAACACGCGATGACACGCTGAGCCAACGAGCGTGTTGCGGGGTCTTCAATTCGTATGGAGCCACATTTGCGCATCTGAGGGCCGAGATTATCATAGTCAATTGTTTCGGCGCAAAGACCGCAGCCTGAGCAGCGGCAGAGACTGGAATGCGAGAGCTGACGAACAAGAAGGCGAACAGGTCAGATTATGCCAGTAGCGCCCTACGATAATTGGGCCGATACAGCCACGCGCCTAAACCGACGGAAGGCGTTCCGTATTGCGTTGGGATTCACATGTGTCATCGTCAACGAACGTTCCCTAATATTGGGCGCTTGAAAAATCCCCAAGCTGCGGGATAAGGTCTGGGACGGAGCCGCCTACTCCCACAGGCCGTTCCAGTACCGGCTCAGGCTCCTTCCTTTTTGGCGGTTTGGCGGCGATCACTTCCGGCTTCTTCACCTGGGGTTTGAGCACATGTTGGGCTATTCTTAGCTGTTTCTTAACCCACATTTGGAACGGCAGCCTGTCAATTTCGGCCGTTTGTTTTCAGCAGAATGCGGGAACTCGTACCAGCCGGCCTTTTGGAACAATCTTGCGCAGGTCTAGATTCTCGACCCCGGAGGTTGAGAACAAGCCTTAACGCGTTTCCAGCTTCAACGGGCTCATTTTGATACTCGGAGACTTGGCGACGGCTGAAGCTGCTAGAACTGCTAGCTTCCGGCACCTACCCTAAACCCCAGAATCACGATGCATCTTTCATGCGTCGAGTTCGCGTATGTCAGCTCATTTCCTGCAGCATCGAGATTTATGTGGGCCGTGCTCACGGCCCCGGGATCGGGATAATCCGCGAGGTTGCGCCAAACCTCCTATAATCGCGAAACGAGATGACGTTCCTGAAGCATCGAGTGTTGTTCATAGAGCACAGCTGAGCCTCGGCGTCTGTTGGAACCACAAATGTTCCCAACTCGGGGATCGCTACATCGTCGTAGTTGATCGCACTTTGGTACGAACTCAAGGAGGGGCTGCGAGGCAGGTCAGTTGCTACCGTTTGCACGCGCATCAACTGTCCGCTTACCCGATCGATCCAGATTGTTCCCGATAGACTGGGATATATGTCCTCCAGCCTGTAGGAAGAATTATTCTCACTCTTGAAATGAAAACTGTAGACGGCTGCCGTTCCCGAATCGATATTTTTGTAGGCTTTGAATTCGAAAGTCGGCCTGGTCTCCGGTTTGAAGATCGTTTTCAACTGCGTACCAAACAATTGTCCCGTAATCAACCCGCCCGAGCCCTCGAGAGATTGAACTGGTTTCCCATCGATTGTGAATTGCGAACGGCGGTCAACCCGTCCGTTTACGAACGTCACTTCCGCGGTCACAATGTCGTGTGGGCGGTCGTTGATCCACCGTCTCGTTGTCTCATGGCTGATATAGTTCGGCAGCGTTCGCGAAGAGAGGGCAACCTCGCAGGCATTGGCGAGAAGGTCGAACTCCGGCGCGATGGTGGCGATCTCGTCGCAGTGCGGCGGTCGCGGCATCGGCACCTCGTTCTGCACCCCAATCCCAATTGGGGCTTGGACGGCTCCCCGTTGAACAGATGGAAACGGCAAATCAGGCATTGCTGGTGCTTTACTAGCCGTCGTCAGGATTGAACCTTGAATTGGAAACTTCAGGTCTTTGCCATCCGCATGCCTCAGATAGATCGCGTCTTTGGCCAAACGAAACTCGATAGGACCGTTTACTCGCCATTCGAGTTGATAGGATAGATCTTTTACGAGGTGGACCATGTACGTATGGTCTTGATATTGAATGTAGAGATCATACGTAGAAGACTTTGCGGTCTGGCTCGAGTTCACACGCACCAACGTGCCGGTTTCATAACGTTCCGCCAAGGCGGTAGCTGAGATCGAGAGAAAGAGGACGAGAATCCAGAATCCGCGACGCATAAGCCGCCACTCCATTGCCCCTCCAGGGGTTGCGCGAATTGATTGTTACACTCTAATGTTCGGTTGCCACGTTCACGCTGCTTCGTTTTGGCAATATGCCGATGGTCAGGTCGTCGCTCACATCTGTCTCCCCTTGACTCCGTACCATGGTACGGGGTTTAGAGTGATGGTGAGAAGAACTGCCTGGAGATACGATCACAACTCGATCGGAAGACGACGCTTGTCGACGGAATGCTGGCCAGTATCGGAGCGTCCGCCTGTTGTGTGGGGCCTTTCTGCTTTTGAGTCTGGGCATCGGTGGAGCGTGGATTGGCAATCTTACGGCGTTGGAACCATACCGGCCCGTCTTCATCGCGCTCGTCATAGTGTTTCTCGGGCTTGCCTTCCGACAGCTTTATTTTGTCAAGCAGAGTTGCGATTCGGAAGCAAATTGCGTTGCGGATCACACCAGAAACGGTCAGCGAGTCATCTTCAGGATTGCCGCACCACTTCTTCTCGGCCTCATTGCTGTCCCCTGGCTGATGCCGTTCTTCTACCACTGAGAGGGAAATGTGATGCGAAAGCTACTTGCTTCTTTGTTGATCGTGCTACCAGTAGGCAGCCTCCGCTGCAACGCCGCAGACCGCTGTTCTCGACGTGCGGAACATGACCTGCTCCATGTGCTCAATCACTATTCGGAAAGCTCTGGAAAAAGTGCCTGGGGTGATGATGCCAAGGTCGACTACGATCACAACACTGCAACCGTGAAATACGACCCCGATAAGGCAAGCCCGCCAGCAAGAGTGAAGTTTTCTGAAGTCGTCCTCCAATCCGTGCTGACTTGTCCGCGTTGTGGCCATGAAACGACTGAGACGATGCCTTCGGACTCGTGCCTCTTTTTTCATGAATGTGTGCAATGCAAAGCTTTGATTCGGCCCAAGGCCGGCGATTGCTGCGTCTTCTGCTCTTACGGTTCCACCAAGTGTCTGCCGGTCCAGTCGCAAGGTGAATGCTGCAACTGCTGATCTGAGAAATTGACTCCTAAGTAAGTGCCGCATGGTGGGCCTTTGCCCGCATTTGAGAAGGCGCGGTGATCGCGGCAGTACGTAAATGCTTGATATCCCGGCGTGAAGTGGCGGGCTCTATAACGCCTGGAGAGGAGTTTCTTTATGTAATCCTCATGCCGCTCTCTTTATCCTTCGAGCATGCACTCGTGCTCACAACCAAGTCCGGTACGCCCGGCGGCCATTCTCATCGGCTGTGCTCTGGCCGCATTGCCGTTGGTTTCGACCTCTGCGCAGGTTGTCGGGACGAAGGTACCCGTAGCGGCAGCATCGTCAACGGACTCACAGCCAGATGCTCATATCGTCCGGGATCGGTGGGACGCGAGCAAAGTTGATACCGCTGCAACCGATGCTAATCGAAGCGCGGTAACAGCCCCGAGCGCGGCCCCGGCCGGTTCGCAGGAATTTGCCCAACAATACGTTGCTCAGAAACTTGAACTATGGCAGGAACGTTTGAAGCTAAGCGACTGGCGCATCACCTGGGCAATGGCCCATCGCAGCGACCTGAAACCCAATACAGTCGGCCAAATTCACTGGAACAAACCGAGCAAG
>Ga0102924_1001620_pt1 | contig 25664 bp, 27 predicted proteins | sample PaiPotPPM11metaG_FD_80116 | JGI IMG/M metagenome (GOLD analysis project Ga0102924, IMG submission 80116) | Iron sulfur acid spring bacterial and archeal communities from Banff, Canada, to study Microbial Dark Matter (Phase II) - Paint Pots PPM... ... | reverse complement strand
GCTGCTCCAACGTCAAATAGCTGAACATGCTGTCCTGAACTCGCTCGTCTCCGCGCATACTCAGTAGACGAACCAGAACGCAAATCAGCCGAAAACCGGAACCAATTTCAACAAGTTCCTAGGGGACTTGGATGTCGCGGTCCGCTTGCGACAAAAAACGAGAGATCACGCAGGCGGTGAGAAATGCTCACACAAAGGCAACTGCCCCTAACAGGCATTTCTCGGGACCTTTTGAGTGGTCGAGTTGGCCTATTAACCAAATCCATCGCAAATTGAGAAACAAGAAGCGCGCCATAGGACTGATTCTGTGGAAAGAGTTTGAGACTATGGTAAAGAAGAAACGAGCCAAGTATAAGGTCGTTTTCGGCGACCCGACCACTGTTTTCAAGAAAGACCCCTGGGCCAGTTTGAGTTAAAGGCATTGGGATGTAGTTGAGGTCGCGCCGGACGTCGTAGAAGATTGCAATCATGGCTACCGTGGACGAACTCGAGCGCAACGATGAGGAAGTTGCCGACTATGAGGTTGGTTTTCAGGATCGACTTGACTGCTCCGCCTACGAGGGTTTGACCGATCAGGAACTCTTTGAAACAAAGAGGACAACAGTCGATCAGATGTGGAACCGTCTCGAAGAGGTGTGGCGTGCCAATCGGAATCTAGGCACGGGATGGACTCGCGGCTGGAAGGCTGTGCATGAGGCCCAAAAAGCTGCGGGTAAAATCTAGCGGGCGGCAGTCGATCTCAACTGACATGGACCGCCCGAACTTCCTGCCTATTGCACCCACAATGATGTTTAGTGAGTGCGCAGTTTGTCCGTCATTGCCGCCCAGGCTATCTGCATCATGTGGATCGGCTGAAATTATGAACGTGTCGCGATCGGCGTTGTGATTGCACTCAACCACGACTGCATTCGGGTGGCTCACTATTATCTGGACCGTCCTCATCAGTAATGCTTGGACGTATGCGTCGTTTGTCATGTGATCTTCATTCTACCTAGCTCTGCGCGTCCGGAAGGTGATCACGCATACAGGTGGTGGCTATCGTTCTAGGCGAAGCTCGCGCGCTTTACCTTTTGGCGGAAGTCTTCGCCCTGCATCTCTACCACCACGCACATCTCCTGTAGCCGCGAGCGCATCCGTTCGCCAATACGGTCGCCCAGTGTCTCCTCGCGCATCGAGGCTCGGATTTGTCCGTTCGACCCCGGGTCGACGCCAAGCGGAGCGGTATTAGCGTAGTTAGTGGTGATGATGGTGGTGAGCCGGTCGTTATAGCGCGAGTTCAAGACTTGGGCCACGGTGTCCCACACCCATTCGCTGGGCTTCGCTGCGCCGAGCTCGTCCAGCACGAGAACCTCCGCTTTGCAGATCGGGCGAAGTATCTCCATCTCGGTTGCCTGAACCTCCCGGTTGTAGCTATTCTGGACTTCCTTCAGCAGCTCACGATAGTCCCAGAAGAGCCCAGAGGCGCCACGCTCCATGATCACCGATTGCAGGATGCCAACGGCCAGGTGCGTCTTCCCTACGCCTATAGAGCCCGTGAGGAGTAAACCAGTGCCACCGCTTTCGATGGGATACCCCTCGACGAACTTTCGTGCCCGCATGTGCGCTGCCGCCAGGGTCTTATCGGCGCCGCGGAACCTGCTCTCATAGCTATCCAGCGAGCAATGCTCGTACCGTTTGGGGATCCGTGCGCGATCGAGCATCCGCGCCGCCCGTTGTGCGAGGCGACACTCGCAGGGTCGCGCCACTTGGCGTCCGTCCTCCTGCACAATGCGCAGCCCCGAACCTTCACAGACGATGCAAACCTCGGCCATATTCTCTATCAGTTCCGGGTCCGGAGATTCCAAGCCGAACCTGCAGGTAGATGATTGTCACTATACCTCAATTGGCGCGGTATTCGGTGTAACTCTTTATATTCAAAGTAGATACCATGCCCGGCGCGTCACTGCATGACTTGCGCCCCCAAGGAAAATAATTGGACGAGATAAATCCGGTTCGGAAAGAGTTTATTGACTACGACGCGAGGAGCAAACCCCGCACGAAACGGTACTGCGTGAAGTGTCAGAATGACCTCGATCCCGGCAAGCCGGTGCGCCGGGTATATGTGACCCGCGATATGGAAGCTGTCCACCCGGAGGATTTTGGAAGTTACGCGCCCTCAGACCGTGACTTGGGCTGGTGGCTCATTGGGAACGATTGTGCCCGTATTATTGGCATGGAATGGACTTTGCCCGAGATTGCCCCGTAATTCGTGACAGTGGCAGTGGTATAGTCAAAGATATGAAGCAGGACACTCCCCTCGCGCGGACTCAGATGACTATGCCCGGCGTGGGAGAGTTTTTCTCGCCGACCGGGGTACTGGCCCACGCGAGTGGGCTACGCTTCGAGTATCGTCCCGGCCAACTCCAGATGGCACTGCGTGTCGAGAAGGCGCTCATTGAGGGCACACACCTCGTTGTAGAGGCCGGGACCGGCACTGGCAAGACGCTCGCGTACATCTATCCGGCGTTGCGATTCTCCATGATCACCGGCAGGCGAATCATTCTGTCGACCGGAACTAAGAGTCTGCAGGAGCAGTTGTTCTATAAGGATGTCCCTTTTCTAGAGTCGATTCTCGGGCCTCTCAACATTTGCTACATGAAGGGTCGAAGCAACTACCTCTGTCGGCAGAAACTCCAAGACATGCACGCGGCGTCGCTCTCAGGGGCGGAAGCCCTTCATTTCAAGATCATTCAGGAGTGGGCCGAGACAACGGAGACCGGCGACCGCGCTGAGATTGTGTCGTTGCCTGAGAAGAACACTTTCTGGGGCAGGATCGACGCCCGCACAGACGCTTGCGTAGGCACAGAATGCGCTCATTTTCTCGACTGTTGCGTGTCTGAGATGCGCCGGCGCGCGGCCGACAGCAATCTTGTCATCATCAATCATCACCTCTTCTTTACCGACCTCGAAATCAAGATGAAGGCGCCGGACGCTGCGGTTCTGCCTCCCGCCAGTGCCGTCGTCTTCGACGAAGCTCACGAATTGGAGCAGATTGCTTCTGATTGCTTCGGCGTGGCCGTGAGCAACCGAAGAGTCGAGGATCTCATTTGGGACATTCGCAAGGGGACGAGCGACGCGGACCGCCGCGCCGAAATCTCCAAGGTGGCCGGAACGGTTGTAGAGCGATTTGCCTTATTGTGGGCCGCAATGCCGGGAAAGAAAGAGCCAGCTCGGAAAGCGTTTGACGGCCGCCCAGAGTTTGTTGTCGCGCGGAATGAGATCTATTTGGGTGTGTTATCAGCTCTACAGCTTCTCCACAGCGTTCTCAAGGCGGTGGGACAGGATGATGAGTCCATCGCCTCGCTTGTCCAAAGAACGGGCCAACTCTTCTCAGAGCTTCGCTTTCTTGTCGAATCAACGTCCGACTCCGCCGTCTTCTGGATAGAGCGTCGTCTGGCTGACAACGGTAAAGCCCTGAACACGTTTATCCAGGCCACGCCCATCGACGTCTCCGAGATTCTCGAGGCCACCGTGTTCGAGACATACGATACGGCGATTCTCACCTCAGCGACCTTGGCAGTTCAAAAGGGCTTTGTTCATATTCGGAAGGCGCTGGGAATAGCGCAGGCAGAAGAAATCATCGTCCCATCACTCTTTGACTATCCAAAGCAATCGATCCTATACGTGCCAAAAGACATCCCTGACCCCCGCGACGACCATTTCTTCGAGTCCGCAAAAGGCCACATCGCGGAAGTCCTCCGAATATGTCAGGGGCGCGCATTCTGTCTGTTCACCAGCTACGAGATGATGCAGAAGATGCACCTTGCTTTGAAAGACGTCCTGCCGTATCCGCTTCTGCTACATGGCACGATGACAAGGAATGAGCTATTGTCTCAATTCCGAAACACGCCGCATGCGGTCCTCTTAGGCACCTCGTCATTCTGGCAAGGCATCGACGTTCAAGGCGAGCAACTGAGTTGCGTGATTATCGACCGCCTTCCGTTTGGGGTGCCGAGCGATCCGATTCTCCAGGCACGTGTCAAGAAAATTGAGAATGCCGGAGGTAGCGGATTCTTCGACTATCAGGTACCCAAGGCCGCCATTGCCCTCAAGCAGGGGTTTGGCAGGCTCATCCGGTCTACTACCGACAGAGGCGTGCTCGTCATGCTTGATCGACGTCTGCAGCACCAAAACTACGGAAACATTTTCGTCGAGAGTTTGCCGCCGTACCGCATTACAAATGAGATCTCCGATGTTCAAAGATTCATGGGGCGAGCCGATAATATTGACTCGATAGCTAACCGGCTAGCGGAGGCGGCTGAGGTAGGCATATGACTATCTGTTCGCCCCATGAAGTAGGTGGTAAGACCCTGATCCCCGTTCCAGATTGGATGCGCGGCACGGCCGTCTTCGGAGGCGTAAACGATGAGTATCGTTACACGCTCAGTCGCACGTGGGACGATTCTCTACCGTCCGTGTTGGTCGTTATGATGAACCCCAGCACGGCTTCCGTAACGCACAACGATCCATCTGTGGCCAAATGTTGCAGGTACGCGTCCGATTGGGGATACGGTTCATTGTGGGTAGGTAATTCTTGCGCCTACCGAGCAACAGACCAGAAGCGCCTCATCGCCGTTGCAGATCCAGTCGGCCCAGGCACCGACCGGCATATCGGTCGCGGGTAGTCGAGGACGACGACAAGGGAAACAATGATGATGACGAATAGCACCATCCAGAACATCATTGGCGCGCCGAATTCGCATAATCCCAATATTCTGAGCGTCCAGAAATGGATGCTTCTGGCGTGAGTGCAACGCGCCGCCAAGCTCGGCGATTCTGACGCTCAGCGGTACGTGCAGCTGTGCGAGTACAACATCGAGATCGCCGTTATGCACTAAGCCCGGGAAGCTCCGGCTTTTCGGAGCCGAATTTCTTCTGATTTGCATGGTGGAACAGTATCGTATTCTGCTCTCGCCGGTACTGCACGTTGCACCAGCTCATATACCAAGCGCCATTCGCATCGCGATAGCGGGCACCGACTTCAATGACCAAGGGCAACTGCTCCACGCGAGCGGTGTTGAGTTTATCTTCGATCTGCCGCATGATCTTTGGAAGCTCCCAGGTTTCGACATCATCCGAAAACTTGACGTTATGCGCATTGTCCATCGAGATGAACGCAAAGCCAGTTGATTCCCGGTCGATACGGGCTATATAGGTGCCATGTGTTTTGACCCCGGCGGTCAACTCGATGGGGAAGACGGAGATCTCGTGCGCATCGCCACCGCGGTTCTTAATGAAGATTCCGCGCTCAAAATACTCGCGCTCTTTCCTGTATTCGGTCACCTCATGAAAGCGGGCGCGCGGATCGTCGTGCGGGACCTCGCCCCATGAGTCGAACACCAGAATAGGACGGTCGTCCGGCCATGAAAGCTGGTCGACTTCTTCTTGCAGCTTTTCCTTCTCGACGAGGGACTCGAAGAATTTTCCGTAGAGTTTGGCGTGTAATTTATTGCCGGTGACGTAGATCTGCCCGAGCATGTACACCGCCAGAACCACCGCGTAGATCGCCAGTGTTACCCGAATCGTGTGCCAGTCGGTATGCGCCTGGTGGTACCGCTCCAGCGCCAATGCTACTGGGACAGAAATCAGAACGCCCACGCGCAGCCAGAACGTCTTTAGCGTCCAGTCGCGCACGTCCTTCCAGTAGCTCTTCCAGAAGAGCGCTGCGTAAGAGTAGGGCGGCGGCGTCTCCGATTTGGACTCGTCGGGCATCCCTCGATGGTCGCACCCCGCTGGCGGTCGACGCAACGACGATTTAACTCAAGTCACTGACTCCTCTGCATAACCCCAACCAAAAGCACCCCCAATGTCCCGAATTAACGTCTTCGTCCCCATCTCCAAGGTGGACGAAGCCCAGCGTTTGGTCTATGGCACCCTGGCTCGCCAGTCTGCTCAGCGAACTGACCTACTTCCAGGACAGCGTCGAAATCGAACAGTATTTCGAGGATGACAAGGACAGTGAGCTGCCCGCAAAGCTGAAATCGCACGTCACTGAAATGTGCGAACTGCTCGTCACACTTGTCGAAGAAAAAACTTCAGAGCTTACCGAGGGTGATGATACCGATGTCGAGATACTTGAAATGGCTGCCGGTCTTCCCGCCGGTCATCCGGAAGCGATACGCCTAGCCAGCCATCACTCTCCGCTGCTGGTTCCGGCGCAACGTTTTCTGCGGTAGAACGGCCGCGAAGCGAGACGATCACCCGGACGCTCTTCTCAATCTCTGCCGGCGCTGTCACAACAAGGCCAAAATCCAGCGACGTATCGCAGCTCGCGAGCCCCAACAACAATCAGACCAGGAGATGAACCATGGGAAAGCTGTGCACGGGAGTGGTATTTCACTCGAACGGAATGATGGAGACACCGCCTCCAGTAGTAGATCCGACGTGTCCTCGATGCTCGACGCTGCTTGAGCGGTTGACATGCCCACCGGGTATGTCGATAGCTTCGTGGTGCTTCCGCCGCGCTGGTGATTTTAGCTGCCCAACCTGCACAAAGCTGCAAGCCCAGGGCAAGTTGCATAGGAAGGCCCGCGTTGCGTGGTATGAGTCGTATTTCTGGCGAAAGGCGGCATAGGCCGCCCAAAGGGAGAAGGCTATGGACGAGAAATGGATCCGCGTTTGCGGGTTGAACTTTCGGCTCGGAGTGTCGACCCTCGAAGTGGACGCGCTTCGCGCCAATGGCTCACTCATCGACACGGCCCGGTACGAGTCGCAGGTTCTCTCGTTTGCCGAGTTGTATGTAAAATTCGGGCGCCGCGCTGTCCGCTTCTTTCGCCGAGCGCATGGCATACAGAAGGTCACGAAGCCGTCCAGCGTCAGGTATTAAGTGAGGCGTCTCGCGGCCAGAGCGTATCCGGTTATTGATGGGGAGGCCTAAGCAAACTCCGCATTAGCTGGTCATGCAATAGGACTTCAGATATGAGTCGTCTCGGCGTCTAACTTATGGAGAATGAAACAGTTTTATGAGGCATATGCCGACGCTCCAAAACTCGCAGCACTGCTGCGAGAATTGCCGTGGACGCACAACCTTCTCATTCTGGGGCAAAGTTCTATCTGCGGTTGGCCGTCCAGGCGAAGTGGAGTTCACGTGAGCTTGACCGCAGATCAGGAGCGCGGCCTTCGAGCGGACCGTACTGTCCGACCAAAAAACTTGCAGCAGTGACCGTCCTCGTCCTAGTTATCGCTGCCGACGTGGCGTAGCGCAAAGGACCCTTTGTGAGACGCGGGGCGCAATTCTTGCCCGGACGGCAGGAAAGCGCCTCTGCTTAGAGTCGATACCTGTAGAATGGTCGCGCTTTTCCAAACACACATTTCGTCACGATGGAGGAACCTAGCTATGAGGTCTTGTATGAAGGCGACGGTGGTGGCGATAGCCGTATCGATCTGCATGATGCCCAGCCACCTTAGGGCAAGCAACCTGAAACAGGTACACAACTGCACCGAAACTTAGCTTGCGAAGGACGGTTTGCTTTTTCTGTATAGCCACACTTGGAGCATTCACGGCTGGAGTTACGGGGGTCAACCTCAAGCACGGGCACGCCCGCAAGAGGTCGAGAAGGTGGGAATGCTTCTGATTTAGTACCTTCGGCGCCGTTTTCGGGTCCTCGAGCTTTTCCTGGGTCGGTTCGCATTTCGATATAGCCTTTGTGTGAGGGACTTCTATGCATAATGGCGTCGATTGGAAGGCAGCTTCCAAGAATGCACGTTGGTGGGCTGTTGATGCGGATGGAACTGCGCACTGGTTCAACTCGCCGAACGTCGTGCCGTTCACTGCCTTCTGGTTCGTGGACCAGGAGACCGCTCCGTTCTTTGGGTACGACGGAGACTGGCGCGAGAGCCTCACGGCGCGGCCCGATTGACCTCGTTAGGATGATTGAACCGCACGAATTCGAAGAGGCCGGGGAGTTGAAAGCTTCACCGGCCGTCGAGGCCGCCTGTCACCAACCGGTGTCAGAATTGGAGCATCACCATGCAGAACGATGACGAACAGAAGCTTCCCCGGCTCTTTATCGGGGTATTCCCGTGCGGGATCTCCTTGCGGACCGGCACCACGAAGAGCATGGAGATTACAAGTCTCTGGCCTTCTTTCCTTATAGCTCGCTAGTCTTGAAGCTTCGCAAAGACTGTCCCGCCGAGTTGCGGGGCGAGATCATCGTGAGTGCCGCGGCGATTCAGGCGCGCATTGGCGAACAGTACCAGATCTCAGGTTGCGGCCAGACCGTTTTGCTTGGTGATGAAAAACGGGCATGTGAGAACGGTATCGCGTCGCCCACTTCTGGCGATTAAAGCCAAACGAGAATGGCGAGTGCTCTTTGACTAAACACTCGCCATCTTCGATGGTTTGTTGGCAATAATGACTCTGACAGCCTACGTGGCCGAAGGGGACGGAACCGACGTTTGGGGTGGAGTGGCCTTCTTGGCAGCCCTCTTTTTGGCAGCTCTCTTCTTGGGCGCACCCTTCTTTGAAGCCACCTTTTTGGCCGGTTTCTTGGGCAGTGCGGCAGCCACGACGGGCGCCTGCGTGGGTTTCGCGGCTTTCTTAGCTGCTCTTCTGACCTTTGCCCAGCGCATTTTCATCGCCGCCGCGATCCTGGCGCGCCCGGCAGCAGACATCTTGCGGCGAGGTTGAACTACCGGCGCGGCGGGGAGCTTCTTTGCCAAGCCACTTCCAATGGGCCGATCAGGCCCCCTCTTGACCGCGCCCGTGTCTGTGTCGGACAAGAGTTCCTTGACTTGTTGGAGACGCGAAATCTCGGCGTCGATCTCCCAAATAATGTTGATTGTGGGCATTTCGTCTACCTCGGCATAAAGAATATCGCAAATAACTCACAACGTGGCCTTGTGTGGAAGAACAGGAAACCACATGACAATCGATGGAGCATTGCTGCGGGACCTTTGCGTCCAAATCAACACAGCTCTTGCCACTGTTCGGAGAAAAAACAGACTCACGATCAAGCTCGGCAATGAATCGTACGACGGGAATGACGCCAGTGGGGAGTTCCAACTTCACATTGTAGCCCCGCTTGGCGGACATAAAGGACGCCACTGGATAGCAGCAGCAGCGGAAGTCTCAGCAAGGAGAACTAGCATGGCAATCGTCATCAGGAGCGTGGCCCTCACCCTGGCCAATCACAAGCACAGCAAGGCCTATGCGGCGTCGATCGAATCACTAGAGGGCGGTCGCTCGTACATTGTCTGTTCCACCTACGGTGCGATAGGCTGCATCCAGAAACCGGGAAAGGGAACCCCGAAGCCGGTGACACTAGAAGCGGCCGAAAAGTTCTACAACAAGCTCGTGACTGAGAAGACCACGATCCCCTGTTCGTGCTGCGCCGGCCTCTATGTGATCACCGGCGCCGCGGCGGCAACGTCGAAGCCAGCAGTGAGCGCAGCCTTGGCCCACTTCCCTTCTTTCTTTCCCGAACTGCTCGAGCCAATCGTAGAGAGCGAGACCAACGGCTACCTTGAAGATGATCAATATTCCTTAGAGGAGAAGTTCGACGGTACCAGGCTGTCAGTTCGCCGCGACGCCAACGTCTGCGCTGGCTACAACCGTCTCGGCGGCTTCGTCCCGGTCCCGGTTGAGGCAGAGAAGGCGGTACGCGCCCTTGGGTACGAAAACATCTGGCTCGACGGCGAATTTGAGCACGGTCAGTTCGTTGCGTACGACTTGCTGCAGTTCGAAGGCAAGGACTACCGCGAGCATGCTCAGAGCTACCGCCGCCAGCAGCTCGAACGCTTGATCGTCGACGGCCCCTTCATGCGTCTATCGAAGGAGTATCTCGGCTCGGCTGACAAGATGGCCGCGCTCGCGATGTTCCGAAAACGCGGCATCGAGGGTGTTGTCTTCAAGCATCGGCACAGCCCCTACATGCCTGGCAAGCAGGGGGTCAATCGGAAACTCAAATTCTGGGAAGATTGCACGGTCAGGGTTTCCCAGAAGATGAAGAACGATTCAGCGCACAGTTTCGGGGTTGAAGTTCTGGATGGAGCTGTCTGGAAGAGTGTCGGAAACGTCACATGCAAAGGACCGCTGCCGGCGCTGGGAACGCACCGCGAAATCAAATACCTGTACGTCGGGACTGGCGGCAGCCTGTACCAGCCCGAGGACCGGGGTGCCAGGACGGATGTGACAGACGCCGACTGCGATGCTGCAAAGCTGAAGCACAAGACAACAGCGCGAGTAGGATGAGCATTAAGGTTGCGCTTACGCCATAAACCAAACGCCCCGCCGAACTACACGGCGGGGCTTTCTACCGAAAGGAGGTCTTAGACTTCTTCGCGGGCAGCGGGACCGTTGGGATTGCAGCAGCACTCGGCGGACGCCGCTTTATTCTGATGGACGAAAGCCCGGGCGCGATCCGGATCATGGCTGATGACAGGCTTGCATATGCTCGGCCGCTGATCGTTGGGATGAATTGCGACAATGGATGCAATGGAAAGGTCTATCCCCATCGGCAAGTACAACGTAAGCAGAAATGAGGACATGCAATGGCAATTGAAGTGTTCAGTATCGGCAGTGTGGTGACGTGGCGCAGCCAGGCGCAGGGATCGGCTAAGACGAAGGTTGGCACAATCATCGAAGTGGTGCCGCCAGATACTCGCCCCTCCACCGAAGGGCGCCCGGGGCTCAATGGATGTGGATTCGGACGGAACCATGTTAGCTACATCGTAGAGGTCGCCACCGGCAAGCAGAAGCAGGGCAAGAGGCACTACTGGCCTGTGGTGAGCGCATTGAAGCTCGCTTCCAATGAATAGTCCGGCCCGAGTTCGACCAAAGTACCTCAGCTACTATGCCGACGAGCTTGATGCCCAGAACATCTGTGCGGCGCTCAAATGAGTGGGGTATTCCGACCCGCATCCTCCGGCACCGTCCACCGAACGCTCATTGAATGGCGAAAGCACGATCTATCAGCCGCCCGTTGGAATCTGCCGAGTGGGGCGATACTGTCGTTCCACAACTCGCTGCCTACATCTCCCGGACGCAGCCTGGTCTCCATGGCTTCACGCGCCGCAACTTGTTCCGAATGAGGCAGTTCTATGAGGCTTATCGGGACGACACAATTGTGTCGCCGCTGGTGACATAATTGCCATGGACTCATCACCTCATCATTCTCAGCCTGGACCAAGCGACCGGAAGAGCGCGAGTGACGCTAAACATGCGCATGTTGTTGATTTTACGGTACGAATGGCGACTAAAAAAGCACGGGCAAAGTGCTCATTGGACAGCTGATTGGGAGTCAGCCGGGAGTTGATTTCGACCTTTGGGTTCCATATTCTGAAATTTGGACGTTAGCAGGCATTGGGAAGTTGCCGACAGGCACCACCGGACACTGGCAGCTTTCCTGAGAATCTTGCTGGAACTGGCAAACTGGGTTGGACCGACAACTGCCGCGGGAGTTCCCTTCCTGTAAACTTGGGCCGTCGCGGGTGCTGATCGACGTAGGCTCCGGGATAAATTGCCAATTTCCAAATTGGAAATACTCGTCTACAATTAGCCCATGCAAGGCCAGGACATTGCGCTTCTCCTAAAACTCGCCATCCAGAATGCGCCAAAAGCGCCATCCAAAGATCTAGCGGAAAGCCTCTTCATCTCTCCGTCGGAGGTGTCGAAGTCTCTGAGGCGTAGTGCGGAGTCAGGTCTGCTTCACATCGCCAATGGAGAAAAGAGAGTCAATCGGTCTGCGCTGATGGAGTTCCTGTCTCATGGATTCAAGTATGTCTTTCCACCGGCAAAGGGCTCTCTGGCGCGCGGCGTCCCGACGGGTGCGTCCGCGGAACCTTCGAAGTCACGTTTTCTGGAGGATGGCGATCCTCCTGAAGTCTGGCCGTATGCCGACGGCAAAGTACGGGGCATCGCGTTCGCGCCACTGTACAAGGGAGCGCCCAAGGCCGCGCTGCGAGATCCCCACTTCTACAGCGTTCTCGCACTCTGCGATGCGGTTCGCGGCGGGAGAACGCGAGAACGAAACCTCGCGATCGAGCTGCTCGGCAAGGAGATCGATGCCTGATCCGAACCTGCCCCTGCTGGAAGATGCGGTTCACAAACTCGCCCCGTTTCTGGATGAGATTGTCTTTGTTGGCGGCATCACTCTAGGGCTGCTGATTACGGACAAGGCTGCCGCTCCGATTCGCGGTACGAACGATGTCGATGTGATAGCCGAAATTGTCACGTATGCGGACTACGTCGCGTTCTCTGAACGTCTTCGCATAGCCAACTTTACGGAAGATGAAGGGGAAAAGCCTCTCACTTGCCGGTGGCACAATGGTGCTCTGATAGTGGATGTGTTGGCACTCAATGAGGAAGTGCTTGGGTTCTCAAACATCTGGTACGAATCCGCCCTCCGTCATGCGTTCACAGTTACTCTGCCCGGCGGACAATCGATCCGAGTCATTACTGCGCCGTTTTTCCTGGGGACGAAGATGGAAGCATTTCGGGGACGCGGCAAGATGGATTTTCCGGCCAGTCACGATCTTGAAGATTTCGTAGCTGTAATCGAGGGACGAGATACCTTGCTTCAGGAAATCGCCGAGTCTCCGGTAGAGCTTCGGCGTTATCTGGCCGAGGCGGCGAAGATATTGCTCGCTGAACCTCGGTTCCTTGATGTGCTTCCTGGATTCGTCCTGGATAACGAGCGAGTCCCTCTCATACAAGAACGGCTTGCTGAAATTGCACGGCAAGGATAAAAAGTCTCCGATCTCATCCGCCCTCTCGAGGAAGTCCGGCTTTGGAAACGTGCAACGGCCGTGCAGCTCCAGTTCGGCTTGCGCATTGAAGCGTGGGTCGAAGATGCCGCGTGGTCTGAAGAGCTTGACGGTGCCAAGCACAGCGCGGCTTTAGCCGCCCTAACCTCTTCCGTATGAAGCAGTTTTATGAGGCATATAGGGATGAGCCAAAAGTCTCGGCACTGACGAGACAAATACTTGGGTTCAGGACAGTGGCAGTGGTATATTATCGGAGATGGCGAGCGGTTGTGTTATCGCACGTTAGAGGAGCATCAAGTACATGCGACCAGTTCCCTCTCATCCATCTGTGCTAGCGAGAATTGTAGAAATTGCTTTATTTGTCTCGCTCGGCGCAGGGCAAGCTTTTGCGACAACGCAGACCACAACCACCCTGTCGGTGGGTCCCAGTAATAACGTGACGGCAGGAGCTGTCGTAATCCTCACAGCGACTGTGACAAACCCATCAGCTGTGACAAAGGGGACGGTTAAGTTCTGCAACGCCCTAATTACGGACTGCGGCCCCGGGCGGGGGCTCTATGGAACTGCCGCCCTGTCGAGTGCAGGTACGGCGGTCTTGCGGACTCGCCTGGGTGTGGGCGTCGCCAATATTCAAGCTTCATTTCTCGCGACAACTGCTAATGCAGGGAGCACATCTCTTACTAATTCGGTTGCTGTCAGTGCAAGCCCTATCTACGCGAGTTCTACGACTCTGAGCGCAAGCGGCGGTGTAGGAAACTACAACCTAGGTGGGGTTGTAACCGGGTTTGGCAGTCAGCCCTTGACCGGTTCGCTCACATTTCTTGACAGCACGAATGGGAACGATCAAATCGGGCTGGGGTCTTTGAATACAGCTACGAGTTCATTTGCTAATCAAGTTTCTTACGCCTCTGGGGCGGCCTATACGGTCGCGGTCGGCGATTTTAATGGCGATGGAATCCCGGATTTAGCGGTCGCAAACAACAACGGTAGCGCCAGCGCCGGGTCGGTCTCGGTACTCTTGGGTAATGGTGAGGCACTTTTGAGGCCCCTGTTGCTTACGCGGCGGGGTCAGAGGCTATGCCGCTCGCAGTCGGCGATCTTAACGGCGATGGGATCCTGGATCTGGTGGTTGTAAACCATAACTCAGCGACGGTGTCGGTTTTCTTGGGAAATGGTGACGGCACTTTTCAGTCCCAAGTTAATTACGCTACAGGGTCCGGGCCAATGTCGGCCGCGGTCGGCGATTTCAATGGCGATGGGATCCCGGATTTAGCGGTCACGAATATGTGGGGCGGCACGGTGTCAGTCCTGCTCGGGAACGGTGACGGAACATTTCGAACTCAGGTTGCTTACGCTACGGGGATATATCCCGTTTCGGTCGCGGTCGGCGATTTCAATCGCGATGGGATCCTGGATTTAGCGGTCACAAATTCCGGAAGCGGCACAATTTCAGTTTTCTTGGGTAACGGTGACGGGTCTTTTCAATCTCAAATTACTTACGCTACGGGGTTTGGCGGCGAGTCGGTCGCAGTCGGCGATTTTAACGGCGATGGGATCCTGGATTTAGCGATCGCAAACGACAGCGCCGGCACAATTTCAGTTTTGCTAGGTAAGGGTGACGGGTCTTTTCAGTCCCAAGTTACTTACGCTACGGGGGTCACCCCCATGTCGGTCGCAGTCGGCGATTTTAATGGCGACGGAATACCAGATTTGGCCATCTCAAATGAAAGTAGCAGCACGGTATCAATCCTGCTCGGCAAAGGTGATGGAACCTTTCAGTCCCAGGTTTCATACGCAACAGGGGCTTATCCCCATTTCGGTTGCGGTCGGCGATTTTAACGGCGACGGCATCCCCGATCTAGCAGTCGCAAATGCAGGTGCGGGAACGGCTTCGGCGCTTTTGGGCAGCCAAGTTGCAGCTTTTTCGGTGAATGGAGTGAGTGTTCCTGGGAGTGGCACTCATAACATCTTTGCTTCTTATGGCGGAGACGCTAGTCGGACAGTTAGCCAATCCTCAACAGTGCCCCTGACGGCGTTTAGCAAAACCACGCCGATCGTAACTGTTTCATGCTCTCCAAGTGTTCTCACGTACGGGACACAGAACTCGACATGTACGGCCAGTGTGGGTGGGGGAGCAACGGGCACGGTTGCTTTTGCTTGGGACGGAAACGCCTGGAGTACGCCCACACTCTCCGGAGTAGTGGCTACAGCGACCGGCTTTGCGGGGATGCCAGTCGGCACCTACACGGTCTCGGTGGTTTACAGCGGAGACAGTAACAACAACCCGGCTAGCGCCTCAACGACGTTGACGATCAGTAAGTCCCCGCTGACGATTACGCTGAATGCTGCGTCCCGCGCATACGGAGCCGCGAACCCGGTCTTCACGGGCTTTATCACTGGCATGCTGGCTGGCGATGGGATAACGGCCACTTACGCATCAGCGGCAACCGCAATGACAGTGGCCGGAGTTTATTCAAGCGGCGCTAACGCAATCTCCTCCACGCTCTCCGATCCGAATGGAAAACTTGGCAATTACACCGTCACGCAGAATGTGGGCACGCTCACAATTACCCGGGTGATGCCGGCCGTTACCCTAACCTCCCCCACAAATCCCGCCACGTACGGCACATCAATGACCTTCAATGCTCAGACCCCCTCATCGGCGACCGGCACTATGTCCTTCCTTGATGGAGCAACACTGCTTGGCACGGGCACGATTTCGGGCGGAGTAGCCACGTTTACCACCAATACCCTCTTTACTGGGCCGCACAGTCTCACGGCCAGCTACCCCGGAGATACGAACTACTCGGCGGCTGTTTCGCCGGTTGTTGCGCAGGTCATCACGAAGACGTCGGCAACCATGTCTATGACGTCGAGCAAGAATCCCTCGAGCTATGGTGATGTGGTGACCTTCACAGTGACGGCCGCGGGTTTAGCTGGTTTACCCAATCCCAGTGGCTCGGTCACGGTCTCGGACGGTTCGACAGTCCTGGCGGTGGTCACGCTGAACGGCTCCGGAGTCGCCACCGATACGCTTCAGACGTTGACCGCAGGCTCCCACTCACTGTCGGCAGTTTATGGAGGAGACGCAAATTACCAGTAATCGTGGTCGACATCTGAACAGTCGGAAAGCCGCAACGAACACGCCTGGAGCGGTTTCTGGTCGTATGAAAAAGAAACAACGCGCAAGGCTAGTCAAGGCGCGACTACATACTTTCCCCGGCCAGCGATGGGACAGTGCTGGTTTTCGTGTCGGGAGAACCGTGGAATGGACACCCAGGCCGACGGCCAGTCTTCTCGCTGAGCGTCAACTTTTGCCAAGATTTGGCGAACAACCGAGCAGATAGAGCGGATGTTGGATGGAGCTGCTACGGTTACGATTGGTTAACTTAGGAGGCCTACATGCTCGTCGCCATTCGCTCCACGGCATCATTCGTTTTCCTATGTTCTGCTCTGCATGTCGCAACTGCGCAGCCTGACTCTGCATTTCTTTTCCGCTTCACTCAAAAGCCCGGTCCGTGTTGAACAATATGATCGCTCCCGAAACTTTCAGGTGGAGAGTGATTTGCCGAATCGGCCGGCGGTTGCTGGAGGCCCTCGGCCGTTGCAGACATTGGTGTGGTATCCGGCAGAGAGATCGAGCGAACGCGTGATGACTTTTGGAGACTACGGAGCCTTGATTGAGACCGAAACGAGGTTCAACCAGCGGGTCGACCACGGTAAACCGCAGTTGTTTGTCGAAACATATATGCGTGGCACTACGGAACAGAGTGCATGGGCAGTCCGTGATGCGCCGATGAAGGCAGGCCGCTTTCCCGTCCTGATATATGCCCCAAGTCTGAATGCGCCCGCGACAGAGAACATAGAGCTTTGTGAATTCCTTGCGAGTGAGGGCTTCGTTGTGATGGCCAGCCCCAGCATGGGCGCGACTTCTCGATCCATGACGGTCGATATTCCCGGAGCAAACGCGGAAGCGCAGGACATCTCCTTTCTTATTGATTTCGCAGCTTCATTGCCGGATACGGATGCTTCGGAAGTGGCGGTGGCCGGCTACAGCTGGGGAGGCATGGCGGCGCTTTTAGCTGCGGCCCGAGATAAACGTGTCGATGCCCTCATTTCCTTAGATAGTTCGTTCGTGACCGCTAGCGACATTCATCCTGAGCGGATGACAATTCCTCTCCTGGTTTTCAGTAGAGGAGACGACACACTGGAATATTCGGATTCACAGCGCAAGGATAGAACGCAGAGCGACAGCGAACCGAATGTCCTGAACGAATGGACGCATGGGGACCTGCTTCACCTGCAATTGCTTGCGATCTCGCATATCCAGTTCAGCTCCCTGTATCAGAGAAGTGGGCGGTTCAGGAAGGAAGCGATGCAGTTCAGTCCCGCAGATTATTCGCTGGAAGAGGGTGCGGTCAGCTACAACTGGATGGCACGCTATACCCTTGAATTCTTAAACGCCTACCTGAAACACGAAGAATCGGCCGTACAATTTCTCAAACGCACACCAGCCGAAAATGGCGTGCCAAGGCATCTGATGGCTGTCAACTTCCGACGAGCTTTGGCCACGCCCGAACAGGTCAACACACCCATCAAGAAATAATAGCCTCTTGAGTGCGGCTCGCAATGTGAACGATCAAACCGGATATGCGATGAGATTATTGACCACCTGCATGACTGTACTTGCAATAGCGCAGTGGACCGGAGTATTGCTTCCTAATTCCGTTGCCGCTCAGCCCACCTCTGGGCCAGCAGCGGTCCGTTTCCGCACCATCAACGACATCGAATATCAGAACGTCGAACCGTCCGAGCACGCGGATATTTACCTGCCAACTCACGCTGCAAGGACTCCCCCCGTGCCGGCAGTCATCTGGATGCATGGCGATCACCATGACAAGGCTGACGACCGGGAGCGGAACATCTGTTCCCAACTCGCCGATGCCGGCTATATCGCGATCAGCATCAACTATGGAAGCTGGCCTGATTCTGATGTTGGCGAGGAACATTCTCCCCGAATTTTGCAGAACATCGCCAATGCCAGAAGTGCGATCCTTTACTTTCGGGCGCACGCAGCCGATTACGGAATTGACCCTGCACACATCGCGCTCTTCGGTGGATCGGCCGGCGCCTGGCTGGCCTTGATGGTTGGGCTCACCGATGCTAACGCCCCGTTCGATTCTTCCAACCCTTATCCCGGCGTATCCAGCGCAGTGAGTGTTATCGGGGACTTTTACGGCGACCTCGATCCGTGGCTCAAATCCACGATCACCTCAAAATCTCCCTCTGTCTTAACCGCAAAATCTCCACCTGTATTAATTGTCCACGGTAAAGCCGATCCCGCTGTCGATTACCATGACTCGCTTGCGCTGAGCCAGACGCTGGCAGATTTTAGGGTCCCAAATGAATTAATCCTTCTGGATAATGTAGGACATGGTTTTGACTTTACAACCTGGCAGAACAAGCCACTTCCACAGGATCTCCGGCCTGTCGTCCTGGAATTTCTACGAAAATATCTTGGCTCACCCGTGAGTGGTTTATCGAAACAGAATTAATACCCGGTGTGATACGTTTTTTCGCATTGATCAAGGTGTCGCCGCGATACATGGCTCCGCATTTCCGATGTACTTTGTAGGACTTCTTGGGACCACTTGGACATTGCGAAAGGGCCTCATCGAGGTGTACGACGCGGCTGCGCAGTGGACGAATCGTTGCGAGATTCGGTCAACCCGATGAAACGCAAGCATTCTCCGCAACCTTCGTTCAGGCTGGCTTCTCGTCTATTTCCGTTCTCGTCTTTTTCAAGTCGTCGCCGAGCAGAATGGCTTCGGCGATCTCACGCATCGACTTCCTCCGCTGACGACTTTCGCGTTGCATGCGGCGGTATGCTTCGTCTTCAGTGACGAACAAGTCGCGTTGGAGGATGCCCTTTGCCCGGTCGACGACTTTGCGGGTTTCGAGGCGGCCGGCAAGGGCAGCGTTCTCGGTCTCCAGACGGGCACGCTCGATCTCGGCTCCAACGAGGACGCCAATCGTCGAGAGCAGGCGAACCTCGTTGGGTGTGTGATGGTAGGAGTTGCGGTGCTGGAGGTTAATGACGCCGACAACCTTACTGGCGCAAAGGATGGGCGTGCAGAGCATGGCCTCGAACTGGTCTTCGGGGACATTCAAGAAAGCTTTGAATCGAGGATCGTCTGAGGCATTGGAGGCGATCGCGACGGGTTCACGATGCTCCGCAACCCAGCCAGTCACGCCATGCCCGATCTGCAGTCCAAGTTGATCAACCAGGTCGGCGTGGGGGTTTTGCGATGCACGGAGGACAAGCTTATCGCCCTCCAGAACGTAGATGAAGCAGGAGTCGCATGGAATAAGTGCGGTGACGAAGTCGACGACGCGCCCGAGTACGAGGTGGAATGAGTCGGCGGCGGCGATACGGCTGCTGATCTCATGCAGAAAGTCAATGGGAGTGAGGCCATCGCGAAAGCCGGCCATGGTTGGCGTGGAGAGGGCAATCCGGCGAACTGGCTGAACCGAATTGCCGGGTGGACTCGCGGCGGAGCCAGCCATCGGCAGATGCGCTGCCGCGGAGATTCGCGTTGTGACCGACGAGGGCTCTGAGCCGCCGCGTTTTTCGTTCAACAATTTGCCGGCATACTGCGCCGCTTCGTTGACGATGAAGCCCATCTTTGGGCGTGAGGGCTCGAAGTCCGGCTTTATGCCGTAATGCGCGAGTTCTTCAGAGGTCGTGGGCCCGATGGAGACGACGACCATCTTCGCCAGACCATCACGCAGGTCTTGCTGGCAGTTCATCTGCTCGGCGATCTGAAATAGATGGATCACTTGGACCGCAGTCATGAAAAGGACCACGTCCACGTTGCCGCGGGCGATGCCGAGGACACACTCGCGCAGAGGCCGCACATCTTCGGGCAAAGTCCACTGGTACACCGGGACCTTAGTAACTTCGGCGCATTGCTCGTTGAGCGCTGAAAGAAACTCCGGATTGGACGCGCCATATTCCTGCACCGCAACGCGCATGGCCGCCAGCGACTCGCCGAACTCTGCCTGGAGGGCGGAAAGCATCTCACGCCATGTGCTCGGCTCGGGGGCGACAACCGAGATCGGCACCTGGAGGTCCCGCAGCGCGGCTTGCGGTTTGGGCCCCCGCGCGGCAATCCGTACGGAGCGCAAGGCCTGAAGAAAATCCTCGCGATTATGCCGCGGGGTGACGATATCGAGGAGTGCCCTGACTCCAACTCCGGTGAGGAAGATGACAACGTCGAAGTTGCCCTGCATCAGCCCGTCCGCGAATTCAAACGCCTGGCGATGGGATTCGAGCGGCGCTTCTCGCATCGAGGGCACGACAAACGGCTCGCCGCCGTAGGTGCGTATCAGCTTGGCGACTTCTTTGGCACGGCGCGACTCGAGCGATAAAACTCGAAGTCCGTCGAAGCTTGCATGTGCCATCGAAACCTCCGGGACTCAGCGCCTTCCAGGTTGGCTTACGGTTGGAGTAGCTATAGGACTGCTTCAAGCTCTCGGGGCTCGGGAGCAACAGGGCTTGAGTTTTAGACGAAGAGTCGAATGACTGAGACTAGTTTACAGCGAGTTTAACAGCCTAAATTCGGAGTTGGGCAGTTTCATATAAAAGGTGCCTGCGCGTAAGGCCAGGCACCTTGGAAAGTCCATCCGACTCTGTGGATCAGGGTTCTCGAAAGCGACCATGCGAGGCCCGCGCTATGGCCGAACTGGGCGCTGTGGCATTCCCCAGCGGTAGACAAACTCCACGTAGCCGTATTGGGCATCTTTGGTGGTCGGATAGATCGCTCCGATAACGCTCTTTCCGAAGGATTTCGCATAGTAAAAGGACATCGTGACCGGCTTCGCCACCTGCCAATCCACGCTGGCGTCGAGCACGGAGGCGAAGCTCGACAGCCCATTGGCAGGGCGTCCCGTATAGCCGAAGACCTTATTGTCATACGCCCCGCCGCCCTGATACCAAAGGTCGTTGGCGGAGGTGAGCTTCAGCCAATGCAGGTCGGATCTAAGGCCGATCTTCTTTGTAGGTTTGTCGATCAGTTGCACGAATTCGTCGGTATTGTTCATGAGGTTGTAGAAGGGGAACTGCGCATAGACGCGAGGCGTGGGCAGAATCTGGAAGAAGGTATTGTGCTGGCCGTCGGTGGGATTGTTGTCGCCGGTGGAGCGGAACCATCCGCCGCGCAGCCATGGCGTAGTGAGGACCGCGGTGAGTTGGAGTCCGCCTTCGACGGCGGCCGCTCCGGCACTATGGCTGAGCGCGCCCCATTGGCCGGTCTGCAGCGCGCCCCAGAACAATAGGTCCGCGCGAGCGGGACCGAGAGGAGCAGTTGCGACGGCATCGCCCCCGTAGGTGCCAATACGGATGTTTTTGTGGTCAGCCGCGCGGACGGCGAGAGCGCGATTGTCCGTCTTGGTGATGCCTGTGCGGCCGTCGTGGTAGTCCATTCCGAAAGCACGAACGAGGAGATGGTCATTGAAGGCGGACTTGGTGAAGGCCAGGTATTGCAGGTCCACGTTGAGTTCCGGGTTGCCATTCATATTGAAGACGCCCTGATCGGCCCTTGCTGCCATTGCGGTAATGTCGTAGCTGCCAGAGCCAAGGTGAGCTTCGGCGCCATCGTAGCTGCGTTGTGCGGTGGAGAAGCCAAAGTTTCCAATCAGGCGCTGCGCGATGCGGTTGGTCTGGAGCCATGCGATGCCGGCGTCTTTTGGCTGGGTCTCTTGACCGTCGAAATACTCAAAGCGGCCCAGGCGAAGGGTGTTGTCTTTACCGGCGAAGTGGTAGCGTGTGAACCCTTGCTTGAGAAACGCCGCCGCAGGATTGGAGTTGTTGGTGTTCGACGCGTAGTACGTGCCTCCAAGCCCAAGTTGGCCCTGCGCCGTGACCGAAGAGACGGCGTCGGTCGGAAGATCAAGGTCCGAAGGCGACGCGAGTTCGAGCTGCCAGTCCCACTTCTTGATGCGCTGCGCCACACCGATGCGCACCAGTGACTCGGTGAACCCGTAGGTTTCCGGCGTAGGCGTCGCTGCATACCACTGCGTCGCATCAACTCGCGACCGGTCGAAGACAGAGACGGAGACGGGCAGGTTGGAGGTGTTCTCCGGAGGTGGGGTTTGGCAAAAGCAGAGCTGGGCCACGGATATGCCAACCGTAACGAGTAGCAACGAGATCGATCGAATGGGATTCATCAAGCGCTCCTGGATGACGTGGTTCAGCGACGCCCGTGCTGGGCGCGGGTCGGCGAGGGATTGAGATCGATGCCAGGGTCGCCTCGATGTAACTGCACAAACGTGCAGGCGCAGTAAGGCGCAGGCACGAGGCCCCAGGCAATTTAGCTCAGGCGTAGAGAGGGAATCCGAATCGCGAAACAAACGAGACACACCCGGGTGTCACGTCCAGCTTGGACCGGATTACCGATTTGTAACACGAGGCGGCGCATGTGACAAGCGGCCTGTGGAGAAGTTTGCGCGTCACCATGCAGCATTAAGCCCCGTCAATACCGGCTGAAAACGTGTAACCCATGTAGTTACATAGCGCGATAGCTGGCACTTGCAATCGGCAAGAACTAACGATACTATTCACGCAGGAATCTTCCCACACCATGGCGTTGTGGTAAGTCCGATCCAATTTCATAACTGACCCGCTCCATGCTGAGCCTTGAATCCGCTGCAGGAATGCAGTGTTCGATTTGGCGTACGTGTGCGTGTGGTTGTTCTGAAGCCATATCGACCTCTTCCCCAAGAATATTCAGGGCTTGTCTTGTTGCATCTCGTGTTTACCCCGTCCCTTTGCGAGGAAGTTGCTGATGGTTCCTGACCAAATTGCCAATCAACCGTTTACGGCCACACAGAAGGAATACCTGCGAGGATTTTTCGCGGGCGTGGCCCAGCGTGGGGCGATTCCGTTTGTCGGGCAGACGGCCGCTGGCCTGATCACGGCCGACCCTGCCTCGGGACTTGCGAATGAGGCAGCGGAGCGCGAGGAACTCTACTTCGGCACGCCCGTTTCGGAACTATGCCGCGAAGAGACATGGAAGCATGACGAGAACGCGCTCGACATCTGGGACAAGTTGCTCGCCCATGCCGCGGAGAACAAAGCGCCGGCGCCGGATGACCTGTTCCGGTTCAAGTTTCACGGCCTTTTCTATGTTGCCCCCGCGCAGGATTCGTTCATGCTGCGGCTGCGCGTTCCGGGCAGCATCCTCGCTACGCACCAGCTGCGCGGGCTCGCGACACTAGCGGGGGAGTGTGGCTCCGGCCGGGTCGACATCACGACACGCAGCAACCTGCAGATTCGCGAGTTCCAGCCGAAGGACATTGTCCGTGTACTCACCAGGATTCAGGCGCTTGGGATGACGTCGCGGGGTTCCGGTGCGGACAATATCCGGAATATCACTGCCTCGCCGATAACCGGCATCGATCCCGAAGAGCTGCTCGACGTGGCTCCGCTGGCCGAGGCGCTGAATACGTACATCCTGAATTCGCGCGACCTGTATGGACTGCCGCGCAAGTTCAATGTCGCTTTCGACAACGGTGGTGCCATCTCGGTCGTCGCCGACACGAACGACATCGGCTTCCTGGCCGTGCGCGTGAGTGAGGGCGAGGCCGTTCCCGCGGGCGTTTATTTTCGCGTCGTGCTCTGCGGCATCACCGGGCATAAGCAATTCGCTAGCGACTGCGGTCTCCTGTTGCGCCCCGACCAGACAGTAGCCGTCGCTGCGGCCATGATTCGCGTCTTCAACGACAATGGCGACCGCACCGACCGCAAGAAGGCCCGACTGAAGTACCTGGTCGACAAATGGGGCGTTGAGCAGTTCCTGGCCGAGACGGAGAAGCGGCTGGCCTTCCCGCTGATTCGCTATCCCGCAGAGGCCTGCGAGCCGCGCAAGCCCATCGACCGCGCCGGCCACATCGGCGTCCATGCGCAGAGTCAGCCAGGGCTGCACTACATCGGCGTGGTCGTGCCCGTGGGACGCCTGCCCGAGGCCCAGGCGCTCGCCGTCGCGGAGATCGCCGACCGCTTGGGCACCGGCGAGATCCGCTTCACCGTCTGGCAGAATCTCGTCATCCCCAACATCGCAACCGAACATCTCGAAACCGCGAAGGACGCTCTGCTGGCCGCCGGACTCGACTTCGCCGCAGGCCGCGTGCTCAGCGGCACGGTCGCCTGCACCGGCAACAAGGGCTGTCGTTTTGCCGCCACCGACACCAAGTCGCACGCCGTCGAACTCGCGAACTTCCTCGACTGCCGCTTCCCCATCGACCAGCCGGTAAACCTCCACGTCACCGGCTGCCCTCACTCCTGCGCGCAACACTACATCGGCGACATCGGCCTTCTCGGCACCAAGGCCGGCGGCGAAGAAGGCTATCAGGTCGTCATCGGCGGCGGCTCCGACCAAGACCAGGGCATCGCGCGCGAGCTCATCCCTTCCATCCGCTTCAGCGATCTTTCGCCCGTCATGGAGCGCCTCTTTCAGGCCTACCTGAGCCACCGCCATCCAGAAGAGTCGTTCCTTAGCTTCACCCGAAGACATCCCATCGCCGACCTCAAGGATTTGTGTTTAGCCAAGGAGTGCGTATGACGACGCAGATCGCCAACCCGCGGGGCACGGTGCCCTACATCCCTGACAATGCGCCCTTCAACGAGGAGCAGCGCGCATGGCTCAACGGTTTTCTTGCCGGAATATTCTCCGTCACCCAAGCTGCGCCGGCCGATCCTCCCCCATCGCTGAAGATTGCGGTCCTCTATGCGTCGCAGTCGGGAACCGCCGAAGGCCTGGCCCGCAAAGTCGCCAAGGAACTGAAGTCGAAGGGCCACGTTGCATCGCTCGCCTCGCTTGAGGGCTACACCCCGGCCGCACTCTCCGAGGAGCGCTATGCCATCTTCATCGCCAGCACTTACGGCGAGGGCGACCCACCCGATACTGCACAGCCTTTCTTCCAGAAGCTCTGCGTCGAGCACCTCCCGCGCTACCTCGATCTCTCGTATTCCGTCCTTGCTCTGGGCGACTCGCACTACGAACACTTTTGCAAATTCGGCGTCGACCTCGATAACAAACTTGCTGCACTCGGCGCTGTCCGCATCTATGATCGCGTGGATTGCGATGTCGATCCCGACGAGCCGTTCGCGCAATGGAAGCAGGGTTTGTTCGCGCAGTTGGAATCCATCGTCGCCGCCCGGCCCGCCCGCAGCGCACCGCCCTCATCGGAGACAAATACAGCGCCGAAGTCAGCGTCAGCAGCTTCGCCGGCTGGCCACGCCAGCGCCACCTATTCGCGCGAGAACCCTTTCTATGCGCCGCTCGTCGACAAGCGCCCACTCACTCGCGAGGTCTCCAGCAAGCAAACGATGCACCTTGCCTTCTCGATAGCCGACTCGGACCTGAAGTACGAAGCAGGCGATGCGTGCGGGGTCATCCCGCAGAACGATCATCAATTGGTCGGCGAAATCATAGCCTCGCTGAAGTTCAGCCCCGAGGCACCCGTGCAACTCCCTAAGTGCGGCACGGCATCCCTCCGCGACGCCCTCACCAACCACCTCCAGATCACGCGACTCACGCGCAAGATGATCGAAGCCTACGCGACTATAGGCAACTGCCAGGCGTTGTTTGACCTGCTTGTGCCCGAACAGCAGACGCAACTGGACAAATACACGTGGGACCGCGGTCTTATCGACCTTATCCACGACTATCCCGGCATCCTGCACAATCCCGCCGACCTGGTTGCGATGCTGCCGAAGCTTGCTCCGCGTCTCTACTCCATCTCATCGAGCCCATTCGCGCACGCCGGTGAAATTCACACGACGATCGCCGTGGTGCGCTATCGCTCGCACGATCGCGAGCGATAGCGCACCACGGCGATCGTCGTGTGAATTTCACCGG
>Ga0102924_1001619_pt1 | contig 25689 bp, 22 predicted proteins | sample PaiPotPPM11metaG_FD_80116 | JGI IMG/M metagenome (GOLD analysis project Ga0102924, IMG submission 80116) | Iron sulfur acid spring bacterial and archeal communities from Banff, Canada, to study Microbial Dark Matter (Phase II) - Paint Pots PPM... ... | reverse complement strand
TCCCCGCAAGCGCAGGCCCCCCCCCCCCAGACGGCCCCCAATGAATCGCAGCTCGCGATGGCGCCGCGCCCCAATCCAAAATACGCGAAGAAAATCTCCGAACTCGCCGATAAGGCGCTCGCGGATGGGCGTTTTGATGAGGCCCTCGATTATTACCAACAAGCCGCGCGCTACGCTCCGCAGGACACAGCCCTTATGGAGCGTATCGCCGCCATGCGGTCGAAGCTCGTTCGCGACCACGTGGATGCTGCGGAGCGCGACGCCCTCGACGGCCACGCCGACATGGCCGTCGAGGAATTGGCTAAGTCCCTGCTCATCGATCCCGGCAACACCATTGTTGCGGAACGCATGAAGCAAATGAAGGCCATGAGCGATACCCCGGTCCTGAAGTCCGACTCGACAATCGAGGGCTTGCCAGAACTGAAGCCGCACCCCGGAAAACAAAACATCGATCTCCGCGGAGATACCAAGTCCGTCTACGAGCAGCTGGGACTGTTGTACGGAATTAAAGTCGCTTTCGATCCGGAACTGCCCGCACGAACCATCCGGCTCCACGTGGACGATGTCGATTTCGAAACCGCGCTGAAAGTCCTCAGCACCGAAACCGCCACGTTCTTCCGCCCGTTAACCTCCACTCTCTTGTTCGTGGCGCAGGACAACGTGGAAAAGCGCCGTCAGTACGCCCCGCAAGCCGAGCAAACGTTTGTCCTGCCGGCCTCCGTGGGCACGGACGAAATGACCGAGGTGGTTCGCTTGCTTCGTGAGATGACCGGCGCCACCCGCGTCGCGCTCGATGCGAAAAGCCGATCGATCAGCATTCGCGACACTCCAGAAAGGCTCGCGCTCGCGGGAGAACTCATCAGTCAGGCGGAAAGGGCTCGCGGCGAGTTGCTGCTGGAGATAGAGATTCTCGAGGTCGATCGCAATAAGGCGCGCACCCTGGGTCTTCTGCCGCCTTCCTCAGCGGAACTCATTTCTCTCACTCCAAGCATCCTTACCCAATTGCAGCGGGCAAAGGACCTCAGTACGCTGATAACCTTGCTCGCGAGCATTTTTGGAAATGGCGGCAGCTCGGCCAGCGCTGGGAGCTCCCTCAATCTTAGTTCTCTAATCCCCCCGCTCACATTGGTGGGTGGCGGAAAGACGACGTTTCTCCTGACACTGCCCGCGATTGCCGCGCAGTTTTCCGACGCGCTCACACTTGTCCACAGCGGCCGCCAGGTTTTGCTGCGCGCGCAGAATGGCAAGCCCGCCACGTTTTTTGTGGGTGACCGCTTTCCCATCACGCTTTCCCTTCTTTCCGGAAGTCTCGGCCCCTCCACCGCAGCCACGTCCATCCCAGGAACAACCAATAGCATCCTCCCTAGCACTTCCTATAACGTCGGCGTCGGGCCCGTAGCGCTCACTTCGGCGGACTTCCGTAACATAGGTCAGCAGGACCTCGCGGTCGTCAACGAGATCGACAACACCCTCACGATTCTGGTGAATCAGGGTTCAGGAATTTTTCTCGCATCCGCGAGTTCACCCATCTCCCTTGGCGCAAGCAGAGCAACCGCCCCTGCAATCGCTCCTTCCATTGCTTCTGCAATCCTAACCACTGGCGGTTTTCACGATTTGCTTGTCACCGATCCCATCGCCAACACCGTCCAGGTCCTGCTCAGCAACGGCGACGACACGTTCAAAGCGGCCGCCGGCTCTCCTATTTCCGTCGGCCGACAGCCCAGCGCCATCCTCACCGGCGATTTCAACGGCGATGGCCATCAAGACTTTGTCGTGACGAATTTCACGGACAACACCTTTTCTCTATTTCTCGGCAACGGCGATGGAACTTTCAAGCAAGCTAATGGCTCGCCTTTTGCTCTGCCTAACGCTGTCGCCGGCCCCATTGCCATGACGGCAAGCGACTTTAATTCGGATGGACATCTCGATTTGGGGATCGTGAATCAGACAACGAGCAATGTTTCGATTCTTCTCGGAAATGGCAACTCCACGTTTACCCAGGCCGCCAATTCCCCGTTTCCCGTCGGCAAATCACCGGTGGCCATCGCCACAGGTGATCTGAACGTCGATTCCCACCCCGACCTCGCGGTCGTCAACCAATCGGACAACACGGTAAGCGTGTTACTGGGCAACGGCGACGGCACCTTCACTGCCGCGCCAAACTCCCCGCTCGCGACCGGACAGGCGCCATCGGCCATCACGATCACCGACTTCAACGCGGATGGCAATCCAGACATTGCCGTGACCGACCCGGTCACGGATAGCGTGTCGGTCTTTCTGGGTCTCGGCCAGGGACTATTCGCGCCTGCTTTCCAACTTCCCGTCGGCTCGCATCCAACAGCCATTCTGGCAGCCAGCCTCAGTGGAGCCTCCTTGCCAGATGTGGCCATCACGGACGATCCGTCCGGCGCCATCGGCCAGGTCACCGTAATCCGGAGTCCCGCGAGCTTATTTTCAAACCAGGGAGCAGGCCTTGCGCAGCAACCCTATCCCGGCGCGGAATACGAGGACCTCGGCGTTAAGATCAAAGCCACGCCCAGCATCCATGCGGATGACGAGGTGACCTTGCAATTGGACTTCGAAATTCGCGCGCTCGCCGGTTCTTCCATCAACGGCATTCCGATCATCACCAACCGCACTCTTTCGCAAACCGTGCGTGTAAAAGAAGACGTACCCACAATGATCGCTGGTCTGCTCGACAGTCAAGAGACCCGCACCCTCACTGGTCTTCCCGGCTTCGCCACTCTTCCAGGTGGACTGGGCTATCTCTTCGGCCAAAGAAAAACTACCGGGCAGGATACCGAGATGTTGATTTTCGTCACTCCACACAACTTGCGAATCGTGGATCGCCTCTCCCGTTCCATTTATGCCGGGCATGACACGAGCACCGGCCGCGGTTCCGCAGTCTTTCCTCCGCGCCACTAACCTTGATAAAACTGGGGCTAGTCCGCACCATGCCGGATTGTCTTGGAAATTGCTTGGTCTATGGCAATGGGTCGAAGACCACGATGGGCTGATACGTGCGCGGTACTACCGCTTCGGCAATGGCCAAAAGCTTGTCTTGTTGGCTGAAGACGCGCAATCGCGGCGGCTTTATTTCGCCCCCGTCGAGTTGCAACGTCGCCCCGGGAGGAAGTTCCACCCGGCCGGGTTGAATCTGCGTGATTTGCACGTTGAATTTAGTGCCGTGACGGACGCGTCTCTCGATGACGGGGAGCACATTGGCTCGCGGAAAATTCGGCAGCAGGTTTTCGAGACGGATGAGGCAATCGGCGAATTTCCCCGTGCGCGACGCTTCCGCCAGCTCTTCCAGCTTGATGGCCTGCTCCAGCGAGAATTCGCCCACCGCTGTTCGCGTAATCTCCGCCAGGTGCGCGCCGCAGCCCAGTTTCTGCCCCATTTCGTGCGCCAGCGATCGGACGTACGTGCCCGACGAGCACTCGATCACAAAACGCGCCACGCTGCCTTCTATTCCGATGAGCTTGTACTCGAACAGCTCTACCTCGACCGGCTTCAGCTCCACCGGCTGCTTTTTGCGCGCCAGTTCGTACGCCGGGCGGCCTTTCACTTTTTTTGCGGAGAAGGCTGGCGGCATTTGCTCGAACCGGCACACCTTCTCCGCCACGAGCTTCTCGAGAACCGCTGCGTCGAGTACGGGGGGAGTATCCGGCCCCTGCGCCTCGCCGTCTGAATCGTAAGTATCCGTCGCAAACCCGAAACGGAAGCCCGCCGAATAGCGCTTCCTGCGCCCGCTGTAAAATTGCACCAGCCTCGTCGCGCGCCCCAGCAGAAGCACCAGCACCCCTGTCGCCAGCGGGTCGAGTGTTCCAAGATGCCCAATTTGCCGGAATCCCGCGAGATGCCGCACCGCATCCACCACGTCATGGGAAGTTTTTCCCCGCGGCTTATCGATGACGAGCGCCCCGTCAGACAGAGCAGGCTGAGGTTGGCGTGGCATGAGATGAATGGTTGACTATCAGTTTTGAAATGGAAACGAAGCGCCTTTAAGACGCCGCAGGCTTGTCCTTCTTCATTTCTTTCAAGAGCTGATCAATTCGCTCCGTGTACTCCTGCGAATGGTCTAGCGTGAAATGAAGTTCAGGCAGCCTCCGAAGTTGCAGCCGCTCAATCAATTCGCGCCGGATAAATCCAGCAGCATGCTCCAACGCCTTAATCGCGTCGGACTGCTCTTTTGCGGATCCCTGCATGTTAATGAACACCCGCGCGTGTTTCATGTCCTGCTGCACGCGCACTTCGCTGACCACCACCATGCCTTCGAGCCGCGGGTCTTTCAGCTCCCCCGCCAGCATAGCGTTGATTTCGTGAGCAATCTCCTCGCCCACACGTTCGTGCCGGTGATTGGCTGGACTCATTTCCGTCCCCGCGAAACTTCCTAAATAATTTCGATCGCCTGGTTGATCAAAATTGAGCCCAGGATGCGGTCCGCCTCATCCAGGACTTTTTGCAGCACTTCATTCACGTGCTTCTCTTCATTCGAAAGCGTTACGACCCCGACCACCGATCGCTGCCACGCGTCCTGATGGTCCAGCTCCGCCACCGCCACATTAAACTGTCTCCGCAGCTTATCCTTTAAGCTGCGCAGAACTTGCCGCTTGTCCTTCAGCGATTGCGCGTCTGGGATGTGCAGCTCAAGGGTAAGCAGGCCAACCGGCATGAGCGCTCCGGAGAACTATTTTTTGTTTACCTGCGGCCGGCGGTCCCGACGCTCTGGCCCGCCGCTTCCGCAGCGCTCAGCTTCTGAACGCTGAAGCATTCCAAAACGTCGCCGACCTTCACGTCGTTGAAATTTGCTATTCCCGCGCCGCACTCAAATCCCGTCCGTACCTCGCTCGCATCGTCCTTGAACCGCTTCAGCGAGCTGAGTTTTGACGCATAAATGACCGCGCCATCGCGCACCACGCGAATTTGCGCGTCCCTCTTCAGTACGCCGTCCACCACATAGCATCCCGCAACGGTGCCCGAGCCTTTGACCTTGAACGTGTTCCGCACTTCCGCGCGGCCCAGATACGTCTCCTGGATAACCGGCTCCAGCAAGCCTTCCATGGCCTTCTTCAGTTCGTCGGACACCTCGTAAATGATCGTGTGCGACCGGATATCCACGTGTTCCTGCTGCGCGAGTTCCATCGCCTTGCGATCCGGCCGAATCCCGAACGCGATCACAATGGCTCCCGAAGCCGAAGCCAGCAGCACATCGTTTTCCGTCACCGCGCCCACGCCAGAGCCGATAATCTTCAGCTTCACTTGGTCGGTCGAGAGCTTCGGCAGCATTTCGCTCAGCACTTCCACAGAACCCTGCACGTCCGCCTTGATGACTATGCCCAATTCCTTAACGTCGCCAGCCTTAAGCTGCTCGTGCAACTGGTCCAGCGTTATGCGCGCTCCGCTCGAGCGGGCCATCTGCGCGTCGCGCTGTTTTCCCTGGCGGTATTCCACAATGTGCCGAGCCTTGGCTTCTTCGGTCACTTGGAAATGGTCGCCAGCTTCAGGCACGCCCTGCAATCCCAGCACTTCCACGGGCGTCGATGGCGGCGCATCCGTGATGACTTTTCCGCGATCGTCAAACATCGCGCGCACTTTTCCGAAGACCGCACCGCAGATGAAGAAGTCGCCGGAGTTGAGCGTTCCATTCTGTACGAGCACCGTTGCCACCGGCCCGCGTCCTTTGTCCACTCGAGACTCCAACACCGTGCCGCTTGCAGGTGCGTCCGGATTGGCCTTCAACTCGCGCAAATCGGCTACCAGCAAAATAGTCTCGAGCAGCTTATCGATGCCCTTCTTCTGTTTCGCCGACACTTCCACGAACTCTGTGTCTCCGCCCCATTCCGAGGGAACCAGGTTCACGTCGGAAAGTTGCCGCTTCACGCGCTCCACCTGCGCCTCTGGCTTATCAATCTTGTTGATGGCCACGATAATCGGCACCTTCGCGGCTTTCGCGTGATCGATCGCTTCTTTCGTCTGCGGCATCACGCCATCATCCGCCGCCACCACGAGCACCACGATGTCCGTAACCTTCGCGCCGCGCGAGCGCATCCTCGTGAACGCTTCATGGCCCGGCGTGTCCACGAAAACCACGCTGCGGTCGTTCACCAGCACCTTGTACGCCCCGATATGCTGCGTAATCCCGCCCGCTTCGCCGCCCGCGACGTCCGCTTCGCGAATCGCATCGAGCAAGCTCGTCTTGCCGTGGTCTACGTGCCCCATGACAGTAACCACCGGCGGCCGCGGCTTCAAACTTTCTTTGGTCTCTTCCTTGGCGACTTCCAGCACCATTTCTTCTTCGAGCGAAACGACGCTCACGACTCCGCTGAATGCCTCCGCAAGCGTCGTCGCCGTCGGCACATCCAGTGCCTGGTTGATGCTGGCGAAAACTCCCCGGTCGAGCAGCGTCTTCAAGAGTTCCTTCGCTCGCACATCGAGCTTTTCCGCGAGCTCCCGGATCGTGATGCCTTCCGTAATCGTCACTTCGCGTGGAGCCCGTGGTTCCGGCGGCGCGATAACTGCCGCCGCAGATCGCCGGTCCCCTGCTCCCGGACGCTGGCGCGTGGGGTGCAGCTTGCGCTCACCCTCCTGCTCCCGCTTGTCCATGACGGGCCGCTGTCTCTGTGGCGGTTTACGCGTATAGAGCGGCTTGCCCGGCTCAGCCTTCGGAGGCACTCTATCGGGTGGCAGCGCGGGCAGCATCCCAGGACGTCCCGGCATACGTGGCCCTGGGCGCGTGCCGGTAGGCATCGGCCCCCGCCGCTGCTCAAAAGGCCGATTCGCGGGCGAACTACCCGTTCCCCCTGGCCCACCTGATCGCGGCGTGTATTGTCTTCCTTGACCGCCTGGCTGCATCGGGCGCATTGGCTGGCCCGGACGTGGGCCACCGCCAGTCCGCTGCCCGCTGCCCGGCGTCGTTCCAGGAACCGGTCCGCGATTGCCCGTCGGCATCGGCCTGGAAGGCACAGTTGGACGCGCTCCTGCTGCACCCGGAGCGGCAGCCGCGGGACGCGCGGGCGATCTAGTTCCAGTTGGAGCGGCTGATCGTGTTGCACTGGGCGCCGCACTCGCCGCTGTCGGCTGTGCTCCCGTAGTCTGAGGACGAATCGGTATTGTCGATGGAGCTTTTGGCCCTTGCGTAACGGGAGCAACCGGCTTTGCAGTTGGCGGAGGAACCACCTGTGCCGCGGCAGGAGCCGAGGTCGGCGCCTTCGGAACGGCTGGGACCGCACTCGGGCCGGCCGATGCCGGAGCAGCCGGAGCCGCGACGGGAGCCGTCGGTCTCGCGGGCGACGCTACGGGCGTAGCTACATGTACCGCGCTTGGCGGTTCGGGAGTCGCCTCGACGCTAGGCGTGGCAGCAAGTGGGGCTGGTGCCGGAGCGACCGCCGGCCGCATCCGCGCAGCCTTGGCTGCGGCTTCCTTTGCTTCTTTGTCCGCCTTGGCGGAGGCCTCGGCTGCGGCTTCAGCCTCTGCCTGTCCCAAAATGTTCTTGCGAACTTTTTCGGCGACATCCTCCGGGATCGAGCTCGAGTGCGTCTTCTTTTCCGTGACGCCATACCCGGGCAAAAGGTCAATGATCGCCTTCGCTTTGACCTCGAGTTCCCGGGCCAGCTCGTTGATTCGGACTTGATTTGCGTCGCTCATGCGTCCTATGGACAGTTCTCCAGTCAAAAAACTAAATCGGCCCAACTACACCGACGCCCTTTACCACCAGGCCCCTCGTTACCTACGGCCTGGGCTCTTCTTCTTCTTCTACTGCTTTTGCCTCGCCTTCAGAATGTTCTCCAGCCGGCTCTTCTGTCTCCGGCGGCGTTGCAGCTGCCGCTTTTGCTTCTGCGGCCTCACCGTCTGCCCCACCAGTCTCCGAAATCTCCTCCGTTGCTGCCGCAGCTTCCCCGGAATTCGCGGCCCCTTCCGCACTCTCTGCGGCTGCTTCGCCTTCTGCCGGCGCCGCCTCGCCTTCCGCCGTCATATCGTCCGTGTTTTCGCCGGCCGGTGCGGTCGCTGCCGCCTCTGCTCCGCCTTCATAGAAGCGGTTCACGGCCTGATAAATCTTGTCGACCATCTTCTCGCCGATTCCCGGAATCTCCATCAACTGCTCCGGTGTCATCCCCGCGAGTTTCTCAACGTTCGTAATCCCCGCCGCTTCGATTTTTTCAATCGTCTTCGGCCCGACGCCCGCCAGCGCAGTCAACGGCGTAGTCGGCGCCGTCAAGGCCGTCATCTGCTCTTCAATCTCTTGCCGCTTCTCTTCCTCACTCTTAATGTCGATGTCCCAGCCGATCAGCTTGCTCGCCAGCCGGACGTTCTGCCCCTTTTTCCCGATCGCCAGCGAAAGCTGCGAATCCTCGACGATCACTTCGAGCTTCTTGTTTTCCGGGTCCGTGATCTGCACGCGCGTCACTTTTGCCGGGCTCAAAGCCTTCTGCGCAAATGCCACCGTCTCTTCGCTATAAGGAATAATGTCGATCTTCTCGCCGCGGAGTTCGCGAATAATCGACTGCACGCGCATGCCCTTCATGCCCACGCACGCACCCACCGGATCGACGTCCTTATCCCGGCTCGCCACCGCCACTTTCGTCCGCTCTCCCGCTTCGCGCGCCGCAAAACGAATCTGCACCGTGCCATCGTAAATTTCCGGCACTTCCATCTCAAATAGCCGCTGTACCAAACTGGCATCCGCGCGCGACACAATCACCTGCGGCCCCTTCGCCGCGCGATCCACCATCTTGATCACTACCCGCAGCCGCTCCCCGATGTTGTAAGTCTCGAGCTTGGACTGCTCCCGCTTCGGCAACCGCGCTTCCGTCCGCCCCATGTCCACGATCAAATCCGGGCCCTCGGCGCGCTTCACGATCACCGTCACCAGCTCGCCCACGCGCGTGTGGTATTCGTTGTAAATCGTGTCGCGTTCCGCCTCGCGCACCTTTTGCAAAATCACTTGCTTCGCCGTCTGCGCCGCGATTCGCCCCAGCACATCCGTCGGCTTCGCCGCCGTAATTTCCGTCCCAATCTCTGCGGCCGGATTCTTTTTCTTCGCCTCCGCCAGGCTGATCTCTTTCTTCGGGTCGGTCACTTCCTCGACGACCACATGCACCGAATACACGTCCACTTGCCCGGTTTCCGGATTGAACTTCGCGCGCAAATCCTCTTCCGTCTTGTAATACTTCCGCGCCGCCACCACCATCGCGTCTTCAATCGCAGACACCACCACCGTCGTCTCGATGTGCTTCTCGCGGCTCAACATCTCAATTTGCTGATAGAGCAGATTCGCCATGTAAAGTTCCCGATCGTCTTCCTGAAATTCCCGAAATCTCTTTCGCTCTTGAGTTTCTTCCGTCTCTAAATCACTTCTTTGTCTTTGTCCTTCTCTTCCTTACTTCTCTTCTCTGTGCTCTCTGCGTTCTCTGAGTCCTCTGTGTAAAATCCGTTTCTTTCTTCTTTGCTATCGGCGGACCGCTTCCTCCACTGTTTCCCCGTCGCTCGCCTTGGCCATCGCGCCCTCTGCACTACTCACTACTGACCGCCCACTACTCACTTCTTCTAAAACTCCACCATCAAATTCGCCTTCCGTATTTTCTCGAGCGGCAACTCCACCGTCCGCGCCACTTTTCTCTTCAACTCCAACCGCACTTTCCCATCCACAAATCCCGCCAGCCGCCCCTCAAAATACTTCTCATCCTCTATCGGCTCCGTCGTCGAAATCTTCGCCATCCGCCCACGAAATCTCTCGTACTCCGCCGGATTCCGTAAAGCCCGGTCCATCCCCGGCGAACTCACTTCCAGGGTGTAACCCGGCCCCGGAATCAACTCCTCGACATCCAAAATCACGCTCAACTGCTGGCTCATGCGCTGGCAATCCGCATGGCTAACTCCCAGCTGCCCACCCTCACGCGCCTCCGAAGCTGCCAAAACCAACCCCGCCGAGTCCGTCATCCCCGCTCCAGCTTTCGGAACCCGATCGATGATCACCCGCAAAAAGCGCTGCTTCCCTACCTTCCACTCCACATCATATATTTCCAGCCCTTCCGACCGCGCCACGCGCTCGGCGGCTGCCCGAATTTTTCCCAAATCCAACCGAAGACTCCCCAAGCAACGCCGGTGTCCACTGCCCTCCAACCGGCCCAACAAAAAAGTGGGCTTGCGCCCACCCATCCGTGCGACCCGCTTCAGAGCGAAACGACAGTATATTCCGCCCTCACGTCAAATGCAAGATACGGTGCAAATTACGCCAAATCCCTCGAATCCCGCCCGCATTCGCGGACCGCACAGCATCAGCCTGCTGGCGCATGCCAAGGCCGGCGGTGAAGCGGCGCGTCCTGTTTTTGAGTTCTTGCAATCGCTCGGCGACGCGGACGCAGACTCGCCCGTTCCACTCTCAGCCGCCGACGCGGACGCCGTAAAAGGAACCTACGTTTTTGGCCACGCCATCAGCCAGCAGATCGAAGTGACCATCGACCGCGGCCAAGCCGTCTGGACGCGCACAGGCATGATGGGCCGCCCACTCTTCCACCTCGGCAACCGCCTCTTCTACCCTTCGGGAGCGCCCTCCGTACGCATCCGTTTTGCAGAAGACGCCGGGTCCGTCGCCATGACCATCACAGATCCAGACGCCGTCCTGATCGCCAGGCGCAAGCCCTAACGCAATCCGCAATCCGCCGCCCTTCGCCCCCCGTCACCATATGTCAATCGTATTGGCGCCGTGCAGCTCCCGCCAGCAGGAGACGTCTCTTTTGCGCCTCACGCACGCACAACCTTCTGCAGAGCCCTCATGTTCTATTCCTTGACAAGTGAACAATGGTAAAAGACTATCGTCACCGGCGTTTCAAGTAGACGTAATTTCGAATTCGGATTTAGGGCGGAGCCCAAGTAAGAGGAGGCAAGATGAAGATTCTGCCACGAATAGGGGCGACCATCTTCGCGCTCGCTCTGCTTAGCGGAGTGGTATACCTAGGCGTCCTCTCAGGCCGGGACAGTAAATTCGTAGTATGGTTCGGAATTGCGGCCGCGATTGTTGCGCCTCTCGGGATTGGCCTCTTAAGTTATTCCTTGACCCGTTCAAAATACGAGGTGATTGAACGTCTTGCGCAGGTACCGGAGATTGAGCGCCTCGTAGCCGAGGCGAAAACCCAAGAAGAGAAGGTGCGCGTCCTGCAGAATGAAGCGAAGCGCATGGCGGAGGTCGTTCAACTCGAGTCCCGGCGACAAGCAGCACGGGATAGAATAGAGAGTCTCGAGCGAGACGGCCTGCGGATTGTTCACGAGCTGGATGGTTTGGACAAAGTAATACGCCTCATCGACAATTCAGTGGGGGACAGCATCATCAGCGAAGAAATCAACCGGCTACGCGAGCGAGTGCGCTCCCGAGAACGCGGGGACTTGGTCTTGCGCCTAGGAACCCGCGAATACCGGATCGACCACGACATCATTAAAGCGATGCCTTTCGGAATCTATCGTACTATTCTCGTTTATTTTCGTTTGCTCGAGAAGTTCCGGGAATACAGACAGAGATCATCCGGAATTCGCACCCACCCAACCGACGAGCCTCCGAACCCTGCGCATCTCAGAGGGAGATCCACGTGAACCTCCCGTCGGTGAGACGCGATGGCAAGGGGCGATTGGACACAGACGCAGCCAGATTTCAAATCCGGCCCGTTACGTAGCCGCTCACAGTTGCAAGAGAAACGAGCCGACCTACCTAAACTTGGGAGTAAGTATGGACCAGAGAGAATTTCTTTCGCGTCTTGGATTTACAGCCAATCCGTTCCAATTTACAAACGCGGATGAAGAGGACCATCTACAATCATATTTCATTCCACCCCCATACTTTCACTCGGTCTGGGGCAATCCCGAATCACCCCAACCCCACGTAGTTTTCGCCCCGAGAGGTGGTGGGAAAAGCGCCCAACGCCGAATGATCGAGTTCAAGGCGTCAGAGGAAAATGTCTTTGCGATTACTTACGACCGATTTGAAAACCTTGCCGGACTACGATTGAGGAACCTCAGTATCGACTACCATCTTCAAAATATCATTCAGATGGCGATGATCGGATTTCTCTTAGAAGTTCACAGCCGAGGAATAGCGGCACCAGCCTTCGGACGACTTGAACGAGAGCAGATCGAAGAACTTTCCAAAAGATACCTAGGAAGCATCACGAGGATCGAAGCCCTCAAGGCACTCGACTCTTTGAAGACATTATCGGATAAGGCAAAGCTACTCCTACGAGATTGGGCAGGACCGTTGAACGCATTGTTTTCCGTGGCCCTAGCCACCGCTGGTTTGCCCAGCGGCGTGAAGTTAAACTCCGAGACAGTCGCCAAATCCAACGATCGAAGCGACAGCGCATCCAAGGCTCATCTTGAAATTGTTCGCGATCTCATTCGAAGCATTGGCTTCAGATCGTTCTATATTTTAGTAGATAGAGTCGACGAGACTCCACAGACTGGCAACAACGCAGAGGATTCATTCCTGCTCATGAAGCCGCTTTTACGAGACCTTGAGCTCCTACAGATAAGGGGCATTGCCTTTAAGTTCTTCCTTTGGGACAAGTTGGAAGCTCACCACAGAGAATTCGCTAGGCCCGATCGTGTACAACAATTCGAACTGTCATGGAGTAGGACCGAATTGCGCACCATGCTGTCCCGTCGGCTTGCGGCCTTCAGTGACGAACGGGTTCAGGATCTGAGCCAGCTAACTGACGCTGGTTTTGCCGAGCCACTGCACGCTCTAGTCGTTATGTTCGCTAATGGATCACCTCGGGACATGATCCGAGTATGTCAGGAGATTCTGAGTGAGCAACTGCGTATTGACCCATCGGCAGAGAAGATCGACCCCGATGCGGTATTGGAGGGAATCACCAAGTTTTCAATTAAGCGCAGCCAAGAGCTCTTGCCAACTCACGTCATTCGCGAACTCACGAAGGTTGGAAGACTTGAATTCACAACGAACTACGTGGCCAACAATGTATTCAAAATCGAAGTCAATTCCGCCCGGAACAAGATTCGGCTATGGGAGCAGATGGGCGTAGTAGAACGCATCGGGGAGATTCACACCGGGGGGCGTCCCGTCTTCAACTACGGGGTGAGCGATATCAGAGTCGCCCGAGCGATTTTACCGCAACTGAGTCTGGCTGAGTTTATTGGGAAGAAGCTTGCCAACTGCCAAAGCTGCTCGGTCGTTCTTATGCGAGATTGGGACCATACCCTCACTGGGACCTGCCACAAATGCGGGTCAGAGACTGGCAAGCTACAGAAAACTGAATAGGATCAGTGGACCACAACTTCCCACACGGCGGGTGGACCAGGCGGGTGGCGGAGAGGCCGGAGGATGCCGCAACCGTTGCCGCTTTCAAAGCCGCCGGTTGCAACCACTTCACTCATCCCTTGGGTGCTTGCAGGGAGATGGCGATGCGAGATCTCTTCGAGCATAATGCCCAAGCACTCTAAAGCGTTTCAACGTTGCGCGATCGCCTTCGAGGAAGATCCAAATGATAGGTGCAATAGCGGGTGACATTATCGGGTCGGTCTACGAGTGGAACAACATCAAGACCAAGCAATTCGAACTGTTCAGTCCAGATTGCTCCTTCACCGACGATACCGTCCTCACCGTTGCTCTGGCCGAATCCATCTTGACCGGCACCGGCTATGTTTCCCTGATGAAGGCCTACTATCGCCGTTATCCAGACGCAGGGTACGGAGGCTTTTTTCACCGATGGGCTCAAGCCGATGAATGCCAGCCATACAATAGCTGGGGCAATGGCGCCGCTATGCGCATCAGTTCGGTTGGGTTCGCGTTCAACACGCTGGACGAAGTGCTCCTCCGGGCGGCTGAATACACAGCCGTGACGCACAATCACACCGAGGGCATCAAGGGCGCACAAGCAACTGCGGCCGCGATCTTTCTTGCCAGGACAGGAAGCACGAAGGCCGACATCAGGCAATACACGGCGGCAACCTTCCACTATGATTTATCCCGAAGTGTTGATGAGATTAGACCTGCATACCAGTTTGACGAATCATGCCAGGGGACGGTTCCTCAGGCGATCGTGTGCTTCCTCGAATCCACGGATTTCGAAGATGCCATCCGAAACGCGATATCGCTTGGCGGAGACAGCGACACGCTAGCCTGCATAACGGGCGGAATTGCCCAGGCGCACTATGGCGTGCCACCGGCCATCGCCGACCGAGCTATGTCTATCCTCGACGAGGATCTTAGAGGCGTAACCGCTCGCTTCCTGTCGGGCTACTGCCCATGCACGCCGCCCGGCTTCTCAACCCCGCCGAATTGAATTAGCGGCGTGTGGCGCAGAGGTGGCTACCCGCTAGGCGCTGTAGTTCGCTACAACTCGTGCCACTTTTCCAGTCGCTGACAGCTCCATGAATTCTGCCGTGCGCGTCCCCTTTTGATTGATGTAGCAGAGCACCACGCTGTTTACGCTCCAGAGCACGTCCTCCAGGTGAAAGTGCAGTTCCGGGTAGGCTGTGAGCCCTCGCTGAAAGTAAGCTTTCAAGCTTGCCTTTCCGGCCACCTTGCCATCCGGCGTCCCCAATAGCAGCGCGGCCACCAGGCAATCGGGGACGGCAATCGGACAGGCAAGCGGGGCCAGACGGGGACGTTTTCTGCTCGTTTGTTTATTGTGGCTCGTTTGGCTAGTCTCGTTATCGTAAATTTTCCCTACCATGTAACGCAGCGTGGGAATGCGCGCCTATTCATCTTCGCTGCCCACGTCGATCGCCACGGAGACCACACTCAAGGGACCACGCCAATACCCGAGCGAAGAAAGTTGCTATTTCCATGCAATTCGGACGACAAAGCAGCAGCTTGGCGTTGTTCTTTTGCGATCGCCGGCCAAGTTTCTTCGGGAAGGCTCAGGAAAACACGCACGACTTCCGGGTCGAACTGGCTGCCCGAACATTTGCGGATTATCTCGTATCCCGATTCGAACGACGAGGCGCGACGATAAGGTCTGTCGGAGGTGATGGCATCGAGAGTATCCGCCACTGCGAATATCCGCGCGCTCAGCAGGATTTCATCTCCCCTGAGGCCGCGCGGATACCCGCCCCCATCGTAGCGTTCATGATGCGCGAAGACAATTTCCGCGGCGTCTGCAAGAAAGGCGATGTCCTTTACGAGATCGAAGCCCACTTGCGCGTGCCGTTGCATGAGTTTTCGTTCGCCCGCCGTGAGCGGTCCCGGCTTCAGAAGAATGCCGTCAGGGATTCCGAGCTTCCCGATATCGTGTAAATTGGCTCCTCTGGCAAGACTTCCCAGCTGTTTCTCAGACCAACCCATGGCCCGCGCAATCTCGACCGAGTAAAGACAGACACGCTTGGAGTGGCCCGCCGTTTCGTTATCGCGCAGATCAATTGCCGCGCCGAGGGCCTGCAGTGTGTCTTCATAACTGCTCTCGACTTGCCGCAGAGCCTCCCGCAACTGCCCCGTGCGCTCCGCAACCATTTCTTCCAGATGCGCGCGGTAGTCTTCGATTTGCTCTTCCAGATGCTGCTTATGAAGAGCGCTCTCCAGGCTTGCAAGGACGGCACTTTCCCGCAGCGGTTTGACGAGGTAATCGTCCGCTCCACAGCGCATTGCCTGCACACCCACGTCCACGTCATCCACGCCTGTTGTGACCAGGAACGCCACATGCGGATAAGACCGACGGACTTGTGCGAGGAGCTCCAGGCCGCTAATGCCAGGCATTTGGAGATCGGAAATTACCGCATCGAATCGCTCGCGCTGCAAAGCTTCAAGTGCTTCTTCGCCGTTACCGGCCGTGGTGCAGTGGTAGGCCGGAGAAGGCAACATGATCGCAATTAGCTTGCTAGCCGCGCTCTCGTCGTCAACCGCGAGCACCCGGATAGCGGTCGGACGCTCTGATTCAATCGCACCGATGGTGTTGTCGTCATGTCGGGAAAGTGCGGAGTCGATATTGCCCATGGCAAAAGTCCAACTGAGCCTTAGTCAAGCACCCAGGGCCCTGTCTTTTCTATAAAGCGGAATCCATAATGGCAAAGAGGAGCCGCCTTTGTGTCCGAATGCACCACCTTGGCCTTGCCCACATAGTGTGGTCCCGACGTCGTGAGGTACACTTCCACAACGGAATCCACCGGCATGTCCGATGTGCACGTACACAGAAAGCCGCTGAGACTTACGTCCTCGGTCGCCGTTTCCTGGTCAATCTTCTTTCCCTCCTTGTCTGTCCACCGCAGCTTGAGCTGAACGCGCAAACGTACCCGCACTTCAGATCGAGGCGTAAAGCGCCGCGTTTTCGTGAGTTGCGTAAGGCAGGTCCGCAGCACATCGAAGTCAATCGGCTTTTCGATATAGGCAAAAGCTCCAAGTTGCTTGCAGTGTTCTTTCGTTTGGCCGCCGGCCTCGCCGCTGACGATTATCACCGGGATCTTTTGCGTGTGGCTGAAAGCCGTGAACGTCTGAAGGAGTTCATAACCGGAATAATTGGGCATGCGAAGATCCAACAAAATGGCGTCGGGCTTGTGTTCGAGCGCAAGGGCCAAGCCTTGTTCTGGCACCCCCGAGTCGATGATTTCAAAGGTGTCGCTCAACTCAAGACGTATCAGGCGCCGAATGGATTCGTCATCGTCCACAATCAACAGCTTTTCCATCTCGAAATTACTCCTATCGACCCGGCCGGATTTCGCTTTCCACAAGTTCAGGCGCAGAGGTTGCCTCGAGCGCGGATTTCTTTCCGTCATCAAGCACTTCGCGTACCTTGCGGAGAAACACGTCTTCAGTGAATGGCTTATGCAGGAGGTGTGTTCCGGGATCAAGAACTCCGTGTCCCGCAATGAAGCTGTCGCTATAGCCGGACATATACAGCACTTTCATTCCCGCCTGTCGCGGCAAGAGGTGTTCCGCCAACACGCGCCCATTCATCCCGGGCATGATCACGTCCGTCAGCAACAAATCAAATGTCCCGCCGAAGCGCTTGGTCACCTCCAGCGCGTCTTCGCCGTTTTCCGCTGAGAAAACGCGGAATCCGCTGGACTCCAGAAACGTCTTTGCCAGCTTTCTCAAGGGCTCGGAATCTTCCACAAGAAGAATCGTTTCGGAGCCGCGCACTAAATCTGTTGAATCGAGTTTCTGTTCGTCGAGTGCGGGCTCACCAGCATGTCGCGGGAGGTAGATCTTAAACGACGTGCCCTTCCCCACCGTGCTCTCTAGGCCGATGTAGCCGTTGCTTTGTTTAACGATCCCGTAGACCGTGGCGAGTCCTAGCCCAGTCCCCTTACCTACCTCCTTGGTGGTGAAGAATGGCTCAAAAATATGCGTCAGCGTCCCGGCATCCATGCCCGTGCCCGTGTCGGCTACCTCCAACAACACATAACTGCCAACTTTCGAGCCTGGGTGGCTCCAGACGTAAGCCTGGTCTAACTCCACGTTGGTGGTCTCGATCCTCAGCTTGCCGCCCATAGGCATTGCGTCTCGCGCGTTGACCGCCAGGTTCATGATCACTTGTTCGATCTGGCTCTGGTCCGCTTTTACATTGCCAAGCTTTGAATCCAACACCAGGGCTACCTTGATGTCTTCGCCCAGCAACTGCGGCAGCATCTTTTCCATGTCGGAGGTCAGTGCGTTGAGGTTGAGGATGGCAGGTGTCAGCACCTGTTGCCTGCTGAATGCCAGCAGTTGTTTGGTCAGCGAAGCGGCGCGCTGTCCCGCCTTTTCGATTTCCAGGGCGTGCTCACACAGGGCATGGTTTTCACCCAACGCCCTCTTCAGCACTCTGCTGTAGCCGATAATTACACCCAGAAGATTATTGAAGTCGTGGGCGATCCCCCCAGACAGACGCCCGATGGCTTCCATTTTTTGTGCCATGCGCAGTTGCTTTTCGAGCACTCGCTTTTCGGTCACATCCTCCGCAAACGCGTCAAAATAGGACGGCGCGCCGTTTTCATCAGTGACGCGGCGGCCCGAACAGTGCACCGTGATCGGCGTCCCGTCCTTCCGCTTCCACTCCAGTTCGACGTCCTTGATTTCTGCTGTGCGAAGGAGCGGCTCGATCAAGCGTTTATATTCGTCGGGGTGCAAAAAGATTTCGCTCGATAGATCTCTGAGGAGCAGTTCCTCCGTCGAATCGTATCCAAGCATTTTCTGGAGCGCCGGATTCACTTGCAGAAACCGGCCGGCGGTGCTTGCGCGATAAATTCCGTAAGGAGCGTCTTCGACGACGGATTGAAAACCGGTTTCCAAGCGGCGCAGAGCCTCCTCCGCCCTTTTGCGCTCGCTTACGTCGCGGTTTACTATCACCAGCTTTTCCGGCTCCCCCTTGGCATTCCGGATCACGCTCGAGGTTGATTCCAGCACGAGCCAGGCCCCGCTCTTGTGCCGCAGTCGGTACTCCAGCGTTTTTCCGATTCCCGAGCGCCGCGCTTCCTCCGCCGCCTTCTTCACTCGTTCTCGATCATCGGGGTGAATCTGCTCAAACGCGGAAGACGCTTGCAATTCCTCCGGCGAATATCCCAGCACTTTCTGATAGGAGAGACTGTTGTAAATCCGATTTCCATCCATATCCACGACGGCGATCATGTCGGCTGCGTTCTCGCTGATGAGGTGAAACAGCTCTTCGCGTTCGACCAGTTGGCGGCGAATCCGGTGAATCAGGAGATACTGATAGATCGTGTACAAGTCGAACAGAAACACCAGGCCCACCAGTCCGCGCATGGCCTGCGGCAACACCCTCACCGAATAGTAGTCTTGATGTAGATGGGCATCAGGAAGTAGGACGGAAGCCAGCCCAGTGGTCAGCAAAAGAGTGATGATGGCCGCGGCTGCCCAAAGCCACCATTCTCGTCTTTCGATTCGCCGGAAATTCGCGCGCGGATCCTCCCCTTTCGCAAATCCCCGATGCTCGGCATGCTTTGATTTACGGTGTTGCACTGTTCTCCAGATGCTGGCCACGGCTTTCCGCGTCCACGAAGGATTTGGTGGCTTCCGCAGACCTTGCTCTCAGGCCGCTGATCCCTTCAATACCAGCCTGCACGAAGCTATCCATGCGGCTTGTCTCTTTTTTGTTCGGGTCATAGAACATAAGCTATTGATAGGCATGGCGATAAGGTGTCCTAAAGAGAAAAAAATGGAGTTGGTCAGCTGCCGCCGAGCGCCATCTCGGCGCCGAAAGTCTCGAAATGGAACACGTTCGCCACGGCGGCCCTTTTTAGAACAAACCATTCCGCAGATAAAACCATCGATTTCGTTCGCGGTTGTAATGTCGCGCTCCTGCCACGTCTTACCAGTCACGTTTTCTCTGTTTGTCTCAGCGCCTTCGCGTCCTCTGTCCCCTCACCCCTCACTGCGCAACAGCCACGAGTCGCTGCTCCTTTGCTACACTACTGGTTCTTCAATCTGGAGAAACGCATGCCCTCACGCGACGATGCCTGGAAGCTGCTCTGCGAATTCACCGAATCGGAGAGCCTGCGCAAGCACATGCTCGCCGTCGAAGCCTGTGTTCGCGCCTACGCGCGCAAGCAGGGCGCGGATGAAGAGCTTTGGGGCCTCGCGGCGCTGCTCCACGACTTCGATTACGAACGCTGGCCCAACAACGAGCACGCCGCCGGCGCGGGCCATCCCGCGGAGGGCGCGAATATCCTCCGCGAGCGCGGCTACTCCGACGAAATCATCCGCGCCATCCTTTCGCACGCCGATTATTCCGGCGTCGCGCGCCAATCGCCGCTCGAGCACACGCTTTTCGCTTGCGACGAGCTCGCCGGCTTTCTCACCGCCTGCTCTTACGTCCGCCCGTCGAAGAGCATCCTCGATCTCGAGGTGGACTCCGTGAAGCGCCGCCTGAAAGACAAAGCCTTCGCCAAAGGCGTGAGCCGCGAAGACGTCCGCAAAGGCGCGGAAGAGCTCGGCATCCCCATCGAAGAGCACATCGGCTTTTGCATCAGCGCCATGCGCGAACAAGCCGACGCCCTCGGCCTCCGCGGCTCGTTATGAAAGGGTTTCAACCAGCCCGTTTGCCGGCCATCACACGCATCTGCAATAGGACCGAAATCAGGCTAAAATAAGAGGTGATGATTACCCAGATCAAAGGAACGGACGCCGCGGCGGTCGGCCGGCCTCGGCGCAAGACTTTTGGCGTGCGAGTTGGCCACGTGCTCGTGGGCGGAGGCGCGCCGATTGTCGTGCAGTCCATGACCAACACGGACACCGCCGACGTCGAGTCCACGTTCAAACAAACCGTCGAGCTTGCCGAAGCTGGCTCGGAGATTGTGCGCTGGACCGTGAACGTACCGGAGGCGGCGGCGGCCGTGCCGGAGATCAAGAAGCGCTTGCTCGATAAAGGCTGCATCGCGCCGATCATCGGCGATTTTCATTACAACGGGCACGTGCTGCTGACGAAATATCCCGAGTGCGCGAAGGCGCTGGACAAATACCGCATCAATCCGGGCAATGTGGGCGCGGGGCAGCGGCGCGATGAACAATTCTCGACGATTTGCAGAATCGCGCGCGACAACGGCAAGCCCGTCCGCATCGGCGTGAATGGCGGCTCGCTGAATCAAGAACTCGTGATGCACAAGATGCAGGAGAACACGGACAAAAACCTGGGCAAGGAGTCCGAAGAAATCATCAATGACTGTATGGTGCTCTCGGCCCTGCAGTCGACGGAATTAGCACTCGAGACCGGGCTGCGGCAGGATCAAATCATTATTTCGTGCAAAACTTCGCGGCCGCGCGATTTGATTACCGTGTATCGCGATTTATCCAGCAAGACGGAGCAGCCGCTGCATCTCGGCTTGACCGAAGCGGGCATGGGGATGAAGGGCCAAATCTGGTCGGCGGCATCGCTCGGCGTTTTGCTCTACGAAGGGATTGGCGATACGATTCGCATTTCGTTGACGCCGAAGCCCGGCGGCGACCGGCGCGAAGAAGTCTACGCCGCGTGCGAGCTGCTCCAAGCATTGGGGCTACGGTCGTTTTCACCGAGCGTGACAGCTTGCCCCGGCTGCGGACGCACGACTAGCACCACGTTTCAGGAGTTAGCTGAACGCATTCAGGACTACATCCGGGACAGCATGCCCATCTGGAAAACGCAGTACGATGGCGTGGAAACGATGACGCTGGCGGTGATGGGCTGCATCGTAAACGGACCGGGCGAATCGAAGGCCGCGAATATCGGCATCAGCCTTCCGGGAACCGGCGAAGCGCCGCGCTGCCCGATCTATATTGACGGGAAGAAAGATGTGACGCTCGAAGGAAATTACGACGAACTAGCGGTGGCGTTCCAGGCGCTCGTCGACAAATATATCGAGAACAAGTACCCACGAAAGACGGCAGCGGCGGTTGTGCCAGCTGGACACTGAAGGATTCCATGAAAATCAGCCGGGAAGATGTCGAAAGAGTGGCGGAATTGGCCTATCTGGACTTGAGCCAGGCCGAGCTGGAGACCTACCGCAAGCAGCTCGACGAAATTCTGGAATATATCGGGAAGTTGAATGAGCTCGATACGGCCAACGTTGAGCCGATGGCCCAGGTCTTGGCAGACGACCAGACAGCGGACGCGACTTTGCGGGAAGACGTGGTAGTAGCTTGCGATATAGCAAGAGAAGTTTTGAAGCAGGCGCCCGATCCAGAGGCTCCATACTTCCGTGTGCCAAAGGTAATTGAACGATGAGTAGGACAGACACTCCTGTCTGTCCGGGTTTGTAAGGGACTGAGGAACTGTAAAAAAGACAGGCAAGAATGCCTGTTCCACGAGACGTGAAGTGACGGCGAACTGGACGATTGACGGAGTGAAAGAGACGCTGGCGGCGAAGAAGGTTTCGGCGCGGGAATTGGCGGGGGAGTTTTATCGGCGGATCGGGGAACGGAACGCTGAACTGAATGCCTATCTGACGCTGTGCGAAGAGCGCGCCTATGCGCAGGCAGAGCGAATCGATGCGCTGGTTTCGGCGGGGAAACCGCTGCCTGCGCTGGCGGGCGTGCCAGTGGCGATTAAGGATGTGATCAGCACGCGCGGGGTGCGCACTACTTGCGGATCCAAGATACTTGAGAATTACGTCCCGCCTTACGACGCGACGGCTGTGGAACGATTGGAAGCGGCGGGCGCAGTCATTCTAGGCAAAACCAATTGCGACGAGTTTGCCATGGGCAGTTCGAACGAGAACTCCGCGTATGGACCGGTGCGCAACCCGGAGGCGACCGACCGCGTACCTGGCGGATCGAGCGGCGGGTCGGCGGCAGCGGTGGCCGCGGGATTGGCTGTGGCATCCTTGGGAACGGATACCGGCGGATCCATCCGCCAGCCGGGGTCGTTCTGCGGAATTCCCGCAATGATGGGGAGCTACGGGCGGGTTTCGCGATATGGGCTGATCGCCTTCGCTTCCTCCCTGGACCGGATCGGCCCGTTTGCCACCAACGCGCGGGATGTGGCCGCCATCTTAGGGGTGATCGCTGGGCGGGACGCAAACGATTCGACATCGACCACGGCGCCTGTGCCGGACTATCGTGCCGCAATGGGAAAACCGGTCAAGGGACTTCGCATCGGCATTCCGAAAGAGTATTTCGGCGATGGAATGGACGAAGAGGTCCGGAAAAAGATCGAAGCAGGCATTGAGGTCCTGAAGAGACTCGGTTGCGAACTGCGCGAAATCCAGATGGCGCATACGGACTACGCGATCGCAACCTATTACATCATCGCGACGGCGGAAGCGAGCTCGAACCTGGCGCGGTATGACGGCGTGCGGTATGGCCTGCGTTTGGAAGACGATTCCTTGCTCGCCATGTATCGCAAGACACGCGGCGCGGGTTTTGGAGCCGAGGTCAAGAGGCGGATCGTGCTGGGAACTTACGTCTTATCGGCGGGCTACTATGATGCCTACTACCTGAAGGGGCAGAAAGTTCGGGCGCTGATCGCGCAGGACTTTCGAGATGCCTTTACGAAGGTGGACGTGATTGTCACGCCGACATCGCCGGTTCCAGCTTTCAAGCTGGGCGAGCGCACGGACGATCCACTTCAAATGTATCTTGCTGATATATATACAGTTACGGGATCACTGGCGGGCGTGCCAGGCATCTCCGTTCCGTGCGGAAAGATTCGCGGGAAGCTGCCGGTGGGATTGCAGATTTTTGGGCCGGCCTTTGGCGAAGCCAGCGTTCTGCACTTAGCACACGCGTTCGAGCAGGCCGGCGGCGGGTCGGTTTAAGAAGCCGACGAGCTTATTTAACCGATCGGTTAAATAAGCCGGTCGGTTTAGCCCGCTGGGAGTGGAGTGGGAGATAGCCGTGCCGCCAGAACTCGATTCCTTGATCGCCAACTTAGGCAGGACCCAGGCGGAATTCTTGGGGGCAGCTGACGCAGTGTCCGCCCAGGAATGGAGGACCAGGCCGGGCGAGGGGAGATGGTCGGCAGCGGAACTGGTCGCGCATTTGATGATGGTCGAACGCGCGGTCATTGAAAAAGCGGACCGCGTAACGCTGAAGTCTCCCAAGCGCATTCCATTATTTAAGAGGATTCACCTGCCTATGGCGCTGGTGGAATCGCGCTTGATTCGACGGAAAACGCCCATCCCAGTGGAGCCCAAGTTGCTACGCGATAAAGAGTTAATGCTGGCGGAGCTGCGAGAGGTGCGGGGGCGATCCCTGGCTTTCCTGGAAGAAACGAGAGGCCGCGACCTGAGCGACTACTGCTGGGCGCATCCGGCGCTCGGCACGCTAAACGCATACGAATGGACGCGCTTCATCGCCGCGCATGAAGTCCGGCACACAAAACAGATGCGGGAAATAGCGGCGACTCTACCGAAACCCATATAGAGTTCGCAAATGTGGGACATTTTTGCACCCTCACTTTCCTTCCTTGTCGAGCCGTAACACCCAGATTGGATGTTCGGGAAAATATGTAATGTCTTTTTACACAGAAGGTTGCAACAAAAGTACTAGTCTTTTCGTTTTAAGTTGGGAGAACGGAACGACTATTGCTCTGTGAAGTGTGCATCGCGTAAGCTGCAAAAAGCATCAAAGGAATCAGAAGCGAGTCTTAGTTGCGCGGTGTGACAAAAAGTAAAAGGGACAAGGCCATGGTTACCGTCAAATCGAGCCAAAAGATTTTTACCGATGCGGAGATCGCCAGCCTGACTGGGATTTGCGTCGATCACATCCGTAATTTCGCGAAAAGCAGGCACCTGGGCTTCATCGCACGGGCTGCCGAAGCGGCAGGCAAGCAGGCCGACCAGTGGCTTTTCACGCTGTCCGACTTGATGGTGTTGGTGACCTTGTTTCCGCGCTGCACGCACTAAGAACGCAAACAATCTTGGAGTCAAGAATGGCCCTTTCCGGAACACCGGAGAGGGCCTTTTGCTTTTAGGAACAGTTGCGGGCGCATGGGAGGCGGGGTATGCTCGCCAGAAGGCAAACCGATTCTTTGGACCGGCATCTGATAAGCCAGAAAACACCATGAGCTTGCGTTCTACTCTCGCTTTGATCCTGCCAGTGGTCATGCTGGGCTGGGGAGGAGCGCGCTGGGAGAGCTCATCCGGCACGGATTCCTCGTTGCAGCAAGATGCAGCGGGCGCCAAACAGACTACCGCTAAACCGGCGACTGCCCCAGAAGAGCTAACGGGTCTTCCACGGGGCAAAAAACTGATGTTGAAGGATGGAAGCTACCAGCTTGTGCGCAGCTACGAAAAAGACGGCGAGCGCGTGCGGTATTTCAGCGTGGAAAGAGACGCCTGGGAGGTAATCCCCGCGTCCATGGTGGACTGGGACGCCACCAAAAAGGCGGAAACTGACGAGGAGAAAGCGGCGTCAGCCATGCTGGAAAAGGTCCACGTTCAAGAGGCGGCATCGAAAGCGGAAACGCCGGTGGATGTGGACGCAAGTTTGCTGGTGGCCCCGGGAGTGTTCCTGCCGGACGGGGAAGGCATGTTCGCCTTTGAAGGAAAGTCCGTCAAACGGCTTGAGCAGGCCAGCTCGCAAGAGAAAACCGACAAGAAAACCGTGCTGAAGCAGATACTCTCGCCTATACCGATCATCCCGAGCAAACAAAACATTGAACTCCCGGGATCGCGAGCTGCCGTGCGGCTCACGAGCGCAGTGCCCGAGTTTTATTTGCGCGAGCCGGCGCCAAGCCCGGATAGGGATTCTACCTTGTTGCGGAGCGGCCGACAGGGCGAGGATGGACCAGATGTTACCTTGGTGCGCGCCAAGGTGAAGGGGCACAAGCGGTTGCTTGAGTCGATCCGCAGCCTTTTCGGGCAGGAGATATCGCAGGACCGAAAGGAAATTGCGGTCCAGCGCTGGGAAGTGGCGCCGGACATTTACAGGTTTACGCTGAGCGCCCCGTTGCCGCCGGGTGAGTACGCGCTCGCCGAAATCCTGCAGGATGGATTGAACCTGTATGTTTGGGATTTCGGGGTGGACGCGGCTCCCGCATCCAATGCCGGACCCGCGCCGCATTGAACTGAAATCACGGAGTTGCTGGTTAGCAATAAGCCTCCCACTCCCACCCCCACCCCGGTTTTTTTCGGAAGTGTTCATTCTAAAGGGTTTTAAGTCCTGTGTTTTGGAAGTGCGGATTCTAAAGGGGTTAGGGACGGGTTTTTTGTAAGTGCGGATTCTAAAAGAGTTAGTGGTTGGTGACGCGTGACTGGTGGCTGGCGCAAGAATGGGAGCTGAGTCACAGGGGGAGCTATGCGGGACGGAGCGGGACAGGTGGCGGGTGTGGAAGG
>Ga0102924_1001618_pt1 | contig 25693 bp, 23 predicted proteins | sample PaiPotPPM11metaG_FD_80116 | JGI IMG/M metagenome (GOLD analysis project Ga0102924, IMG submission 80116) | Iron sulfur acid spring bacterial and archeal communities from Banff, Canada, to study Microbial Dark Matter (Phase II) - Paint Pots PPM... ... | reverse complement strand
GTGCGGGTTGGCCATCATCAGCGGGATGTCCTTGCACGTGCCCGGCTCGGACTCGTCGGCGTTGACCGTCAGGTAGTGCGGCTTGCCGTCGTTCTGCGGGATGAAGGACCACTTCATGCCGGTTGGGAAGCCCGCGCCGCCGCGGCCGCGGAGCACGGCGTCCTTCACGGTGGCGATCACGTCGTCCGGCTCCATCGCTAGGGCCTTGGGCAGCGCCTTGTAGCCGCCGGACCTGGTGTAGCCCTCGAGCGTGAACGAGTCGGGCTGGTCCCAGTTCGCGGTGAGGACCGGGGTGAGGGTGTCGGTCATGAGGGTGCTCCGTCCTCCCGGGGGGACGACCCCCCGTAACCCCCCGCAGGGGCCTTCCATCCGCGTTCCTTGGCCAGCTTCAGCCCGACCAGGCTGGCCGGTCCCGCCGACGGGCCCTCGGCGGCCTGCCCGTCGCCGAACCCAGCGAGGATCCGGTTGGCCTGCTTCCAGGTGCACAGCCGGCTCGGGCCGCGGGTCGGCGTCACGTGCTCGCCGGCTCGCAGGTCGTCGACCAGCTTCCGCGCCGACTGCGGCGTCTGGTTGTCGAAGAACTCCCAGTTGACCATCACGACGGGCGCGTAGTCGCAGGCCGCGTTGCACTCGAGGCGCTCGACCGCGACCTTGCCGTCCGGGGACTGAATATCGTGATGACTGTCGCCGTGCGGTTCTTCACCGCCTATGTGCTCGGCGAGCTCGGCGTAGATCTGGTCGCCGCCCATGATCGCGCAGGTCGTGTTGGTGCAGACACCGACCTGGTACTCGGCCGCGGGCTCGAGCTTGTACATCGTGTAGAAGGTCGCCACGCCGCGCACCTCGGTCTGCGTGATGCCGAGCACCTCGGCGCAGAACGCCATGCCCTCGTCGGAGACGTAACCCTCCTCCGCTTGCACCAGGTAGAGCAACGGCAGCAGCGCGGACCGCGCCTGCGGGTACCTTCCGGTGATCTCCGCGGCGTCCGCCTTCAGCCGGGTCAGCGTTTCCTCACTGAACGGCATTACCGGTCAACGCCTCCAATCACCGGGTCGATCGACGCGATCGCTGGGATCACGTCCGCGAGGTTGCCGCCTTCGCACATCAGGGAGACGGCCTGCAAGTGGTGGAACGAGGGGTCGCGGAGGTGCGCACGGAACGGCCGGGTGCCGCCGTCGCTGACGACGTGGCAGCCGAGCTCGCCCTTGGGCGACTCGATCGGCACGTAGGCCTGGCCGGCCGGCACCCGGAACCCCTCGGTCACCAGCTTGAAGTGATGGATGAGGGCCTCCATGGACTGGCCCATGATGTGCGCGATGTGCTCGGGCGACGGGCCGAGGCCGTCCGGGCCGAGCGACAGCCGGGCGGGCCAGCCGATCTTCGCGTCCTGGATCATCCACGGGTCGTTGGGCACGCTCGCGCGGTCCGCCAACCGGTCCAGGCACTGCTCGATGATGCTCATCGACTGCTCCATCTCGTCCATCCGGATGAGGTAGCGGCCGTAGGCGTCGCAGCTGGTGACGGTTGGGACGTCGAACTCGTAGGTCTCGTAGTCCAGGTACGGCTGCGACTTCCGCAGGTCCCAGGGGAGCCCGGCCGCCCGGAGGATCGGCCCGGTCACGCTGAGCGCCATGCAGCCTTCGAGGTCGAGGTAGGCGATGCCCTGGGTCCTCGCCTTGAACACCAGGTTGGCGTCGATCAGCGTGCGCAGGTCATGGATCCATCCCGGCGCCTTGCGCAGGAAGTCGCGGATCGCCTCGATCCCGCCGGCCGGGAGGTCCTGCGCGACGCCTCCGGGACGGATGAACGCGTGGTTCATCCGCAGCCCGGTGATCAGCTCGAACAGGTCGAGGACGTTCTCCCGCATGCGGACGCCCTGCAGGAAGATCGTCGTCGCCCCAAGCTCAAGTCCGAACGGGCCGATCCCGCCGAGGTGGGAGGCGATCCGGTTCAGCTCGAGCAAGAGCACCCGGATCAGCTTGGCCCGCTCGGGCAGCTTGTCCTCGATGCCGAGCAGCCGCTCGACGGACAGGCAGAACGCCGTCTCGTTGAATATCGGCGTCAGGTAGTCGGCCCGGGTGACGAACGTGGTGCCCTGCGTCCAGGTGCGGTACTCCAAGTTCTTCTCGATGCCGGTGTGCAGGTAGCCGATCGACGCGCGGACGTCGGTGACGGTCTCGCCCTCCAGCGTCAGGATCAGCCGGAGCACGCCGTGGGTGGACGGGTGCTGCGGGCCCATATTGACGACGATCTGCTCGTTCTGGCTGCGCTCATCGTCGTTGGTGACAAGTTCGTCCCAGTCACCGCCGGCCACGTTGTAGACGCGCCCCTCGGTGGCATCCGCATCCGCGTCGCTAGCGCCCGGGGTCGCATGCGTCTCGGTACTCACGAGTACGACCTGTCTACCGGCCCGCCCAGGGGAGCGACCCCCTGGAACCCCCCGCCTACCGGCACACCCTGGGGGACGACCCCCTGGAACCCCCGCACGGGGGCTCCGCCCCGCCAACTCCTGCGTGGCGTTACCTTCACGAGTATGACCTTCTCTCGTCTGGTGGCGGCACCTTGGTGCCGCGGTACTCGACCGGGATGCCGCCGAGCGGGTAGTCCTTGCGCCCCGGGTGGCCCTGCCAGTCGTCGGGCATCTCGATCCTCGTGAGCGCGGGGTGCCCGTCGAAGATGATCCCGAAGAAGTCCCAGGTTTCGCGCTCATGCCAGTTGGCCGCCGGGTAAACACTCGTCACCGACGGGACGTGCCGGTCCGCGTCGGGCGTGGCTACCTCGAGCCGCAGCCGCCGGTTGTGCGTGATCGACACCAGGTGGTACACGGCGCGCAGCTCGCGGCCGACCTCGTCCGGGTAGTGCACGCCCGACACGCCAGAGAAGATCTCGAAGCGCAGCGCCGGGTCGTGCAGCAGCTTGTCGGCCACCGCGAGCAGGTGCTCACGGCGCACGTGGAAGGTGAGCTCGCCGCGGTCCACGACGACCCGCTCGACCGCCTCGCCGAAGCCGCTTCCCGCGGCGGTCAGCGCGGCGCCGAGCGCCTGGGCCACCGCGTCGAAGTAGCCGCCGTAAGGCGGCTCGGAGGCGAGCGGCGGCGGCTTGAGCACCTGCAGGCCGCCGTACCCGGATGTGTCGGGGGTGTCCTGCACGCCAAACATGCCGGTGCGGACCACCGGGGCCGCGAGCCGCTCCTCACCCAGCTTGGCCGGGAGCGACTCGTTCTCCTCGGCGGGCGGCTCCCCGCCTGGGGGTGGCTGCGTCATAGCTCGCTTCCCAGGTCATTGATGCCCGCACTGACGTGCAGCGGAAGCATGTTCAGGCGCGCTTCCTCAAGCTCGGTGATCTCCTCGTCGCGGTCCGGTCCGAGCTTCGTGTTGAGGATCTTGTCGTGCAGCTTGAAGATCGCGTCCATCAGCATCTCCGGCCGCGGCGGGCAGCCGGGCAGGTAGATGTCCACCGGCACGATGTGATCGACGCCCTGCACGATCGCGTAGTTGTTGAACATGCCGCCGCTCGACGCGCAGACGCCCATCGAGATGACCCACTTGGGCTCGGCCATCTGGTCGTAGATCTGCCGCAGCACCGGCGCCATCTTCTGGCTGACTCGCCCGGCCACGATCATCAGGTCGGCCTCGCGGGGAGTTGACCCGGTCTTCTCCATGCCGAACCGGGCCAGGTCGTGCCGCGGGCCGCCGGTCATCATCAACTCGATCGCGCAGCACGCGAGGCCGAACGTGGCCGGCCAGACCGAACGGGCCCGCGCCCACCCGACCACCTTTTCCACCGAGGTCAGCAGGACGCCGCTCGGCAGCTTCTCTTCGATGCCCATCGCTCTAATCCCATTCCAGGCCGCCGCGCCGCCAGACGTAGGCGTACGCGACGAGCACGGTGATAACGAACGTGACCATTTCGACCAGGCCGAACGTGCCGAGCTGGCCGAAGGTCACCGCCCAGGGGTAAAGGAAGACGATCTCGATGTCGAAGACGATGAACAGCATCGCGGTCAGGTAGAACTTGACCGGGATCTTGCCTCCGCCAAGCGGGATCGGGCTCGGCTCGATGCCGCACTCGTACGCCTCGAGCTTGGCCTTGTTCCAGCGTTTGGGCCCCATCTGCATGCCCGCGAATACCAGTGTGAACACGGCGAAACCGGCGGCGAGCACGAAGAGCACGAGGATCGGTATGTACACCTTCACCCTGAATTCGCCCCCTTCCTGTGGTCATTCATCCTAGGCATCGGGTCACCTAGAGCTCGGTGCGAGTCGAGTAATGGCGCTGATGATGCGGTCGCTGGCGTCGCCGTCCCGCGGATCGGTCAGGTTGGCGAGCAGCTTCAACGCGAACCGCATCAGCTGCGGGTGGTGCATGCCGCGGATCGTGGCATAGCGCATCAGCTTGGGCCTGCCGATGATTTCGACGAAGACACGGCCCAGCGTGTAGTAGCGGCCGTACGCGGCCTGGAGTTCCTCCGGGTAGGAGCGGAGCACGCGCTCGGTCTCCGCCCGCGTCGGGCGCGCGAGCGCCTGGGCGACCACGCGCGCGAGCAGTTCGCCCGACTCCATCGCGTAGGCGATGCCCTCGCCGTTGAACGGGTTCACCATGCCCGCGGCGTCCCCGGCGAGGACGAGACCCTTGTAGTAGTGCGGCGTGCGGTTGAACCCCATCGGCAGCGCGGCGCCGCGCACCGGCTCGGTGCGGTTCTCCTCGACGTAGCCCCACTCTTCTGGCATCGACTTCAGCCAGCGCTTGAGCAGGTCGCGGTAGTCGGTCTTGCCGAACGCGTCCGAGGTGTTCAGCAGGCCGAGGCCGACGTTCGACGTGCCGTCGCCCATGCCGAATATCCAGCCGTAGCCGGGCAGCAGCCGGTCGCCGTCCCACAGGTCAAGCCACGACTCGAGGTAGTCGTCCTTGTGCCGCGGCGAGGTGTAGTAGGTGCGGACCGCCACGCCCATCGGCCGGTCGTCCCGCTTGCGCAGTCCCATGGCGATCGACAGGCGCGAGGAGTTCCCGTCCGCCGCGACGACAACACGCGCTCGGTACGTGACACTGGAACCATGCACCCGTTCGGTGTTATCGAATCTTGACTTTGATTTTGACTTCTCTTCAGTCTCGGACGTGGTCTCGACGCCCACGATGCACCCGTTGTCGTCGAGCACGGGGCCGGTGACGGTGGTGTCCTCGAGCAGCTTCGCGCCCGCGGCCTGCGCGCGGCGCGCCAGTTGCTCGTCCAGGGAGGCGCGGGTGCGCACCAGGCCGTAGCCGGGCCAGCTGCTGAGCTCGGGCCAGTCAAGCTCGAGTCGGAGGCCGCCGCCGATGACCCGCAGGCCCTTGTTGCGCAGCCAGCCGGCTTCCTCGCTGACGTCCAGGCCCATCGCGATCAGGGACTTCACTGCGCGGGGGGTCAGGCCGTCGCCGCACACCTTGTCCCTGGGGAACCTGGACTTCTCGATCAGCAGGACGTTGAGGCCGGCTTGGGCCAGGTAGTAAGCGGCAGTGGAACCAGAAGGACCGGCGCCGACCACGATCACGTCGGCGTCGTCGTCCCGCTTGGCTGGCACGCGCGCGCTCTCTTCTAGCAATCCTGGCACTTGATACAACCCTGGGTTTCTTGTGAACCGCTTCACAAAAGCTTTGCCGTTAGTTTAATCCTCGCCCCGTTCGGGGCATTGGTCGCCCCTACCCTAGCGCTCCCTTGGTCAGAGCATTGCTAGAGGTTCCTAGCAACGTGGACGGCCACTATGCCAAGGGTGAGATCTCGCCACCGGACTGACGACCAGCCGGCCGCCCGGATCACGTCGGCGAGCTCCCGCTGCGCAGGCCAGTCGGAGATCGACTCGGCGAGGTACTCGTAGGCCACGGGGTTGCGCGCCGCGCGCCGGGCGATCGCTGGGAGGACGCCGGTCAGGTAACGCCTGTAAAGCATATCGAGAGGCGCGATAGTGATCTCACTGAACTCGCACACCACCAGTCGTCCGCCTGGCCTGGTCACGCGGCGCATCTCCTCCAGGGCGTCCCTGGTGCCGTGCACGTTGCGCAGGCCGAAGGAGATCGTCACCGCGTCGAACGCGCCGTCCTTGAACGGGAGCCGCAGCGCGTCGCCCGCGGCGAAGGCGACGCGGCCCCTCGTCTTGTTGCCGAAGGGGTCGTTCTTGGCCCGCCTGGCCTGGCCGGCCTGGAGCATGCCGAGCGAGAAGTCGCAGGCGATGACGTCGGCGCCGGACTCGGCGAACGTGACGGACGACGTCCCCGTGCCCGCCGCCAGATCGAGCACCCGGTCGCCGGGACCCGCCTGGAGGATGCGCTGCACCCGGCGGCGCCACAGCCGGACCTGACCCATCGACATGACGTCGTTCATCAGGTCGTAGCGGCCCGCCAGGGCATCAAACATGGCGGCCACCTCGGCCGGCTTCTTGTCAAGATCCGCGCGCGTCATGGGACCACCATATGGCCACCATATGGCGCTCCCCCGCACGGGCGGCCATCGGCAGTCGCAGTAACAAAGGCGGCCAATGTCGCGCGGAAGCGCAGCCGGGGGCTACTTTGCGTCAGTGATCATGACTGTGCCGACCGTTGTGTTGGTCGCCTCGTCGATGAGGATTAGGCCGCCGGTCAAGCGGTTACGCGAGTACGAGTCGACGAAGAGCGGCTGGGTGACCCGCATCCTGATCCGGCCGATCTCGTTCAGTCCGAGCTGCGTCGCCGACTCGTCCCGGTGCAGGGTGTTCACGTCGATCCGGTACAGCAGGTCGCCGACGATGCCCTTGACCGTCTTCGTCGTGTGCTTGACGATCAGCCGCGAGCGCGGGGTGAGCGGGCGTTCGGCGCTCATCCAGCAGACCATGCCCTCGATGTCCTGCACCGACTTGGGCCGGTTGTTCGGTCGGCAGATCAGGTCGCCGCGGGAGATGTCCACGTCGTCGTCGAGCAGCAGGGTCACCGACATCGGCGGGAACGCCTCGGCGACTTCCCGGCCCGCCAGCTCGATGCGACTGATCCTGGTGGTGAACCCGGACGGCAGGTGCAGGACCTCGTCGCCCGGCTTGAGCACACCGCCGGCGACCTGGCCCGCGTAGCCGCGGTAGTCGTGCAGTTCCGGGTCGCTGCTCGCGTGCGGCCTGATCACGTACTGGATGGGGAACCGCACGTCGATGAGGTTCCGGTCGGAGGCGATGTGCACGTGCTCGAGGTGGTGCAGCAGCGAGGGCCCGTCGTACCAGGGCATGTTCGCGCTTCGCTCGACGACGTTGTCGCCGTTGAGCGCCGAAATCGGGATGAACGTGAGGTCGGCGATGTCGAGCTTCGTCGCGAACTTGGAGAATTCGCCGCAAATCTCCTCGTAGACCTGCTGGTCGTAGCCGACCAGGTCCATCTTGTTCACCGCGAGAACCAGGTGCGGCACGCGAAGCAGGGTGGTCAGGAAGGCGTGCCGCCGCGACTGCTCGTTGAGGCCGTTCCTGGCGTCGACCAGGATGATGGCCAGATCGGCGGTCGAGGCGCCGGTCACCATGTTCCTGGTGTACTGGATGTGGCCCGGCGTGTCGGCGATGATGAATTTGCGCCTTGGGGTAGCGAAGTACCGGTAGGCGACGTCGATCGTGATGCCCTGTTCCCGCTCGGCCCGCAGGCCGTCGGTCAGCAGCGCGAGGTTGGTGGTCTCCTCGCCCCGGTCGCGCGAGGTGCGCTCGACGGCTTGCAGCTGGTCCTCGAAGATGGCCTTCGAGTCGTACAGCAGCCGTCCGATCAGCGTCGACTTGCCGTCGTCGACCGAGCCGGCGGTGGCGAACCGCAAGATGTCCATGATCAGAAGTAGCCTTCCCGCTTGCGGTCTTCCATCGCTGCCTCGCTGGTCCGGTCGTCCGCCCGCGTCTGGCCGCGCTCGGTGATCCGCGTCGCGGCGATCTCGCCGATCACCTCGCCGACCGTGGCGGCCGTGGAGGCGACCGCGCCGGTGATGGTCATGTCGCCCACCGTGCGGTAGCGGACCGTCGCGGTGAAGGTCTCCTCACCTTCCAGCCGCGGCAGGTACGGGTTGTCGGCGAGCAGGATCCCGTCCCGCTCGAACACCACCCGCTCGTGCGCGTAGTAGATGGACGGGATCTCCAGCTTCTCCCGCTCGATGTACGACCAGACGTCAAGCTCGGTCCAGTTGGACAGGGGGAAGACCCGGATGTGCTCGCCGCGCCGGATACGCGTGTTGTACAGGTTCCACAGCTCGGGGCGCTGGTTCTTCGGGTCCCACTGGCCGAACTCGTCGCGGAAGGAGAAGACGCGCTCCTTGGCGCGGGCCTTCTCCTCGTCCCGCCGCGCGCCGCCGAAGAGCGCGTCGAACCGGTGCTCTTCGATCGCGTCGAGCAGCGTCACTGTCTGCAGCCGGTTCCTGCTCGTCCAGCGCCCGGTTTCCTCGATGGCGCGGCCCTGGTCGATCGATTCCTGGACGCTGGCGACGATAAGCCTGACGTTGAGCTCCGCCGCGCGCTGGTCGCGGAACTCGAGTACCTCGGGGAAATTGTGCCCGGTGTCCACGTGCATGACGGGGAACGGGATGTTCGCGGGCGAGAACGCCTTCGCGGCGAGCGCGAGCATGACGATCGAGTCCTTGCCGCCGGAGAACAGCAGCGCGGGACGCTCGAACTCGGCCGCGACCTCACGCATGATGTGGATCGATTCGGCCTCGAGGACGTCGAGCTGTGACAACAGGTAATCAGATCGCATGCTTGGCTTCCCTGATGGCGTCGAGCAGCCGGGCGGCAATTGCCGGCCGGCATACCAGGATATCTGGGAGGAGCGGGTCCTCCTGGTTGTAGACGACCGGGCTGCCGTCGATGCGGGACACGTGGAAGCCTCGTTGCCTCGCCACCGCCACGGGGGCCGCGGTGTCCCACTCGTAGAAGCCGCCCGAGTGCAGGTACACGTCGTTCTCACCGGTTATTACTGTGGCAACCTTGGCGCCAGCTGAACCCCAGGGGACCATTTCCGCTTGTAGTCGCTTTGCGACGTCCTTCACCAAGGCGCTTGCCCTTGTGCGGCTGACCACCATTCGGAGGGGGCGCTGCGCGCCGTCATCGCCGGAGGAGGTCTGCGACCCGGTTGAGAGCACCAGGTTTTGCGCCGGCAACGCCACCGCGCCGGCGATCAAGTCTCCTTCGCCCGCTGCGGCGTCGCGTGCCCAGAGGGCTACATGGACAGCCCAATCAGGTCTCCCCGGCTCGCCGAACTCGCGGGTGCCGTCTAGGGGGTCTACGATCCACACTCGGTCGGCAGTCAGTCGTGCCTTGTCGTCGATGCCCTCTTCTGAGAGGACGGCGTCGCCTGGCCTGACGTTCGCAAGCTCGGCCATCAGGAACTCGTGGGACTGGCGGTCGCCGGCGTTGCGCAGGGTGCCTGGGTCGCCGCCGGTGGCGCGCAGGGCCAGTAGCAGGTGTCCGGCCCGCTCGGCCAAGTCCGCCGCTAGGGCATGGTCGTCAAGGGCCGACAAGTGTTCTCCTCCGGATCGCAAACGTCTGGTGACGTAACGATGAGGGGCCGGCGATTCTTCCGCTCCGCCCGGCCGCCCAGGGCAGAACTTTGCCCGCTCCTAGCTAAGCCGGGTCGGCGTGGTATTCGTTCTGGGCTTCCGTCAGACCCTTGGTGAGCAACGCCTCCACGGCGTCGGCGGCGCGGTCCAGGGCGAAGGGGAGTTCCTTGCGCTCCGTGGTCGAGAAATCCTTGAGCACGAAGGCGGCGGCGTCCATGCGGCCGGGGGGTCGGCCGATGCCGAAGCGGACCCGGTAGTAGTCGCGGGTGCCGAGCGACGACGTGATCGACCGCAGGCCGTTGTGGCCGTTGTCGCCGCCGCCAAGCTTGAGGCGCACCCCGCCGAAAGAGACGTCGAGCTCGTCGTGGATAACCACAAGTCGTTCGGGAGAAAGCTTGTAGAAGGCCATCAGGGCGGAGACGGGACCACCCGACAGGTTCATGTACGAGTGGGGCTTCGCCAGGGTCACGGGCTGGCCGGCCAGCCTGCCCTCGGCGATGTCGTTGCGGGTGCGGTGTGCCTTGAAGCGGGCGCCGATCCGCTCGGCGAGCAGGGTCGCGACCATCTGCCCGGCGTTGTGCCTGGTGCCCGCGTACTCCGGTCCCGGGTTGCCAAGCCCGGCGATGATCCACCGGTCGTCAGCCATGTCACGACTCCCAGGGCGTCAACGGGGCGCGGTGCCTCCGCGCCCCGTCGCTTCGCGTGCGTCTTTACTCGGCCTCGGGCGCGGCGGGCACCTCGGCGGGCACCTCGGTGGTCTCGCCCTCGCCCTCGACCGCGGCTTCGCCGAGGTCGACGGTCGGCGCGCCGATCACGTGCAGGACTAGGGCCTCCGGGTCGGTCACGAGCGAGGTGCCGGACGGCAGCGCGATGTCCCCGGCGTGGACGGCCGTGCCGACCTCCATGCCTTCGACGTCCACGTCGACGCCGTCCGGGAGGTTGGTCGCCTCGGCCTCGACGGAGATCTGCACGAGCTGCTGGTCGAGCAGGCCGCCGGAGAACACGTCACCGGACACCCGGACGGGGATTTCAACGGTGACCTTCTCGCCGCGGCGGACCTCGATGAGGTCGACGTGCTCGATCTCGCCCTTGATGGCGTCGCGCTGCACGGCCTTCGGCAGCGCAAGCGTGGCCCGGCCAAGGCCCTCAAGCCGGATCAGCGCGTTGGGCGTCTTCAGCGCGATCATCAGCTCGTGTTCCGGCAGGCTGAAGTGGCGGTTCTCGGCGCCGTGGCCGTACATGACAGCAGGCACACGACCCGCCCGGCGGGTACGGCGGGACGCCCCTTTGCCGAACTCGGTGCGCGGCTCGGCTTCGATACGGACCTCAGGCACGGTCAGTCACTCCTCATTGGGTACATGCTCTTATCTCCCGGGAGAAGACTCCCGTACGCCCGATGCTCGCGCGACGACGAACCCGGTCATCGGATCGGGTGGGAAGAGACGCCAGCGAAGTCTAGCCGGCAAACAGCGTGCGTGCGGCTGCGAACGTTCCGCAGCCGCACGCACGCCGTGATGGGACCAATCAAGGGTGATGCTGAGGCCTCTTACTCGGGCCCTACCGACTCCTCTGGCCCTACCGACTCCTCCGGCCCCACCGACTCCTCCGGCCCCACCGACTCCTCCGGGCCGACTGACTCCTCCGGCCCCACCGACTCCTCGGGACCCACCGACTCCTCCGGCTGCGATTCGCTCATTTTCTTCCCGTCCTTTCTTAAACCGGCAACGCAGTGCGGAACCCACCTCGTTCCCCGACGCGATGGAATGCGGGTGCATGACCGCACGTCCGCGATTTTAGTAATACATGACCCGGTAAGCGGGCGAACGTCCCAATGATCTTGCGAATGTGCTAGCGTGATCCGGGTTTCGCGGCGATGTCGGCACTTACCGCACCCATCTCCGCGGACAGGGACGCGAGCAGCGCGGCCACTTCCCCCGCCTGCTCCTGGTACCCGATCTGCTCGAAGATCCGCAATGCCTCGGTCAACGACGATCTCGCGTCGACCCGTCGACCGATCTCGGCTTGTGCCGCGCCGAGCCGCTGGAGTACCCCCGCCTCGCCGTCCAGTGCACCGGATGCCCGGTGTTTGGGCAGCGCTTCCTCGAATCTGGCGATTGCTTCGGCAAAGCGGCGCTGCCGCATATTGACCCGCCCGAGATTGAGCAGCGCGAACCCTTCCGCCACATCGCCAAATTCGCGGCTTATTTCAAGAGCCTGCAAGTAGCACTCAGCAGCCGCATCAAGATCGCCGCGCTCGAAATAAACTTCGCCAAGATTGTTTAGCGCGACACCGCGAAGAGAACTGGCACCCATCGGCTCAAGTAGGTCCGCCGCTCGCCGCAGGTAGCGGAGCGCATCCTCGCCTGCCCCGTACATCCTTAGGTGACCCTCGCCAAGGCAGATGGCGGTATGCGCTTCGCCGCGGGTGTCGCCGAACTCCTGCCTGATGCCCAGTGCCCGCTCAAGGTGCGGGAACGCCTCCGGATCGCGCAGCTTGACCAGTGCGTAGCCCATCTGGGTGAGCGCCCAGGCCTCGACGAGCCGATCGCCGGTTTTCAATGCGCTCTGCGCTGCGACGCGGTGCGTGGTGACGCAGTCCACCCAGTTGTTCCGGCGATTGAACATCGGAATCAAGGTCGAAGGCAGCCGGCTGGCGACCTCATGCAGGCCGGCGGCGGCCGCCTGTCGCGTCGCCGCGACAATGTTCGCACGCTCGTCGTCGTACCAGGCAAGCGCGGCTTCCATAGTCGCGAACGCCGGCGCCGGGTGACCGGAGGTGACCGGGTCGTACGGAACGAGATACCGCTGTGGTGACACCGTGTCCGCCGCGGCTTTCGCGGTGTCCAAGTACCACCACAGCAGCCTGTTCACCGCCTCGTCCCGTGCGGCCTCAGGTTCCTCCGCTTGCGCGCGCTCCATGGCGTAGACCTTGAGGAGATCGTGGAAGCGGTACCAGTCGGGGGCTGGCGACTCTAGCAAGTTGATGTCGACAAGCGATTCGAGGGCGTCGGCCACGTCGTCATCCGGTGCGCCGATAAGAGCGGCCGCGGCCGCCAGGCTGATCGACGCCCCTTGCCATAGGCCAAGGAGCCGGAAGACGCGGGCCGGGTCGGCATCACGGCCCGCGGTTCTAAGGCTGTCGTAGCTGACCTGGAAGCTAGCGCGGACGGCGAGGTCGCCGGTTTTCAGCTCGTCGAGCCTCCGGTGCTGGTTGCGGAGCCGGTCCGCGAGGGTGGCGATCCTCCACTGCCGCCGGGCCGCGAGCCTGGCGGCAGAGATTCTGATGGCCAGCGGCAGCCCCGCGCAAGCGACGAGTACCTCGGCGGTGGCGTCCGGTTCGGCGGCCGCGCGTTCCTCGCCCACGATCCGGGAGAACAGCGCCAGGGCCTCGGTGTCCTCAAGCACGTTCAGGTCGAGGAACCGCGTGCTCGCCAGGTCCGACGTCCGGTTGCGGGTGGTGATGAGGACCGCGCACGACGAACTGCCTGGCAGCAACGGCCTGACCTGGGCCGCGTCCTTTGCGTTGTCGAGCACGATGAGGACCCGGCGGCCGGTGAGCGTGGTCCGGTACAGCGCCGCCCGCTCGTCGTCCCTGGCGGGCACCTTGTCGCCTTCGACGCCGAGATCGCGCAGGAAGCGCGCAAGCACCTCGCCCGGTGAGGCCGACTGCGGGCTGGCCCCGAGCAGGTCGACGTACAGCTGGCCGTCGGGAAACTGCGGTCCGACTTGGTGCGCCGCGTGGACGGCGAGCGTAGTCTTGCCCAGTCCCGCGGCGCCGTTCACGACGGCGATGCGGACCGCGCCTGGGCTGCTCGCCGCGTTGCCCTCGAGCAGCAGGGTGCACAAGTGATCGACGTGCGTCTCCCGCCCGGTGAAGTCCCCGATGTCCGTGGGAAGCTGAGCGGGGCGCACCGTCCACGGTGCCGGGGCGGACACCGGAGCATCGGGTGCAGGCGAAGCCGTCGCCGGGGTCAGCTCGGGGAAGGTGCCGACCGCGATAGCGCCCGCGACCTCACCTGGCGGAGATTCACGGTCGGAACCGGCGGACGGCACGACCGCCGCCGGCACGGCGGCACTCGCCGCGTCCTCGGCATCACGACCCGGCGTCGGTTCCCGCGCCGCGCCGCGACCGTCCCGCGCGGGCGGGCGCCGCGGCTTCGCCCGGGGCCTCGCGGACGGGGCGGCGGACGACGCGTCGGCGGCGAGTAGTTCCCGGTGGAACGCTTGCAATTCGACGCCCGGGTCCACGCCGAGCTCGTCTGCGATGACCTCCTGCGCCCGCGCGAACACCCCGAGCGCCTCGGCCCGCCGTCCGGCTTCCTCAAGGGCCCTCATCAGCAGCAGCCAAACCTGTTCGCGCATCGGGTGCTCCGCCACCAGGCCGCGCAGTTCCGCCACCACCTGCGCCGCCCGGCCGCAAGCCAGATCCGCCTCGATGCGCAACTCGGTCGCGGTGAGCCGCGACTCCTGCGCCAGGTCGGCCTGGGTAGCGAGCAGCGAGGTTCGGGGAACGTCGGCGAACAGCGGCCCGCGCCACAGCCCGAGCGCGTCGCGGAGCAGCACGGCCGCCTTCTGCGGATCTCCCCCCGCCAGCGCGCTCCTGCCCTCGGCGACCCGTGACTCGAACTCCTGCATGTCCAAGTCGCCGGCGGACAGGCGCAGAAGGTACCCGGGTGCGCGGTAGACGAGTACCCGGCCCTCCGTGTCGTCGATGACCTTGCGTAGCCGGTGCACGTAGATGCTGACCAGGTTGTTGGCCCGCTTTGGCGGGCTCTCGCCCCACAGCTCGTCGATCAGCGCGTCCGTCGGGACGAGCTCGCCGGGCCGGACCAGCAGGCAGGCAAGCAGCGACCGCCATTTGGGTGCGCCGATCCCCGTCCACCCCTCGGTGGACAGCACTTCAAGCGGACCCAGGACACGAAAACGCATCAGGTCGGCCGGTCCGGACGCACGCGCTCCTCCGCCTTCAGCTCAACGTAAGACCCCACTTAATCACGACTCAACTGGGCCGTAAATCAGACACGTCATGATGTTGCGTAATTACTGACGTGAAAACGCGGAGTGTAGTGATGCGTCCGCCGCGGCCAAGGCGCGCTCTGGTTGGCGTTGCCGGCGTGGCGGGCGTGATGCGTGGGGCGGGTGGAGCGGGTGGAGCGGCTAGCGGCCGATTAACCGGACGGCCTGCCGCGCCTTCCACACCCCGGTAAGTCGGCTAAATCGGCGCTTAACCGTCCCCTGGCAAGCTCTTGCTCAGCGCCACAAGCGCGGCGGGGACCGCGGGGCCTGTGTCCCGCTCCGTGCCGGACGGTTAGCGGGGGCACCGTCCGGTACGAAGCGGGACACGGCCATCGCGGCGGCGCGCTGGTGGCGCGAAAGCTGACGCTCGGGACCCAGGGGTGGCGGGTCCCGGACGCCACAGAAGCCCCGTCCCGCCAAACCGGGGAATGGCGGGACGGGGCCCCCTGTTTTTGCGCCCGATGGCAAAAACCGCCATCTTATCGGGCGCAAAAACAGGCTCTCCCGGGGGGACGACCCCCCGTACCCCCCGGCTGTCGCGTCCCGCGACAAAAGCTCCGCTATGACTGCCCGTCGAAGAGGCTGGTCACCGAGCCGTCGTTGAAGACCTCGTTGATCGCGCGGGCGATCAACGGGGCGATGGACAGCACGGTCAGGCTGTCGAACCGCTTCTCCTCGGGCACGGGGAGCGTGTTGGTGATGACGACCTCGCTAATCCGCGAGTTCTTCAGCGTGTCGACCGCAGGCCCGGAGAGCACGCCGTGCGTCGCGGCGACGATGACCCGTTCCGCGCCCTGCTCGAACAGCGCGTCCGCGGCCTTCACGATGGTCCCGCCGGTGTCGATCATGTCGTCAACGAGAATGCAGGTCCGCCCCTTGACGTGACCGACGACCTCGAAGACCTTGACCTGGTTGGCGACGTCCGGGTCGCGCCGCTTGTGGATGATCGCGAGCGGCGTGGCGAGCCGGTCGGTCCAGCGCTCGCAGACCCGTACCCGCCCGGCGTCCGGCGCGACCACGGTCACGTTGCGCACGTTCAGCTTGTTTTCCAGGTAGCCCGCGAGGATCGGCAGCGCGAACAGGTGGTCAACGGGCCCGTCGAAGAACCCCTGGATCTGCGCGGTGTGCAGGTCGACGGCCATCAGCCGGTCGGCTCCCGCGGTCGCGAACAGGTCGGCGATGAGCCGCGCCGAGATCGGCTCCCGGCCGCGGCTCTTCTTGTCCTGCCTCGCGTAGCCGAAGAACGGCATCACCACCGTGATCCGCTTGGCCGACGCGCGCTTGAGCGCGTCGACCATGATGAGCTGCTCCATGATCCACTGATTGATCGGCGCGGTGTGGCTTTGCAGCACGAAGGCGTCGCTGCCGCGGACCGATTCGAGGAACCTGACCATGATCTCGCCGTTGGCGAAGTCGTACAGCTTCGCCGGCGCGGTCTCGACCCCCATGCAGTCCGCTACCTCGGCGGCAAGCTCAGGGAAGGCCCGCCCGCCGAACAACATCATCTTCTTCTGGCTGGGCGCCGTCATGCCACTCACCTAGTACTGCTCTCCCTCTGGCTGGGCAACCAAAACCAATTCATTCAGATTCTTCCGAACGATGGCGGGCCGCTGCCTCCGCCGACCGTGTCCCTTGCCGGTTGCGGAGCACCCAACCGTCGGAATTGTGCTGGCGTCCTCTTGCTATCCCGAGATCGCCGGCTGACACATCCGCTTGGATCGCCGACCCGGCCGCCGTGTAAGCGCCGTCGCCGAGCGTGACCGGGGCCACGAGCACCGTGTTGCTGCCGACGAAGACGTTCTCGCCCACCTCAGTGTGGTGCTTGCGTACCCCGTCGTAGTTGGCGAAGATCGTCCCCGCGCCGATGTTCGCCCCCGCGCCGACGGTCGCGTCGCCGACGTAGGTGAGGTGCGGCACCTTCGCGCCCGCGCCGATGTGCGACTTCTTGAGTTCGACGTAAGTGCCGATGTGCGCGTCGGCCGCGATGCTCGCACCCGGCCGCAGGTAGGCGAAGGGGCCGACGGTGACCCGCGGTCCGATCTCCGCCTGACGGCAGACCGCGTGCAGCAGCACGGCGTCGTCGCCGACCGTCGTGTCCTCGAGCAGGCAGCCGGGTCCTACCTTGGCGCCGGCCCCGATCACGGTCGCGCCCTCGAGCTGGGTCTGCGGCCCGATCTCGGCGTCCTGGCCGATGGTCACGGTGACGTCGATCCAGGTGGATGCCGGGTCGGTGACGGTAACCCCGGCCAGCATCCACTCGCGGAGTACCCGGTCGTTGAGCACCCGTCGCGCCTGCGCCAGCTGCACCCGGTCGTTGACGCCCCTGATCTCCGCGGAATCGGCGGCGAGCACCGTGCCGACCGGATGGCCGTCACCGCGCAGGATCTCCACGACGTCGGTGAGGTACTCCTCGTGCTGGCTGTTGTCGGTGGTCACCCGCTTGATGGCGTCGGAGAGGAGCGCGCCGTCGAACGCGTAGCACCCTGAGTTGAACTCGTCGATGGCGCGCTCGGCCGCCGTGGCGTCGCGCTCCTCGACGATCCGCAGGAACGCGCCGTCGGCGTCGCGCACGATCCGGCCGAAGCCGGGAAAGTCGCCGCGCGCGGTCAGCACGGTGACGGCGTTGCCCGCGGCGGCGTGCCTGGCCGCCAGCTCACCGAGCGTCTGTCCGCGCAGCAGGGGCATGTCTCCGTAGGTCACGATCACCGGGCCCGAGATCGCGCCGACGGACTCGATGACCATCCGCACGGCGTGCCCGGTGCCGAGCTGCTGCTCCTGGACGACGATGTCCGCGCCCGGCGCGGCGGCGACCGCCGCGGCGCCCACTTCCGCCCTGGACCGCCCGACCACCACCACCAGCCGCTCGGGCGCGAGGTCGCTCGCCGCCGCGATCGCGTGCCCGAGCAGGGATCGCCCGGACAGCTCGTGCAGGACCTTGGGGGTACGAGACTTCATCCGGGTGCCTTCGCCGGCTGCGAGGATCACAACCGTGGCCAGGGAAGTTTCGCTCACGAGCAACGCATCTCCTCGGGTATCGCGCCGAACACCTACCGAGGCCATCTTCCCCCGTTAAAGCGCAGCGACATCGTAGCGAGCGCGCGAAGAGCCGTAACGACAGAAAACTGTTTACCTGCTCCTCACCAGCAGGATACCTGTTTGCAGATAGCGGAGGAGGGCCACAGGGACTGGTGTTAATCGAGTGATGCAAGACGCGAACAGCCCAGGCCATTCTCCGTCTGCGGCATCGGGACAGGAGGCGCCCGCAGGACCCGCATCCGGTGCCGCGCGGGCGCCGCACCGACGTGCCTTGGGGCGGGACGCCACCCGCCTGAATGAGATTTTAACCAGAGATACCCTGGTTGTCCGCTGTCTCCGATGAGTCGTCGGGGACGACCAGTTCCGACGGCTCGAAGCCGCCCTCGCCCGCCACCGCGGCCAGTTCCGCGCCGAGAGGTTCCGCCGGCGCTTGCGGTTCCGCCCCGGGCACCTTGTTCTTGCCGGTGAGCCCGGACGCGATCGCCGCGATGACGCTGACCGCGATGGCGAAGCCGAACGCGACGCCGAGTCCGTCGTGGAAAGGCTGGGTGATGAGGTTCGGGAAGAACTGGCGACCGGTCACGTAGGCGGCGTGCGCGGACGGCAGGTGGCCGAGCAGCGGTCCGAGCAACTGCTGCATCGGGTTGTAGCCGAGGAACGCGGCGAACAGCACGCCGATCGGCGGCAGGTGCGAGATCGTCGTCGCGGCCGACGCCGGGATGCCCTGCGCGGTGAGCCCGCTGAACATGGACGCCGGCAACTTGCTGGCCAGGCCGGCCACCATCAGCGAGAAGAAGATGCCGATCGAGAGCACGGACGCGGAGTTCATGAAGGTCGCGATCATGCCGCCCGCCGCGCCCCGCTGGCTGGCCGGCACCGAGTTCATCATCTCGGCGCGGTTCGGCGAGACGAACAGGCCGGTGCCGAAGCCGTTGAGCGCGACGACGATCGCGAACTCCCAGTAGGGGAAGTTCACCGGGACGAAGATCAGGACGAGGAACATCGCCGCGGTCAGCAGCGAGCCGCCGACGGTGAAGGCCTTCGCACCGAAATGGTCCGACAGGATGCCGGACAGCGGCGCGGACAGCAGGAACCCGAGCGTCAGCGGCAGCAGGTAGATGCCGGCCCACAGCGGTGTCTGGCTGTAGCTGTAACCGTGCAGCGGCAGCCAGATGCCCTGGAGCCAGATGATCAGCATGAACTGCATGCCGCCGCGACCAAGGGCGAGCATGAGGCTGGCGATGTTTCCCGCCGCGAACGCCCGGATCTTGAACAGCGACATGCGGAACAGCGGCTCGTCGACCTTCGTCTCGACGAAGACGAACACGATCAGCAGCACGAGGCCGCCGATCATGGCGCCGAGGACGAACGGGTTCGTCCAGCCCATCGCGCTTCCGCCGTAGGGCTGAAGTCCGTAGGTGATGCCGACCAGGATCGCGATCAGGCCCACGCCGAACAGGATGTTGCCCCACCAGTCCATCTTCGCGTGCTTGCGGACGCCGATGTCGTGCAGCATGTAGTACGCCCAGACCGTGCCGAACAGGCCGACCGGGGCCGAGACGAGGAAGATGAGGTGCCAGTTCACGGGGGCGAGCACGCCGCCGAGGATCAGCCCGATGAACGAGCCGGCGATGGCGGCGATCGAGTTCAGGCCGAGGGCGGTGCCGCGCTGGTTGGCGGGGAACGCGTCGGTGAGGATCGCCGTCGAGTTCGCGAACAGGAACGCGCCGCCGATGCCCTGCACCACCCGCCAGATGATCAGCCAGAGCGCGCCCGACACGCCGTGCATCCAGGTCACGGTCAGGAAGATCGAGGCGACCGTGAATACCGCGAACCCCATGTTGTACATGCGGACCCGGCCGAACATGTCGCCAAGGCGGCCGAACGACACGACGAGCACGGCCGTGACGACCATGAAGCCCATGAACATCCACAGCAGGTAGCTCGTGTTGCCGGGCCCGAGCGGGTTCAGCCCGATGCCCTTGAACACGGCTGGCAGCGCGATCAGCACAATCGACTGGTTGATCGTCGCCATCAGCACGCCGAGCGTCGTATTCGACAGCGCGATCCATTTGTAGCGCGGCCCGAGCACTCGATCGGCCTCGACAGGCACCTATGCCCCCAAGCGATTCAGGAAAGTTGAAAAGTTCAGTAGATGATCAGAACTTGCTTAACCTCAACTAACCATAACTCACCGGAGCCAGCCTCCGCATACCGGTACACAGGCCGCAAGCCCCCTTGGCACCGATCCGGGGATGCCACACAGCGTTACATTCTTATTGCTCTTATTGCTCTATGTAGCCTGCCCGGGCTTGCACCCGACTGGTATAACGCTGGGACCGCAAGCCTGATATGACCCCTCCCTCCAGACAGGACCAGGCATCGAGATGGCGCAGGACGGCGCATCGCACCGGGGGTTCGAGCCGGGGGTCCTCGCCGCCATCCACCAGTCGGCCGCGTTCCTCGCGCGTGACCAAGACGCGTTCATCAGGCAGTTCCACTACGACCTCACGAGCCTGATCCCCGTCTCGGCCGTGCCGCCCGCTTTCGACATGCCGGCGTTCTGCGACCGGATGGGAGGCGCCCTGCTCTGGGTGGCGCTCACCGACCAGCAGCCGCGGTTCGTGATCGACACGCTGCGCCAGCTCGGCGGACAGAACTGGTACGAGGGCTTCCCCGACTCGCAGTACGCGAGCGTCGCGCACGCGCTCGTCCAGACGGTGCACTACATGAGCGCGAACATCTGGTCCACCTCGACCGGCTCCGCGTGGATCAGCTTCTTCATGTGGGTCAAGCCGCACCTGCTCGACGGCGCGCGGGAGGCCGCCGAGCGGCAGGCGGCGCAGCAGCACGCCGCGGCGGAGGAAGAGGCCGCGCGCGTCGCGGCCCTGTCCCGCGGTCACACCCGGGTGGTCGGCGACGTCAACATCGAACGGGTGGCCAGCCTGCTCGACGACGAGGAGGACGACGATGTGGACCTCGGCCAGATCATGCTGGGCATGACCCGCAAGAAGAACCATCCGAAGCCTTAGCGCCGGCCGGCTAGGTCACCGCATGAAGGCCGAGACGAAGCGCCGGACGGGTCCCCGCTCCTCCTCTGGCGCCAGCCAGTCGGCGATGCCGGTCACCACGGCCGCGTCGACGTGCTGCGGTCGTTCGTAGTCGGCGGGCGTGGACTTGCCGTGGCCGGTGAAGAAAAGGTGGTCGTCCGCGTCGTAGACCCGGACGGTCACGTCGGGCCGGCCGGCGAGCCCGGTCCGCCAGCAGGCCAGGTCGCCGTCGACGGTCACCTGGTAGTCGCGGCCCCCTTGCAGGATCAGCATCGGCTTGCCGAGCGCTGCCGCGACGCCCACCTGGTCGTACTCGCGCAGGTCAAGCCAGTACGAGGCCGGCCAGCCGAACAGCAGGTCCGCGGCGGGCGTCCCCGGCGAAAGATCGGCGTCCGCTACCCGCGCGGCCTGCCGCGTGATGGAGTCAACGGCCGCCGCCACTTCCTCGCCCGCGTTCAGCCCGGCCAGGTACCTGGCGACCCGGACGGCGGAACGGCTCAGCGGCAGCGTGTCGCCCGCCAGGATCACCAGGCCGGCCACGGAGGGCTCGGCGGCTGCGACCCGCGGCGCCGCCTTGCCGCCGCCGCTGTGACCGGCGACGAAAACCTGCGCGGGGTCCACGCCCGGCTGCTCCCGCAGCAGGCGGACCGCGGCGACCGCGTGCGGCAGGTACTCGTCGGCCATCGTGAAGCCGGGCTCGGCAGCGACCATGCCGTGCACGTGGTTCACCTTGTCGAACCGCAGCACGGCCACGCCGCGGCTCGCCAGGCCCCAGGCGAGATCCTTGAACGGCTTGTTCGGCCCGGTCGTCATGTCCCGGTCGGCGGGTCCCGAGGCGATCAGGACCACGCCCGGCCCGCGGCCGCGGCGCCTTGGCCGAGTCAGCGTGCCTGGCACGGCGAGCGGCCCGGAGCCGACCGTGACCTCCCGCTCGGTGAACCGGCCGGGCGCGGCGTAGCGTGGCGGCGTCCACGCCGTGGTGGCCAGGGGGGCCAGCCGGAAGCCGTTCAGCTTGCCGTCGTCGTCGACCGATACGACGACCGTGAGCCCGCCGTGGTCCCCCGTCACCGGGGTGCTCACCCGGACCAGCCCGTTCCCCGCCGACTCACTGACCGGCAAGCCGACCGTGGCGACCGGCCCGATCTTGGCCGCTTCGGCGGTCCACGCGGTCTGGATCGTCTCCGCGGACACCGCCGCGCGCAGCGGCGGCGCGAACAGTTCCTCGATGCCCGTAAAGCGTTCTGCTCGCGCCATGTCGACGACGGACGCGGCGATCGCCACTGGGTCTGCGGCCACGTGAACCTCCCTCGATAACCATTCTCATCTTTTGCGAACGTTAGCATGATGTGAGAAAGTTGGCCAATGGATGCACTCGAACTGCTCGCACACCCGGTGCGGCTGCGGATCGTGCACGCCCTGCGCGGCGGCCGCACGCTCACCACTGCCGGGCTTAGCGCCCTGCTGCCCGACGTTTCGAAGGCGATGGTGTACCGGCACGTCGACCTGCTGGCGAGCGCCGGGGTCCTGGAAGTGGCGGACGAGCGGCGCGTGCGCGGCGCGGTGGAACGCCTTTACCGGCTGCGCCCGGACCGTGCCGCCGTGACAACCGAAACCGGCGCCGCGCCATCCCCAGACGATTACTGGCGCTTTTTCGTCGCGGCGCTCGCCGTGCTGACCGCCGAGTTCAGGTCCTACCTCGACCGGGAAGACGCCGACCCCGCAGGCGATCTCGTCGGCTTCCGCCAACACGCCATCTGGCTCAGCCGCGAGGAACTCGAGCAATTGATCGCCGGCCTTCGCCAGGCGATCGTTCCCGTGCTAGCCAACCAGCCGACCCCAGAGCGCGGCCGCTACCTGCTAAGCCCGATCCTCTTCCCCATGGAGGAGCCTCCAAGCACCGCGCAGTCCGAATAGGCCACGCCGGTCGCGGTGGCCTCGGCGCGCCGCTCTGTAAATGTGACTTTTCATGTAGCATTTGAATATGCGTACCCCTCAGCAGCCTAACCAGCTCCGCGCGAAAGCCCGCGAACTGCGGGCTCAGGGCCTGTCCTACAACAAGATCGCCGCCGAGCTCGGCATCTCCAAGAGTTCGGTCTCGCTATGGGTACGAGACATCCCCTGTCCGGAACGGTTCAGGTACATACACAACGAGCGACGCGTCGAAGGGCTTCGCAAGTACAACGCGGCTCGGTCAGCCCGGCACGCCGCAGAGATCGAGACCGCGGCCGCTGAGCTTGGCGAGCTAACAGACCGGGAGATCCTCATCAGTGGCGCCATTGCCTATTGGTGTGAGGGCTCCAAGAACAAGCAGAACCGCAAGGTCAACCGAGTGGTGTTCATCAACAGCGACCCAGGCTTGATCTCCTTCTTTCTTCGCTTCCTGGATGTTGCCGGAGTGGACCGAGACGACCTGATACTCCGCGTCCACATCCATGAGAACGCGGATGCTGAGGCGGCGCAGAGGTTCTGGCTTGAGGTCACCGGCACACGGACCAGCCAGTTCCGGCCACCTGCACTCAAGCGCCACAACCCAAAGACGCACCGCACGAACGTCGGCGACAACTACCACGGATGCCTCAGGATCGACGTGCGGCGCAGCGGGGCGCTCTACAGAAGGATCGAGGGTTGGGCATCGGCCACGATGACACTTCGGACGCTTACCGTCGCACAGGACGAGCCGGTATCGTAGTGCCAGTAGCCACCGCAGTTGAGGTTGCTATCAGTCCGTTTTAGTCCGGCGTAGGGTAATTGGCAGCCCACCAACCTTTGGAGTTGGGTTAGTCCTGGTTCGAGTCCAGGCGCCGGAACTGTGAATTTTGTCCGATTCTTGCCAGGCAAGCATGTCCGTGTGCGACACGGCCGAGCAGCCCAGACACCAGCACCCATCCCATGCGGAGCTTCTGCGTGCCCTCAGCAGATGTCATGAGTGTGCGCTCTCGCTTGCTGGGTAGTGCACGGCGGAACGGGTCTTTACCTGGGCATATCCAAGAATTCATCTGAGAAGCTTGCACAACCTACGGTCTCGTAGGCTACGGTTACGTAAGCGTACAACCGCCGCCTGCGGGCGCCCTACCTCAGGGGAGAACATGGCACGCACTCCGGACACGAGCAGCACGGCGCTCGCAACAGGGACCGAGGACATCGCGCTCTCGCTCGATCCCAACGCCGCGCCGATCCTGCGCAAGGCCGTCGGAGACTACGACGAGGAGAACCCGAAGACCAGATCGCAGCGCATCCTCATCGCGGTCTTCGTCTTCCTGCCGATGGCGGCGCTGATCGCGGCGATCCCGTTCGCCTGGGGCTGGGGCCTGAACTGGCGCGACATCCTGGTCGGGGCCATCTTCTACTGGACATCCGGTCTCGGCATCACCGTCGGGTACCACCGCTACTTCACCCACAGCTCGTTCAAGGCCAAGCCCGGCCTTCGCGTCGGACTTGCGATCGCAGGCAGCCTCGCGATGGAGGGCCCGGTCATCAACTGGGTCGCCGACCACCGCCGGCACCACAAGTACAGCGACAAGGAAGGCGACCCGCACTCGCCCTGGCGGTACGGCGAGGACGCGAAGGCCCTCACCAAGGGGCTGCTCTGGGCGCACGTCCTGTGGCTGTTCGACGAGAACAGGACCTCGAAGGAGAAGTACGCGCCCGACCTGCTCGCCGACAAGAAGATCCGCGCCGTCCATTACCTCTTCCCCGCGATCGTCCTGTTCACCCTGGTCGCTCCCGCGGTGATCGGCGGCTTCTGGAACTCCTCCGCGGCCGTCTGGTCCTGGCACGGCGCCATCGAGATGTTCTTCTGGGCCAGCCTCGTCCGCGTGACCCTGCTGCACCACGTGACCTGGTCGACCAACTCGATCTGCCACACCTGGGGCGGCACGGACTGGGTGTCACGCGACCGGTCGGTAAATGTCTCCTGGCTTGCCATCGCCTCCTTCGGGGAGTCCTGGCACAACCTGCACCACGCCGACCCGACCTGCGCCAGGCACGGCGCGCTCAAGGGTCAGATCGACCAGTCCGCCCGGGTCATCCAGTGGTTCGAAAAGCTCGGCTGGGCCTACGACGTGCGCTGGCCTGACGAATCGCGGCTGAACGCCAAGCGTGCGGCCAACGCGACGCGTAGCTTTGGCGGGATGACGAAGCGTAACGAAAAGGCGACAAAGCCGGTGAAGCAGGCTGACAGAGCGGCGGCATAACAGCCATGATGTTTCGGTGACCGACCAATCCCCAAAAACCGCCAGAAAACGGATGACTGGCCAGGAACGGCGGCAGCAGCTCCTAGACATAGGCAGGCGGCTGTTCGCCGAGCGGGGATTCGAGGGCACCTCGATCGAGGAGATCGCCGCCCAGGCGGGTGTGTCCAAGCCCGTCGTGTACGAGCACTTCGGCGGCAAAGAAGGGCTGTACGCCGTGGTCGTGGACCGCGAGGTCGAGCGGCTGACGACCGTGACCAGGATGCTGTTCGAGCAGCCGCACACGAAGCCGAGGTTCGAGGCGGCAGCGGTCTCCCTGCTTCGCTACATCGAGGAGAACGCGGACGGCTTCCGCATCCTGGTGCGGGACTCCAACCCCGGCTCCGGCGGCGGCACGTACGGCACGCTGCTCGCCGACATCGCGGGCCAGGTGGAGTACATCATGGCCGACTTCCTGAAGTCCCACGGCCGGGACCCGAAGCTCGCGCCGATGTACTCCCAGATGATGGTCGGCATGGTCGCGTTCACCGGGCAGTGGTGGCTGGACGCCCGCAAGCCCAAGCTCGAGCAGGTCGCGAGGAACCTGATCGACCTGGCATGGAACGGGCTCTCCCAACTCGACGCCCAGGCGTAGCGGCCCGCCGCCCGCGGTCAGCCGCCCGCGGTCAGCAGGAGATCAAGCAGCTGGCGTGAAGGAAAAGCGGTCAAGCCCCGTACGCGGGCGAGGCTCCCGGTGCGATCGCCACGGTGCGCTCGGCGGGGCGCGCGACCCGCAGCCCGGCGTCCCGCCAGGCCCGGAAGCCGCCGATCACGTCGGTGGCCAGGTTCAGGCCCAGGTCCTGCAGCGCCGCCGCCGCGAGGCTCGACGTGTACCCCTCCGCGCAGAT
>Ga0102924_1001616_pt1 | contig 25706 bp, 23 predicted proteins | sample PaiPotPPM11metaG_FD_80116 | JGI IMG/M metagenome (GOLD analysis project Ga0102924, IMG submission 80116) | Iron sulfur acid spring bacterial and archeal communities from Banff, Canada, to study Microbial Dark Matter (Phase II) - Paint Pots PPM... ... | reverse complement strand
GGCGAGTGCGAGAAACGCTGAGCGCGAGCCGAAGGCGCGCGCCGCCGTGCCCGGACTGAGGAGGGAGGGAGCCTCCCCGCGAGTCGAAGGGCGCGCCCCTGCCCCCGGACTGAGGAGTGAGGGAGCGAGGTACGAGCGGACGAGCGACGAGGGAGGAGGCAGGGGTCCCGAGCGCCCGGAGGCGAGCGGGGAAGGGGAGTACGAGCGACTGAGCGACGAGGGAGGACACGGCGGGTTACAGCGCGCCGGAGGCGCGCGCGGGAAACACCGTCGGCTTGAGGTTGTATACGCGGGCCGCGTTGCCGGCCAGGACGGCCGCGGCCGTGTCCTCGTCCGGCATGAGCCGGGCGACCGCGCGGGCGTTGGCGGCGATGCCGGGGATGCCTGGCCAGTCGGTGCCGAAGATCATCCGCCTGGTCAGCCGGTTCCAGTTCTGCCGCGCGTAGTAGTCGCGCAGCCGGGATGGCGGCAGCCCGGACAGCTCGATCCATACCCGCTCGTGCGACAGCGCGAGGAACGCCGCCGCGTCGTACCACCAGCCGCGCCCGCCGTGCGCGAGCACCAGGGTGAGCGAGCGGAAGTCGCGCAGCACGTCGTCGAGCGCCACCGGGTCGCCGAACGCGTTGGACGCGCCGGGGAAGGTGGACGTGCCGCAGTGCACCACCACGGGCACGCCCGCGGCCTGGCAGACCTCGTACGCCGGGTAGAGCATCCGGTCGTTGGCCGCCACCCCGGCGTGCACCGGGTGGATCTTCAGCGCGACCGCCCCGAGCGCGAGCTGCCGGCGGACCTCCTCGTCGACCGGGTAGTGATAATGCGGGTTGACGTTCGCGATGACCTTGACGCGGTCGGGGTTAGCGCCCGCGATCGGCAGCATCTCCTCGATGACCTGCAGCCCGGTCACCTTGGGCGAGTACTCGCACATTAGTAGCCCGGTGTCGACGCCCTCGGCGGCGAGCAGGGCGGCGAACGCCGCGGGGATCACGGCGCCCGACGGGTCGTAGAGGCGGTCCATGACCTCGCGGTCCGCGAACCCCTGGACCCAGGTGTCCCATGACAGCCTGAGCGAGGTCTTGCTCGCCGCGTGCAGGTGCACGTCGATGAGCTGGAACCCGTCGAGCATCAGCCCCTGCCTTCACGAACCGCGCTGTCATGGACTGCACCGGGCGGCCGCAGCACGCCCGCGGCCATGGCGCGGAGCTCCACGCGGCGGATCTTGCCGGTCGCGGTGGTGGGGAATCCTTCGGTGAACACGACCGCGCGCGGCCGCTTGAACGACGGCAGCCCCTCGCGGCAGTGCTCGATCAGCTCCGCCTCGGTGACGTCCGCACCGGGGGCGAGGACGACGTAGGCGACGGGCTTTTCCAGGCTGTCCGCGTCCGGTGCGGCGACGACGACCGCCTGCGCGACCGCGGGGTGGGCGAGCAGCCGGGCCTCGACCTCCATCGGCGACACCCAGATGCCCGACGCCTTGATCATGTCGCCGGTCCGCCCCAGGCATTCGTAGTACCCGTCGCCGTCGCGGACGTAGGTGTCGCCCGTGCGCAGCCACTGCCCCTGGAACACCAGCCGGGACGCGTCGTACCTGGCCCAGTACCCAGTGGCGGTCGACGCGCCGCGCACGAACAGCGTGCCCGGCACCCCCGCGCCGGGGATCTCGGCGCCGGCCTCCTCGTCCACCAGCTTCAGGTCATAGCCCGGCACCGCCACGCCGGTCGTGCCCGGCCGGACGGCGCCCGGCCGGTTGGACAGGAAGATGTGCAGCATCTCGGTCATCCCGATGCCGTCGATGATGTCGACGCCGAAGTGCGAGGTCCACCGCTCGTAGAGGGCGGCGGGCAGCGCCTCGCCCGCGGAGGCGGCCAGCCGCACGCCGCCAAGCGCGTCGGCGGGCATCCCGGCGCGGAGCATGTTGGCGAAGAACGTGGGGCCGCCGAAGAACAGCGTCGCCCCGTACTTGACCGCCGTCTCCGCGATCAGGTCCGGCCGTGACGCCGGCGGCAGCAGCACGCTCGCGGCGCCGACCGACAACGGGAACAGGAGCGAGTTGCCGAGGCCGTAGGCGAAGAACGCCTTGGCCGCGGACAGGCACCGGTCCTCGGGCTGGATGCCGAGCACCTGCTGCCCGTAGGTCTCGCACACCACGGGGATGGACCCGTGCCGGTGCATCGCGCCCTTGGGGTCGCCCGTGGTACCCGACGTGTAGAGCCAGAACGCGGGCGAATCGGCGGTCGAGTCGTACACCGTGTCGTCTGGCGCCGCGCCCGCCAGGTCGTCGAACTGGTGAACCGGCCGGGGACCGGCGGACACCGGGATGTCCGCCAGTACCCCGGCCAGTTCAGGTGCCGCCCCTGTGCTTGCCAACACTGCGGCCGACTCCTCAGTGTTGGTCAGCAGAGGGGCGGCAAACTCACTGCTGACCGCCAGGAACTTGGCCCGCGAGTCACGCAGCAGTTCTGCGATGCCGTCCGGGCGAAGCATCGTCGAGACGGGCACCGGGATCGCGCCTACCCGCATGGCGGCGAGGTAAACGACGGCGAAGTGCGGCGAGTCCGCCATCACCATCAAGATCCGCTGCTCCGGCCGTACTCCCGCGGCCCGCAGGCCCGCCGCGGTCCGGCTGACCCGGTCCCAGAGGCCGGCGTAGCTGAGGTCGCCGCCCGGGCCCGTAACCGCCAGCCGGTCGCCGTCTCCCGCGGCGAGCCGCCGGTCGAGCAGGTACTCACACGCGTTGAACAACTGCGCCATTGTTCTGCGCCCCAAGGTCCGGGCCTGGCCTCAGGCCAGGTGCACGTAGTCGTAGTCGAAGGGCTGGCCGTTGATCCCCCCGCCCTTAGGTGCACCGCGCGGGGGCGCGACCCAGGCAGCGATCTTGCCACGCTGGTACACCGGCTGCATCAGGGAACGGACAAACGTCTTGTCGGTGTCGGTTGGGAGCCATTGTCCCTTGCGGGCATCCCATTCGGAAGCGCTGAGCCGCTCGCCGGCGGGCGAGGCCTCGATGCCGGCGAAGGCACCCACGCGCCGGTTGAACGCGACGTGCGGCAGGTAGAGCCGCTGCGGCAGGCCTGCCTCCTCCAGGATGCGGTTCCAGCGCTTGACGCCGCCCGCGCAGTCGGCGCTGTACTCGCGCCGCAGGTCGGTGTTGAGGCCGGTCAGCGCGGACACCTCGGTCTGGGATATCTGGTCGTCGATCAGCGCGTCCACCATGATCGCGTCGTCGCCGAGCATGTGGTCGTCCTTGCGGCGTTCCTCGAGCCAGCGGCCCTTCAGCCCGGCGGTGTAGTAGTTGGCGACGTTGGTGGAGGTCTCGCCGCCGAACAAGTCGAGCGATACCGAGTAGTGGAAGTTCAGGTACTTCTGGATGACCGGCAGCGGTATGGCGCCGAGCGCGGCCACCTCGTCGGTGTCGTTCTCCACCATCACCTGCGCGGTCCGCTCCACCACCCGGTCGACGCCGGTGGTGCCGACCATCATGTGGTGCGCCTCTTCCTTCAGCATGAACTCGCAGGTGCGGCTCAGCGGGTCGAAGGCGGACTCCTTCAGGGTGCCGAGCTGGTACTTGCCGTCCCGGTCGGTGAAGTAGGTGAACATGTAGAACGACAGCCAGTCCGGTGTCTCCTCGTTGAACGCCCCCAGGATCCGCGGTGAGTCCTCGCTGCCGGAGTTGCGGTGCAGCAGCTCCTCGGCCTCCTCGCGGCCCTCGCGGCCGAAGTAGGCGTGCAGCAGGTACACCATCGCCCACAGGTGGCGGCCCTCTTCGACGTTGACCTGGAACAGGTTCCGCAGGTCGTACAGCGACGGCGCGGTGGCGCCGAGGTTGCGCTGCTGTTCCACCGACGCCGGCTCGGTGTCGCCCTGGATCACGATCAGCCGCTGCAGCTCCGCGCGGTACTCCCCCGGCACCTTCTGCCACGCGGGCTCGCCCTTGTGCGCGCCGAACGCGATCCGCCGGTCCGGGTTCTTGTCGGCGAGGAAGATCCCCCACCGGTAGTCGATCATCGGCACGTGCCCGAACTGCGCCCACCCCTCGCCGCGCACGTCGATCGCGGTGCGGAGGTACACGTCCTGCGTCGGCAGCGTCGGCCCCATCGTCTCCCACCAGGACAGGAAGTCCGGCTGCCAGGACTCCAGCGCCCGCTGCAGCCGCCGGTCCTCGGCGAGCCCGACGTTGTTCGGTATCTTCTCGGCGTAATCCGGCCTGGTCATGACTTCTATACCCGCTTCCGGTCGAAGCCGGCCCGCCTGCCCGTCCCGTAGGCGCGCAGCGCGCCGTCCGGGCCCGAGGCGTTGGGCCGGTAGAAAATCCAGTTCTGCCAGGCGGTCAGCCGCCCGAAGATCTTTGTCTCGATGGTCTCCGGGCCGGCGAACCGGTAGTTCGCCTCAAGGCCCGTCAGCGCGTCGGGCGAGAACGACGCGCGCTCCTCCACCGCGATCCGGACCTCTTCCTCCCAGTCGATGTCGTCCGGCGCGAACGTGACAAGACCCAGCTTCTCCGCCTCCTCGGCTTGAACGGGCTCGCCCGCGGCCTTCTCGACGGCGGCGAGCCCGTCGGCGTCGCCGAGGAACCTGGTCTGCAGCCGGGTGAGCCCGTTGCCCATCGGCAGCGGTCCGAGGTTGATCCGCGACACCGTGACCTCGGCGGGACTCGCGTCCTGGTCGACATCCTCGAAGACGCCGAACAGCATGTAGGAGCGGTCGGCGGCCAGGGCGAGCTCGAGCAGCGACCCCGCGAAGCAAGAGCCGGGCTCGATCAGCGCGATCAGCGAACGGGAGGTGACGTCGAGCCGTTTCAGCGTCCGCTTCCAGTACAGGACGATCTCGTTGGCCAGCCAGTCCGTGCCTGCGTGGTCGAGCAGCAGCGCGTCGTACCGGAGCAACCGCGAGCCGTCGCCGCTGGTCCGGAAGACCCAGGTGCCGATCTCGGCCTCGTTCGTGCGCAGGTCGAGGATCAGGTCGTCGAGCTCGCGGGCCACCGCGAGGCTCCAGAACGCGGGTCCCTGCGCGTACGCGTCCGCCATCGAGCCCGGCGGGTCGGCGTCCGGGCCGCTGACGGTGATTTCCGCGACCGAGCGGTCGCGGTCGAGCACGGCCGACACGTGCGCGTACCTGACCGAGTCCGCGGTCCGTTCCTTCTCGATTTCGGTCAGCTCGATGGCCGGGCCGCCGGGGAGCCGGTGGGAGGACGAGGCGGAGTCACGCCCCCGTTCGGACACAACTTCGGACCACCGCACCCGCGGCACGACTTCGTCGACCAGCCGCCAGGCGACCGCCTTCTTGCCGCCGATCCCCTCGGACTTGGTGGAGAAGTAGTCGGCCAGGTCGCGGCGGACGTGCCGCTTGTCCACGACGCGGGTCAGCCCGCCGGTGCCCGGCAGCACGCCAAGCAGCGGCAGCTCGGGCAGCGAGACGACCGACGAGCGGTCGTCCACCAGGAGAATCCGGTCGCAGGCCAGCGCGAGCTCGTAGCCGCCGCCGGACGCGGTGCCGTTCAGCGCCGCCAGGTAGGCCTGCCCTGAGTTGTCCGTGGCGTCCTCGATGCCGTTGCGCGTCTCGTTGGTGAACTTGCAGAAGTTCACCTTCCACGAGTGCTCCGACGCGGCGAGCATCCGGATGTTCGCGCCCGCGCAGAAGATCTTCTCCTTGCCGCTCGTCATGACGACGGCCTTCACTTCCGGGTGCTCGAACCGCAGCCGCTGCACCGCGTCGTACAGCTCGATGTCAACGCCCAGGTCGTAGGAGTTCAGCTTCAGCTCGTACCCGGGCACGAGGCCGCCCTGCTCGTCGACGTCCATGGCGAGGGTCGCCACCGGCCCGTCGATCGCGAGCCGCCAGTGCCGGTACTTCGCGGGGGAAGTGCGGAATTCGACGTACGCCATGAGACCATGTTCTACGAATGCTTGCCGACACGTCAATGCTTCGTAGAATTTTCATAGAGCGCGACCCGAAGCCGGCCTCAGGGCGCGCGGAGGCGAGCGCGGGAAACACAGTCAAGCCTCGCTGTTCAGGCAGGATTGTTGAGGCGCTTCCACTCGCGGCGGGCGTCGTCCGCCCACCGTTCGTGCCGGTCGAAGAACAGCTCCGCCGCCCGGATGCCCGTCCAGCGGGGCGGCAGGAACTCGCGGGGCAGCGCCGGGTCGAGCGCGGGGAAACGGCGCCAGGCGTGCACTAGCTCGAGCTGGCGCAGCAGCACGTCCGACGGCACGCCGGGGCCGCGGAATTCGGCGACGAACTGCTCGTACTCCGCCTCGATCTCCGGCAGGTCCCACGCGGCGGCGACCATCTCGCGCGTATCGGACAAGCCGGTCCGCTTCGCGACGAACAAGTGCGCGTCATCCGCCACGCCCGCATCGCGCAGCACCCGCGTCGCTTCCTGCTCGCGGGCCACGTGCGGGCTGATCCACAGGCCGGGGCCGAGCGAGCCGAAGCCGGCCCAGGCGAGGCGCGTCCGCACGACGTGCCGTGCCCGCCGGTCCGTCTCGGGGATGCGCACCTGGACGAGGACCCACTGGCCGTCCCACGACTGCGCTGTACCCTCAATCAGGTTGCCGAAGGAGTAGATGCGCCTGGCCCCCTCGGTCAGCAGCCTGGTCGCCGACGGGGTGAGCAGCCAGCGGGTGCGGCGGCCGACCTTGTCCGCCCGCAGCCAGCCGGCGTTGGAGGTGCGCATCAGCGCCTGCCTGGTAGCCTTCTCCGCGACCCCGAGCCGCTCGAACGCGGCGAGGACCGCGCTCGTCCACGCGCCGTCTTCGTCCGGCAGGACGAACTCGCCGAGCAGCGTCAGGAGCAGTCCGCGCGCGGACCCCGCGCCGGCCTCGTGGCGGCGCGACAGCGCAGGCTGAGTCTGGGTCGGCTGAGTCTGGGTCGCCGCGGCCGATTCCACCACTTAATCGCTTTCGCTCGGCATGATCTAAGTAGCATACTGCCGCGCCGGGCGCTGCCCCGGGGATCGCGATTACGGCGGTGGTCCGCGTTAGCTAGTTGGGGGTACCGTGCTGGCGGCCGGAGGGGCCGTGACGTGCAAGGGCGCGGCGGCGTAGGAGAGATCCATGGTCAGGTCCGCTGACGGTGCAGTGGCTGAGTCCGTCGGCGCCGCGCTCGCGGGCGCTCCGTCGGACGGGACGTCGAAGGTGGTATTCGCGCTGATCTCGCGCACCAGGTTCTGCGGGTTAATCCAGACCGTGAGCGTCGCCTGCGCGTCGGGCAGCGTCACCGTGTAGCCGGTGCAGGCGACGCCCCCAATGACCCTCGTGCCGAGCGCGCTGACCGCGATCCCCTGGTTCTTGAGCGAGACCAGCGCGGCGGTCGGGTTGCCGCCGCTGAGGTTGAGTGTCGCCGAGCCCTGGCTCGGGGCCTGCTGCACGGTCCACTCCTTGCCGGTGGACGAGACACTCCGGCCGTCGACGCTTACCGCCGTGTAGACGCGCCCACTCAGCCAGATCTCCCGGACGGCCGCCACGCCGACCTGGGAACGTACGGTCATGTTGAGCGTCCCGGCCTTTCCGCCGAGGTCGAACGCACCGGTCCCGCGCATCGTCCCGCCCGCGGCCCCGGTCGCGATGCTGCCGGACAGCACCAAGTCGGCCGTGTCCTGCCGGAGCGTCTGGGTAGCCGCCTGGTTCACGAACGCGACGCCCGTCGCGCCCGGTGTCCCCGCACGCTTCGGGGACATTATCGTCTGCGCGACGAAGACCCCGGCGACGGCAACGGCGGCCAGGATGATCCCGGAAGCCGCGAATCCGACGATGTCGGGCCGCCGCCGCGAATCACGTTCGGAAACGCGGCCGTACGAGTACGCGCCGCGGGGCGCATAGGCGGCGGGCGGCGCCGGTACCGCCGACAGCCTGGCCGTGGCGGCAGCCACCGCGTCCGCTCCGGACGGCGGGTCGTCGTAGCTTTCGACGCCCCGGTCGCGGACCAGCTTCGTCGGCTCCCCCGCCGCGGAAAAGTAACGTGCCTCGTGCACCCCGAACGGATCGGGATGCCAGCCCTGAACGACCCTGCCGCTCACGTCTGGAGTATCTCACCGCGATTCCCGAGCCCGGTAGCCCTGGCCGACCGGACTCCAAGCGTTATTCCGAACGAGTGGTGGATGACCGTGGTCGTCCACCACTCGTTCGCTTAAGGGGATGGCGGCGCTCGGATCCTGCCGCTGGTCCAGTCGCACGGGGCCAGTCGCACGGGGCCAGTCGCACGGGGCCAGTCGCACGGGCCAGTCGCACGGGGCCAGTGGCACGGGCGCCGCGGTGATCTAGTGAGTGACCGTCCCGAACGTGACGGTGTCCCCGCCCCAGGTGAACGACTGGAGGCGCACGCCCTCGCCGTAGGTCGCGGCGGCCACCATGTCGTCACCGCCCTCGTAGACGCCTACGTGGTACACGAAGCTGAACGGGTCGCTCGTGTCGTGGAAGAACACCAGGTCCCCCGGTCGCGCGCTCTGGTGGTTGATCCGCCTGAACTGGAGGAACTGGTCCTCCGCGGTGCGCTGGATGGCCTTGCCGTGGCCGGTGTGCCGGTAGACGAACTGGGTGAGGCCGGAGCAGTCGAAGCCCGCCGGGCTCGTCCCGCCGTACGCGTACGGGGCGCCCACTAGCCTCTTCGCAAGGACCGCCGCCACCATGTTCCAGGTGACCGGGGCCTGCTTTGTCACTTTCTTGAGTACTCGCTTGGGTGTCTTGGCCGCGCTGGTCGGCGTTGTCTTCTGCTGGCCGCTGAGGGTCGCCGCCTGCGCTGTGCCCGTAAACAGGGGCCCGGTGACGGCGGTGACCGGAACGGTGATCGCGACCGCGGCGACCGCGGCGCCTGCCAGCCAGTTGCGCCGCATCCCTAGGCCGCTCCCCGGTCGCCGTGGACCCGGACATAGGTATCAGACCACCGGTTGAGCGTCGGACTTGCCATCTTTCTGTCCTTTCATTGCGCTTTACACTGCGTATTTGGTTATAAGCGCGCGGCATTCATATTTCCCGCGAGCCGTTCTTGCCTATCACCCGCAAGAGACGCCTGCCGGGCATGAGCGGATTTTTGCGTACACATTCCCGCAAAGATTACGTTCGGATAACTGCCGATATTGACGGCACTAAATGATTGGCTAATCGCCACGAACACGCAGGTCAACGCCCTCTACAACGTTGTCTTGAAATGATTAGAGATGCCACTGCCGCGTGTGGGATATGTCACAGTGCCCGGCCGGACATCTCGGGCAGGCACATTGTCCGGGTAATCACGGATCGCCCAGTTACCGTTCTGTTATTGGCGAGGGCGGACGATTTCCCCGTGACTTATGTGGCTGATGTGACGTCGCATCACCTCGTATTCCCGGCATCACGGACCGTCAGTGACTACACCGCGTTTCTCGCGAGTGACGTGACGGCCGCTGCTGTCGCGGTCGTTCAGGGCCGAAGTCTTCCGCGGCTTCTGATGTGCTTTGCCGCCTTTCGCGGGTAGATGGGCGGCCATGCGACGGTTTCTGGTTCCGGTGGTGGTCGGCATTGCGATGGCTCTGGCGGGCTGTCGCGGCCTGTCCGCGCAGCTCGCAGACCCGACGAGCGGCTCCGATACGGGTGGCGGATCCTCGGGCGTCCGGGCGCCCGGCCCCGTCTCCGCGGGAACCGGCGCGCTGCGCGTCCTCGCCGAGCCGCAGGCCGGGCTCGGCCCCATCTACCGGCTCATCAACGGCGCGAAGGCTTCCGCCGAGCTGACGATGTACGAACTGATCGACCAGACCATGGAAAACGACCTCGCCGCGGCCGCCCGGCGCGGCGTCGACGTGCGGGTGGTCCTCGACTCGCACCTGGAGAAGTCGCGCAACGCCGCGGCCTATGACTTCCTCCGCACCCACCGCGTGCACGTGACCTGGGCGTCGTCGGGCACGACCTATCACCAGAAGACGCTCACCGTCGACGGCAAGACGTCCGTGATCATGACGCTGAACCTGGTCTCGGCCGACTACGCGGGCACTAGGGACTTCGCGGTCATCGACACCAGCAAGGCCGACGTCGCCGCGATCGTCGCCACGTTCAACGCCGATTTCGCGCACAAGAAGATCACACCGCCCGACGGCGCCGACCTGGTGTGGTCGCCGACCAACGCCCAGGCCGCCATCCTCGCCGTGATTAACTCCGCGCGGCGCACGCTCGCGCTGGAAAACGAGGAGATGGGCGACCCCGTCGTCACCAAGGCACTCGAGGCGGCGGCCAGGCGCGGCGTCGACGTGAAGATCACGATGACCGCGGACAGCGAGTGGGACAGCGCATTCGCCGCACTGGTCAGGGCGGGCGCCCATGTCCGCACATATAAGAACAGCACCAGCGTCCTCTACATTCACGCCAAGGCGATCGTGGCCAACGCCGGGACCGCCGGGGAGCAAGCGTTCGTCGGTTCGGAGAATTTCTCTGCCGCGAGCCTGCTGCACAACCGTGAGCTGGGTATACGAACTACGAACAAGTCGGTGATAGCGGCCGTCGCCGCCGTACTCGCCGCGGATAACGCTGCGGCGACGGCTTACTAATACCGCACCAATTGGTCATTAAGTATGGTGTTGACATGAGGGCGATTCGGGCGCTTTCCGCCGTCGCCGCCGCGACGGCGCTCGCGGTGACCGTGGCGGCCTGCACGGGTTCAGGTAGCACGACGGCGCCGGGCGCGGCGAACGCCGGCCCGGCCTCCTCGCCGGCCCGTGGGTCCAATGGCGCGTCGGGCGCGGCCTCGTCGCCGTCGGCCCGCCCCTCGCCGTCCGGGCCGGTCGTGACGATCACGCCGGGGAACGGCGCGAGCGGCGCTAACCCGGCGAATGGGATCGCGGTCACGGCGGCGGGCGGGACGCTGAAGAGCGTCGCCGTGACCACCGCGGGCGACCCGGTCACCGGCACCTACTCGGCGGACCACGCCTCCTGGCACAGCGCGTGGGCGCTGAACGTCTCGCGGTCCTACACGGTGACGGCGACCGCGGCAACGAGCGGCGGCGCGACGACGACGAAGACGGCCACGTTCCGCACGCTGACGCCCGGGTCCACCTTCTACACCGAGGTCTTCGAGGGGTACAAGCAGTCCTACGGCGTCGGGATGCCGATCATCTTGACGTTCAGCGCCCCCGTGCAGAACAAGGCCGCGGTCGAGCGGTCGATCGAGCTGCAGACCTCAAAGCCGGTGATCGGCTCGTGGTACTGGGACGGGAACGAGACCCTGGACTTCCGGCCGCGCGACTACTGGCCCGTGCACACCACGGTGTCGTTCACCGGGCACTTCGACGGCGTCGAGTCCGCACCCGGCGTGTACGGGTACCACACGCTGAGGCAGACGTTCGACATTGGCGACTCGGTGGTCGCGGTCGCGTCCACGCAGGCGCACAAGACGCGGATCTACATCAACGGGCACCTGCGGTACGACTGGGACATCAGCTCGGGCAAGCCGGGCGACGACACACCGGACGGCTCCTACCTGACGATCGAGAAGGAGAACCCGGTCCGGATGATCGGTCCCGGCTACGATCTGCTCGTCCCCTGGTCGGTGCGGTTCACGTTCAGCGGCGACTACTACCACGACGCGTACTGGTCGGTCGGCGAGCAGGGCTTCGAGAACGTCAGCCACGGGTGCGTGAACCTGTCGCCCGCGAACGCGGAGACCTATTACAACCTCGCCGTGCCCGGCGACCCGATCACGATCCAGAACAGCCCGCGGTCCGGCGCGTGGGACAACGGGTGGACCGAGTGGTTCAAGAGCTGGCCGCAGTACCTGAAGGGGTCCGCGACCGGCGAGGCGGTCGTGGCGAACGCGGCGGGCAGCCAGTTCGTGAGCCCGTCGAGCCTGCCCCCGGACACGGCCAAGGCGCCGTTGCAGACCTCACCCGCGGGCAACGCCGCCTGACGCCGCGTAGCATATGCCGGGTATGCCAGGAAATGTTCCACAGTCACGGCTTCGCGTCCGGTGATCACGAAGGATTTTCAGCTCATTTGCTGAAAATCCTTCGTGATCATGAAACGGGTGGGCGGGGCAGTGCCCGGCGGCGGTTTGGGATTAGGGAGCGGCGGGGCGGGCGCGGACGGCGGACAGGAAGGCCGCGTAGCTCCAGGAGAGGTTCGACACCGACTTCTCGAAGCCGGTGACGGCGTCGAACTGCTCGGACAGCTCGAAGTGGTCGCTGTGGTAGACGACGGCCTGCAGCATCGCGTCGCCCGCCGCGCGGAGTGCCGCGGCCGCCGCGCGCGGCGCCGTCGCCGGCGTCACGCCAACCTGGGAGAAGAAGGTGGCGCTGAGGGAGTCACCCGCAACCGTTCCTGATGACGTGATCTTGGTTGCGAGACGGTAGTAGAGCTCGGCGAAGTTGGCGGTGGTGAGCGCCCACGGGTGGTCGCCGGCCAGTGCGTCGGTGTCGCCGTCGTAGACGTCGCCCGGGTAGCGGCCGAGCAGGGGCCCGAGTCCGAGCGCCGCGTCGGCGGCGTTGACCGGGTAAAAGTACTTCGACGCCGGGTCCGCCCACTGGGCGCGCAGCGCGGCGGCGGTGGCGAGCAGCTTCGGGTCGGTGGCCGACTCGGCGCCGTAGACGACCGCCTGGACGATGTCGACGTTGGGGTCGTACGGTGCGCGGTAGTCGGTCGGTACCGGCAGCACCGACTGGTACACCTCGCCGTTCCAGTGGGACTCGAGTGCGCTGGTGAGCCAGCTGAGCGCGTCCGGCACCCACGGCGGGACGGGGATGCCGATGGTGTTCGCGGCGACCGCCTGGAAGCAGCGCAGCTGGGCGGAGCGGGCGAAGAACGAGTCGCCGTACTCCTCTTCCCACAGGTTGTAGGTCTGGCCCTGGTAGGCGTCGCGCAGGAAGTTCAGGTCGGCGTCGATCAGTTGCGCCGCGATCGCCCGGGCGGGCGCGTCCAGCTGGCGGTACATGGCGATGAGCGCGACCACCTGCAGCGCGGGGCCGTCGGCCTGGTTGGTCCACGGGCGCTGCGCGCCGTCGATGTAGAAGGAGGCGCGGTCGAAGTCGCCCGCCGACTGCTGGCAGGTCTGGGAGAACGTCACGTAGTCGATCAGCGGCTGGTTGTCCGGCAGCGTGCCGTCGGCGTAGGCCCAGGCGAGCTCCAGCGCGACGATCGCCGCGTCGCGGGTCCAGTGGTAGACGTAGTCCTGGGTGACGTGGGTCGCGGAGTTCTCCCACGACGGCGAGGCGAGCACCGCGCCGGGCGCGGAGATCACCCCCGCGTTCACCGGGTCGTCGAAGACCAGGCCGTCGGAGGCGACGTTCCGGTACATCAGCCAGAACATGTACTTCGCGACCGCGGCCAGGTTCAGCCGCGTTACCGCGGGCCGCGCCGAGCTGTAGCTAAGTCCGCCCACCAAGAACCCCTGTCTGCTTCGTCGGGGCACCAGGCTAACGGGCGCGCGCCGGGCGCGGACAGGGGGTTCTCTTGGTAGCCGGTGAAGGTTCGCTCAGGGTTTGGACGACGCCGTCGAGCCGCTGCCGACCTGGTGGCCCGCGCCGTCATACATGGTCCAGCCAGCCAGCCCGCCGCTCCCGGTGACCGCGACGGCGAACAGCCGCTCGCCGCCGACGGTGACCGGCCGGGCGGTGACGACCTTGCCGCCGATGAGGGTGATCCGCACCTTTGCCACGCCGGCCGACGCGACGGCGAACACCAGCCGCAACCCGGGCACGGGGAAGGGCACGGGGCCGAGGAACGCCAGGGACCTCACCGAGGTGAGCGGGATGCACGCGTAGCTGTCGCTGCTGCTGCCGCTGGCGCTGAACCCCATGCAGGCGCCCCACGGGCCGACGTACCCGGTGGCCGACCAGGCGACGTGCCCGGCGGTCACGCCGCCGCCGATGCGGCCGGAGGCCCTCGCCGGCACTCGCTGGCCCGGTTGTTGCCACGCGCCGAAGGCGGCCTGCTGCCCCGACGGCTCGTACGGCACCGCCGTCGCGCTCGCGCCGCTGTCGAAGTACGGGCCGCCGAGGTGGGCGACGACGCTGTCGATCGTCAGGGAAAGCGGCGCCATCCAGGCGACGTAGCGGTGCCCGCCGACGGTGACGGGGAGCAGCTTGAGCTGCTGGCCGTCGGCGAACGTGACGATGAAGAAGGCCAGGTCAGCCTCCACCTCGCCGACCGTCGTCACCGTGGTGCCGTTGTCGTCGAGTTCGGTGAACGCGGCGGGTTTGCTGTCGCCGAGACCGACACCCAGCCGGGCCGGGATGTCGTTGCAGCTCCCCATGATGTCGCTGGCCCCCACGTTGATGGTGATGACGAAGCAAGAGTCGGAGGACACAGGGTTCTTCTGGCCCGGCGGTACGACGGCTACCTGCCACTTCATGTCGCCGACCGCACCCTCGGCGATCTGGCCGGTCTTATCGGTCAGCCCGGCCGCCGCCTCGGTGGTCTGGCCCGGCGGGCCCGCGGTGACGACCATGTCGTGACCGCGGCCCGGCGTCGGCTTGGCGCTGCCGACGAGCGGAGACGGCCGGGCCGCGGCGTCGTCCCGGGCCAGCGCCGGGTAGCCGGCCGCAACGCCAGCGACCACGAGGACGCTGGCGACGGCGGCGAGGCGGCGCCGGTTTCTGAGGCGGCGCCCCGCGCGCCTCGCCCGCTCCACCGGCGCCTCGCCGAACGTCACCGTGCGCAGCGCCCGGTCGAGGTCTTCTCTCAGGTCATTCACCAAAGGCCGCCTTCCACGATGTCCGCGGTGTCCGGACCGCGGGTCCCGTCGGGCGCGGACGCGTTCTTGCGCAGGGTGGCGAGCGCGCGCGACGCCTGGCTCTTGACCGTGCCGACCGAGCAGTCGAGCGCCTTGGCGGTCTCCGCCTCGGAGAGGTCGAGCCAGTAGCGGAGGACGACCACGGCGCGCTGGCGGGGCCCGAGGGAGCGCAGCGCGTCGAGCAGCGCCTGCTGCTCCTCCGGCCCCTGCTGCTGGCCGCCCGCGGTGTCCGCCAGGTCGCCGCGCAGTTCCTCGGCCACGCGGCGCTTGCGGAAGCAGCCACGGTGCTCGTTGATCACGATCCGCCGCACGTAGGCGTCCGGGTCCCCGGCCCGGCGCACGCGGCCCCACGACGCGTACGCGCGGGCGAACGCGGCCTGCGCCAGGTCCTCGGCGTGCCCGGTGTCGCCGGTCAGCGCGTAAGCGAGGCGGACCATGGCCGGCCAGCGGCCGCGCATGAACGCGTCGAACTCCTCGTCGGACCCGGTGCTCACGGCCACCTCCTTCGCCAGTGCAGACCGCAGAAGGGCGCTGCCGGGTTGCATGGCTGGGAGAAATTGTCGCCCACCGGTAAATGATCCGGCGGTCTTACGGCCCCCGGCCGTGCTCGCTCATCCCGGTGGCCATTCCTTACTATGACCCCATGAGCCCTCTTTCTGGAGTGCTGGGCGAGGCCTGGGACATGTATAAGCGGTTCGCCGCGCATTTCATCGCGATCTCGTTCTCTGTGTACGTGGTCATCGCCGTCGTCAGCGGGCTGCTCACCTGGGCGCTCGGCTCCTTCGGCGCGTTCATCGGGGTCATCCTCACCCTGTTCGGCGCGTTCCTGCTGCAGGCGGCGCTGGTGAAGGCGGTGCAGGACGTCCGCGACGGCACCGTCGACCTGGACCTGCGGGGGACGATCTCGGCGGCGCTGCCGTTCGTCGGCTCGGTGGCGATCGCGTCGATCCTCGCCGCTATCGGCATCGGGATCGGGTTCGTGCTGATCATCGTGCCGGGGCTGATCCTGCTCACGTTCTGGTCGCTGCTCGTGCCGGAGATCGTGATCGGCGGCTCGAGCGCGCTCGATTCGTTCGGCCGGAGCTGGCGGACCGTCCGCGGCTACGGGTGGAACGTGTTCGGCACGCTGGTCGTGGTGTGGATCGTCATGATCGTCCTGGAAATCGTGCTTTCCCTGATCCTGCTCGCGCTGCCGCAGGGCTGGCGCAGCTCCATCTCCGACCTGGTGTCCGGCGCGCTCGTGGCGCCGTACCTCGCCGCGGTCGTGACGCTGGTGTACTACCGGCTCAGCGCCGCCCACGGCGAGCGGGCCGAGCCCGCGCAGCCGGGCGCGGGCTACGGCGACCCGTACGAGGGCGGCGGCTTCGGCGCGTAACGTCGTCACGCGAGCAGCGGCTGCACCTGCTCGGCGGCGAACCTGACGAAGGCGACCGGGTCCGTCTCGTCGGAGGCCGGGTGGAGCACGACCTTGTCCACCCCGGCCCCCGCCCAGAAACGGACGGCGTCCGCGACCGCGTGGGCGTCACCCGCGACGGCGGCGCCCGCGTGCCCCATCGCCTCAAGCCGCCGCGCCGCGTCCCGGCCCGTCACCGTCAGCAGGTAGAGCACGACCGGGTGGGGGCCGATCCGGTCGGCCGCGGCGCGGGCCTCGTCGATGACCTGGCGGGCTTCGCGCACCCGGTCCGCGTCGCCCGATGAGTCAAGGATGGTGCCGTCGGCGAGCTGGCCCGTCAGCCTGAGTGTCCGCGGCCCGGCCGCCGCGGCGAACACCGGCGCCGCCGTCAGCGGCGGCCAGTCGAGCGCCACGCGGTCCAGCTTCACGTAGCGGCCCTCCATCGTCAGCCGCTCGCCCCGCAGCAGCCCGCGCAGGGCGAAGAGGTACTCGCGGAGCAGCGTCACCGGAGACTCAACCCGGGCGCCGACCTGGGTCATCCAGCGCTGCACGCCGTGCCCCACGCCCACTGTGACCCGGCCGGGGAACAGGCGGTGCAGCGCGGCGGTCTCCATCGCGGTGAGCGCCACGTTCCGCAGCGGGACGGGCAGCACGCCGATCGCCACCGGCAGCCGGTCCGTCCAGGCGAGCATCGCCGAGGCGAGGCTCATCGCGCCGCCGTAGAAGCAGTCCTCCCAGAGCCACAGCTCCGCGAGACCGGAATCCTCGGCCGCGCGCGCCACCTCGCGCACCTTTTCCGGGGGAATCTGGGGCCAGCAGGTTGCCGCGAGAATCGTCATGCCGCCAATACTGCCGGAAACCGACGACAGTCAGCCTTTGCCAACCCCTCGGCGGGTCTTCGCCCGTGCGCCACCCTGATGCTCCCGGGCCGGCCAGGGTCTGCCGCTCCAGTTCGCCGTGGAGAGAGATCGCGGGTCATCCGGGTGAGCGGCCCCGGAGCGCGGTCTGGTTATGGTATTTCGTCGCGCTTTGTCCCCGCGCCTGGTCGGTTGTTTTCCTCATTGAGGGTCATCCGGGGCGAATATCGCCAATTTTGACCCGCGATCACGTTAGGAGGGTCTAACTAGGGGTTATTTGTTCTATTTTATGGGGCCGGAGTGGGTGTCCTCGTCGCCATTTCCCGTTTTGACCCGCAATCACGCCGACGTGAAGGCGGGATCGGGTTCAGTCAGCTTGTCTCGATGCCACGCGCAGGCGGCTGGTCAGTTGCGCCGGGATGATGGTGAACGGGAACGGGCGCTCGACGGTCAGCCGTGCCGTCGTGACCGCCACCCTGACGTAGTGACGATCACGGAGTTCGAAGACGGTCACTTTCGGCCCGGCCGGATTTGGGTCGACGATCCAGTACGACGGGACGCCGAACCGCTCGTATGCGGTCTTCTTACGGTTCAGGTCGATGATCACGGTACTTGGCGAACGGATTTCGACGACGAGCCGCGGTGGCCTCGTGAATTTCGCACCGCCAACCTCGTCGACGGGAACCACGACGAGGTCCGGGGCGAATTGGGCCTTCGCGGACAGTGCCAGCGCAGGCTCGGGAACGACGAGCAAGTCGTCAGGGCACACGCCGCTAAGGAGCCCGCAGAGGCGCCCAGCTACCGCCTGATGTATCGTCGTCTCGCGCGGGCCTACGACGAGCACCCCGTCGAGCAGCTCATAACGGCGGGCGTCATGGGGCAACCGATCCAGGTCGGCGACCGCAATCGAGGGCCCTGCCTCGGAGAGCACCTTGTGGAATTCTCCGGCACCCACCATGCCCCCTCCTCTTCATGTCGTCTACGCTGCCAGCGCCGTCTGACATTCCAGAGCGTAGCGGCGACAGGCGGTATCGGCTCGTAATTGCCTTGGCCGCGGGCCGCGCGCCTGGGCCGCGGGCGGGGCGGAGTACGCGCGAGGCTTATATGGTGGCGCCGTGGACGAGGCGTTCAGTGCGCGGCTCTGGGACAGCATCGGCGATATCTACGGGGCGATCCTCGCGCATCCGTTCCTTACCGGGCTAACCGACGGGACGCTGCCCGAGGAGTCATTCGCGTTCTACGTCATCCAGGACGCGCTATACCTGCGTGACTACGCGCGGGCCCTAACCGCCGTCGCGAGCCGCGCGCCCACGGCCGGCGCCATGCGGATGTTTGCCGCGCACGCGGCGCAGGCGGTTGCGGCCGAACTTGAGCTGCATGGCGTGCTTCTCGACGAGCTGGGAATTCCCCGAGAAATGCTGCAGAGCGCGGAGCCGGCCCCGACGAACCTCGCCTATACCAGTTACCTGCTCGCCACTGTGCGGAGCGGCAGCTATGCCGAAGGAGTCGGCGCCGTGCTGCCTTGCTACTGGATTTATGCGGCCGTCGGCAAGGAGCTGATCGGCCGCGGCTCCCCCGATCCGCGTTACCAGCGCTGGATTGCCACCTACGGCGGCGACGAGTACGGCGATGTCGTTGCCGATGTGATCGGCGAGCTCAACCGGGTTTCACCCGGCCTTTCCGATGATGAACGCGCCCGAGTGAGCAGACACTTCAGGGTGACGAGCCGGTACGAGTGGATGTTCTGGGAGATGGGCTGGGTCAAGGAATCCTGGCCCGTCTGGCCGGCCTAAACGAGTGCGCACGCGTTTGCAGTATGCGCGACACGCATGATTTCGGTGATTCCGGGGACCACTTACCCCGGTACATGAGTTATGCTTACTTGAAGCTAAGCGTTACAAAGCCGGGTTGCCGATCACGGGGAACCGGCATTTACCCAGGCTTGTGCGGGACGGGGTGGGTCCTGGCGCCTAACGCTCCGCAGCGATCGCTAAGATTGCTGTCGATACCAGGAAAGGCGGATTCCCAAGTGGCCCAAAAGATCACAACACTCTTCATAGACGACATTGACGGCGGCGCCGCCGCTGGCACCGTGCGGTTCGCTCTGGACGGTACTGATTACGAGATCGACCTGAACGACAAGCACTCGGAGGAGCTCCGGTCGGCTCTCGGTAAGTACGTCTCGCACGCCCGCAAGGTCGGCGGCACCGCTCGTCGCGGTGGTCGCGGCGCAGGTCGCAGCGGCCGCGGAGCCGGCTCGACGGTGAACACGACCGAGATCAGGAACTGGGCCCGCGAGAACGGCTACGACATTAAGGACCGCGGTCGCGTCCCTGCCGATCTCGTTGCCAAGTACCAGGCGGCCACCGGCAAGTAGCCCGATACGTAGAAATACCTACTTTCTACGAGGGCTGGCCACCCGAGCTTTGCTCACCATATGAAACGCCCCCGGCGACATCGCCGGGGGCGTTTTTCTACGGCCACCTCAGGGAAGACCCCGCGCCTAGAAGACAGAGAGCAATCAGGCGTATGCGGATTGCTCGCCGCCTTCGTGGCCGACACTGCTATCGGCGGCACCGCTATCGGCGGCAGTGCTATCGGCACCATCGCTATGTGTGTCTTCGCTCACGTCGCTATCCGCATCTTCGCTCACGGGCGCACCGGCGGCGTCTGGCGTTGCTTCATCTCCCCCGGCCGGCGACCACGGCGATCCGGGGAATCCCGGCATTACCGGATGCCCCGGCTCGGTGAAGAGCCACGCACAGGATACGAGCAGGGAAATGACAAACACAAAGTAGACCCAGAAGATTCCCGTAAGCCCGGTTGAGATCGTCAGTCCCGTTGCCGAGGCCTGTGCGGACGAGATGCCGAACATCGCGGGCGAGGCGTGCTGGCCCGCCTGGATCATCGCGGCGATCGCGTCGGCGGCGAGCGGCACGATCGCGCCGGCCAGCAGGAACGCGCCCTGCCGGGGCGGGCGCCACAGCGCGGCGAGCGTGGCCACCACGACGACCGCCACCATGACGAGGACGTTGCCCGCGATCACTGTGCCCGGGTTGTCGAACGCGTTGCCCGCGGTGATGGTCTGCGAGGTCCCCTCGTTGGCGAACGCGAGGACGTAGCTGTCCCACGACGGGGCGAACGCCGCCGCCGTGCCGATCCCCGCGAGCACGAGCAGCGCCAGGGGCCCCGCATGCCTGGGCGTGGGGCGTGACGGCCGCGAGGGCTGGTCGGGAGACCCGGGATTGGCGGCGAACGCGAGTGCCGAGCCCGCCGTGCAGGCGAACCAGCCGAGCAGGCTCACCACCAGGCCGGAGCCGAGCGACGCACCCGCGGTCAGCTCGCCGATGTCGGCCAGGAAGAAGCCGAGGGTCACCGCGCTGAGCCCCAGCCCGAACAGCGACCCGAGCCGTGCGGCGGGGCTCGGCCGCGCGACGCTGAGCGCGACGAGCGCCGCGGTCAGCGCCCAGCCGATCACGTACAAGAGGTGCGGCACCACCTGGTCCCACTGGGAAAGCAGGCTCTGCGACCCCTCGTAAGCGGGGAACAGCCCGGCCAGCCCGAGCACCACGCCGAGCACGAGCAGCCCCTCGCCGAGCAGCAGCGTCGAGCCGCGGCGGGAGCGCCCGCCCGCGGCCGGCGCGTCGCCGTCGCCGTCGCCGCCCGTCGGCTTGCGGCCGCCCAGCTTGATGGGCAAGCCCCGGCGCTGACGGGTAATGGGTTTGATCGTTCCCGGCTCTTCGATCGAGGCAAATCTGGCCCACGCCTGCTGCCAGCCATCGCGGTTCTCAGGCCAGCGGTCGACTGGCGCGTCGTACGGCGCCCCAACAACCCAGATGCCGTAAAACCGCTTACCCCGCCCGATCTCATATTTTTCGCCTCGATGCGAAATGACCGTTTTATCCGGCACGGCTCCTGCCTCCAGCTCACGCTTGTTACCGCTTACGCCCCTGACAGTAGGCAACCGAACTGGAAGCTTGCTGAAGACTGCCTCAATACACGGCCACAGTGCGGCTTAGCCCGTGCAAGACATTCACCGGGCCGTCGCCGCCGCCGAGGCCGGGCAGGCCGTGGGCCACCGCGTCGTTGGCGATCGCCGCGGCCTGGCGGGCCGCGTCCGCGAGCGAGAGGCCCGCCGCCAGGCCGGCGGCGAGCGCGGCCGAGTGCGTGCAGCCGGCGCCGTGGGTCGCCGCGATATCGTGCCGCACCACCGGGATCGCGAGGTGCGTCCGCCCGTCGAAGAGGTGATCGGCCGGCGTGGCGCCGTGTCCTCCCGTTACCAGGGCCGCGCCCGCGCCCATCGCCACCAGGCGTTCGGCGAGTGCGGCGCGGTCCTCGGAGTCAAGTCCGGTGAGCGCCTGCGCCTCCGGCAGGTTGGGCGTGACGACCGTGGCGAGCGGGAACAGCCGCCCGGTGAGCGTGGCGACGGCGTCGGGCAGCAGCAGCCTGCTGCCCGAACTGGCCACCATCACCGGGTCGACGACGAGGGGCAGCCCGCGGCCCGCCAGTTCGTCGGCGACCGCCTCGATGATGGCCGAGGAAAACAGCATGCCGGTCTTTGCCGCGTCGGCGCCGATGTCGTCGAGCACCGCCGTGATCTGATCCCGAACGAATTCGGCGGACTGCTCCGCGATCGATGTCACGCCGAGCGTGTTCTGCGCGGTGAGCGCGACGATCGCGGACATGCCGTGCGCGCCGCAGCGGGCGAAGGCCTTCAGGTCCGCCTGGATGCCCGCGCCGCCGCCGGAGTCGGATGAGGCGATCGTCAGCACCCGGGGGATCATGCCGTCACCGGAACGCCCGTCGTCGGGCTTGAGGCCACGGCGTGCCAGCGGCGCGGTATCCGGCCGGCTCCGTGGGCGGCGCGGCCCGCCTCGACGGCGAGGGCCATCGCGACCGCCATGCGCTCCGGGTCGGCCGCGCGGGTGATCGCGGACGCGACAAGCACCGCGGTGCAGCCGAGTTCCATCGCCAGGGCCGCGTCGCTCGCCGTGCCGATGCCGGCGTCGAGGACGACGGGGACGCCGGCCCGTTCGACGATCATGGCGATGTTGTGCGGGTTCCTGATGCCCAAGCCAGACCCGATCGGCGCGCCGAGCGGCATGACGGCGGCGCAGCCGGCCTCTTCGAGGCGCAGCGCGAGCACGGGGTCGTCGTTGGTGTAGGGCAGGACGGTGAAGCCGTCCGCGACGAGCAGCTGCGCCGCCTCGAGGAGCTCGACCGGGTCGGGCAGCAGGGTGATGTCGTCGGCGACGACTTCGAGCTTGACCAGGTCGGTTTCTAGGGCCTCGCGGGCGAGCCTGGCCGTGAGGAGCGCCTCGGCGGCGGTGTGGCAGCCGGCGGTGTTCGGGATGACGCCGACGCCGGCCGCGCGGACGGCGTGGATCAGCGATCCCTCGCCCGAGGAGCTGACCCGGCGCATGGCGACCGTGGTGAGCTGGGTGCCCGAGGCGGTTAGGACCCGGCCGAGTACGCCAAGCGACGGCGCTCCCCCGGTGCCGACGATCAGCCGCGAGGTGAGGTCACGGCCCGCCAAGTGCCATGGGTCGGGGGCGGGCGGAGTCACCCCCCCGTTCGGGATAGGCATTGTCTTTTTATCCTCCCTGGACCGCGGTCACGACTTCGACCACGGATCCGTCGGCGAGCGGGGTGTCCGGCCACGCGCGGCGGGGCACGACCTCGCCGTCGACGGCGGCGGCGACCCCCTGCGCGGATGGAACGAGCTGGGTGACGAGGTCCGCGAGGGTGGCGCCGGGCGGCAGCTCGCGCGGGTCTCCGTTGACGGTGAGGGTCATGCTGTTGTCGCCTTCTGGAATCTGCCGGGGCGGAAGGGGGACCAGACGTCGGGTGGTTCCTGGCCGCGCAAAAGGGAGAGCACCGCGTCGGCCGTGACGGCGGACAGCAGGATGCCGTTGCGGAAGTGGCCGGCGGCGATAATGAGTCTCGCGCTACCGTCAGGGGCGTCGCCCGGGTTGGAGAGGCCCGGGTTGGAGAGAACAGGGCCGAGAACGGGGCCGTTGTCGCTGGTGCCCGGGCGCAGGCCGGCGCTGGCCTCGGCGAACAGAAGCTCGCTGACCGCGGGGACCGCGGTAGCGGCGTCGCGGAGCAGGTCGTGGACGGCGCCGGCGGTGACGTCGCGGTCGTCGCGCTCCTCCTGGGTCGCGCCGACGACGAGCTCGCCGTCCGCGCGCGGCACGAGGTAGAGGTCGTGGCCCTGGACGATCGCGCGGACGGTGTGCGTGAGCAGGGGCGGGATGTTCGCCGGGTGCCGCAGGCGCAGGAGCTGGCCCTTGACCGGACGGATCGCCGCGCGGACCTCCGCGGGTACCCCGTCGAGCGCGCGGGTGGCGTGGCCCGCGGCGACGACAACGTGCCGGGCCGTGAGCGTTGTTTCCTGCGGGGCGGAGACTTTGACCTGCCCGGGCTCGACTGCCGTGACCGTGCCGCGGAGCGTCCTGAGGCCGCAGCCGGCGGCGGCCGCCCTGAGTGCCGCCAGGTAGCGGCGGTTGTCGACCGACAGGTCGCCGGTCGCGAGCACGCCGCCGCGGGTACTGGGGGCGAGGAACGGCTCGAGCCTGCGGCACTCCCTGGCGTCGAGGCGCTCGGCCTTGAGCCCGATCGAATGCCGGAAGTCGGTGAGCCGGTCGAGCGCGGCCAGGTCGCCGCTGTCGTAGGCGACGGCGATGGTGCCCTCGGTCCGCAGTCCGGTGGTCATGCCGCTCGCTTCTTCGAGCTCGGCGTTGAAGCCGGGGAAGCGGTCAACGGCGTGCAGGTTGAGGTTCAGCAGGTCCTGTTCGCCGAAGACGGACTCGGAGACCGGGCCGAGCATGCCGGCGGCGACCAGGCTCGCCTTGTCGTCGGTCCCCGGGTCGTCGCCGCCCGGGTCGATCTGGGTCACGGCCAGGCCGCTGCGGGCTGCCCGCCAGGCGATGGCGGTGCCGATCACGCCGCCGCCGACGACGATGACATCCCCCCTGGGGGTCCGGGGGGATGTCCCCCCGGGAAACACTGTCATACGCGCTCCCTTCGCCAGCATTACCTGGATCAGGTTCGACGGTCGGAGGCCACTCGCCTCCCTCTCAGCCCTCGCTAGGGCTCCCGCGGGTGTTCACTTCATTGTAACGCTGGCGTCGGACGCGGGCATAAGCGGACGGTGTGACATGGATCCGCCGGGCGGGCACCGACCCGGCGGAAGACTAGGGCACGATGGGGGGATGACCGACTTGCGGGCGCGGCTGGCGGACGCGCGGCTTTATCTCTGCGTGGACTCGCGGCGGGCCGCCGGGGACCTGGTGCCGTTTCTCGATGCGGTGCTGTCCAGCGGGGTGGACATCGTCCAGTTGCGGGAGAAGGGCCTCGAGGCGGGCGAGGAACTGGCGCTGCTTGAGGTATTCCGGGCTGCTTGCGCCAGGCACGGGGCGCTGCTGGCGGTCAACGACCGGGCGGACGTGGCGCTGGCCGCCGGGGCGGACGTGCTGCACCTCGGGCAGGACGACCTGCCGGTCTCCGCGGCGCGGCGGATCCTCGGGCCTGAGCCGGTCATCGGGCGGTCCAGCCACGGTCCTGAGCAGTCGTCCGCCGCGGCGATCGCCGACGGCGTGGATTACTTTTGCGCCGGGCCGGTGTGGGAGACGCCGACCAAGGCGGGGCGGCCTGGTACCGGCACCGGGCTGCTGACGCACGTGGCGCTGCTCGGGGCGTCACGGCCGTGGTTCGCTATCGGCGGGATCAGTTTCGAACGGCTCGACCAGGTGCTCCAGGCCGGCGCGACGCGAGTTGTCGTGGTGCGCGCGATCACCGATGCGGATGACCCGGGAGCGGCGGCGGCCGCATTCGCCAAGCGGCTCCGCGCGGCAGCATAACCGTCCGCGTGGATGCGCCATCGGAGTGATCCGGTGCGGCCGCGGGGCTGCCGGGTGCCGTGATTGATCGCGGGTCATACGCGGGAAACCGCCGCACAGCCCGGCGGTTTACCCCGCTTTGTCGGCATTTTACGGCAGTATCTACCGGCCGGTAACACGATTGCGTGACACCAGTGGCGATATCCGCCCCGTATGACCCGCGATCTTTTTCAGGGACCGCGTCTAGGCGTCGCGGTAGCGGAGGACCGCCGCGCCCGCGATGAGCGCGCCCGCCGCCCAGAGGGCGGTGACGCCCAGGCCCTGCCAGGGGGTCAGCGGCAGCTGCCTGACGCCCTCCGTGACCTGGACGTACAGGCCGGTGGTCATCGGGGCGATCTGCTTTAGGTGGCGGGCCAGCGGCTGGTCGGGGATGACGGCGGAGATGATCGGAAGCAGGAAGAGCACGCCGAGGACGACGCCGATCCCCGTGGCCGAGTCCCGGACGGCGGCGGTGACGCCGAAGGCGAGCAGGGCGATCAGCGTGAGGTACAGGATGCTGCCGCCGGTGGCGCGCAGCCCGGCGGCGGTGCCGAGCGACAGGGGTACGTAGCCGTTCGCCGCCGTCAGGCCCCTGCCCGGGAGGATCAGCCAGCCGACGAGGGCCGAGCCGCCCACGGCGAGCACCGCGGCGGCGACGGCGCTGCCTGCCATGACCAGGGCCTTGGCCGTGAACGCGGTGAGGCGGCGCGGGACCGCCGTCAGGGTGAGGTGGATCATTCCGGTGCCGTACTCGCCGCCGATCGCGAGCACGGCGACGAGGGCGATGACCACCTGGCCCAGTATGACGCCGGTGAGGCTGAGCTTCGCCGGGTCGGCCCCGGTCTGCTGCAGTGCGCAGCCGCCGGGCCCGCAGTGGAAGCTTGCGGCCGCGGC
>Ga0102924_1001615_pt1 | contig 25722 bp, 25 predicted proteins | sample PaiPotPPM11metaG_FD_80116 | JGI IMG/M metagenome (GOLD analysis project Ga0102924, IMG submission 80116) | Iron sulfur acid spring bacterial and archeal communities from Banff, Canada, to study Microbial Dark Matter (Phase II) - Paint Pots PPM... ... | reverse complement strand
TGGCAGGCCAGTTGAAGCTCGAACTCGCCCAATATCGCGATTTGGCTGCATTCGCCAAACTCGCAAGCGACCTCGACAAGGCGACCCAAAATCAATTGACACGCGGCGAGAAGATGACCGAACTGCTGAAGCAGCCGCAGTATCAGCCGCAGGCGATGGAGGACCAAGTGGCGATCATCTACGTCGCCAATAAAGGCTTCGTCAACGACATCGCAACGTCGCGCCTCCAGAACTGGGCGCGCGGCTTTGTCGACTTCCTCCACGAGAAGCATCCGGAAATCCCTCAAGCGATCGCCGACAGCAATCAACTCGCCGACGACGTCAAACAGCAACTCGACGCCGCTGCAACAGAATTCAACAAGAGTTTCTAACGCGTGCCTTCAGTCCGAGATCTTCGCGATCGCATTCGGTCGCTCAAGAATACGCAGCAAATCACCAAGGCGATGAAGCAAGTCGCCGCGGCGAAGATTCGGCGCGCCGAAATCGCGCAGAGGCAGGCGCGGCCGTATGCGCAGACGCTCTCGGAAATGCTGCGCGATCTCATGAGCGCGGTCACGCACGTCGAGCATCCCTTCATGAACCCGGGAAAAGATGGTGCGCCCGCTGGCTTGGTCGTGATGACCGCCGACAAGGGTTTGGCCGGCGCGTTCAACTCCAACGTCGTGCGCGCCGCCGAGACCTACGCGCGCACGCAGGGAAGCGTCGCGTATTACACGGTCGGCCTCAAGGCGCGCAATGCCGTGCGGCGTTTGGGATTCGCCGACCGCCCGACGTGGCCGTTAAGCGCGGGTTCGAAAATCGACACGGCCCGCGCCGTCGCGCATCGCGTGACCGAGGACTTCGAATCCGGCACGATTTCGCGCGTGACGCTCGTCTCGTCGCGCATGATTTCGATGATGTCGCAGAAGCCGGAAACGCGCGAATTGATTCCGATTACGCCCTTGGACTCCGGCGCTCGTTCGAGCGCCGCTAGCGATGACGCGCAGCCGATGCAGGGGGCGGTAGAGTTTGCACCGTCGCCGGAGTTCGTGCTCTCGCGTCTCTTGCCGAAGTATCTAGAGTTTACGCTCTATTCGGCGATGCTCGAAACGGATGCGGCGTTTTTCGCCGCCCAACTGGTTGCGATGAGCAATGCGACGGACAATGCCTCCAAACTCATCGACGAGTTGACGATCGCGATGAACAACGCGCGTCAAGCCGCGATCACCAAAGAACTGCTAGAAATCGTCGCCGGTGCGGAAGCGCTCGGCGTCGAGTGAACCAAAAAGGAAGTTCGAATACCATGGCTACTCCCACAGGAAAAGTCGTCCAAGTTCTCGGCAACGTCGTCGACGTCGAATTCACGCCGGAGACGCTGCCGAAAATTAGCGACGCGCTGGTCGTGCGCGTCAACGACGATTCGCATGCCGCCAGTAACGGCGCGCAAACGCCCGCGATGGACCTCGGCGGCACCGCCATGCAGGCGCGCGAGCTGACGCTCGAAGTACAAGACGAACTCGGCAACAATCAAGTGCGGTGTTTAGCGATGGGATCGACCGACGGTTTGGTGCGCGGCGCGGCGGTGACCTCGGTCGGCGGACCGATTCTGGTTCCCGTCGGTGAGGGAACGCTGGGCCGTATCTTCAACGTGCTCGGCAAAACGATCGACCGCGACGAACCCGTCCAGGCGGCCGCGATGTGGCCGATTCACCGGCCCGCACCGGAGTTCAAGTATCAAGATCCGACTCCGCGCATTTTCGAAACGGGAATTAAGGTCGTCGACCTGATGGCGCCGTATACGCGCGGCGGCAAAGTCGGGCTTTTCGGGGGTGCGGGCGTCGGTAAGACGGTGCTCATTCAAGAGCTGATTCGCAACATTGCCTACGTGCACAAAGGCTTCTCAGTTTTCACCGGTGTCGGCGAGCGCACGCGCGAGGGCAACGATCTTTGGATCGAGATGAAAGAGTCGGGCGTGCTCGCACAAACGACGCTGGTTTTCGGTCAGATGGACGAGCCGCCGGGCGTTCGCTTTCGCGTCGCGCAGACCGGCGTTACGATGGCCGAATACTTCCGCGACGAACTCGGCGCCGACGTGCTGCTATTCATGGATAACATCTTCCGCTATTTGCAGGCCGGCTCGGAAGTCTCAGCGCTGATGGGACGCATGCCGTCGGCCGTCGGTTATCAGCCGACACTCGGCACCGACATGGGCGTGTTGGAAGAGCGCATCACCTCGACGCGCAAAGGATCGATTACCTCGGTGCAGGCGGTCTACGTTCCCGCCGACGACTACACCGATCCCGCGGTTGCGGTAACGTTCGCGCATCTCGATGCCACCACGGCGCTGTCGCGTCCGATTTCGGAACTCGGCATCTATCCGGCGGTCGATCCGCTCGCCTCGACTTCGCGCATCCTCGATCCGCAGATTATCGGGGACGAACACTACCAGGTCGCGCGCGGCGTCCAAGAAGTCTTGCAGCGATATAAAGACTTGCAAGACATCATCGCGATCCTCGGCGTCGAGGAGCTCGCCGAAGAAGACAAGGTCATCGTGGGTCGCGCCCGGCGCATACAGCGATTCTTCTCGCAGCCGTTCTTCGTTGCCGAGCAGTTCACGGGGCGTTCCGGAAAGTACGTCAAACTTGCCGAGACGATTGCGTCGTTCAAGGAAATCCTCGACGGCAAGGTGGACGATTTGCCCGAGGCGGCGTTCTTCTATGCCGGCACGATCGACGAAGTGAGAGAAGCCGCCGAAAAAATCGGAGCCGCGGCTTAATGCCGAGCACCGTGCCGTTCAAACTCATCACGCCCAAAGCGGTCGTCTTCGACGGCGATGCAGAGTTGGTGATCGCGGTGACGACCGAAGGCGAAGAAGGAATTCTTCCGCAGCACGCACCGTTTTTGGCCGCGCTCAAACCGGGCGTGTTGCGCGCCAACGTCGTCCGCGAAGGCGCGTCGCAGCGTCTGGAACTCGCGACCGGCGAAGGGTTCATGCAAGCGCTGCCCGATCGTGTCACCGTACTCATCGACGAGGCGTTGCGCTTCGAAGACGTCGACGTGGCGAAGACGCGCGAAGAACTTGCCGAGGCGCTCGAGCGGCAAAAGGGCGAGAGTATCGAATCGCCGGCGTACGCCCGCGCTCAGTCGGCGGTCGATTTTGCCAACGCCAAGTTACGTCTAACCGGCCAGCATTAGCGCGTACGCGGGCGAAGGACCGCCGTCGCGAGGCCTCGCAGTAAGGCTTCAGAGGTTCCATTAGCACATGCTCGATCGGTTGGAGACGACGCTGCGCGTCCATGGGGGCGCGCGGCTCGAAGGCTCGGTGGCAACGCACGGCGCGAAAAACGCTGCCCTGCCGATTATGGCCGCGGCGCTGCTGGCTAAGGGTACGGTCACGCTCGGGCGCGTTCCCCGCATCACCGACGTCTCGGTCATGTGGTCGCTGCTCGAAGCGCTCGGCGCGCGCATACGTTACGAAGGCGACAATACCATTAGCATCGATCCGTCCAACGTCGCGTCGTACCGTGCGCCCTACGCGCTCGTGCGGAAACTGGCCGCGTCGTTCGATATCGTCGGACCGCTGCTCGGGCGATTCGGACGCGCTGAGGTTCCGTTACCTGGGGGTTGTGTGCTCGGCACGCGTGCGACCGACATGCACGAACAGGCCTTCGTCGCGCTCGGCTGCGAGGTTCGAAACGCGCACGGTTACTTGATTGCCGAATCGAAACGCCGCCGCCTCGAGGGCGCCGCAATCGACTTTCGCCTGCCGAGCGTCGGCGCCACCAAGAACGCCATGCTGGCCGCATCGGTGGCGAGCGGGGTGACGACGCTGACAAATGTTGCGATGGAACCCGAAGTCGCGGACTTAGCCGACTTTCTCGTCGCGATGGGCGCAAAGATTCACGGCCAGGGAACCGACACGATCGTGATCGAGGGCGTCGACGAGCTGCATGGCACGCACTACGAAATCATTCCCGATCGCATCGTAACCGGAACGCTGTTGCTCGCCGGCGCCGTCACGCGCGGCGACGTGACCGTTACGCGATGCCGTCCCGACCATCTGCAGAGCGCGCTCGATAAATTCGCCGAGTGCGGTGTCGTAACCACGACCGGCGACGATTGGATACGCGTTCGCGCCGACGCCATCACCGGCGGCACCAACGTTCTGACCGCTCCGCATCCGGGGTTTCCGACCGACCTGCAACCGCAAATGGTCGGGTTCTTGACGACCTGTCAAGGAACCAGCGTGGTCGAGGAATCCATCTTCAATGCGCGATTTTCGTACGTGAACGAACTCGCGCGTATGGGTGCCGACGTCAAGGTTGCGATGGAGGGCAACACGGCTGTAATCAAGGGCGTCGAACAACTCTCGGGCGCACCGGTGGAAGCGCCGGACATTCGCGCGGGTGCCGGTTTGGTGGTTGCGGGTTTGGCCGCAGCCGGCGAAACCGAAATCATCGGATTGGAATACATCGACCGCGGTTACGAACGATTGGAAGAGTTGCTGTCGGAGTTAGGCGGCCAAGTGCAGCGCAGCAGCGGCGTTACCCCGCTGGTCGAACCGTCCGGCTTCTTTGAAACCAGCGAGTATCCACGAATATCAGCATAAACTCGACATATCAGCACCAGCACGACGAGGTACCGGTCAATTTTAATCTCTAACGATGATTTGATGCTAGCGATGATTCAGTTTGAAAGGCGCTCCGGCCCGGCCTTCGCGCCCCCCACGACGTGGGGTCCCCCGACCATGGCGCGCGACAGATTTCGGTGCGCTACCGATTCCCCTTGGGCGCGCCAAATTGACTTTACGGCGCGAGCGGGCGTTTACCGGGACTGCGCCTTTTAATATGGACATCGGTATCGATCTCGGCACCGCCAACGTGCTCGTGCATGTCAAAGGCAAAGGCATCGTACTACGCGAGCCGTCGGTCGTAGCAAAAGACATGAACAACGGGCGCGTCTTGGCCGTCGGAGAGGAGGCGCGCTTGATGCTGGGTCGCACGCCGGCACACATTCAGGCGATTCGGCCGCTGCGCGACGGCGTGATCGCCGATTTCGAAGTAACCGAAGCGATGCTCTCGTACTTCATCAAAAAAGTGATGAAGGACCGCTCGTGGTGGTCGTCGATCGTCAAACCCAAGCCGCACGTAACGATTTGCGTGCCGGCGGAAATCACGAGCGTCGAAGAGCGCGCCGTCAAAGATGCTGCGAAACTCGCCGGTGCACGCGACGTCGACATCGTCGAAGAGCCGATGGCGGCAGCCATTGGTGCAGGATTGCCGATCGACGGTCCGTCGGGCAGCATGGTGGTCGACATCGGCGGCGGCACGACCGACGTAGCGGTCATTTCGCTGGGCGGTATCGTCGTCTCGCAGTCGATTCGGGTAGCCGGTAATAAGATGGACGAAGCGATCGTGCGTTACATCCGGCGAATCTACAACCTGATGATCGGCGAACGCACCGCCGAAGAGATCAAGATCAAGATCGGTTCGTCATATAAACTCGAACAAGAACTCGCGATGGAGATCCGCGGACGTGACCTGATCAACGGTCTGCCGAAGACCGTCAAGATTACGAGTGAAGAGATTCGCGACGCGCTCTCCGAGCCGGTCGGCGCGATCGTCGAGGCCGTGAAAGCGGTGCTCGAAAAAACACCGCCCGAACTCTCAGCCGACATCATCGACCGCGGAATCATCATCACCGGCGGTGGCGCGCTGCTGCGCGGTCTCGATAAGTTGCTTTCGGACGTTACCGGCGTTCCCGCCATCGTCGCCGACGATCCGCTATCGTGCGTGGCGATCGGCACGGGTTCGCGCATCCGCGTGTGAACGGCGGCGCGAAGTTCCGGCGATGAGCATCGGCGCGGTTATCGACGCGCGCACCGCTCCGCCCGCCGACATCGCCGAGGAGGTCGCCCGGGTTGTCTTTGCCGGCGGAACGGTGATTTTTCCGAACGATACGAGTTACGGCATCGGGTGCGATCCCTATCGGTCGGAAGCAATCGACCGCATTTATGCCGCGAAAGGTCGACCCGACAATCGCCCGCTGACCCTCCACGTTGCCACGCCTCAGGAGTTTTTAGAGTATGCGGGTGACAATCCGCTGGCGGTGCTCGCTGCCAAACGGCTTCTCCCCGGTCCGGTGATTTTGCTCGTCCCAAAGCCCTGGTTCGTCGGCGACGAACTTGCTGCCGGCTTACAGACGCTCGCGTTTCGCGTACCCGACGATCCGCTCGCGCGCGCGCTCCTCGACCGTTGCGGTCCGTTGGCGGGAACGACGGTGAATCGCAGCGGAGCGCCGCGCTATTGCGGTGACGACGATCGGACGATGCTTCCGCCCGCCGATTTGCTCGTCGAACACGGGCCGACGCGCTACGAACGCGAATCGTCAATCGTCGATCTTACCGGCGCGCACGCGCGGTTGCTGCGCGAAGGCGCGATTCCGGCCGGCCGTTTAACGGAACTTCTCGGTCCAATCGAACGTCCTACGATAAAGGTGCGTACGCAACCAACATGATTCGCTCGATTTGGGTTTTCATCGCAGTCGCGGCGATCGCCGCCGCTCCCGGCATGGCCGCCTCGCCGTCGCCGTCGCGCGCAACGGCGCGACCCAAACCGGCAAGCTCGTCGCGCGCGCCGGCGGTCACGTCGCCGCAAGGCGCGGCGTTCGACTTGGGCGTTTGGACCGTTCACGCCAGTTCGGTGGACGCCAACTTCAAGACGGGCGACTTCTCAACGCCCGCGAAAGTCGTGATGACGCGCAACGGCGGCGACGTGAGCGCCGATCGCGCAAACGGAAACTATAAGACGCAAATCGTGAATCTCGTCGGTCACGTCGTGATGCACGACACCCAGGGCGATTACGGCGGAATGGGCGGCGAAAATGCTCCGTCGAACGGCCCTTCGACGCTGACCGCAGACAAAGCTGAGATCGACGGTGCGGCAAAAGTGTACAAAGCGATCGGCAACGTGCATTACGTGCAGGCCGATACCGTGGTTGACGCCGACAACGGAACGCTCAACGACACCACGCACGACCTCTTTCTGCAGGGCAACGTTCGCATCGTCCAGGGCGTGCGCAAGGTCAACGCGGAAAACGTCGTCTACAATACGGTTACCGACAAAGCGCATGCCGAAGGCAACGTGACGATGCAGTTTCCCGGACAGTTACACCGCGGTCTCGCAACGCCAAGGCCGCTGAACGTTCCCAAAAATCCGCTGACGAAACCCGCCGTACCGACGCCGGCGCCCTCGCCATGAGGTGCTCGCCGCGATGAATTCGCGGTCGCTGTTCGAGTCGCCGGATTCGACGCCGCTGGCTGCCCGAATGCGACCGCGCACGTTCGACGAGTTCGTCGGTCAAGACGAAATTCTCGGTCCGGAGAGCGTACTGCGCTTAGCGATCGAACGCGACGCCGTTCCCTCAATCATCCTCTGGGGACCGCCTGGAACCGGAAAGACGACCATCGCCGAGTTGATCGCGCGCACGACCGGCGCGCATTTCGAGCGCATCTCAGCGGTAAGTGCCGGCGTAGCCGACTTGCGGCGCATCGTCGCCGCCGCGCAAGTGCGCCGGCGTACCGGCCGCCGAACCGTCGTGTTCATTGACGAAATTCATCGCTTCAACAAGGCTCAGCAAGATGCCGTGCTGCCCTACGTCGAGGACGGTACCATTACGGTCGTCGGCGCCACGACCGAGAATCCGTCGTTCGAGGTGAACGCGGCTCTACTTTCGCGCGCGCGCGTTTTCGTCTTAAAACAACTGTCGGACGACGACGTCGGCCGCATCGTAGATCGCGCGCTTGCCGATACCGATCGCGGCCTCGGTTCTCAGCACGTACGGCTCGAAGATTCAGCGCGCGCGGCGTTGATCGGGTTGGCGAACGGCGACGCACGCGCGGCGCTCAACGCACTCGAATTCGCGGCGGCGTCGGTTGTTGCGCGCGACGGCGCTCGCGACATCTCGCGCGAGGTCGTCGAACAAGCCATGCAACGGCGGGGTGCGCTCTACGACAAGGGCGGAGAGGCGCACTACGATACGATCAGCGCGTTTATCAAGTCCGTTCGCGCGAGCGACCCCGACGCTGCAATCTATTGGTTGGCGCGAATGCTCGACGGCGGCGAAGATCCACTCTTCGTTGCCCGGCGGCTCGTGATTCTCGCGTCCGAAGACGTCGGATTAGCCGATTCGCGCGGGCTCCAAGTGGCGGTCGCCGCGCAGCAAGCCGTCCACTTCGTCGGAATGCCCGAAGGCTTTTACGCACTCGCGCACGCAACGCTGTATCTAGCTTGCGCGCCGAAGAGTAACAGCGTGGGAAGAGCGTACTCGGCTGCCATGCAGGACGTACTGCAAACGCGTAACGATCCGGTTCCGCTACACTTGCGAAATGCCGCTACCGGCTTGACGCGCGGTCTCGGTTACGGTAAGGATTATCATTACGCACACGATGACTACGACGTCGCGCAAGTGAATCTTCCGGCTAACCTGGCGCAGCGGCAGTATTACGGCCCGGGCGAGCACGGCGAAGAATCAAAAATTACAAAATGGTTAGCGGAACGCGCAAAAAAAAGACGATTCGAGTAGTACCCGAACCGTCTTTTCCCGTTGCTACTTCTCGGAGTTGTGCGTTGGAGCTTCGCACAATCCGAATAGTAACGCGCGACTCTGGGAGCAACCTGTGAGCGAACGCGCGAGAATCTACCTCGATTATGCAGCGACGGCCCCAATAAAGACCGAGGTCATCGCTGCGATGCAAGCGGCGTCGAACACCGCGCAATTCAACGCAAGTTCGCTGCATGCCGAGGGACGCGCAGCGCGTGCGCTGCTGGATGAAGCGCGCGCGCACATCGGCGAATTGCTCGGCGCTTCGCGCAAAGAAATAACCTTTACCGCAAGCGGCACGGAAGCGGACCACTTGGCGATTACCGGTACCGTGCGCGCGCTCGGCCGCAGCGCACACGTCGTGGCCGCCGCGATCGAGCATCACGCCGTGCTGCACGCGCTGGACGAATTACGCGAACGGGGATGCGAGGTGACGCTGGTGCCGGTCGATGCTGAGGGCAGAGTCGATCCCGTGCGCTTTGGCGCCGCGCTGCGCGACGATACGGCGCTCGCGTGCGTGATGTATGCAAACAACGAAATCGGCAGCATCGCGCCGATTGCCGATCTGGCTGCGATCGCCCACGAGCGCGGCAGCTTATTCCACACCGACGCCGTGCAGGCACCCAACTGGCTTCCCCTCGACGTCGGCCGTCTCGGAATTGATACGCTTGCGCTGTCGGCCCATAAGTTCGGCGGCCCGCGAGGCGTGGGCGTGCTCTACGTGCGCGCGGGTACCCCGATCGTCGCCGCGATTCCGGGCGGCGGCCAAGAGTTCGGACGCCGTTCGGGCACCGAGAACGTCGTCGGTATAGCCGGAGCGGCCACGGCGCTGGAGTTGGCAGCCGGCGCGCGCGAGGAAAATTTTCGACGCATCGGCGGTCTCCGCGATCGCCTCGAGGCGGGTGTGCTGGCAACTATTCCCAACGTGCGCGTTAACGCGGGCGGTTCGCCGCGTTTACCCTCGATCTCGAGTTGCAGTTTTGCCGGCGTCGATCCCGCGGCGGCGCTGATGCGTTGCGATCTCGAGGGGCTCGCCGTTTCTGCCGGCAGCGCCTGTACCTCGGGAACGCTCGAGCCCTCGCACGTCATCCGTGCCATCGGCGGCGACGTCGCAAGCGCCACCCTGCGCTTTTCACTTGGAGAAACGACGACCGCGGCCGAAATCGAGCGCGTCCTAGCAATCCTTCCGAATGCGGTGGCGGCGTTGCGCGGAACCGGCGCCGGCGTGAAATAAGCGCCGAACGGGGATATGAATACGACCGACGAACGGCCTGCGCTTGGTTGGAGCAGGTGCAATCGGTGTAAAAGGAGGCGATAGCGTGAACCCCGAGACCGGAGCCCTCATTCTCGACATCTTGGTCGGCGTCGGTGTGCTGCTTGCAGGCATCGGCATACTGATCGGCATGCTTGCGATGAAGAAAACCCTTGGGCGTGTGGACGTGACCCTCGACGTCGTCGATCAGCAACTACGGACGCTCGGCGAGCCCGTCGCCGGAACCCTCGCTCATATCGAAGGCATTGCCGATACCGCCGACAAGGCCGTCGGGCGTCTTGGCGGCGTTGCCGATTCGTTGGAACGGGTCGCCGATACCGTCGCTCAGACAGCGACGCTGCTCAAGAATGCGGTCAATCCGGCAATCGTGAACGCGGGAACGCTATTGACCGGCTTAAGCAGCGGTTTGCGCCGCTTGCTAACGGGGAAGAGTTCTTCGGATTAATCTTCGGGGAACGACAGTTCTCCCACACGGGGGCATATATGTATGGCAAACGATAAAGGCGGGGGATTCCTTGCCGGTTTTCTCATCGGTTCGATCGTCGGAGGCGCAGCGGCCGTCTTGCTCGCGCAAGAGGAGATGCGCGACCTTTTGGCCGGCAAAGCCCGCGAGGCCGGAAACTTCGCCAAGGATGCCGGCGAGGATCTGCGCGGCAAAGTAAACGACGTGGCGTCGCAGTGGCAAGCTAGTGCCGCCGATCTGTACGAGCGCGGAAAACAGGTCGTCGACAGTGCGCGCGCTAGCGTAGATGCCGCGGTCGACGAAGGGCGAAACAGCGCAGAACAAGCGCGCGAGGATCTCGCGCGTCAGGCTGAGGAGCAATAGGTTGGATATCAAGGTTCACGTCCGGGAAGCCCCGGGAGACTGCTACGTCGTGGATCTGAGCGGCGAGATCGACGTCTACACGTCGCCCAAAGTCAAAGACGCGATCGGCGAATTGATCGATCGCGGCGTTTACCATTTAGTGATCAACCTCGAAAAGGTGCGCTACATCGATTCGACCGGTTTGGGCGTCCTAATCGGCGGTTTGAAGCGCGTCCGCGAGCACGGCGGCTCGGTACACCTGGTTTGCACCAATCCGCAGATCAAGAAGATTTTTGACATCACGGGCTTGGTGAAGATTTTCGGGATCTTCGATAGCGAAGATGCGGCGATGAAGGCGTTGGCGTGAATCCGGCGGCCGAGCGCGACGTAGCGGCCGAGGTCGTAGATCTCCGTGTTCCGAGCCGCGCAGAGTGGGTGGCCCTGGTTCGGCTGGCGACTGCAGCGGTCGCAAATCGCATGCAGTTCTCGATCGAAGACATCGAAGACGTCAAACTCGCCGTGGCCGAAGCGTGTACCGCCGTGATTCAACACCCCAACCACGGCGAATACATTGACGTTACCTGCGAAGCGCTAGCGGACGCGTTGCACGTGCGAGTGCGCGATTCGGGTCGCCCCGCAACCGACGCCCAGGCGGTGCGCGCACTCGATTTCGATGAGGCGCGTGTCGCGGGCCTCGGCGTTTTTCTGATACGCACCTTGATGGACGAAGTGCGTTACGACGTGCACCCCGACTCAGGAACCGATCTGCGGATGCGCAAGCAACTCCCCGGCCGACCCAGCTGAGTGCACGACCGGGTCGAGTCGCGTCCGAGCCGCGAACGGACGCGCGAACTCTTTACTCGCTTCATCGCGGCGCGCGCGCGCCGTGAGTGCGGCGAACCGCCGTCCGATCCCGAATACGAGAGCCTTCGCGACGAACTCGCCATTGCGCACTTGAATCTCGCCCGATTTCTCGCCGCAAAGTTCACCAATCGCGGCGAACCACTCGACGACTTGGTGCAAGTAGGCACCGTCGGCTTACTCAAAGCCATCGATCGTTTCGATTTGGAGCGCGGCGTCGAGTTCACGACGTACGCGACGCCGACGATCGTCGGTGAGATCAAACGCTACTTCCGCGATAAAGGCTGGGCCGTCAAAGTACCGCGCCGGCTGCAGGAGCTCAACCTCGCTGTAAACCGCGCGGGAGACAAACTTGCGATTGCGCTCGGGCGCAGCCCGACGGTTGCCGAGTTGGCCACGCATCTCGGTGCCGGCGAAGAAGAAATTCTGGAGGCACAAGAACTCGGTCAAGCCTATAATCTGCTCTCGCTCGACAGCGAAGTTTCGGGCGAAGGCGACCGCAAGACCCAGACGTTATCGGACACGGTCGGCGTATCCGACGCCGGCCTCGAATTGCTCGAGGACCGAGCCAACCTCGAGCGCGCGTTCGCCGTGCTCACCGGACGCGAACGCGTCATCATTTACCTGCGCTTCTACGAATCGGTCTCGCAGACCGAGATCGCGCGCCGGCTCAACGTCTCGCAAATGCACGTGTCGCGCCTCCAGGCGAAGGCTCTGGACAAACTCCGCACCGTACTAGCAGAGTAGCGGAGCCAGGGCTGGCACCACGCTAGCAGGCGTATGCCGTCGCGTCTGCTATTATAGGCGATTGACGCATGAAGAGTCAGGAATTGCGCCGGGCCTGGATCGATTTCTTCACGGCCAGGCAACACCGGTTGCTGCCGCCGGCCACGCTCGTGCCGCACGAGATGTCGACGACACTATTCACGATCGCTGGAATGGAGCAGTTCGTTCCCGTGTTTCTCGGCGAACAGCCGCCACCGGCGCCTCGTGCGGTGACGATTCAACGCTGCTTACGGGTTGCCGGCGCAAAGAGCGACATCGAAAACGTCGGCCGCACCGGACGGCACGGCACCTTCCTCGAGATGCTCGGAAACTTCAGTTTCGGCGACTATTACAAACGCGAAGCGATCGCGATGGCGTGGGAGTTTTCGACGGTCGTGCTCGGTCTCGATGCCGCACGGCTCTACGTTACGGTGCACACCGGCGACGACGAAGCGGCGCAGATCTGGACGCGCGAAATCGGTCTCGACCCGGCGCGCGTCACCCGTTTCGATGAGGACAACTTTTGGACTATGGGACCAACCGGTCCGTGCGGCCCCTGCACCGAGCTCTTTTACGATCTCGGTGCGGCGCAAGCGAGCGGGCCTGACGACGACGGCCCCAACAAAGGGACGCGCTTTGTCGAATTTTGGAACCTCGTTTTCCAACAGTACAATCGCACGTCCGACGGACGACTGAACGATCTCCCGCGCAAGGCCATCGACACCGGCGCTGGTTTCGAGCGCATGCTGGCGATCTGCAACGGCCAGGTGTCGATGTACGATACCGATCTCTTCGCCGACCTCGTTGCCGCGCAGCCGCGCGTCGGTCACAGCACGCTTTCGACGACCGAACAGCACGTGCGCCGCAACGTCATCGCCGACCATGCGCGCGCGGTCACCTTCCTCGTAAACGATGGCATCTATCCGTCGAATACCGAGCGCGGCTACGTGCTGCGTTTTCTGATCCGGCGAGCAATTCGCAACGGAAAACTGCTGGGCTATCCGGACGGATTTTTGACCGACCTCGTGCCTGCGGTCGTCGCGTCGCTCGAACCTGGCTACCCGGAGTTACGGCAGAACGCAACGCGCATTTCCGACGCGTTGCGCAGCGAAGAGCGCACGTTCGATCGAACGCTGGAACGCGGGATGGCGATGCTCGACCGGTTGCTCGACGAAGCGGCCGGATCGAATCGTTTGGTTGCGGGCGACGACGCGTTTGCGTTGCACGATACCTATGGCTTCCCGATCGAGTTGACGCGCGAAATTGCCGGCGAACGCGAAATCGCCGTCGATAGCGTCGGCTTCGAACTCCTCATGGATCAGCAGCGCGAACGTGCGCGCGGCGACGCTGCCGCCAAACGCGCGGACGTGGACGTCGCCGACGTCCCGGCCGTAGCCAGCGAGTTCACCGGCTACGAAGGATTGGAAGGCGTGGGAACGGTCGTTGCCGTGCGTGATGCCGAGCAACCGGTCGGGGAGTTACGCCAAGGCGAACGAGGCACGATCGTTCTTGATGCATCCTCTTTCTATGCCGAACGCGGCGGTCAGATCGGCGATCGCGGAACGATCGCGGGTCCGAACGGCGCGTTCGAGGTACGCGATACGCAGTATGTGGGCGAAGCCATCGCCCACCACGGCGTCATGACGGCCGGCACGATCGCGACCGGCGAACGCGTGCGCACCGAAGTACACGACTGGTGGCGTCGCGAGATTCGCCGCCATCATACTTCGGCGCATCTGCTCCAGCGAGCGCTCAAAGCCGTGCTCGGCGAAGACGTGAACCAAGCCGGTTCCTGGGTCGGCATCGATCGCATGCGCTTCGACTTCCGCTGGCCCGGTGGTGCGTTGAGCCCAGAACAGAAACGCGCGGTTGCGCACCGCGTCAACGAGATGATTCGCGATGACTCGCATCTGGAGACGCGCATTTTGCCGCTGGAAGAAGCCAAACGGACCGGCGCGATTTGGATGGCTGGTGAAAAATACGGCGACTTGATTCGCGTCGTTACGGCGGGACCGTCGGTGGAATTTTGCGGTGGAACGCACTCACATTCGACCGGCGAGCTTGGAATGTTCGTGATTCTTTCGGAATCGTCGATTGGCAGCGGCGTTCGCCGCATCGAATCCTGCGTTTCACAGGCCGCCGAGGATTTCGTCGCGCGTCAAGCCGATCTCATCGGGAGTCTGTCGTCGTCGCTGGCAACCTCGCCCGAAGAATTGAGCGAGCGCGTCGGAAAGCTGCAGCGCGACGTTCGCGATCTGCAGACGGCGCTTGGCCAGTTCAAAGCGCGGCTCGCGGCGACCGACACCCAAGCCTATCTCGACAAAGCCGAACGTCGCGGTGACCGGACGCTCGTCGCCGCGGTCGTCCACGAAGCCGGCAACGATGCTTTGCGGCAACTAACGACGGCAATTCGCAGCCGCTTGCCTAGCGGTGTCATCGCGCTCGCCGGCATCGACGGCGAACAAGTAAGTCTGCTGGTGAGCGCGAGCGACGACTTAGTAGCCAACGGCGTGCATGCCGGCAATCTGGTGAAGGCGGCCGCACCGCTCGTTGGCGGCAAGGGTGGAGGGCAGGCCGCACACGCGCAGGGTGGCGGAAAGAATGTGGCCGGTGCGGACGCAGCGCTGCAAGCGATTCGCACGGCGGTGTTCGGAGAAACGTGAATATCGCCGCCGTATTGCTGCGCGCCGGCGCGACGGCGGCGATCGTCGCGCTGACGCTCGGTATCGCGGCTGCTGCGACGACTGCGCCCCTCGACTCACAGTACGTGTTGTCGCGTTATGCATTGGCGATCGACGCCGTCGTGGTGCCGAGGAACGTCGTGTTCACGTACTCCGTGTCGCAAGTGGGGCCGAGCAACATCGAACAGCGGCATACGGTGTTTCGCAGCGGCGCCGACGTTCGAGACGAGACGTTTTCGGTGGACGGGTTGACGCTGCCGCGCAAACGCGTGCGGTTTTTCAAACACGAAGATCCATACGCCGTTACGCGTTTAGCGCCACGCGCCGTCGCCAATCAAATCCTGTTCTTGGGAGCGACGAAAGATGGCTCGCACTACGACTATGCCTACGAAATAACGCCGCTGCTGCAACCGCCCGGTGCGGCAATTTACCGGATGACGCTCGACGGAGCGCGATTTCTGCCGCGAGTCGTGCGCTTCCATACGGCGAGCGCATCTGCCAAAGGCGACGGCGAAGTGGTGTACGCGCCGTTCGGACGATACTGGATGCCGGTGCTGGCAACCGTCGACGCAAGCGTAAGCGGAAAGCCGGCACGCGAACGGATTACGTGGGGCGACTATCGGTTCCCCGAAGCCTTGCCTTCGTCGACGTTCGTAGCGCCAAAGCCGCTGATTCCGCCCGGCCCGCGGCCGTGAATCGCATCAAGCCCGCAGTGATTGCGGGCTTTAGTGCGCTGGCGATCACGGCGCTCGTTTCGCGCGGTCGGGCAACGCCGTACAACAATTACGTGCTGCTGGCCCAGGCGCTGATGCAGGGTCACACCTGGATCGATTGGTCCGGTCCCTACATCGACGCGCTTGCATACGGAGGCCGGCACTATATCATCGAAGCGCCGTTTCCGGCGCTGTTGCTGTTGCCGTACGTCGCGCTACTCGGCGTGCACGCCAACCAGACGTTGCTTTCGATTCTGTTGACCGGGGTTGCGATCGGCGCGACGTGGGAATTGGGCGAGCGCTTCGGACTGCGGCCGCAAGCAAATGCGTGGATGTGCGCCTTCGCGCTCGCCGGGACCGATCTATTGTGGTGCGGGATGCTCGGCGACGTCTGGTTCATCGCGCACGTTTCGGCCTTTTGCTTCACGATGCTCGCGTTGGTCGAGTTGGCCGGCGCGCGCCGAGCGTGGCTGGTCACATGCTACGCCGCGGCGGCGTTCGAATCGCGCTTTTCATTGGTATTGGTCCTACCGGTGTACGCATATGCATGCACGCTCGACTCTTCGAAATTATTTACGGTTGCGGGATTGCGCAACGCGCTTACGGGTTTTGCCGCCGTGCTGGTTCCGGTGGCCGCTTTGTGGCTGCTCTACAATCGTGCGCGGTGGGGAACCTGGAGCGACATCGGGTACACCGCGTGGTATCACCAGGACCAAGCCGGAATGCCGACGGGATCGCCGTTCAGGTTTGCGTATCTGCCGTATCAGCTGTCGTCGTTTTTCGTGCAAACCGCGACGCGGCTGCCCGACTTTCCGTATTTACGGCCGGAGTATTCCGGCGTCGCCCTCACGTGGACGTCGCCGGCGCTGGTGCTCGCGTTCTTTGCGCGCAGTCCGCTGCGCTGGGTCGTCGCGTTATGGGTCGCGACGGCGCTTGCGGCATTGCCGAACTTTCTCTACTACGTTAACGGCTTCGCCCAGTTTGGCATGCGCCATGCGCTCGATTTCGAACCGTTCCTCGTCGCGCTGATGATGCTTGCAGTGCAGAAGCGCTTTCCGATCTGGGCTTACGTTCTGATCGCGTACTCGGTGTCGGCCGGTCTCTGGGGCTGCTGGTATTGGAATGCGTTCGTGAGGACCTAAGATCGGGGCTCCTTAGCGTGTGGTCATCGGGAGGCCGCCGATATTCGGACGCGTGCGTACCGGCTGCGGCGCCTGCGGCGGCGCGGGCGGTTGTTCGTCGTTGCGCGCTTCATACGGCCAGTAGCGCAAAGCGAGCGAGTAGGCGATACAGTCGTTGTAGGCTTCGCACTCGCCTTGAATCGTGAAGCAGCGGACGACCCACATTGGAATGGTGACGAAGAGTCCGATGCCGGTGAAGAGCGCCAGCGACATCAGAATCCCGCGGACGTAATTTCCGAGGTAGTACGACTCTCCGCCGACGATGCCGAGCAACAGCGTAAGGACGAACGCCAGGGTGGGATCCTTCGCATACCGTTGGTACTCGTAAGCGAACGTCGCCTGGGCTTCGGGGCGCATCTGGACGGCGAGCATCTGAGCGTACGGGGTCAAGTTCGTGTCCTCCATCGTTCCATACGGGCTGCGCGGGCCGGTGTTTCAAAGGGGTTGCGCGCCGACGAGGTTGTCGTAGGCCTCGCGTAAGCCGGCTGCTTCGAGAACCGGTGCCCCGCAGACTGAGCCGGCGCAGACGTAGGCGGCGAGGCGAGGTTCGGGCGGTAGGGCCGCGGCGCGGGTATCGTCGGGCGGAATCGTGCGAACGGTCAAAGCGGTCGCCGGTAGACGCACGGCGGCTTCGCGGAAATCGTCTGTGGCGTCGGGGCTGCCGACTATGCGCACGGATACTTCGGGCGAGAGAAGGCGGCGCAGCGCGCGCCCGTAGGCCGCGGCAAACGATCCCGCCGAGGCGTAGGTGCGCCCATACAGCGCCAGGGCACGCGCCGCGTGCTCCCGGTAGCCCGCCGCGTCGAGGAGTGCGCCGAGCCGTAAGAGTGCTTCGGCGACCACCGCGTTGTCGACGATCGGACGGTCGGCAACGCCGAGACGCCCGAGTTGAGGTTCGGCTGCGATGTGGTCGTAAAAACCGCCGTCCTCCGATTCGAACCGCCCCATGATTGCATCCGCGAGTGCTTGCGCGCGCTGGAGAAAACGGTCCTCACCGGAGATTTCGTGCCCGTCGAGCAGGGCGCGCAAGTACGCCGCCTGATCGGTCAACAATCCGCGAATCTCCGGCGGCTTCCCCGGAACGATGAAGTGATACGCCAGGCCGTCGGCATCGATGGCACGTTCCGCAACGGCGTCGAGCGTCAGCGCGGCGTCGCGCATAATTGCGTCGTCGTCGAGCGCGCGCGCGGCCCAAAACCACGCTCCGGCAAGCGCACACGTCCAGTTCGTATAGGCGGTTCGATCCACGAACGGCGCTTCGCGTTTGCGGCGTTCCTCGATCGGCAGCGCAAAGTACTCTTCGTCGGCATCTTGGCTACCGGCGAAGAGCTGCGTATGCGGATCGCGCAACACGTCGCGGACGTAGGTGAGCGCCGAACGAAGAATCGCGCGAAACTCGGTCGCCCTCGAAAAGATCGCGAGTTGCGCGAGCACGCGCAACAGCCCGGCGTGGTCTTCGGCCATCTTTTCAAAGTGCGGCACCGACCAATCGCGCGTGGTCGAGTAACGGAAAAACCCGCCCTCGACGTGATCGTACATGCCTCCCCGGGCCATCGCGAGTACGGTTTCCGCGACCATCGAGTAGAGCCGTTGATCACCGGACGCGCGCCACTCCGTCAGCAAGAATTCCAGCACTTCCGGCTGTGGAAACTTCGGCGCGTCGCCGAAGCCGCCGTATTCGTCGTCGTAGGATTCACTCATCTGCTCGACCAGACGGACGATCATCGTGTCGCGCAAACCGTCGTGCGACGTATTCGGCGACTCGCGCCGCGCCGCGCCTTCCGCAGCGCGTTTGGCCACCGTTTCTTTGTTGCCGGCGTAGAACGATGCGATGTCGCCCAGCGCTCGTCGTAACGCCTCGGGCGGCAAATACGTCGCGCCGGTGAGCAGCGTTCCGTCCGGCGCCAGGAACGCCGTCGTCGGCCAGCCGCCCATGTTATACCGTGCATTGACGTCGGGACGGCGGTCGTTATCAACGCGGACCGGCACATAGCGCTCGTTGATCGCTGCGATCACCGCGGGATCGGAATACGTCGTTTCGTCCATAACGTGGCACCAGTGGCACCATACGGCCGAAATCGCGAGCAGAATCGGCTTATCTTGCGCGTGCGCCCGTTCGAAGGCGTCGGGTCCCCACGGCATCCAGGCGATCTCGTTTGCGCGATTGGCGCGTGGGGAAAAGCGAAACTCACTCATCGTCGGAGGCTCCTCGCAAGAACGACGCACCATAGAATATCGCGCCCGTTACGAATATCCCCAAGGTGGCGACGGCAATCGATTCGCCATGCAACGCGAACGTGGCCGCGAAGATCGCTGCAAACGCCAAAGCCGCCAACGCGACGCTCCGATGCGTGCGTGCCGTCATCTCGTACACTTGTGTATCATAATAACCGCCGCCGCTCCGGCTGCGGTTCCAGGCAAATGCCGCGGTCAATAACGATGCGATCAAACCGATGCCGGACCACACGGCGCTTCCTTCGCCGCATGCGCGGTAAGCGGCTGCCCAGCGTCGAACTGCGCGGCAATGCCGCGATCGAAAACCGCCGGGCGCACGCCCGGCGAACTGCAAACTTATAAGCGTAAGCGCGACTTCGCGATCACGCCGGAACCAAGCGGTAAGAAGGCGGCGGCCGGCAAGCGCCTGCGTTTCGTCGTGCAGATGCACCGCGCCACGCGCCTGCATTACGATTTTCGGCTTGAGGCCGCCGGCGTGCTCGCCTCCTGGGCGGTGCCCAAAGGCCCAACGCTAAAGCCGTTGGATCGGCGGCTGGCAATGCACGTCGAAGACCATCCGCTCGACTACCGCGATTTCGAAGGCAACATTCCCGAAGGGCAGTACGGCGCGGGCAACGTGATCGTCTGGGACGAGGGAACGTACGCGCTCGCCGAAGGCACCGATCCTGCGGCCGAGATTGCGTCCGGAAAAATCAAGTTCGTACTTCACGGCAAAAAGTTGCACGGCGAGTTTACGCTCGTGCGGATCAAAGGTCGCGAAGGCGAGCACGGCGATCCGTGGTTGCTGCTCAAGGACCGCGACGAGTATGCCGATCCGAAGTACGATCCTATCGATCACCCGAAATCGGTCAAGACCGGCAAGACGCTCGACGACGTGGCGCGCAATCCACGTTCGAAAGTTTGGCACTCCAAACCGAAGTCGCGACAAGCGACGGCGCCGCGAATTCCGCAGCGCGTCAAGCGCGATCCGTTGCCAAAATTGAAATCGGTAATGCTGGCGACGCTCGTCGACGAACCCTTCGACGACGACGATTGGCTGTTCGAAATCAAATGGGACGGCTATCGCGCCCTCTGTACGGTGGGCGACAACGGAAAACTCACGCTCACCTCGCGCAACGACATCGATTTTCTCGCGCGCTTTCCGGTGCTCGAGGACTTGGCGGAAGCGTTTGCGAGCATTCCGGTGATCGTTGACGGCGAAATCGTGAGCTTGGACGCCGACGGGCGGTCGGAGTTTCAGCGGCTCCAAGACTATCAAAAATCCAAAGGCGCGCTGACGTTCGTGGCCTTCGATCTGATCTACGCCGACGGGCGCGACCTGCGTACGTTACCGTTGGAGCAGCGCAAAGAACTTCTGGAGCGCACCATCGCCGACCACGAACTGGTGCTGTACTCTAAGCACGTGCTCGGGAAAGGCATCGCGTTCTTTAATGCGGCCAAGAAACGCGGGCTCGAAGGCATCGTCGGCAAAAAGCGCGCGTCGGTCTATGAAGAACGGCGCTCGCGTGAATGGGTGAAGATCAAAGCGCAGCAAGAGGCCGAGTTCGTAGTGGGCGGCTGGACGGATCCGCGCGGCAGCCGCAAGGGTTTTGGTGCGCTGCTGCTGGGCGCGCATCATCGCGGCGAATTTCGTTACGTCGGTTCGGTCGGAACCGGTTTTTCACACAAAGTGCTCGGCGATTTGCACGCGCGCTTGCAACGAATCGAACGCAAGGCGTCGCCGTTCGATACTCCGGTCGTCGTAGCGGAGCCGGCGCACTGGGTGAAACCGGAACTCGTCGTACAGGTGCGGTTCACGCAATGGACGCGCGATCTGATTCTGCGTCATCCGGCCTACCTCGGTCTGCGCCCCGATAAGCCGGCGGATGCAGTAGCCATCGAACTGCCGAGCGATCGGAAAACACGATGAGCGCGGAACGAGTGCCGGTGATGGTCGGGTCGCACCGTTTATCGTTTTCGAATCTCGACAAAGTACTATGGCCGCGCGACGGATATACCAAGGGCGATCTCATCGATTACTACCGTAGCATCGCCGACGTCATCGTCCCCTATCTGAGGGATCGCCCGCTCACACTGCAACGCTATCCCGACGGTATCGACGGTTTTTCATTTTTCGAAAAACGACTGCCGAAAGGCGTACCGAACTGGGTCGACCGCGTGACGGCGTCGTCGGCCGAGGGCGGGAAAAAGGTCACGTACGTCGTGTGCAACGACGAAGCGACCCTCGCGTACGTCGCCAACCTCGCTTCGATCGTGCTGCACGCGTGGACGTCGCGCGTGAAATCGCTCGACGAACCCGACTTCGTGTTTTTCGATGTGGACCCAGGCGAATCGTGTACGTTAAAAACTTTGGCGACGGTGACGTTGGGCATTCGTGACGCGCTCGCCGCCATCGGCTTAAATGCGTTGGTGAAAACGTCGGGCGGCATGGGATTACACGCGTTCGTTCCGCTCGCCGAGGGCTACACGTACGAGACGGCCAAACTGTTTGCGGAGTTGCTCGCGCGCCACGTCGCCGGACGGCTGGGCGATGCCGTAACGTTGCAGCGCGCAATTGCCAAACGCGATCCCTCCGCCGTGTATCTCGACTTCGTCCAGGTCGGACGCGGCAAGACCTATGTCGTTCCGTACTCGGTTCGAGCGCGCGACGGCGCGCCCGTCTCAACGCCGCTGGATTGGTCGGAAGTCGAGGCGTTCGCTCGCAAGCGCGGCTCATCACGACCTGAGGACGCGTTCGCGGCCTACACGATCCGCACGACCGCCAAACGCTTGCAAAGCCGTGGCGACCCGTGGTCCGGCGCGGCTTGGAAGAAGCAGCGGCTCGAGGGCGCCATCGCCCGCGCCCAAAAGCTCTGGTAGTGAGACAAGAATCTCCCAATCGGGTAGAATAGGCAGACTATGGCGCATGCAATTTGGTCCGGCGCGATTAATTTCGGCCTGGTAACGATCCCCGTCAAACTCTTCACTGCCGTGAAGACCGACGAACTCTCTTTCAATATGCTGCACAAGAAAGACGAAGGGCGCATCAAGTACGAGCGCATCTGCAGCGTTGACGGAAAGACCGTACCATGGGACGAGATCGTGAAAGGCTACGAGTACGAAAAAGGGCAGTACGTGCTCTTGACCGACGAGGATTTCAAGAAGGTCAACCCCGAGGCGACGCAATCGGTCGACATTTTGGAATTCGTCGAACTCGATAAAATCAATCCGATGTTTTTCGATAAACCGTATTATCTCGAGCCGACTAAACAAGGGCGTCATGCATACGCGCTCCTGCGCGAAGCGCTGGCAACCAGCAATCGCGTCGCGATTGCGCGCGTCGTCATCCGTACGAAAGAGTACATCGCTGCGGTGAAGCCGCTCGACGATGCTTTAGTCCTCGAACTCATGCATTGGGCCGGCGAGATCGTCGCCCCGGCTACGCTCGAACTACCCGCCGGCGAACGCCTTCCCGAAGCCGAAATGAAGATGGCTAAAATGCTCATCGACACGATGAGCGTCGACGCGTTCGAACCCGAAAAATTTACCAACCGCTATCACGACGAAGTGCTCGCAATGATCGAGGCTCGGGCCAAAGGTCTGGAGCTGCCGAAAGTTAAGAAGGCGCCGGCACGCGCGAAAGTGGTCAACCTCATGGATGTGCTGGCCGCGAGCCTAGAGGAAAGCAAAAAGCGCCGCGCCTCGTCGAACGGGCGCAGCGCTTCGCAGGACAAGCCCGGAACAAAGCGCCGCAAGAAGACCGCCGCCTAACCATAAATGTGTCATCCTGAGCGGAGCGAGCGCAGCGAGCGCAGTCGAAGGGCTGAGCGGAGCGAGCGCAGTCGAAGGGCTGAGCGGAGGCGTGCGAAGCGCGCCGCAGTCGAAGGGCTGAGCTGAGCGGAGCGAGCAAAGGGAGCGTAGCCGGAGGGCGAAGGAGCGAAGAGGATCGCGAGTCTCTTCGCGCGCGCATTCGCGTTGCGGTCGATCTCGCAATCGGCAACAATCCGGTACAGGCGCATGCGGCGCTAGCCGGTGTGGCGCCGGCGGTCGATCTCGGTGACGATGAAATCGCCGCGCTGTACTTTCAAGCCCGCGGTATTGCTGAAGTCAAGGCTCGCAGGATCGCACCGGGCTTCGAAGCGTTTGAGTCGGCGCTGGCAGCGGCGCGGCGTCTCGGCATTCCGGCTCTCTGCGCGCGCATTCTCATCAACTATGGCACGGCCTCGGTGCAGGATGGTGACATCGGGCTTGCAGTTACGTTGCTCGAAGAGGCGCTGGCGCTATCGCGGACGATCGAACGCTCGACGGCGCGCAACACGCTCGAAAAGATCCGCGCGCTAGCGAGTACGAAACCGGTGGCACTGGTAACCCTCGCCGAGGCGCGCTTTGCCGGCGGCGAGTTCAACGGGGCAGCCGCGGCGTTGCGCGAATTTTATGCGATGCGTAGCGGCAGCACGTCGGAACTGTTGGTTGCCGCCGCAACGGGCATTCCGCTCGGTACCGCATTGCAAGACGAAACGCTGACTCGGCAGAGCTACGATCCCAACTTACTCGATCTCGCCTTCGCGCGGCGGGAGCAGTGGCTGTGCGGCCCATTGGTCGAAGCGTTTTGCACGCGCTACGAGCATGAGGGGCGGCGCACCGAGCACGACGCGCTGCTCTTACGCGCGCTTGCGTCGCTCGACTCGCTCGATAACAGCCTGCTGCTCGGGCTCCGCCTCGCGCGCCTGGGGCCGGCATCGTGTCTGCCGCGCGTGCGTACGCTCATGCTGCGGCACTGCAGCGGCATGACGCCGCTATTGTGCGCCTACCAAGATCTCTTCGACAGCTTTATTACCGCGCGGCGACAAATCGCCGGTCGCGCGCGAGAACTCGCCGGACGCGCCGAGTCGGCGTTCGCGGGGTTAGGGCGCCCGCTTCTGCGGGCGTTAGCCGCCCGTGCCGGCGGCCCCAGCCCGCGCCCGCGATGGAGCGGCAGCCCAGTGGGGCGGCGGTTGGCAACGCATTTAACGGCACGAGAGCGCGAGGTCGCCGAACTCGCAGCCGGCGGTAGGACGAACCGTGCGATCGCCGTTCATCTGCGGCTGAGCGAGCGGACCGTCCAGCACCATTGCGAATCGATTTTCGGGAAGTTGGGTATCCGGTCGCGTTGGCAACTGGCCTCGGCGCTGGCCGACGTAACGTCGCCGGTCGCGGGCGATACATAGGCAAGTTACCCATGCCTTTCGCACGCCGCGGGGTTATCATAAACGGTAACACCTGCCGACGGAGGGATTTTCATGGGTGGAGCGGCGTTGCGACTGTTCGGTCTTGTGGGATGCCTAATTGCCGGCGCCCTATTCGCAGGCTGCGGCGGGACCGCGAGTCTGTCGAATATTCCCCAGCCCCCAACCGGCGGCGGCAGTTCGGCTCAGCCGGCCGGCAGCACCGGCAACCTTCTCTATGCTGCCGATCTCACGACAAACGACGTCTACGTCTTCTCGTATCCCGGCGGAGCGCTGAGGCACACGCTGCGCGGATTCAAGGCGGTGCATTACGAGTGCGTCGACACCTCGGGCGACATTTTCATCGACGACACCGCGGCGAGCAAAGTTCTCGAATTCGCACGCGGCGGGGACAAAGCGATCCGTACTTTCGAGACGACCGGCAACACGCCCAACAGTTGCGCGATCAATCCGGTCACCGGCGATCTCGCGATTTCGTACAATCCGCTTGGAACCGGCCCCGGCGGCGTCGTCGTCTATCCGCACGTCACGGGCAAGCCGAAGACGTATTCCACGCCAAACGTGTTCCGCTATTACTTCATCGGCTACGATGCGGCCGGCAATCTCTTCGTTGACGGCACAGACATGCACGTGACGTTCGAACTTGCCGAACTGCCTGCCGGGAGCCAAACGGCCCAGCAAATCACGCTCGATCAAAGCGTTTCGTTGCCGGGTGCGATCCAATGGGACGGTCAGTATCTCGCGATCGGCGATCAAGTCTGCATTGACTGCGCGTCGAAAATCTATCGCGTAACGGTTAGCGGCGGAAACGGAACGATCGTCGACACCGTTTCGCTCAACGATTCGTGCGACGTGCTGCAGTATTGGATCTATAACAAGCGCGTCATCACCGGCAACGATTGCGGCGGCACGGTCAAATATTTCAACTATCCTGCCGGCGGCAACTCCGTGAAAACGATCGGCAGTCCGCTCAGTCAACCGGTCGGCGTTACGATCAGCCCATAGCGCGCTACTGCACGTTCTCGGCTTTGACGGTTTCGACGTCGCAGGCGAGGGCGACCGCGCCGTCGCTGCTCGCATTGCAGCGCGCCTCGCCGCGCGCGTTGGCCAACCCCATCGCGAGCGCCAGCGTCACGAACGACACAGATTCGATACCGGCGAACGCCGGGCCGAAGGCAGTCAGTAACCCGGTAGAAACCGGCGGCGCAAGGATTCCCGACAACGAGTCCAGCGACGACGACGTACCCAAAACGACGCCTTGCTCGCGGTCCGACGCGGCGTTACTGATGAGGGCGGTGATCCCGGTGTTGACCAGCGCGATCCCGAACGAGAACAAGATCATGGTCAACGCTAAGAACGGGAGGTCGTGAACGAAGGCTAACGATGCAAATGCGCCGGTCAACGAAACCAGGCCGACGTTCGAC
>Ga0102924_1001613_pt1 | contig 25742 bp, 24 predicted proteins | sample PaiPotPPM11metaG_FD_80116 | JGI IMG/M metagenome (GOLD analysis project Ga0102924, IMG submission 80116) | Iron sulfur acid spring bacterial and archeal communities from Banff, Canada, to study Microbial Dark Matter (Phase II) - Paint Pots PPM... ... | reverse complement strand
TCGTAGTCCCGCGCAGTCGTCCGCGGACCTGTTCGCGTTCGGCTTGCGGCAAGGTGCCTTTATCCACCAGCCGCTGAAGATTCTTATCGATGGACTGCAAGCCTTTTTCCACTAGCTGGGGCGAAACCTCGCGCACGGTCACCTGGCATCCGGCATTCGCCGCCACCTGCGCAATCCCCGAACCCATAAGCCCGCATCCAACCACTCCCACTTTCTCAATCGCCATCTATTCCTCCATATGAGGTGTTGCGTTGTATGTCGTTCGTGTGTGCATTATCTTAATGCAGCGGCAGCCCGAACCAGAATTTAACGGTACGAAGATTCAGGATCTTTGTAATTCGAAATCGTTAAGCCCCCGCATCCATCTCGGCAAAAACTTCCTGCGCGATATGGAACGCGGAATTTGCCGCTGGCACGCCGCAATAGATCGCAGCCTGAAGCAAAACCTCCTGAATTTCTTCCCGTGTCACATTGTTATTCACCGCCGCCCGGACGTGCATGCGGAATTCGTCGCCGCGATTCAGAGCCACCATCATGGCCAGCGTCAACAGACTGCGCGTCTGCCGCGGCAGGCCCGGACGCGCCCAAATCTCTCCCCAGGCATAGCGGGTAATCAGATCCTGAAACGGCTCGTTGAACGGTGTCGTCGCAGCCTGCGCCTTTTCAACGTAATCTTCCCCGAGAACGGCTCGGCGCACTCGCATGCCGGAAGAATATCGCTCGCGCTCGTCCATTATTTCACCTCCGGCTCATTCAGAAATTTCAGCAGTGCTTCCGTGAATTGCGGCGCAGCTTCTATGTTCGATAAATGCGCGGCTTGCAATTCCAGGTAGCTTGCGCCGGGAATTCCATCAGCAACAAGGTGCGCCTCCGCGAGCGGAATCACCGGATCCTGCGCTCCTGCGATCACGAGCGTTCGCGCGGTCACACGCGGGAGCTCCTGCCTGAAGTCCGCGTCCCGGACCGCCGCACAGCACGCCGCATAGCCTTCGGGTGGCGCTTGCAGCAACATTTGCCGCGTGGCTTCCACCACCTCGGGAGATTTCTTGATGAAATCTTCGCTGAACCAACGCAATACCACCGTGGTAGCGACTGCAGCCATGCCGCGTTCTTTCACGTCCTTGATGCGCGCGTTCCAGGTTTCGGCATTCCCAATCTTGGCCGCGGTGTTGCAGAGCACCAACCCTTTCATGCGATTCGCGGCATTTGCGCCGAGCCACATTCCGATCATCCCGCTCATGGAAAGCCCGCAAAAATAAGCGTTCTCGATCTTCAGTGCATCAAGTAGCGAGATAACATCACGGCCCAGCTGCTCAATCGTATAAGGTCCGGGCGTAACGGATGAAAGTCCATGACCCCGCAGGTCATAGCGAAGCACGCAAAACTTTTCGCAAAGCACCGTAGCTTGCGGGTCCCACATGGACAAATTTGTCCCCAGAGAATTGGAAAGCAGTATCACCGGTGCTTTCTCCGGCCCATCAAAACGGTAATTCAGCCGAACATCGCCTTTTTCAACGAAGGGCATTTTCAGCGCTCTCTAAGGCAAATCGTCATTTCTGCTTCCGCTCCGCCAAAACGCGGTCAACCGTCACTTCCGCCGACCCAGTGTAATTTTTCGGCTCCAACAAGCGTTTAATATCCTCCGCCGAAAGATACCGGCGAACTTCGGCATCTTCCATCAAAACGCTCTCGAAAGGCTGGGATTTTTCCGCGGAGCGCTTGGAAGCCTTTTCTACCATCTTGTGAGCCGGCATACGTCCGATTTTTTCCGCCAAAGCCGTCGCGACCGCTTCAGCCATGATCAGCCCGTGCGTGATTTCAAGATTAGCATTCATCTTTGATGGGTTGATTTCCAGACCGTTCAATACCGTCGTCAGGTGAGCCAGCGCCCCCGCGGCCAACGTGCAGATTTCCGGCAACGTTTCCCATTCGGCGTGCCAACCGCCCAATCCGCGCTCGTGCTCTTGCACCATGGAGGTCAGCATCACTGAAACCAAAGCCGGTACCCGTATTGACGCGGCTAAAACTACAGCCGAACCCACAGGATTGCGTTTGTGAGGCATCGTGGATGAACCACCGCGCCCCGGTGCGGCCGGTTCCGCTACCTCACCGACTTCCGTCTGTCCCATCAACGAAAGATCGCGCGCGATCTTCCCGAGCGAGCCCACCAACAATCCCATCGTCGTGGCTACTTCTGCGAATCGATCGCGGTGCGAATGCCATGGCAGATTTGGCAGCGTGAGTTTTAGTTCTTCGGCCAGTGCTGAGGCTACTGCTGGTCCTTTCGTTCCTAGCGCTGCCAACGTCCCAACGGCTCCTCCGAATTGCAGGACCAGCACGCGCTTTCGGGTTTCCTGGATGCGCTCCCCGTGTCGTTCGATAGCGGCAAGCCACCCGCAAGCTTTCAGTCCCAAAGTTATCGGCGGTCCCTGCTGCAGCCAAGTGCGGCCGGGAAGTAACGTAGATTTGTGCGTTGCGCATATTCCCGCCAGCACGTCGCACAATTTCGCCAGCGCCTGATCCGTCAGCTCCAGAGCATCGCGCAATTGCAACACCGTTCCGGTGTCAATTGCATCTTGGCTGGTGGCGCCCCAGTGGACGAATCCTGCAGCCTTTTCATCTGCCTTGGCGACCAGCGAGGAGAGCTGCTTTACCATCGGAATGGCAAGATTGCCCGCCAGAGCGGCCTCCTGCGCCAGCGTTTCCATGGAAAACAATCTCGCATTACATTTGGATTCGATCGCTGCGGCGGTTGCCTGAGGAGCAATGCCGGTGCGTGCAAGCGCCCGCGCCAAAGCGGACTCAAAATCCAACATCGATTGGATTCGCCGCTCATCGGAAAATATCGCGCGCATCTCTTCGGTGGTGAAAAGATGGCCCAGGAGGTAGCTTGGCAGTTGCGTGCTCAAAGCGTCGGTGTCCTTTACGCCGCGTCACGCAGGATAACGGTTATCAGCCGAAGAATACAGCGTCTCCTTCCCCAACAACTTTGAATAGAGCTTTCCCGAAATTTCCCCACGGGGCTGAAGAAGCTCTCAGCTAGTTTTTGTTTCCTTGAATCGCGACACTTCCGTCACTGCGCGGTAGGCTTGGTCGATCGCCGCGTTCGTGTAAGCAAACGCTTCCGCGTCTGAATTGGCTATCGAAATTCGACCGAACGGCTGCCGGCCAATCACGCAGGGCTTCTGGTCCTCGGGCCAATCCGGATCATAGAGCGAATTATATTCATACGCGTAGCCATGCGGCCAGCGGTTCACAGTAATGGCTTGAATGTCGTTCGCAGGATCGAACCCGCCCGGTGAGAGAATTCGTCCAAGCTGATCGCGGATGTTGCGCTCGAACGTTTCAAAGCGCGTGCGATAGAGTTCCTCGCGTCCGGCAATCTGCTGCTCGCGAGCGGGCAAGCCAGCTTTGCAGGGGATCCTTTCCAGATGCAACACGCAAGGGTCTTCAGGCTTGTTCGGATAGTGATATTCACCCATGCTTACTGGAAAATCGAGCGTCACCGATTCGAAATAGGTTCCCGGGCACCTAGCGGAACTGACCCCGAGTTTCTTGAACGACTCCCAATTTCGTATCAGCACACTGGTGTAAACCAGCGGCACTTTCACTCCGTACGCGAGCGCGTCTTTTTGTTTCTGCGGCAATTCGGGGCACATGTAAGGAATCACCATATTCCAACACGCTAGGATGCAGGCCGCTCCCCGAACTGAACGGGCCTCCCCGCCGCGAACGTACTTAACTTCCACTTCTTTGGAGCTCGCAGGATCTCCCACGTTTCGCGCCGAAACCGCAGTACTGTTGAGCCGCAAGCGAATGCCACTCGAAGCATCATCCAGCGCCGCATAATTCATCTTCGCGGTGACAATGTCTTCCATCGTATGTCCCGATGCCGACGCGGGAATCAGGGACCGTACCAAAAGTCTGGCGATAGACGCGTTGCCGTCGGGAAAATGAAAAATGTAAGGCTCCGTTTCGCTCTGGCGGGTGATTTCCAGTCCCAACCCCGGACCGGGCGGCCCGGATAAATCCATCCCCGCGAATCCCGGATACCCCAGCCCCGCTAGGTCTCCAGCCGGAACCGCGTCGATGCCAATGCCATACAACCCATAGGTTTCCTTCTGCAAAAACGGAAGTGCATCGGGATGCACCTTCACGTACTTCAGCAAATAGTCTCGGTAACTCGTCTTCGCCAGCAAAACTTTCTTGTCCCAGGAGTTCAGTCCCGGCAGATAGTCCACTTTCTCCATGTAAAGCCTTGCCAAGCCTTTTTGCGCATCTTGCGATAGAGGAGTTTTCGCCAAAAATTCAGTCCACGAGGGTTGGCCCATGCCCGGGACTAACTTATCTGTTCCGAAAGTTTCTTTGTCGAAGAACACTGCGCGGGAAAGTCCATTCGATCTTTCGAAGTTCTGGTCGTAATACTTGTAAAATTTCTTAACATCTACATCCAGCTCTTGAAGCAAACCCATCGCTTGCTTGCTGTAAAGACTTGGCCCGGCAATCGATTGCGTCCCGCCGTAGCCGATGATCGTGCGGTTGCCCACATGGTATTCATTTCGTCGAGCATGCCCGCCGAAATCGTCGTGATTCTCCAGGATCAGCACACGCGCTTTCGGCCCTGCCATCTTCCTGAAAAAATATGCTGCGGAAAGGCCGCTGATCCCTCCGCCAACGACGATCAAATCATAGGTTTCCGAGTCGGCGGCCGCGTTTGTCCACGTCTGGCCGTCGCGCAGCGCGTGCCCAGCTTCCATCACGGCATTGGTGCTCCCGCGCATTCCCGTCAAAGTTGGAGGATAGTAATTAGAATTTTTTTCCGGCGCGAAAGGAGACTGCGGCAAGCCAAAAGAGTTGAGCCATTCGTGATTCCCTTGAACGAAGCCGCCGCCGACTGCAATTCCAAATCCATTCAGGAAATCTCGCCTGGTAATCCGCCGGCCCATTCCCAATTCGCGGTCCCTCTTTTCATATTTCACTTTCTCCCCCGAAGATTTTGACCACCGGGACTACGCTTTCCATCCACCCGGCTTTAGATTTTTCACCGGGAGAGCATACTCCAGCTTCCCCAGTTGAATACTGCGAAACCGTCAAGGCAGCATGACCGATGATACTGGCTATCAGAATACCCTTCTCCCTGCTTGGTTTTTGTTATCATAGCGTTTTCGCGACAAAGGAGCTCTTTTTGCCAGCGCGCATCCTTAGCGGGAATGCTATCCGCGATCAAATCTACGCTGAACTCGGCTCCGAGATTTCTGCGCTTGCTTCCGCCGGGATTCGTCCCGGGCTGGCCGCGGTACTCGTCGGCGATAATCCCGCTTCGAAAGTTTATGTAAAGAGCAAAATCGCAGCCTGCGAAAAATTGGGCCTCGCCAGCATTCAAGTCACGCCCCCGGCCACGATCACAACCTCCCAGCTTCTTGCGATCGTCGATGACCTGAATCGCCGAGATGACGTCGACGGCATTCTCGTTCAGCTCCCGTTGCCTCCTCACGTGGACGCCAAGAAAGTCCTGGAAGCTGTGGACCCCGCGAAAGACGTCGACGGATTCCATCCCTTAAACGTCGGCCACCTTGTCGCCGGTCGTCCCACGCTCGTGCCATGCACCCCCGCGGGCGTGATGGAGCTTTTGCGCCGCGGCAGCATTCCGCTGGATGGCGCACACGCCGTGGTGGTGGGTCGCAGCGATATTGTCGGCAAACCGATGGCCTTGCTGTTGATGCATGCAAACGCGACGGTCACCATCTGCCATTCCAAAACTCGCGACTTGCCGGCAACCGTTCGCCGCGCCGACCTCGTCGTCGCCGCCATGGGACGCCCCGCGATGATTACTTCTGATTACATCCATCCCGGTGCCACTGTGATAGATGTCGGTATCAACCGGGTGACCGATCCCTCGCAAGCCGAAAATTTCTTCGCCAATTTTCCCGAGCGGCTCGCCGAGTTCCGTGCCAAAGGCACTGCGCTTGTGGGTGACGTTCATCCTGACGTCGCCGGCGTTGCTGGTGCGCTTACCCCGGTACCTGGTGGTGTCGGCCCGCTCACCATTGCCGTGCTCATGAGCAATACCGTGAAGGCCTCGCGCTTGCGGCGGGGCTTACGCACAACTGCAGCAGCCGTTCAGCGCTGATCTGCTCAACTATGCTCAGAGTCGGACTCACAGGCGGAATTGCAACCGGCAAAACAACCGTGGCATCGATGCTCCGTGAACGAGACGTTCCAGTTCTTGATGCCGACCCGCTCGGCCACGCGCTGCTTGAACCGGGTCAAGCCGCCTATAACGAAGTCGTCGCCGATTTTGGAAAAGAAGTCTTGGACAGCTATAAAAATGTGGACCGCGCAAAGCTCGGCAGCATCATATTCGCAGATGCGCAGAAGCGCGCGCGGCTAAATGAGATTCTTCACCCCAGGATTCTCGATGTTGTGCAAAAGTGGTTTGCGGCGTTGGATGTGCCCAAAGGCGACCCTGACGGCCCTGCGTTCGCCGTGGTCGAAGCTGCGCTGATCGTGGAAGCCGGCTACAACAAGAGTCTCGATCAGCTCATCGTATGCTGGTGTCGGCGCGAACAACAGCTTGAGCGGTTGGTGCAGCGTGGTCTCACCGGGGAACAAGCGCAGCAACGCGTCGCCGCGCAAATGTCCTTGGACGAAAAGCGCAAAATGGCCAACGTTGAGATTGATTGTTCAGGGTCGATCGAGGACACGCAAAGTCAGGTTGATTACGCGGTGGGCAAACTCAAACTGGCCGCCGCCGGAAGAAACCTTCACTGACGCGCCCGCGTACTCATAAGCAGAAGCATTGTACTCGGCTCTTGTAGTTCGGAATTAGTTGAATAAAGGATGTCGCCATGCATGGATCCGGAAGCAAAGGACGCGCAGTCCGTTTATTGGCAATTGGGCTAATTATTGGGCTCGGGGCGTATTGGGCGGGCTCGCGATGGGGGCAGCAGGTGCCTTCGGTCGTGAATGCGCTGCATTCACCATCACCGGCTCCGAGTGAAGCCGGCTTGGACGCCACGGAACTCGAGACTGTCCGAATCTACCGCCAGGCCGCGCCCGCCGTGGCCAACGTGGTCACACGCACGGTCGAGTACGACTTTTTCTACAATCCGGTCCCCGTCGAAGGCGCCGGCTCAGGCTTTTTGATGGATAATGACGGCCACATCTTGACGAACTATCACGTGGTCCAGGGCGCGCAAACCATCGAAGTTACCCTCGGCGATCAATCGCGTTACAAAGGGAAACTGGTTGGCTCCGATCCAAACAACGACATCGCGCTTATTCAAATCGATCTCGCCGGACGCAAGGTCACTCCTCTAACTCTGGGCGATTCCCGCAACCTGTTGGTTGGGCAGCGTGTCCTGGCCATCGGGAATCCATTTGGATTTCAGAGCACGCTGACTACCGGCGTGGTTAGCTCGCTGGGCCGTACCGTCCAAACCCGCGAAAATACTTTCATCGACGAAGCCATTCAAACCGATGCCTCCATCAATCAGGGTAATTCGGGCGGACCGTTGCTGAATTCCCACGGTGAGGTGATTGGGATTAATAGCGCCATCTACGCGCCCACCGGTACTACTGCCGGCATCGGTTTCGCCATTCCGATCAACACGGCGAAGCGGGTCGCAGACGATTTGATCACTCGCGGCCGTGTGCGACACGCCACGCTCGGCGCCGAAGGTCGCGCCTTGTGGCCGCGGCTCGCTGAAGCGCTAAACCTTGCAGTGCAACAAGGAATCTTAATCGAGCGTGTCGAGCCAGGCGGTCCGGCAGCTCAAGCAGGGATCCGCGGCGGCACCAAGTCCGTCTTGGCTGGGATGCAGGAACTGCGCGTCGGCGGTGACGTTCTAATCGCAATTGACGGGAAACAGATCACCAACCAATCCGACTTGAGTCTTCTCTTAAACCGCTCGCAGCCCGGCGACACCGTCACCTTAACCATTGTGCGCGATGGCAAGAAAATGAACGTTCCGGTGAAACTAGGTGGCGATTAGCTCGCTCGGCCAATTCCCCACATTGGGCTCCTAGTTTGCCACGTCGCCAGAACACCAGCTTCCAGACCACATCTTTGTCCTGGGATTCCAGGATCACAGGGCCGGGTGTACACTCTCCCGATCCAAGACCCTAGTTGACGCTTGCGCCAAAGTCCCGCGCACGAGAATTCTTTGGTACCCGATGTCTTGATATGGTCAACGATGGGTAAGCCGAGTCCCATTGACCGAAGCGGTGGCACTTCGTAAGATTTCTAGTGGCTTGGCGAGCGGTATTCGCTCCCGGGATGATGTTGAAACAACGTTGAGGAGCCTGTGATTGTTATGAAAAGGCAAGCCCGGATTTGCGCGCTATTAGCTGCCGCAGCGATGTTTCTGGTCGGCTGCGACGACGTCGTGTCGTCCAAACAGGCCAAAGCGCATCCGCCCGCCGCGACGCCCGCTCCCCCACCTTCCGAGGTCCATGAAACCCTTCCGTTCCCGGAGAAGCCGGTTTATCTAACCCCCCTTCAAAACGATCCAAGGCCGGCCATAGATATTTTGGTCGCCCAGGTTCAAGCAAGCTTCAGTGAAGGCCAGCAGAAGTACAAAGCCGGCCATTTCGACAAGGCCCGCGTGGATTTCGATCGCGCGATGGATTTGGTCGTCCAAAGTGGCTTTCAAGCTGATTTTGATCCGCGCCTCTCCGATTTGATCGACCAACTGGGCGAAACCCTGCATTCCTATGAATTGAATGCTGAGCGAAATGCCGAAGAAGACGAAGAACCGGCAGGGCCACCCGCGCCGATCGACGCGATCGCGGATATGGAACTTCCCAAAGGGGACTCGCGCCTGATTGCCAAGGTCGAGCAGGAATTAATCAGCGTTCCCCACGACCTTCCACTCACAGTCAACGATTCGGTGCTGCAGTATTTGAACTTCTTCACCACCGCCAGAGGGCGCGCCATCGTCGAGCACGGCCTGGGACGTGCCGGTCGCTATAACGACATGATCCGGCGAGTTCTCCGCCAGGAAGGCGTGCCTCAGGATTTGATCTACCTGGCACAGGCCGAATCAGCTTTCCAGCCTGCGGCGGTCTCCCGCGCTGGTGCGCGCGGGTTGTGGCAGTTCATGCCCTTCCGCGGCGAGGAATACGATCTCGACCGTAACTACTGGGTTGACGAGCGCAGCGACCCGGAAAAGGCCACTCGTGCAGCGGCGCGCCACATGCGCGATTTGTACGACATGTTCGGCGACTGGTATTTGGTGATGGCTGCTTACAATTCCGGCCCCATGAACGTGGTGAAAGCCATTGAGCGCACCGGATACGCGGACTTTTGGGACCTACAGAGACTGCACGCGCTTCCAAAGCAAACTCAGAACTACGTGCCTATCATTATCGCCATGGCTCTGGTGGCCAAAGCCCCCGCGCTTTATGGAGTCCAAGTAGCTCCGGAGAAGCCGGCCCAAGTTGACACCATCAAGCCCGGCCATCCCATCGATCTGCACCTAGTGGCCGATGCGTCGGGTGCTGATGTCGACGATTTGCGAGGGCTGAACCCTGAACTTCTCCGCGGCGTCACGCCCAACGATCCTAAGTTCGAACTGAATGTACCGGCCGGCACCGCGGAAAAGTTCGAGCTGAATATCCAGCAGGTCCCGCCTGAGAAATGGACCAGCTGGCGGCTTCATAGCGTCGGGGAAGGCGAATCGCTTGCTGACATCGCGCACCGCTATCGAGTCACGATTGCAGCGATCGAGAGCGCCAATCACCTGCAACCTCATGCCACTTTACCGACCGGTTTCCTGGTGAATATCCCCACCGCTCCGCCCGTGATTCATTTGGTGAGCTATAAAGTGCAGCGCGGCGATTCCTTGGAAGGCATCGCCGAACGCTTCGATGTTACGGTTGCGCAACTGAAGAAATGGAATAAGATCCGGGGATCGAGCGTACCGCGAGGTTCGCGACTGCGGATTTATGCTGGTGGGCCTCCGGATGACTCTGCCTCGCACGCAAAGCCTAAGTCGGCGCAGAACGCCAGCGCCTCGGTCCAGAAGGTCGATGCCAAGCCCGCCGGGCAGCCAGACACCGTAGAACACCGGGTGAAACGCGGCGAGACCCTCTATTCCATCGCCCGCGCGTATGGAACCACCGTGGCGTCGTTGCGTCAGTCAAACCCGTTCCTGGCCGGCCGGGCACTTGCCGCCGGTGATGTCCTCAAAGTTTACCGCTAGCCAGTATTAGACCCTCTGTCACACATATCATCCCTGTTCTTAGTTACTTACGTCCTAATATACATGACCTAGGCGCGCGCTTCTCATTCCGCCAAGCGCGAAATACCTCGAAAATTCCCAATCCACGAGGCATTGCGCTTGACAAACTTCCGACACTGCGTTTATAAGCGCCGAAGGACTAATAATCTGTCCTAATTACGGAGGGTCCGATGTTTAACGGAAAACTTCACGACGAAGAAGATGACGAGTTGCCGCGCTACGAAGAGGAAGAAGATGATGCGGAGGGTGCCGAACGGCCCCTAGAGGGAACCATAGAGATTGAGGAAATAGCTATTGAGGGCGACGAAGGCGACGAGGATTCCATGGAATCCCCGGCTCCCAGAAGCTCCGCCCCCTCTCCCAAGAAGAAACCCGCCAAAAAAGCTGCTCCGAAAAAGAAGGCCAAATCCAAGAGCAAACCGAAACCAAAGAGCAAATCCAAACCCAAGAAGGGTTCCAAAGCGAAAGGCGGTAAGCGCAAGCGGCGCTAGCTATCTGTCTCTTAGCAAGAGATCTTGGCGAACGGTTCGGCGTTTTCGCGGATAACCGTTCGCCTTGGGTCGTTTTGAAACATTTCCTCACGTCTAAAAGAATACGAGGTCTGGGCCGCCACTCCCGCGAACGCTCAACCTTTCGAAGCAGTACCTGTGCAGTATCAATCCAGTACATCCTCTCCTTAGTTCATATATGGAAATCTTTATCCTTGCCGCAAGCCACTTTGGGCCGATAGCATAAGCCCTCATGCCCGTCATCGTTGAGCAGGTTCGCAGAATGCGTGGCGGAGCACAGTCGCATCTGATGAGGTCGCAGTCCAAAACCGCCGGGGACGAAGAGTCCTACTACGTTGTGAAATTCCAGAATAATCCTCAAGGCGCAAGGATTCTGGCGAACGAATTGCTCGGTACCCGCTTGGCGGCGCGCATAGGTCTTCCGGTACCGGCAACCAGCGTTGTAGAAGTCGGCGAAGAGCTGATAGCGCATACGGAAGACTTGGTAATTCAAATGGGGCGCGGGCGCGCGCCCTGCAAGCCCGGGTTGCAATTCGGGTCCCGTTATCCCGGTTCTCCGGCCGAAGTCGTGGTCTACGATTTCCTTCCGGACGATCAGCTCCGTGAAGTCGTTAATCTTACCGATTTTTGCGGGATGCTTGTTTTTGATAAATGGACCTGCAACACAAACGGGCGGCAGGCGATTTTCTACCGCACGCAAGGCGAAACGCGTTATCAGGCCCGCATGATCGATCAGGGTTTTTGTTTCAACGCGTGCGAGTGGAATTTTCCGGACGCGCCACTGAGAGGCCTGTATTCCCGGCATCGCGTGTACGAATCGGTGCGTGGAATCGAATCCTTTGAGCCCTGGCTGGGGCGCGTGGAATCGAAAGTGACCGAGGCCGCCTTGGATGAAATTCAAAAAGAAATACCGCCGGAGTGGTATGGCTTCGATTTCGAGGCGCTCGAGAAAATGTTGCAACATCTTTTGCGGCGTAGAAAACTCGTCCGGGAATTGCTGATCTCAGCCTGGAAATCTTCGATGCAACCGTTTCCTAATTGGAAGTGATTTTGTGAACCGGAGCTAAAGGAGCACATATGCCCGAGCAAGAAAGAAAAACGCTGCGCTATCGAGTCTTGCGCTACACCCCGAATCTGATCCGCGACGAGTGGGTGAACATCGGCGTCCTGCTGGAAGAGTCCCAGGAACTTGAAGCGGTGGGAGGCTCGCGGCGCGCCATTAAGGTCATTGAAGAAGACCGCGAGTTCGCGCGCGTGCGCAAGCTGCATCCCACCGCCGATGTGCGGCTGCTCCACTCGCTTCGTTCAGATTTTGAATCGCTGCCGGGAATGCAGGGCGACGACGTCCGCAAGTTCTTCCTGAACTTCGAGAACACACTATCGAACGTGCTGCAGCTCAGTCCTCAGAAAGCCGTGCTCGCCGAAGATTTTAATACCGAGCTTGGCCGTCTCTACGAAGCGTACGTGGCGCCGCCCGCCTATGCTCGCGGCGGCATCGTGGAAAGCACCCGGGCGTGGATTCGAAATAAGCTCAAGGATGTGTTCCATCGCCACCGCATCTCAGGAAAACTCAAACCCGCCGTCCGAATAGACGAATTCACGCACATCGGCGATCCCTTCAAGTTCGACTATGGCTACAGAAACGGTGTGCGGGGATACATTCAGTCGGTGGTTCTCAATCGCGACGCGGCGCAGGCCAAAGTCCTGGCTTACACTGTCGAAAGCATCCGCAAACGCGTGCCTACTTCCGAGTTCACTGCCATCACGGAAGCCCCGCCAATCTCCGGCAATTTACAGCATCTATTTATCAGCAAGCTTTTCGAAGATCAAAACATCCGCATCGTCCCGATGAATCAAGTGGAAAGTTTCGCGGAAGAATTAAGAATGAAGCTGCAGTAAGCGTCACACCGCACGAATGGAATTGCTGTAAGAGCATCAAGGTCCTTGCGGGTATCTTTCAGCCCGACCGGAAGCTCCCAGGCTAGGTGTCGACTTTTCCCCAACTTGGCAATTTGCGATGGCCCTGTAAAACTTCCGCGGCCCAGCGGCCCAGGTAAGACGAAAGGGCCACGCCATGGCCCGCGAAGGCGCCGATCACGATCGCGTTTTTCCTTTTCTTGGCCTCCGGATGCCACATGAATATAGGCTCCCAGGAGTCGCGAAACAGGATGGGGCCGCCCCAGCGATGCGTGAAGCGGACCGTGCGGAGCGCAGGATGGAGTCCACGGACGCGTTTTTCGAGCGAATCGAAAATTTGACGAACCTCTGCAGCCGCAATATCCACATCATTCAGATCATCCGAGTGCGGAGCCTGCACCAAGCCCGCTCCGAAAATTATCGAATTATCTTGGCGAACGCGGCCCCAAAGATAGGGCAGGTCCGATGTGTAGAACGGTTTTCGCTCCGCCAGGCCGATCTGCGCAAGCTGGCCTTCCGTAACGGGCTCGGTAGCAACCGCAAGCGTCAGTTTCGGATGCGTGCCTTGCTCCAAGTCGGATAATTCCAAGGAAAGAGCATTGGTCGCAAAAATAATTTTGTGGGCTGAAATCTTTCGCGAAGCCGACCCGCGTGGTGTCACCTCGATTTCAGGTACGTCGCTCCATGCGATATTCGTCACCGGATGATTCTCCAGAACGAAAGCTCCCAGACGATCCGCCGCTCGAGCCAAGCCGCTTACCAACTTTCCCGGATCGATGGTGCCACCTTCCACTTCCTTGGTGACGCGAAGCGTGCCGGAATCGTTCCAAGAGATCGCAGAGTTGGCCAAAGCTTTCCCGCGCGCTATTTCCCAAGCGCCGGTGAAGCGCTGATCGCAGTCAACACCAAACTCGCCGAGAATCTCTTTGAACCCGGCCAGGACATCTCCTAAGCCCGGAAGATCCCCCGCAGCCGATTCGGAAAGAGCCATGCCCCCGGTACGGCCGCTCGCGCCCGCGCCGACGTTCCAAGCCTCAAATACCGCAACAGATTTGTCAGGCGCAATCTTTCGCAACCACGCCGCAGCCGCCAATCCGGTAAATCCACCACCAATGACGGCAACGTCCAAGACATCAGGAAGCGCTCGCTCGTGATCCGGAGTGAAATCAGCCCGCCAAGGCGTCGCGCCCCAGTTATGTGGTTTGGGAGAGAAATTCATAAGTAAGGAGAGCTACCGGCTAGTCGAGCTCGCAAAGAGGCTAAACAATCCGCGAATGCAGCTGTAGCTTTCTTGAGAACAGAAGCGGCGGCAAAGTTACATGATGCTTTCAGTCCAATTTTCGAGCGTGTGTTTTATGTGCGCCATAAACTGATGCGCCACGGCCCCGTCCACCACGCGATGGTCGTAGGACAGCGTGAGATACACCATCGAGCGAATAGCGATCGCATCATCGATCACGACTGGGCGCTTTTCGATCGTGCCCAAGCCCAGAATCGCGACGTTGGGCTGATTGATCACCGGCAGGCCAAACAGCCCTCCAAACACGCCGGGATTCGTGATCGCAAACGTTCCCTCGGCAACCTCATCCGGTTTGAGCTTCTTGGCCCGCGCGCGTTCGGCGAGATCGTTCATCGCACGCGCAATGCCCAAAAAGTTTTTCTCTTCGGCGTTTTTGATCACCGGTACGATCAATCCCCAATCCAGAGCCACCGCGATCCCGATAATTGCACTCCTTGTGCAGCACGATGTTCGTTCCGTCCACCGACGAATTAACGGTGGGATATTTCCGCAGCGCCTCCACCGCCGCTCGCACGAAAAACGGCATAAACGTCAGCTTCGTTCCGGACGTTTCCTCGAACTTGGTCTTCATCTTGGCGCGCAATGCGGCGATCCCGGAAACGTTCACTTCGTCCACCGAATACACGTGCGGAGAAACGCGCTTTGACAGCACCATGTGCTCGGCAATGCGCTGCCTCATCACCGACATGGGCTGAACTTCGTAATGCCCGAAGTACATTTTTTCTCGCGGCACGGCGTTTTCGAGCACTGCGGATGCCGAGGCGCCTCCGGTTGCCGGCGGGCGCGAAGGTGCTGCGCCAGGAACTGCCGCAGGACGCCCAGAAGCAGACGAGGTCGCGCCACCTTCCACCGCAGCCAAAATATCGTGCTTGCTGACGCGGCCGCCTGCGCCGGTTCCGGGAACCTGCGTTAGGTCTACGTCATGCTCGCGTGCGATTCGCCGCACGAGCGGGGAGCTGCGAACCTTTTCACCGCCGGACGAAACCGAAGGCTTTTGCGGAACTGAGGGTGAACCCGTCGCGGGCGCCGCTGCCGCTCCCTGAGCTGATTGAGCCGGTGCTTCTTTCGCAGGCTCAGCTTTGGCTGGCTGTGCCGCTGCCGCAATAGGAGCGCCGGACTTCGCAGAAGTAGCCGCTTCAGCCTTCACCGGAGCGGACGCAGCCGCTTGAGCCGCAGCGCCATCCGCATCAATGATCGCCACCACAGTCTGTATCGGAACGGTCTGCCCTTCATTCACTTTGATTTCTTTCAGCACGCCGGCGGATGGCGACGGAATTTCCGCATCCACTTTATCCGTCGAAATTTCAAACAGCGGTTCGTCGCGCTCGATTTTGTCGCCGGCTTTCTTCAGCCACTTGGTAATGGTGCCTTCAAAAATGCTCTCGCCCATCTGGGGCATGATGACGTCAACAGCCATGGTGTTCTCCTATCCGTTCAAAACTTAAATCGCGGTCAGGCATTCCTCGTGCCATACGCCCGGCACTCCCTGCAGCGTATATATCTCGTCGCCGCCGTGAAAAAACGAAACTTCCTTCACCTGTGCCGTGCGCCCGGCGTACTCGAGCTGATCCGGCTCCAGTTCGTTATGATATTGGCCGGCTTCCATAAATTTCTCCAGGAATGCGCGGTCTGCGATGCGCACCTCGGTGCCAACCTGGAACTCCGCATTGTTTACGCCCTTTGTTTTTCCCATGTCCGAATGCCGGCCTCCTCCGCGTTAGTATTTTGACAATTCGCGCGCGGCCGCGACAACCTTTTCCGTATTTGGCAGAAATCTTTCTTCCAGGGTCGGCGCGTAGGGCACCGGAGTGTCCAGAGCCGTCACGCGCGTGATGGGCCCGTCGAGATCCTCGAAAGCCCCTTCACATACGATGGCCGCAATTTCCCCGGCGATGCCTCCCGTACGCGTGTCCTCGTGGACGATCAAAAGTTTATTCGTTTTCTTCACTGAATTCAGGATAGTTTCGCGATCCAGCGGAAGCAGCGTGCGCAGATCGATCACTTCCGCTTCAATACCCTCTTTCGCCAACTGTTCAGCGGCTTCCATCGCTGTGTGCGCCATGGCCGCATAGCTGATAATCGTCAAGTCGTCGCCCTCGCGGCGGATGATAGCTTTTCCGATCGGGACGAGATGGTCGCCTTCGGGAACTTCCTCTTTGATGCGGCGATATAAAAATTTGTGCTCGAAAAACAGCACGGGATTATTGTCGCGGATCGCGGACTTCAGCAAACCCTTGGCATCAGACGGCGTAGAAGGATAAATCACCTTCAGTCCGGGAGTATGCACGAAATACATTTCCGGGTTCGCGGAATGAAACGGCCCGCCGTGAACCCCGCCGCCGGAAGGCCCGCGAATAACCATAGGCACCGGCGCACCCCAAAGATAATGAGATTTTGCGACGAAATTGGTTACCTGATTGAAGCAGCAAGCGATGAAATCGATGAACTGCATTTCGGCAACAGGACGCAATCCCAGGAAGCTCATGCCGCAAGCGGCGCCCACGATAGCCGTCTCGCTGATGGGAGTTTCGATCACACGTTCGCGTCCAAATTTCGCGATGAGTCCTTCGGTAGCTTTGAACGCGCCGCCATATACGCCGATGTCTTCGCCGATGGCCACTACGGCAGGGTCGCGGTCCATCTCCTCAAACATGGCCTGGCGAATTCCCTCAATCATGGTAATCGGGGCCATGTCAGCGTCTCCCGCGTTTATCGCGTGGACTTTGATTGGCGTGGCGTGGGTTCTGCGCTTCTCGCACCGACTTATCCTTAGGCCCGCGTCCAAACGGAACGCGCGGCACTTCCGATGCTTCAGGCTCAACCGACCGCACGGGAGGCTTCTGCTGGGACTTTCCTCCCGATTTCACGATCGGCTTGGAGACTTTTGCACCGTTGCCGCCGGGATTTCCAGCCGGCGCGGGCGCCGCGATTTCTTTTAGGATGGCTTCTACCTCCGCGAACGCGCCGTAATCCTTTAATTCCCAGCCCGGATTTATGCTGCAAGCCGGTGGTGTGACTTCCGCCTTCGCTCGCTGCCAGGAAGCTTCAATCGGATGGCAACCTTCACAATAGACGCCTTCTTCGGCAAGTTCAGCCGGCGGCATGGGCGATTCTTCTGCGAATTTCTGTTCCACATCCAGCTCCCGCGCGATGCGCGCGTCAATTTCCGCTTTGGTCTTGGCGTCCCAGATTTTATTTTCGGTGAGATATTTTTCGTAAAGCTCGATGGGATCGCGCGCCTTCCAATACTCGAACATCTGCTTGGGAACGTATTCAGCCGGATCGTGCTGCGCGTGGCCGCGCATGCGCATCGTTTTCACTTCGATTAGGGCCGGCCCGCGGCCCGCGCGGCACTCCTCCACAGCTTCCTTCGCAGCGTTGTACACCGCGAGCACATCATTACCATCCACAATCCAGCTTCGAATTCCATAAGCCACCGCACGGTCCGCCAGATTTTTTATCGGCACCTGCCGGGAGACTGGCGTGGAGTAAGCCCATTGGTTGTTCTCAACGATCAGCACGAACGGAGCGCGTTGCTGCGCCGCGAGATTCAAACCTTCGTGAAACGCTCCGGTAGAACTGCCACCGTCGCCAATCCAAGTCAACGCTACAATCTTCTGTCCCAGGTAACGCCCAGCCATGGCCACACCCGTCATCACCGGGATCAAATCACCGAGCATCGAAATCGGTGAAACGATGTGACGCACTTTCAAATCGCCGAAATGGCTGGTCCCATCTTTACCCTGAGTCGGCGAAGTGTACTTCGCCATGTGCTGGGTGAAGATGTCGCGCGGCGGAACGCCTTTTACCAGGAGCGCTCCGATGTTGCGGATCATGGGGGCGATCCAGTCTTTTTTCTCCAGCGCATAACAGGTCCCGACCGATACAGCTTCCTGGCCCAGGCTGGAGTAAAGTCCTCCCACAATTTTGTTTTGCCGGAAGAGACGCACCATGCGCTCTTCGAGCTGGCGGTTGAGCTGCATGAAGTAATAAAGATCTAAATGCTGCTCCCGCGTCAGCGGATGGCTCATACTTCACTCCCTTTTCCTGCTTCTACCGCAACGCCATCACGATTTCCGATGGGCGATACGCCGAAGGATTGCAAACCATCCATTTCATTCCGCAGGTCGTTTAGAGGAACGGAAATCATGTTCCGGGCAAAAATTTCTCCGAAGTGCTCAACCAAATGCCGTTCGACTTCTTCCGCATTTACTTGCCGGCCTAGCGCGCGCTCGAGAGTTGTTGCGCGCTTCCCGGCGATGCCGCACGGCACAATCAGGTCAAAATAGCGCAGGTCGGTCGAGACATTGTACGCAAATCCATGCGAAGTAACCCAGCGGCTCAGGTGCACGCCCAGCGCGCCAAGCTTTTCCTCCGGCGCGGAGGCCTTCGAATCCGACCAAACGCCATGCTGGCCTTCCACGCGTTTGGCACTAAGCCCAAACTCGCCCGTGGCGCGAATCATCACTTCTTCAAGCTGCTCAACATACCAACGAACGTCGCGTTTGTGCTCGGTCAAATCCAATATCGGATAGCCTACAATTTGTCCCGGACCATGATACGTGATATCGCCGCCACGGTCGCTAAGATGAAATTCTACATTCATCTGGGCCAGTAAATTATCCGACGCAAGCAAGTGTTCGCGCCGGCCATTGCCCCCCAGCGTAATTACATGGGGATGCTCGCATAGCAGCAGCACATCGGGAATCGCGCCCGCCTTGCGCGACTGCACGAGCTTCAGCTGAAAATCGTAGGCCTCGGCGTAAGGCACAAGACCCAGCTTCACTACCCAGCAGGTTTTTTCTCTTTGAATCACTTTGCGGTTATCACTGTCTTGAATAGCGAAACACTACTCTCGAAGCTAAATATTGATCGCCAGGCCGCGAACTGAGTTGAATGCGTCGCCCATGGCTTCCCATACCGTCGGATGTGCGTGAATCGTGGCTGCCATATCGTCAAGGGTAGCCTCAAGGCCTAAAGCCGCCACCGGCTCAGCGATAATTTCGGTCGCCAGCGGACCAATTGCGTGCACGCCAAGGATCTCACCGTACTTTTCCTCCGCCACCACTTTGATGAACCCTTCGTGCTGGCCGAGAATCGTGGCCTTGCTATTCCCGATAAAAGGAAACTTCCCAGTCTTCACCTGGAAACCGGCCTCGCGCGCCTGCTTTTCCGTCAAGCCGATGGACCCGATTTGCGGTTCACAGTAGGTCGCATTCGGGCAGCGCTTGCGATCGAATGGCTGCACCTCTTTGCCGGCCATGCGGCCCACGGCAATAATTCCTTCCATCGAAGCGGCATGTGCCAGTTGTGGCAGACCCGCCACGATGTCGCCGATAGCATAAAGATGCGGCTCGTCCGTCTCAAGAAACGCATTGGTGTGGACGAACCCGCGCTCGAGTTTGGCTTTTGTTTTTTCCAGGCCGATATTTTCGGTGAGCGGGCGGCGTCCCACGGCGATCAAGACTTTCTCCGCGCTGATTGTCTGCACCTTCCCTGCTTTGTCCTTGTACGTTACTGTCGCGCCGGTGGCGTTCTTCTTCACCGATTCCACTTTTGCTTCCAGCTCGATGCGCATTCCCTTCTTCGTCAGGGCCTTGTGCAGCTCGGCGGAAATGTCCTCGTCTTCCAGCGGCACAACTCGCGAAACAGCTTCGAGTAGCGTGACTTCGGAACCAAACGTGCGGAAAATCGAAGCGAACTCCACGCCCACGGCGCCGCAACCCACCACAATCATGGACTTCGGAATATCCTGCAGGTTCAATATTTCGCGATTCGTCAGAACGGTGGTGCCATCGATCTCGACACCGGGCAGCGAACGCGCTTCCGATCCGGTCGCAAGTAATATATTCGTTGTCTCGATTTCAGTCGTCTTACCGTCTTTTTCCACCGAAACGCGTCCAGGCCCCGCGATTTTCCCCCAACCAGTGATGGTCTCCACTTTGTGTTTCTTGAACAGGCTGGCGATGCCAAGAGCGTGCTTCTTAACGATTTTATCTTTTCGCGCCAGGATGCTGGGCCATTTCACTTTCACGTCTTTCACTTCAAACCCAAATTCTTCGGCACGCTTGAAGTGGTCGTAGATATCCGCGTGGTGCAAAAAAACCTTGGTGGGTATGCAGCCAACGTGCAGGCAAGTGCCGCCGAGAAAGGAGTCCTTCTCAACTACCGCGACCTTTAGTCCCCATTGCGCGGCGCGGATCGCGGCCACGTATCCGCCAGGGCCGCTGCCGATCACTACTAGATCGTATTTAGCCAAGCCAGTCCTCCCCGCGATTCTCAGTTCCGCCGTGCGTATAGATGCATGAAGGGATGCGTAAGATGCGGCCGTTCCACGGTGCGCAAACACAACATTTTAGCAGTCGCCCAGCGCAGCCGCAACCCTGCTTCCTAAATCGATCCTGCTGCGTCTGACCCAAACAGGGTTTCCATCTCTCTCACATTTAGGCGCGGAACAAAGCACGCCGGTTGGACGTATCCGGTGTAGAGGAATTCATGAGCTCAGGATCAAGTGTGCCGGAAACAGTGCTTCCCACTCCCAGACCTGCTGTGCCTCAAACCAGCGTTTGGCGAAAAATTTTCATAGGCCCCAACGGGGTTCGCGCAGGCTGGCGATTCGTAATGTACCTCCTGCTCTTCGCTGGGCTTATCTATCTTTTTCAAGCGGTCATGAAACTGATTCCTCCCTTCGTGGAAATTGTGCGCACGGGCCAGCGAGAAGGAATTCTTACACCGCAATTCGAATTCATTTTTGAAAGCACGGTTATCGCGGCAGCGTTTGTAGCGGCCGGCATCATGGCGCGATTCGAGAAGAGACCTTTCGGGGCCTATGGTATTCCTCTTGAAAAAGCGTTCGGAAAGCTCTTTTGGCAAGGCGTGCTGTGGGGACTCGCGTTCGAAACCGCAGGAATGCTGATAATTTCGGCGCTCGGCGGATTCTCGTTTGGGAACCTCGCACTTTCTGGCGCCGCGCTCGTCAAGTACGCGATTTTGTGGGCTATAGGTTTCGTCATGGTGGGAATCGCGGAAGAGTTTACCTTTCGAGGTTACGCGCAATTTACTCTGACCACCGGAATAGGCTTCTGGCTCTCGGCGATTTTGCTTTCCGCAGCGTTCGGCTCGATTCATCTAGGGAACCCCGGAGAAGGATGGGTTGGAGCGCTTTCCGTAGCACTTTTCGGTCTTTTTGCCTGCTTCACCCTGCGACGCACCGGAAATCTCTGGTTTGCGATCGGCTTTCATGCCGCTACCGATTATGCCGAAACCTTCATCTTTTCCACTCCAGATAGCGGCTTGCTGGCGCGAGGGCACCTCTTGAATTCCAGTTTCCACCGTCCGCGCTGGCTCACCGGCGGGACTATTGGCCCGGAAGGCAGCGCCATCGATTTTGTGGTGTTTGCTGTGGCACTCGTAGCCTTTGCCAAGCTCTATCCCGCGAAGAGAAGTGTGGCGGCGTACGAAAGCAAACCGTCTGATAATTTTCGCTAGTATCAGCGTGTATCCATGGTCCGGCCTGCCGGGATTTCTTTGGCGAGGCACGTCGGTTTCGCTCCATCTTGCACTTATGAATCGGGCGATTCCGACCTGCTGGAAATATCCTCGTGCGATGGCGGAAAGCGATACTATGCTGAAACTAACGCACGCCTTTGATCGTAGAGTGTAAAGAAGCATCGGAGACAAATGTGACTATCGATCCAGGGCAAGCTGAGCCTGTTTTAGTTGGAAGCAAACCTCGTCCAGCTGCGCAGCAACCCGGGTCCGGCAATATCTTTGTTGGGCCGAATGGCATGCGCGCGGGCTGGCGGCTTCTGATTTTCGTGGCCATCTTTTTGGCGCTCGCCTTCTGCGTTCAATTTGTGCTGTCTCATATCCCCGCTGTTCGTGCATATCTACAAGCGCAGCCTAAAGGTATGATTACTCCCACCGGACAAATCGTCGGAGAAGGTCTGATCGTTTTCTTCTTGTTCATTTCAGCACTGATCATGGCCAAAATTGAGAAGCGGTCTTTCGCCGATTATGGCTTGCCCCTTTCCCACGCATTCGGCAAACGTTTCTGGCAAGGTGTGCCGCTCGGCCTCGTCATGCTGTCCCTGCTGCTGGGATTCATAGCAATATTCCATGGCTTTTCGCTCGGCGGACTCGCCATCACTGGCACTGAAGCAATCAAGTACGGAGTCCTTTACGGCATCGGGTTCATCCTGGTTGGTATCTTTGAGGAATTTTTGTTCCGCGGTTACATGCAATCCACGTTGGCTTCCGGTATGGGTTTCTGGCCCGCCGCAATCGTGCTCGGAATTGTGTTCGGCGCGGTGCATATGGGAAACCCAGGCGAGGCAAAATACGGCGCGCTAATGGCGGGACTTTTCGGAATAGTCGCCGCTTTCTCGCTGCAGCGCACGGGAAACATTTGGTTCGCCATCGGTATGCACGCTTCGTGGGACTGGGGTGAGACTTACCTTTACTCCGTTCCTGACAGCGGACTTCTCGCCCAAGGCCATCTGCTCAATTCTTCCTTTCATGGACCAACCTGGCTCACCGGCGGCTCGGTCGGACCCGAAGGCAGCGCGTTCGTTTTTCTCGTTCTGCTGATCTGGGCCTTGGCCATACACCTGTTATTCCCTGTGAAGCGATTGCCTTCCTGATCTACCTCCGACGGAATCCTTTCTCCCGTTCGAAGCATCTACCACAGGTCTGTCTCTCCGATAATCGGCGTGAATTGACATTGGAGAGAAGGTGTCGTTAAAATCGTTGGATTTTAGTAAGGCGACTAACCCCGCCTAGGGACCTAACTATGGATAAGAAGCGACTCGAATACTACAAGAAGAAATTGGTCACACGACGCGATGAATTGATGCGTGGAATTGCGCGTACCGAGCAAGAGGGCCGCGAAGCGGATGAGGATCCTACCGTCGATCTCGCGGACAAGGCCGCCAATTCCTACACCAAGGAATTTCTCTTTGGACAAACTCACAACGATCGTTCACTTCTGCAGCTTGTGAATGACGCTTTGGCGCGCATCAAGGACGATAGCTTCGGCGAATGCATCGCATGCCATCAAGAACTTCAGCAGAAGCGGCTGGAAGCTGTGCCGTGGACGCGCTATTGCATCACCTGCCAGGAAAAAATGGAGCAGGGCCTGCTGTAAACTCCCTCCTTCGATTTCGCCCTCGCCGTTGTGTGAAGCAGGTCTGCCGAGCCCATCGATCCAAGTGGAATCGACTGCGTAGAACTGCGTACGTAACCTCTTTTCTTCACTTAGCTTTCCAACTGCGCTAGCGTCTGCCGCATTCTATCGGCTCACAACGCCACTATGATCATTCGGAATGCGGTTGACGCTGTTGCAGCGGTGCTCTTTCCTGCGCCTTGCCGAATTTGTGGCCAGACGCTCCTGACCGCGAGCCGCATCCCGATCTGTGCCGATTGTCTCGCTTCGTTTCAGCCTATCGTCGATCCCTTGTGCGATTGCTGCGGCAGACCTTTTATTTCACAAGTCGCCGCTGACGCCATCCGGCCACTTTGCCGTCTCTGCCGTCTAGATTCCTTTTCATTCACACGCGCTCGAAGTTATGCGGTCTACAACGACGCGCTCCACAGCGCGATCCTGCTGCTGAAATACGAAGAGGTCACCCGCCTCGGCGACTGGTTCGCCGCCAAGCTGGCCGAGGTGGTGGCGCGAGACCCTGCCCATTTCCAAGCGGACGTAGTAGTTCCCGTCCCGCTTCACCCCGATCGCTTTCGCGAACGTGGCTATAACCAAGCCGATTTGATCGCTTGTCCGCTGGCGCGCCGATTGCGATTGAAAATGGGATCGTACCTGCTTATGCGCACCAAGCCCCGCCCGGCCCGTTTGGTGCTCTCTCGCAAAGAACATTGGGACTCCGTACGTGGCGCCTACGCTACCCGCGAAGGTGTCCGAGTTGACAACCTCCGCGTCCTGCTGATAGATGATGTATTGACGACTGGCGCGACTCTTGATTCGTGTTCGCGAGCTTTGAAGAAAGCGGGCGCCAAAGCCGTGCTAGGATTAACAGTAGCTCGTGTGGTCACGGGACTGCCGCCTGCTAATGCGGCGCCAGTTCGGCTGGATGGGTAACCCGGCGAGCAACGCAAGCATCCAAAAATAACGCAGTCTTTCGGCACGTCAAAGGCGGGCGAATGGACAAGCGTCTTAAGACCGGCTTACGTCCCCGACCAAAAATCGGATTGGGTGGTGTCGCGCCGGACGCTGCCGCTTCCAAGTTGTCTCCTTCCCCGGCGAGCCGCCCCTCCGTGATGCAAGCTCCCGTGTTAGTGCTCAATGCGACTTTCGAGCCCATCAACGTGACTGCTGTGCGGCGAGCTCTGGTCCTGATGCTGAAAGGCGTTGCGCAAGCGGAAGAAACCAACCACGCGCAAGTTCATACCACGCAAAAAGCGATGCAAGTTCCATCTGTGATTCGGCTGCTGACTTACCGGCACATTCCGCAACAAAGCCGGGCCCTTTCGCGAAAAAACATTTTGCTGCGCGATCGCAACACCTGCCAGTTTTGCGGCGACGCGCTTCCCGCCTCCGAATTGACGCTCGACCACGTGATGCCCCGTTCACGAGGGGGACGGTCGTCATGGGAGAATTTGGTGGCCTGCTGTTATGGCTGCAACAACCGCAAGGGTGATCGCACTCCGGAAGAGGCGGGGTTGAAGCTTCAGCGTCGCCCGCGCCCTTTTACGCTTCACACCTCGCGCCAATTGATGCGCCTCATCGGCCATCGTGACGAGAAGTGGCGCAAGTACCTTTTTTATTAGCTAGTTTGACGCCACCGTTGGCGCCTCCGTTGTAAATGCAACCTTTTTCCGCCGTTTGCGTCTAACCAATCAAATACTTCTAGGACACACCCCGGGAAGTGGTACTGGTTCAAACCAGGCCGCTTCCCTAATTTTTTGCTTTCAGTAATTTGGAATGGACTTCGAAGTTCCGCAACCGCAGCAAAGTTGTCTTACTGCCGGAAGATCACTTCAATTCCGCGGCGCCAATTTTCATTCAATCCAATACGCGTGATTTGAATTTCAGGAGAAAGATATTTCAGTAATTTGTCGGTGGCTGCATGGAATCGCAGTCCTGGTGCAACCAGACATACCATCGGCGGTTTCGGATCCAATTCGATGCCCGCGAAATAGCCGTGGCGCTGAAAATTGCCTTCGCGCTGATGGCGCCGCACTCGCAGCCAGTAATCGACAGCTTGAATCGGCAGCTGAATATCTTCAGATGCTTTCAACTCGATCACAACCAAACGCCCATGCTTTGTGACGCCGAGCAAATCGATTACGCCGCGGTCTCCCGCAGCAAGCGCCGGCACTTGTGAATACAAGTGTTCCGGAACCAGATGCGCATCAAGCCTGGCGGGATCTTCCAGGATGAGCGTCTCCAGCCAACGTTCCGGTGCAGCGCGATACAGCGGATGATTTGTTTTTTCAGTTTCGGAATTGCGGTGTCGTTCAAGATTCCGAATCAGCCGCGTAAGTTCCGGCGTCGTCTCGGCGCACAGGTTTTTTCGGAAGTCTGCAAGTCCGAAGAAAACGCCCTGGGAGTTCCAGCGTGCGAACTGCAATCCCCGGAAACAAATCGCCACTTCGGTCGCATTGGATGTGACGCGAGTTTCGATCGCGGCCGAAGCGCTGGGTGCCAGGGCTCGAATGCGGGCAACGCTTTCTTTTGAAGCGTCAAGCGCCATTTCCACTTCGTGACGCGGCACCAACCGGCTTTTCAGGTTCCCAGCGTCGGCCGAGTCAACTTTC